>Ga0075436_100000141_pt1 | contig 43568 bp, 22 predicted proteins | sample RhiMethybrSRZTD5_FD_75303 | JGI IMG/M metagenome (GOLD analysis project Ga0075436, IMG submission 75303) | Populus rhizosphere microbial communities from Tennessee, USA - Rhizosphere MetaG P. TD hybrid SRZTD5 | ecosystem: Host-associated > Plants > Roots > Rhizosphere > Soil | place: USA...
ACGCGGTAATTCTGGATGCGCAAGCGGCCGATGGGGGCGGACATCCAGCAATTTTGGCCCCGATGATTGTGGATGCGGCTGTGCTGGCCGATGTCCCAGCAGAGCGTCATACATTCGAAGAGAACGTTGCGGAAAATCAGGTTGCGCGTGTAATTTCCCTTGGAGAAAAAGCAATACTTTTCGAGGCTTTCGGGGCGCACGACGTGGCGAATGACATGGTCCTGGACGTTTTGCAACGAAAACTCGGATTCGGGAATGGCGGCGAGACCCTTGACCCAGTCTTCGATGTTGAGTTTTTCCGTTGCGACGGATTGCGCCATACGATGCCTCCCAACCCTGGTTTGGGATTCGCGGGGATTGCTAAAGAATTATAGCGCAACGCGTCGCGCCCGGTGCGAACTTGGTTCCCTGTGACCAGGATGGGATGATGGGGTGAATAAGGGTCGCGTAAGAAACATGGTGGAGCTGCTGGGCAAATCGAAAGAGGAGTTGCGCGCGTTCTGCGCGGCGCTGGGCGAACCCGCTTATCGGGGCGGGCAGATTTATCACGCGCTGTATGCGGAGAGGAAATTCGATTTCGCGCGGATGACGAATTTGCCTGCGGCGCTTCGGGAGCGGCTGGCGAAAGAAGCGCGCATCACGTTGACCGAAGTTAAGCAGCGTTTTGTTTCAAGCGATGGATCGGTGCGGTATTTGTTTGGGCTGGGCGGGACCGAAGAAAAAGGAATCAGCACAGAGGACACAGAGAAGAATCAGAAGAGATCGGACCGTCAGCGGATACCAGCTTCAGTCGAGGCGGTGTTTATGCCGAGCGCGGGGCGGCAGACGATTTGCATCTCGACACAGGCGGGATGCGCCGTGGATTGTCACTTTTGTCTGACGGCTCAGCTTGGGCTGATTCGCAATTTGACCGCGGGAGAGATTGTGGCGCAGGTTTTGGTGGCGCTGGAAGAGAGCGGAAGCAATGCAGGTGGCGGAGCCAAAGAAAAAGATGCCGGGCTTTCCGACAAAGCGGCCGGGACGCAAAAACCGGGAAAGCCCGGCGCTACACAACCTCCCGACCCTATCCAAACGAATGTGGTGTTGATGGGGCAGGGCGAGCCGCTGCTAAATTTCGAGCCAGTGATGGCGGCACTGAGAATCTTGCTGGACGCCGAAGGAGTGAGATTGTCACCGAAGCATGCGACGCTCTCGACGAGCGGGATCGTGCCGGGAATCGAACGGCTGGGCCAGGAGAAGGTGCGGCCGAAGCTGGCAATTTCGCTGAATGCCTCGAATGACGAACAGCGCGACGCGCTGATGCCGATCAACAAAAAGTATCCGCTGAAAGTGTTAGTGGAAGCTTGCAAGAATTATCCGCTGCGGCCGTGGGAGCATCTGACGTTTGAATATGTGATGCTGGGCGACCTGAACGATTCGCCGGAAGATGCGCGGCGCGTGGCGAAACTGCTGGCGCCGCTGAAACGCATGAAAGTGAACTTGATTCCATGGAATCCGGGCGAACTTCCCTATCGTGAATCCTCACCGGAACGAATTGAAGAGTTCCGCCGCATTCTGACTGACATAGGCGTGCCTACGTTTGTGCGCTATTCCCGCGGGCGTGACGTCATGGCCGCCTGCGGGCAGTTGGCGCTGCTAGATGTTTCTTCTCACAGCGGGCTGGTTTCTATCGCGCCTTAAGGACTCTGCGCAACGTCATCCTACAACGGGACGGTCAAACCTTGCGGATGCCGATGACGGACATGAGGCGGCCGGTTGTGCCGACTCCTTTGCGATAGCTGAAGAGGAGGTCGCGGCGGCAGGCGGTACAGAGATCGCTCACCGCGATGTTCTGCGCACGCAGGCCCGCATCGAGGAGCTGAGCGCGATTGGCCTTGCGAAGATCCAGTAGAACATTCTTTGGCGGTGGCTGATGACCTGGCGGAGCCATGTTGAGCCATTGCAAAGGATTGGGCTCGTCGCCGGTGCGCAATTCGTCGAACCAGTCTGAAGCGTTGGAAAACTGCGACTTGAATTCAACCGCGACTTCTACGCCGACTTCGTAGCAACAGCCGCCAATGGACGGTCCGATAGCGGCAAGCAAATTCGCTGGCTTGGAACCGAATTGCATCTGCATCTTGCCGATGGCCTTTGCGACGATGCGCTGCAGAGTGCCACGCCAGCCAGCGTGGATAGCAGCGACAGCGCGTTTTTTGAGATCGACCAAAAGAATCGGAACGCAGTCGGCAGTCTGGACAGCCAGAAGCAAGCCGGAACGATTCGTAGCGGAGGCGTCGCCGCGGCAGGGTTCGGCTGGAGAATTCTCGAAGAGATGGACGACATCGGAGTGAATCTGTTTCAGCGCAATGAGAGCGAAGTTGCTTGTGCCAAGAGCAGATTGGAAGCGACGGCGGTTTTCGAGGACGTTTTCCTTCGTGTCCCACTCCGCGAAACCAAGATTCAGGACCTTCTCGCCACCGAGATCGCTCAGGCCGCCGGGCCTGGTGCTGAATCCGTGCACCAGCCAGGGGATTTCAGCCAGCGCGGTTGCCTGAAGAATTCTCAAATCGCCGGCCTTGATTTCAGTCCATTCCCTTGGGGAAGGAGCTTTCGCTCCTTTTCGGCGAACACGGCGGCTCGTTTTCAAGCTGTTCGTAGGCATTGCGACAGTAACAGTATAATCGGAGCGGCCGAACAACGTGATCTTGGCAGAACGCGGGCCTCTGGAGGCGTCTTGATCATCGGGATGGGCGTGGACATTGCTGAAGTGGACCGCATCCAGAAGGCGATTGAGCGCTACGGGGAAGCGTTTCTGCGACGGCTTTACACGCAAAAGGAGCGGGACTATTGCGAGCAGTTCAAAAACAAGTATGAGCGTTATGCAGGGCGCTTCGCGGCAAAAGAAGCGGGGATGAAAGCGCTGGGAACGGGCTGGCGGCGCGGCGTGCGCTGGGTGGACCTGGAAGTGGTGCGCGAAAAGAGCGGACGGCCGACGCTAAAACTGGCTGGTGAAGCAGAAAGGATCGCCAAGCAACTTGGCGTAAAACATATCGCCCTGAGCATCACGCATACCGAGCAACAAGCGCTAGCGCAAGTCATCTTCGAAGGGTGAGGGCAGCGCTCTGCAGACTGCCAGAATCCGCGTAGCAGTACGCAAGAAAGATTTCGTGACATCACTTTGATAACCAGAAAATCGCCGATGCAGAAGGTAAGCATCGCCTCAGTTTGCCACGATTCTTTAACTCATTTGAAGAGAACCAGGCGCAAAACCGAACTCGCAAACCTGGCCTAGGAGGGAATTCCCCTGGCAGCCCGAGGGCTTCACATCCAGCCACTGATTGGCCGGGAAAACGCCCTCCACCAGGAACCGGAGGTAGTTGCTCGAAAGCGCGGGAGTCCGCGTGCTTGCTTGATCCTCGGAAGGATGCAGGGTGAGGACGCGAAGATCCCGGCCGATTTGCGAACGGCGGAATGCAGCGGCTTTGCGTTCGCCGAGAGCCCGCAACTCGCGGGCGCGGCGTTTGATGATGGCGCCCGGAACGTGGTTCGGCAGAAAAGCCGCCCTGGTGCCAGGGCGCCGCGAATAAGAAAAGACGTGGAGATAGGTGAACGGGCGCGCTTCGATGAAGGCGAGCGTGGCCGCGTGGTCGTCTTCTGTTTCACCGGGAAAACCGGCGATGAGATCGGCCCCGATGGCGGCGTGCGGGAGCCGTTCGTGGATAAGTTCGACCCGGCGCGCGTAGTGCGCGGCGCGGTACCAGCGGTGCATGGCGGCGAGGATGCGATCTGACCCGGATTGCAAAGGCATGTGGAAGTGCTGCGCGAGGCGTTCTGTGGAAGCAAAAAGTTCGACGAGGTCCTGCGTGACGTCCATGGGCTCGATCGAGCTGATGCGCAAGCGCTCGACGCTGGTCTCGTCCAGAATCCGCCGAAGCAAATCTTCGAATTCGACGCGAGGCGAAAGGTCGCGGCCGTACGTGCCGAGATTGATTCCGCTCAAGACGATTTCGCGATAGCCCGACTGGCTGAGCTTTTGGAGTTCGCGAATCACCGTGTCCGGCGGCAGGCTGCGGCTCCTCCCGCGAACAAAAGGAATCACGCAAAACGAGCAGCGGGAATTGCAGCCGTCTTGAATCTTGAGCGTTGGCCGCGTGTGATTCCCTTCTCCGCCGAAGACGGGAGAAGTGAGCAACGCTTGCTGTTCGAAAATGTCGCCGATGAGAAGCTCCGCCGGCGGGTGTGTTTCCGGCTGCGATGCATCGGAAATCGCAGAGAGCGGGAAAAATCCGTTCGAACGCGCAGGTCCGGTTGGAACGGAAATCGAATCAATCAGATCAGGGATTTGCGGTTTGTGCGAATTGCCTACCACCCACGCCACCCCGGGAAGTCGGCTTAATTCTTCGGGCGCGCGCTGCGCGTAACAGCCGGTGACGATGACCCGAACTCGGGGATTTGAAGCGTGCAGCTTTCGAATGGCGTCGCGTGCCTGCGCGTCCGCGGAAGCCGTCACGGTGCAGGTGTTCACGACCACAATGTCGGCGTCGGATGCTTTCCGGGCTGACGTGCAGCCGCGCCCGAGCAATTGCCGCTCGAGTGCCGCACCGTCCGCCTGCGTGGCACGACAGCCAAACTGTTCGATGTAAAAAGTGGTCATCGACCTTTTCTAACGGCACGATCTTCTGGCTTGCACTCGTACAAGAATATCTGCTTCCCGGGCTTGCTGGTAGCCCTCCGTTGACGGGGGCTCTACACGGCTCGCCTTTACTCACCGCTGGCCGCGCCGCTACAATCTTTCGCACCCATGGCACGCAAACGAACCAATCCAACCTCGCTCAACAACCCAATCGTCTCCATTGTGATTCCCGTTTACAACGAACGTGGCACGATCGAGGAGATTTTGAGGCGCGTCCAGGATATGGACTTTCGCAAAGAAGTGATTGTTGTGGATGATTGCTCGACCGACGGAACCCGCCAACTCCTGGAGAACATGGCGGCGAAGCAAGCGAACAGTGAGAAATTGGCCCAAGCCCAGGACAGCGGCGAGCCTGTGGAATTGCGCGACTTGCGCTTCTTTTTTCAAGCTCCCAACCAGGGTAAAGGCGCAGCGCTCCGCCGCGGATTCGCGGAAGCTACCGGCGACATTGTGCTGGTGCAGGACGCCGACCTCGAATACGACCCGCGCGACTATCCGGTTTTACTCGAGCCGATCATCGACGGCCGGGCGGACGTGGTTTATGGCTCGCGGTTTCTCAGTGGACCGCAGCGCGTCCACTACTTTTGGCACTACGTGGCCAACCGCATGCTCACTCTGCTCTCGGATATTTTCACCAATTTGAAGCTGACAGACATGGAGACGTGCTACAAGGTTTTCCGCAGAGAAGTTCTGAAGGGAATCGAAATCAAGTCAAACCGTTTCGGATTCGAGCCGGAGATCACCGCGAAAATCGCCAAGCACAATTGGCGTATCTACGAAGTGCCGATCTCTTATGCCGGGCGTACCTACGAAGAAGGCAAAAAGATAACCTGGAAAGACGGCGTGCAAGCTCTGTGGTGCATCATCCGTTTCCGCCTGGGAGATTAAGCCGAGGCGCGAGCGTCGTTTTCGTAACCGCGCGGATGCTTCTGTTTCCACTCCCACGCTGATTGAATAATCTCTTCCAGAGACGAGTGGGCGGCTTCCCAGCCAAGCATGCGCTTTAACTTTTCCTTGCTCGCCACCAGCACCGCGGGATCTCCTGGACGGCGCGGGCCGAGTTTGCGCGGAATCTTGCGGCCCGTGATGCGCTCCGCCGCATCAATCACTTCGAGAATCGAATAGCCCCGGCTGTTCCCGACGTTGAACGCTTCGCCCGACACGCGGTCAATTTCCATCAACGCGCGCACGTGGGAATCCGCAATATCCAGCACGTGAATATAATCGCGAACGCAAGTGCCGTCCGGCGTGGGATAGTCGGTTCCGAAAACGTCGACGTGGGGCAAATTCCCGGTTGCCGCATCCAACACACGTGGAATCAAGTGCGTTTCCACGCGATGATGTTCGCCGCGCGCCTTGGAAGCGCCTGCGGCATTGAAGTAGCGGAGAGTGGCGTACTGAAGTCCCGTGTAGGCCTTGTAATCGGCGAGGATTCCCTCGAAAACCAGCTTGGATTTTCCATAAGGATTGATGGGCGCCTTGCGGTGGTCTTCGGGAATGGGCACGATTTCGGGCTCGCCGTAAGTTGCCGCCGTCGAGGAGAAAATGAATTTTCGCACGCCGTGACGCGTCATGGCGTCCAGGAGATTGACGCCGCAGCCGACGTTGGTCGCGTAAAAGACGCTCGGCTCCTTCACCGACTTGGCCACCAGGGCTTCGGCGGCGAAGTGCATCACCGCGTCAATCTTGTGCTGTTTGAAAACGCTTTCGATCTGCTCGCGGTTTCCCAAATCCACGTTGCAGAACACGGCTCCTGACGGCACGGCGGCGGTGTGCCCTTCCAGCAAGCTGTCCAGCGCAATCACCTTCATCCCGCGCGAAAGCAAAACCTCCGCACAGATGCTGCCGATATACCCCGCCGCGCCCGTCACCAAAATGTTCAAGGGACTCCGCTCCACGCTGACTTATTAGGAAAATCAGCCGAAATTCAAATATCTAGAATACCTCAGAAGGAGGCTTGGAATAAGCCGGGATACGTGTGCAGATTAGGCCTGGGACAAACGGCGCTGGAAGGTCAGCAAAATCAGGTCCGCCCGGCGGCGCACGCCGAATTTGTTCAGCAAATTTGAGACGTGAAACTTCACCGTGCGTTCCGCGATGTTCAGCTTGCTCGCGATTTCCTTGTTCGAAAGGTTTTCCAGCAGCGAATCCAGCACTTCCTGCTCGCGGCGGCTCAGGTTGGTGACGGAGTCTGTTTTGAGCCTGCGTCCCTGGCTGGTAAGGATGGAATCCACAAAACCGGAAAGAAGCTGACGCGGCACCCAGAACCCACCGTTGGCTACCAGAGGCAGCGCCCGGATCAATTGCTCGCGCGCTTCCATGTAGGTGAGCAGGCCTTTTACGCCCAGCCGCAGCAGCGAAAAACTATTGTTTTCCGCATGGTTTTCGCCAACCACGATGAGCCGTGATTCGGGATAGCGTTCCAGGATGTTGGTGAGTAACGCACCGGTGGCAGGTTTTGCCGCGTGCGCATCAATCACGTAGACATGCGCCTTGGGCGGCTCCAGGTGGCGGAGGTCCGGCGCAAGCACGGACTCCAGTTGTTGCGCCACGATCTTGAAAGGCGCCTTCTCCAAAATACGTTCGAATTCGCTCAGCACCAGAGGGTGTGGCGACAGGATACAAACAGTCAGTTTTGAGGACGCACGTTTTGTGTTCACTTTTGCCAGCCTAAGAGAAAACTGGCCAAAGGGGCAAGTCCCTTTGGCGGGCCTGTTCCTGAACTGTTACTGTCAATTAGGGTGCTTTTTACCGGGGTACGGCCCGCAGCAAAACCTCGACAATCCGGCTTGCCGCGTTGCCGTCCCATAGAGGAGGGATTCTGCCAGCTTTCCCCTTGCCAGCCAACACGTCCCTCGCAGCGGCAACAATCTTAGCAGGATCGGTGCCCACAAGCAGGTTGGTTCCCTCAGAAATCGTCACCGGCCGCTCGGTGTTCTCGCGCAGCGTCAAACAAGGAACGCCCAGCACCGTGGTTTCCTCCTGAATGCCGCCGGAATCGGTGAGTACCAGAGCCGCGTTGCTTAACAGGCACAGAAAATCCAGGTATCCCGCGGGAGCAATCATGCGCAACTGCGGATGACTCCGGATTCCGCTCTCGGCAATTCGCTGCTGAGTCCTCGGATGCACCGGAAAAATTACAGGGACTTCTGCAGCTACCGTGTCGATCGCGCCAAGCAACTGGCTCAGCTTTTCGGGCGAGTCCACGTTCGAGGGGCGATGCAAGGTGAGCAAGCCAAACCGCTCCCAGCCCGTGCCTTTTTTCAGCCCCAGTTCCGCTCCGATGGACGATTGTTGCGCCACGGCCAAAAAATGCCGCAGCGAATCAATCATCACGTTGCCCACCAGGAAGATGCTGTCGCGCGGCCGTCCCTCTTTCACAAGGTTCGCGATGGCATCTTCTTCGGTAACGAAGAGATAGTCCGCAATCGCGTCGGTCAAGACACGATTGATTTCTTCCGGCATGGTGCGGTCAAAGCTGCGCAATCCCGCCTCCACATGAGCCACGCGAATGTCCAACTTTGCGGCCGCCAGCGAAACCGCAATTGTGGAATTGACGTCCCCGACCACGACCACTACATCGGGTCTGTGCTCCTCCAGAACCGGCTCGATGCGCTTTAGGATTTCCGCCGTTTGCGATGCGTGAGAGCCCGAGCCAACCTCCAGGTTTATCTGTGGCGCGGGAATCCCCATTTGGCGGAAGAAAATGTCCGAAAGATTTTCGTCATAGTGCTGCCCGGTGTGAACCAAAATGGCGTTAATCTCCGGGTGTTGCTGCATCTCCCTCATCAGTGGCGCAATTTTTGGCAGGTTAGGACGTGTGCCTACGACATTGAGGATTTTTAGACGATTCATTACTTATAATGTACCGCCTCTAGCTTTTATAGAGTAGTATAAAAGGTATTTGCGTAGCGTGACCTCTCGAAACTTTATTTCGGCGATTCAAATTCGCCATTCGCACCCAAAAACGGCGTTTCGCTGCTTCCGGGTTTCACATACCCGCCGCCTCAAGTAAAATAAAGGGTTGGTTATACGCGGTTTTCCCGCAGGGAGTGCGGTCATTCCAGCGAATGCGTAATCTGAACGAATCCGGCAAAGCGTTGCGAGAGTTACTCTCGCAGCGAATCCTGGTGCTCGACGGCGCCATGGGCACCATGCTGCAACAGCGCAACCTTAGCGCCGCGGATTTTGGCGGCCCTGCGCTCGAAGGCTGCAATGAAAATCTCGTTCACACGCGTCCTGATGTGATTCTCGACATCCACCGTAAATACCTGGAAGCCGGCGCGGACATCATCGAGACTGACAGTTTCGGCGGAACGCCCATCGTCCTCGCGGAGTATGGACTCTCCTCGGACGCGCACCTTCTCAACAAACGCTCCGCTGAGCTCGCGCGGCAAGCTGCGGACGAATACAGCGCTTCTGGAAGACCTCGGTTCGTGGCCGGCTCCATGGGACCAACTACGAAGGCGATCACAGTCACCGGTGGAATCACTTTCCCCGAACTGCGCGAAGCCTATTACACGCAGGCGAAGGGGCTTGTGGAAGGAGGCGCGGACCTTCTCCTGGTCGAAACTTGCCAGGACACACGTAATATCAAGGCTGCTCTGCTCGCCATTCGCAAGCTATCCCGTGAACTTGGCGCGGAAATCCCTTTCATTATTTCCGTCACCATCGAGCCTATGGGCTCGATGCTCGCGGGTCAAAACATCGAAGCATTGTGGGCCTCGCTCAAGTACGCAAAGTCGCTGGCGTTTGGGATGAACTGCGCCACCGGTCCAGAATTCATGACCGATCACATCCGTACGTTGAGCCAGCTTACGAGTGAGTTCGTCTCTTGCTATCCGAACGCTGGACTACCGGACGAAGAGGGCAAGTATCTCGAGACGCCTACATCGCTTGCGACGCAGCTCGAAAAATTCGTGGATCATGGCTGGCTGAACCTCGTCGGCGGCTGCTGCGGCACCACCGAGCAGCACATCCGCGCAATCGCGCAGATGGTGCAGGGCAAGAAGCCGCGCACGCGTCCCGCGGAGACTCATCGCGCCATTTACACGGGCATCGAAGCCATCGAAGCAGAAGAAAGCACGCGCCCGCTGCTGGTCGGAGAACGCACTAACGTTATCGGCTCGCGCTTGTTCAAAAGTCTCGTCGCCGAAGAAAAGTGGGAGGAAGCCAGCGAGATTGCCAGACGCCAGGTGCGCGGCGGCGCGCAGGTCGTGGACGTCTGCCTGCAAAGTACGGAACGCGATGAGAAAAATGACATTCCTCTTTTCTACGAAAAGCTGATTCGCAAAATTAAGCCGCCCATCATGATCGATACGACCGATCCGGCGGCGATCGAGCTGGCACTCACGTATTGCCAGGGCAAATCCATCATAAACTCCATCAATCTCGAGGATGGCGAGGAAAAATTCGAACGCACCGTACCCATCGCGCACGAGTATGGCGCCGCCGTTGTTGTCGGCTGCATTGATGAAGATCCCGTCCAGGCGCAGGCGTTCACGCGCGAACGCAAGCTGGCAATCGCCCAGCGTTCTTACAAATTGCTCACAGAAAAGTACGACCTTGCGCCCGAAGACATCATCTTCGATCCACTGGTCTTTCCTTGCGCCACGGGCGACAAGAACTACATTGGCGGCGCGGCCGAAACGATGGAAGGCATCCGCCTGATCAAACAGGCGCTCCCCGACGCGCGCACAATTCTCGGCATTTCCAATGTTTCGTTCGGGCTGCCGCCCGGCGCGCGTGAGGTGGTGAACTCTGTTTTCCTTTACTATTGCACGAAAGCCGGTCTAGACCTGGCAATTGTCAACACGGAGAAGATCGAGCGCTTTGCGTCTATACCCGCGCACGAGCGCGAACTCGCGGAGAATCTGCTTTTTTCCCATCCGCCCAAGAGCGTGCCCGCAGACCATCCAGGCGCGAGCCTCCTGCTCAACGCTCCCGCGGACTGGCGCCAGCAAAGCAAGGAACAACGCGCTGCCGTCAATCAATTCTGGATTACCGCCATCGCTGAGCATTTTCGCACCGCCAAGAAAAAGGAAAAAGCCCGCAACGATTTACCTCTTGATGAGCGGCTCGCGAACTACATTCTTGAAGGCACGCGCGACGGACTAATCGCCGATCTCGAGCGCAAGCGCGCCGAGGGCTCCGCTCCTCTGGAAATTATCAACGGCCCGCTGATGTCCGGGATGGCCGAGGTCGGCCGCCTGTTCAACGCCAATGAATTGATCGTCGCCGAAGTGTTGCAATCTGCGGAAGCCATGAAGGCCGCGGTAAGCCATCTCGAGCAATTCATGGAAAAAGCGGATGCCGCCAAACGTGGCAAAGTGGTTCTCGCCACCGTCAAGGGCGACGTCCACGACATTGGCAAAAACCTCGTCGAGATTATTTTCAAAAACAACGGCTACGACGTCGTGAATCTTGGCATCAAGGTACCGCCGGAAGATTTGATTAAGGCTTATCAGGAGCATCATCCCGATGCCATCGGCCTATCCGGTCTGCTAGTGAAGAGCGCGCAACAAATGGTGACCACCGCCAGCGACCTCAAAGACGCAGGCATCGAGATTCCCTTGCTCGTGGGTGGCGCGGCTCTGTCCGCAAAATTTACGCAAACCAAAATTGCGCCCAGTTACGGCAAAGCAGTTTGCTACGCGAAAGACGCAATGACCGGGCTTCGCCTAATGAATCAGTTGATGGACCCGGCTACGCGCGAAACAGTTTTGCGCGAGCACACAGCCTCGGGAAATGGTTTCAAGGTTTCGACCACCATCAGCGTCGCGCCTCTTCCCAAGGTGGCGCGCTCGCCGCGAGTGCGCGCGGATCTGCCGATTCCGCCGGTGTCCTTTCTCGATCGCAAAGTCCGCCTTGTGCCCGACCTTCGTGAGATTTGGGGTTACATCAATTCCTACATGCTTTTCGGGCGGCACCTCGGCTTCCGAGGGGACTTCGAAAAGCACCTAGCCGAGCGCGACCCGAAAGCCATCGAGTTGCTCGAAAGCATGGAAGAAGTGAAAAAGGAAGCTGCTTCTTTCATGAAGATCCGCGCGGTGTGGCAATTCTTCGAAGCGGAATCCGAAGGTGATTCCTTGTATCTCTTCGCGCCGGACACGAAGGAGCCTCTGCATACGTTCCGCTTTCCGCGGCAGCGGCAGGGTGACTTTCTCTGCCTTAGCGATTATGTTTTGCCTCCGCAAGACGGCAAGCGCGACCACCTCGCGCTTTTTGTCGTCACCGCCGGTGAAGGCGTTCGCCAGCGCTCGGAAAAAGCGAAGAACGAAGGCTACTATTTCTTGAGCCACGGCTTGCAGGCTCTTGCAATTGAGGCCGCGGAAGGCTGCGCCGAATGGCTGCATCGCCGCATCCGCGAAGACTGGGGCTTCCCCGATCCGCCCGAAATGACCATGGCCCAGCGCTTCACTTCACGCTATCGCGGCAAGCGCTACAGCTTCGGCTATCCTGCTTGCCCCAACCTCGAAGATCAGGCCGGCCTCTGGAAATTGCTGAAGCCCGAAGAAATCGGCGTCCAGCTCACCGAAGGATTCATGATGGACCCGGAAGCCAGCGTCAGCGCTCTGGTCTTCCATCATCCCGATTGCACTTATTTCGCTGTAGGCGATTCGGCCGAATCGCAATAAGTAGCTTCACCTGCGAGGCGAGAAACCTAGAGACAGCCCCAATTTGGCAAAATGCTTGAAGTTTTTTCTTTAACTAAAAACAAAAACCGGTGGTCAAACGATTCATCGAACCGGAAAAACTGCAGCCAGATTTCGACAGTTTCGTTTTCTGACTTAGAACTTAGGACTAAGAACCAAGAAACTGAAGTGTTCAGTAGGCTCCGTCACCGCTCAAAACGGCTCCGGGAGTTTGCAGCAGAATCTTGACGTCCAGCCAAATGGACCATGACTGCGAATAGCGCAGGTCCAGGCGAACCATGTCGTCAAAGCAGGTGCGGCTCCGCCCACTCACTTGCCACAGCCCGGTAATGCCCGGCTTCACTTCCAAAACGCGGCGGCGGTGCCAGATGTCGTAGACTTCAAATTCATACGGCAAAGACGGGCGCGGGCCCACCAGCGACATGTCACCCATCAAAACATTCCAGAATTGCGGGAACTCGTCGAGGCTCGTCTTGCGCAGCAACCGGCCCAGCATCGTCACACGGGAATCATTCTTGATTTTGTAAACCGCGGGCTTGCCCGATTCCTTGTGCGCGCTGTCCGATTGGCCGTTAATGAACCGCTGAACGTACTCTTGATGGATTTTCGGATCGTTGTTCACGTACATTGTGCGGAACTTCAGGCAACGAAACCGCGAACCAATCTGGCCAAGCCGCTCTTGCCGGAAGATCACCGGCCCCTTGGAGGTCAGCTTGATGGCAAGAGCAATGATCGCAAGCACTGGGCTTAGGACCAGCAGCAAAAATGCGCTCCCCAGAACATCGATCACGCGCTTGACCACTTGAGAAGCGCGCTTCCTGGGGGTTCCCTTGGCCAGGTCCGGATAGAACCGGCTATCCGCGACCTTTTCACCTTTATCTTGTCCGGCCTTCTCAGGAAAGAGGTGCGTCGTTACCACGAGGCTCGATGCGACTTTCCGGCCAAGCTCGCCGTTGAGCGCATCCAAAACCTTCGAACGCAAAGTCTCCGTGATCGGCGTTTCGCCTTCGCAGCTCACTTCCGTGAAAATCACTCCGAGGACCACGCCCTTTTCGTACCAGCCGATCAAATCCGTTTCGCGAGTAGATTTCAGCAGGATGGAGCAGATGCGGCTCAGAAAACGATCCGACGTTTTTTCTTCGATGAACGCGCTGGCGTCCAGAAGCATCAGGACGAAAGGCTTGCGCGACCGTTCTGCGCGCCGCCGCTCGAGCGTCAGCATACTGCGGAACGATTCCTCCAGCAAAACCTCTTCACGGCTTTCCATCAGCGAGCCTACCGCCGACGCCGCTCTGCGCGTCGTCGAGCGCACTCCCTGTTCCCACAGCGCCGGAATCCTTGAGTAGCCGTTTCCCATTTACGTTCCAGTCCTCACGAGACTCAGATTTCGTTTAGCTAAGCAACCACCGGTTCGAGCGAAGGCACAATCACGCGCGATGGCTCCGCGCCGCTGTGCTTCGGTTGAACCGCAGACACGGCGCACCGGTCGATTTCCAGAGCCACGGACCGGCGCAGCAGCGAGATCGAAACCACGATCCGCCGCGTTCCCTTAAAGCTGGTCAGCACGCCTTCCACGCCGCTCAACGCTCCGTCTTCGATTCGAACGCGTTGTCCCAATTCCAAGTACGGGCAGGGTTCCACGTGCAAGCCCGTTGAAACCATTCTCTGAATCGCTTCAATTTCCGATTCCTCCACGGGAATCGGAATGCGCCCCGTGCCCACCACGCTGATTACGCCCGGCGTAATCAAGACCGGCAGGCGGTCGCAGACGTTGAACCGGCAAAACAGGTACCCGGGAAAGAGAGGGCTCTGCACTTCTTTCGAGCGGGTGCTGCCCCGCTTCGCGTTCTTATAAGTGGGAAGAAACGTCTGGTAACCCTTGCAGGAAAGCAATGCCGCCGTCGAACTCTCCCAACGGCTTCTTAGCTGAAGTGCATACCACCGGTCGACATTCGGCTCGGTGTTCATCCTGGACTCAGCCTCCTTTAAGGGCGCTTGTTCACGAAGTGTTGAAGTACTCGCAGCCGCAGATAGAAAGAACCGTGAAGGACACTTTCACGGCGGAACACTAGGAGTGAGGCAATCCACCTGCCAAGAGAAGGCGGTCGTCATTTCTGGTGCGTTAAAAGAGAGGTCTATAACTTACTGAAAGGAAGTAAGTTATTATCGGGCGGGCTTACGGAGTGGACTTTGCTTTGCCGGCGGCCAGCAAGGTACTGCAAGGAGATGAAAAGCGTTACCCACTTTTCCCACTTGTCTTCCAAGATTGTTCTCCAAATTGGCGAGGCTGTGGAAACGTCGTTAACCCTTTTGTATTGAATAATTTAACTCGTATTAATGCCATTTTTGCTGCCCTTTCACCAAATGCTTGGCAAATCACCAGTTAAGGCCTTGGCTTTCCAAGTAACGCCAGAATTGGCCCTAGTGACGACAATGGGAAAGGATATGACCTCGTGCCATTTGCTTGCCGAGGTGCCATTGCAGCGAAGCCAGCTACGGTTTGCCTCAGCAAAAGCAAAGCAGCTTAGTGCTTGGGCGTCAGGAGGAATGCCCGCGTGGTAGGGCCATCGAGGTTGGTTTGCTGCTCCACAACGACTTGTCCTGAGCGGTTAATGCCTGTTGCGCGGGTCAGGGTAAGTCCAGTTGGGGCGATCAAACTGTTCAGGTCTGTAATCTTTCCGTTGCTCCAGATCACCGCGTGGGTTTCGCCAGTGGAAGTCACGCAAGATCCGACAATTACTCCGGAGTCGTTCACGGCGGTCGCTTGCGTCCCGTTCCCGGCGGAAGTCACACTGCCAGGGAGAGACTCGAGTTGGCTCATCTTGCCGTTCTGCCACTGAAATGCTGCGGTGGAGTTATCGGCGACTTCGGCCCAGCCAACCACCAAAGCTTGCGAATTGATTGCGTTGGCCGTGCTGTGCAAACCACCTAGCGCGCCCAGATCATTGATCACTCCGTTCAGCCAGACTACCGCGCGCACAACGCCCTGATTCGTGGCGAATCCGCTCGACACTCCTGCGATCTGCCCCTTGTCGTTGATGGAAATCGCCGTGCTCCCGCTCCCGCTTGGTCCCAGATCACCGATGAATTGCCGCTGCCCGCCGCTCCACAGCACCGCGCCGCCACGCACATTTTTCGCATACGCCACACCGACAATATCGCCTCGCGAATTGATTCCGCGCGCCGCGCTCGTTTCGCCAGCAACGCCCAGATCCTTCATTACGCCGTTTTGCCACATAAACGCGTGCATTTCACTGCTCGCCGTGCTCGCCTCGCCGACCACCGCGCCCTGGTCGTTAATCGCATGGGCCATGCTGACGCCGCCACCGAGCGTTCCCAGATCGGTCATCACGCCGTTGGACCACAGAAACGCGTGATTTGCCGAAGTTCCCACGATTTGTCCGGACTTGTTGATGTCCGCCACTTTCGCGGAGTTGGAGCCGGAAAGCGTGCCCAGGTCTGTCACGGTGTAGCTGGTTTGCGCCGCGGCAGCAGCCGTAAACGCGCAGCACAGCACCGCGAAACTCACGATTGGCTTGAAATCTCTCATCACGCTCTCCTTAGCGGGGACACTTCTCTGTTTTCAGTTGCGTTCTTCTGTTTTCAGTTGCACCATTTTTCTTTCGGCGGGGACCGCGCGCGGGACAGTTTCAGTATCCCCTACGTGTGTATAGCGGGGCGGCGTAATTCAGGCCCGCGTATCCAATGAATCATTTCCTCAGTTTTGCCTAGCCCGTGCCTAGCCGCTGTGGCCAGCGCCGGCCGCGGACGCAACGCCGTCTTGCCAAACTTTCCAAGGCCGCTTGCCGGAAGACCACAACTCCTCGAGCAACATCTTGTCGCGAAGCGTGTCCATGCTCTGCCAGAAGCCGCGATGGCGGTACGCGCTCAGCTTGCCCTCTTGCGCCAGACGCTCCATCGGTTCGCGCTCCCAAACCGTTTTATCGCTTTCAATATAATCAATCACTTTGGGCTCAAGGACGAAGAAGCCGCCATTGATCCAGCCTGAGCCGCCTTCCGGCTTTTCCCGGAAGCTGGAAATCACGTTTTGTTCGTGGTCCAGGCTGAACGCGCCGAAGCGGCCAGCAGGCTGGACCGCGGTGAGCGTAGCGAGGCCCCCCTGCTGCTTGTGGAAGGCAATCAAATCCCGGATGTTGAGATCGCTCACACCGTCGCCGTAGGTCAGACAGAAAGTCTCGCCATCCAGGTGATGGCGTACACGCTTCAAGCGGCCGCCGGTCATCGTGAATTCGCCCGTGTTTACCAGAGTGACTTTCCAGGGCTCCACACCGTTGCTGTGGAAGCTGAGCTTGCGTTCGCGCATGTCGAAGGTGACGTCGCACATGTGGAGAACATAGTTGGCGAAGTATTCCTTGATGTAATCGCCTTTGTAGCCGCAGCAGATGATGAAATCGTTGATCCCGTGGTGGGAGTACAGCTTCATGATGTGCCAGAGAATCGGCTTGCCGCCGATCTCGATCATGGGCTTTGGCTTAACCTGGGTTTCTTCGCTTAACCTGGAGCCGAAGCCGCCGGCTAGAATCACTGCCTTCATGGGGAGGCATTCCTCCTGGGTACGGGGTCCGGTGCTGCAACATTCGTCCTCGCGCGGACTGGGAGCGCGAGGCGGTCCCCAGGGGAGAAAAGCAAATTGGCGGCCACCGAACGTGATGCCGGCTTGGGCGACATTTTGGTTGCGGTCCTGGAAACCTCGTCTAAACCGTTGCAAATAAACAAGTTATAGATTGGCGGTGAGTTTGACCCGTGAAGCGGGGATTTCTGCGACATTTCAAAGGGCATCGTTCGCCGACAGCTGGGAAAAACATTGCCGCTATTTCCCCAGCCCTTGGCCCTCATGGATCCTTCAGGAGGGTTTGGCCTTTAATGAGCCAGGCGACTCCAAAGGCCAGAAGCGAAGTTGTCTCAAAACAGAAGATCGTGCCAATGCCACCAGGCAAATACATGACCTTGAAAACCTTGACGAGGAGCAGGATGGCGGCCATGGAAACGAGGATCACGATTCCGCAGGCGGTGTAGACATGGTTTCGGTGGACCTTTCTCGGGGTCAGCACGTGGCCGTGAGCGCTCATTCTGAAGAGCACGAGGCAGAAGACGGCAAGAGTCGAGAAGAGAAGTCCGGCAAAAATGTAGTGCGCCGTTCCCACATGCTTTTGGAACGCCGTGGCGTAATGATCCGGTGTGGTTGGACAAAGGCGACGCCGAGCGCAAAAACCCCAGACAAAATTCCGGCGAGCTCATCCCAGACATCGTAGCCGCGGCAAAAAAGCTGAAACAGGGCGATGGCGCAGAGACTGCCTTCGAAAAGGTTGCGCATCCCCGTGTAGTAGTAGTAGCTGATGGAACCTTCGAGCGTATGGCAGTAAAGAAACCACGGAATCGCAACGGCAAAGGGAAGTGCGAGGGCGATGCCGCCTACGGCTTTCCTGAGGGCGAAGTACGAGAGGCGGGCGGGATCTTTCGCGCTAGGAGCGAGAAGCATCGTACACCTCTAGGATGTGGGATAGGTACCTGGCTGAGTACGTAGCCACAGAGTATAGGAAGTAGAGTGAAATGCAAGAAGAAACGGAGGAGCCGCGGATGGGAATTGGAAGAGGGAAAATGGAAATTGGATGGAGGCTCGCGGCACTCTCATCGATCGTTGTGGAGTTTGTGGAGAGGAGACATAAGAAAGATATTGCCGAATTGAGAAAGAGTATTCTGGATTACAAAACTTTTTTTGAAAATGTCAAAATACAGACTCTCAACTCAAAAACTCTCTATTGCAGGACAAGGACCCAGTCGTGAGTGCCGTCAGCATGGGCAGCACCGGGAGTGGGGAACATTTGTGTGCCGGTGTTGGGAAACGGCGAGCCGTTGATCGGCTGCGACGTGCCAGTAGTCGGGTCGTACCACGAAGCGTTCAAGGAAGATTTCGTGAACTTGGTCATGTCCACGGTGAGGGTTGTTGCGATCGGTGCGTACGTCACTGAGACGGTTGCGGCAGTCAGGCTATCCGCCGCTGTCGAAGCATAAGTCGCACTGTACAGGTTCTCATTTCCCCCGCTGTACGTGCCAAAGCCAGCCGTCACGATTGCATGGTTCTTGTCCGGAACAAGATTCTGCCAGGGCAGAGTGCTCAGCAGCTGGGCCACGTATTTCACCTGTAAGGTCGCTGCCGTGTCCAATTGCGACTGCCAAGTTGGAGAAGTGCTGTCGAAGTGGTTGACATGCTCGTTGCCAAATTCAAATCCAGTAGCACCGCTGCTCACTGGCCACCACATTTCCATGCGGGTAATGAAGGCGTTCGCAGGGCTGGTAAGGAGGCCGGTGTTATTTGCCGTTTCGTAGTTCGATTCGCCGAGAAAGGCGGGCATGGTAGGAGAGGCGGCGTAAGCAGCATAGGAGTAATCGTAAGTTTCGTAATAGGTGTAGACGAAACTGACGTTGACGTTGGAGTTGAAGCTGGCATTCGCGAGGGATTCGGCTTGTTGGGTATACGACCGGTAGTAGTTCATCTGGGCGGTGATCAAGTGGTTCTTGTCTACGCTGGCGACACCGGCTATGACTTGAGCCTGATAGTCCATAAAGGTGGCATCGGGCAGATTGGCACCCCGAAAATCCTGCCCAAACTGCCAGATAATGTTCGGGAAATTCTTGTAGCGGTTGCCGAGAAAAACTCCGAAATTGTAATCGTGGGAATTGCACGGAAGAGTGACAGGATTCCCGCAACTGATGTAGTTGACCGGGCCAGTAGTGTTCTCCATGGCGGTGCCGAAGTCGACGCCCCAAGGGAGCGGCTCGAACAAGACCACGAGGCCTAGACTATTGGCCTGGTTAATGACGTTATCCACTTGCGACCAGTAGTTCGGGTTCGGGGTGGAAAGATCATAGGTCGCGTTGGTGTTTCCCGTGAGGAATGGCAGCTGCCCGTTGTTTGCAGCGCCCGATGGCGGACAGGTTCCCGAAGTGCTTGCGCACGCGCCGTAGAAATTGATGGTGTTGAATCCATTAGCCTTCCGGTCGTTGAGGTACTGCTGAATCGAGGAGGTGGTCGAGCCGATCACGGGCATGAGGTGATGTGCGGCATCGGCGACCATGAGCCAGGGGTTGTTGTTGGCGTCGACGAAGTAGCGCTTGTTGGCGCTGAGCTTGATGGGGAATGCTGAGGCGGTCATGGTCGTCACGGTGAAGGAAACGCCGTTGCTGGCGACGCCGCCGACAGTCACCACAACATTACCGTTAGCCGCGCCTGCGGGGACAGTGACGACAATGCTCGTGGCGCTCCAAGTTGTAACCGGCGCAGCCTGGTTGTTGTAAAAGGTTACAGTGCTGGAGCCTTGGGTACTGCCAAAGTTTGTGCCGGTGATAGTCACCGAAGTACCTACGGGACCGGAAGTGGGACTCAGCATCGTGATGTTGGGTCCGGGAGTGGAAGTCACGGCGAAGGTGGTGCCGTTGCTGGCGACGCCGCCGACCGTTACGACGACGGGCCCAGTGGTTGCGCCCGAAGGAACCGGCGCGGTGATGCTGGTGTCACTCCAACTTGCAGGACTCGCTGCTTTGCCGTTGAACGTTACCGTGCTCGAGCCTTGCGTGGCGCCAAAGTGGCTTCCCGTGATGGTCACGGAAGTGCCGACAGGACCGGAGGCAACACTGAGACCGGAGATGTAGGGAGTGTTCCCGCCGCCTCCGCCGCCATAGCCGCCGCTGCAACCGCTGAGGGCCAGGAAAAGAGCGAGGAACAAAACGGAAAGAGAAAAATTTCGAGCAGCAACGCGGACGCGTGTTGTCTTCATCGAGAACATCCTGATTCCAAGAGTTCGCAGCTCAAATTCGGGACAGTACTTGGAGCAAGCGCAAACCGAAGGCCAGCAAGCATCCCCTTAAGCAGGCCAAAAAGGCGGGAAAGGATGCCGAGATGACGAAGGCGCCATCTTTTGGCTGGCGGATAAAACTGTACAACAGCGGAAAGGAAAAAGTCACTAAGGGGGCCGTGAAAATACGGACTTGCAAATGAAATGAGAGCGTGGACAGCGCGGATCGGCTGAGATCCTCCGCTTCGCTCAGGATGACAAGCTCACCGCGTTTTTGCCAGCGCAGGGAGTAAAGCGAGAAGGAAAAAGAGCAGATTCCTAGTCGCTTCGCTCCTCGGAATAACAGATCTTTCGAGTCTAGCCAGCTACGAAGAAAAAGGGGCTGGATTCCAGCCCCGGTTGAAAGTGAGATTGCTTGAGGATGCGAGCGAATTAGTTCGGCAAGAGGCCGTAGACGGTGAAAGAGAGCTGCCCGCCGACGTAAACCTTGCTGTTCGCCACGGTCGGAACCGTGAACTTCACGCCGTTGCCGGCGGCGCCGGAACCACTAGCAGGACTGCTGTAGAGCAGTGTGCCGACGTTCGCGGCGTCGTAGGCGTACAGGATGGCAGCCGTATTATTTTGGAATCCGGTGTAGTCAATGATCCAGAGAACTCCGCCGGTTGAACCGTTTGCGGAGACTACGGGCGCGCCACCACGCGGCGGGAAGGTATTGCTGGAAGCTGCGAATTGCGGTGTTGCAATAACGCCATTGGAAATCTGGAACTGGCTCAGAGGATAGTTCTGACCTGTAACGTAGATACTGCCATTCCAGTAGGCCGGCCCGACGTAGTTGCCACCATCGTCCATAGTTGTATTCATGGGCGGCACAGGAATCACTTCCTGCACGTCGTTGCTGACCGAGGAATTGAACTTGCCCAAGTTGGCCTGATCGAGGAGATAGACAACGGCAGTCTTGCCCATGGTAACGGCCAAATGGGGATGCGTGGTGGAACCCACCGAGTCCGGAAGAATAAGGACCGCGGAAGAGCCGAGATCCACGTCGTTGGCGGCCAGGGTGGCCTGATTGAACGGAGTAAACCAGTCGAGCAGAGATCCTGTCGGACTCAGCTTCGCCACGGTGTCGCCGAAATTGAGATTTCCGTCGTAAAGGCCGTTTGCCGTGACGATGTAGACGTTGCCGTTGGCATCAGCCGAGGGTCCTCCGCCGCTCAGCCAAATAGCGCCCTGGTTGCAGCCGCTTGTCGGATCGCTAAGCGCTTTCGCAAAAGTCTGGGCCAATGTTGAGGGGTTGTAGCCCATCACCCAACCCTGATAGGGACATTGATCGCCGTGCGAACCGAAGGCCAGGTAAAGCGTGTTATTGGCCAAGAGCAGCGCGGGCCGCTGCAGATGCTTTTGCGAATTGAAATTTGCAGCGTTGATCACCACAGGCCCGCCGAATTTCTCCGCGCCGGAAAACAGATCCAAGGCATGCAAACGGTGAACGTAGCAGGGCGTGCCGGTGGAGCAGGCCTGACCGTTGACGGTGCCGACGGTTTCCCTGGTCTTAGGAACAACATAGAGAGTGCTGGTTGCAGGGTCGATGACGGGCGTGGAAGTAATTCCAATTTCCGGATAGAAGTCGTTGTTGGATGCCACGTCCGCGGGCGTGAGAGTGGTCACACCGCTCGAGAGGAAATTCATTTTCCAAAGCTGAACGCATGACGGCGAATCCGCGTCAAAGGCGTAGACGCTGTCGTGTTCGGTGGCGACGAAAATGGCGTTGCGAGTGGTGCCGCCAAAATTCAGGTTGGCCACCCACAGCGGCTGAGCGTAGATGTTGCCATCCACGGGACAGGAGAAAAGCTGCCCGAAGCTCAAAGAGTTCACGGTAGGAGGAGTCAGGCCGTATTCCTTCAGGTTCTGGCCGGTGCGCGCATTGTCGTTGTGATGCGTGTAGACACCGGTGAGATCGGTCACGGCAATCAAAGCGGAGCCACTGACCGAAGCGTTGGCATTGCTGACAGCGGTCACGGTGTGCGCGCCGGGCTGCGTGCCGGGCGTGTAGAGGCCGGTGGCGGAAATGGTTCCGGAGGCGGAGGTGCCGCCATTGTTGCCGTCGACCTGCCAGGTTACGCCGAGATTCTGCGGGTCGTTGTAAACATTGGCAGCAAACTGGACGGGCGGCGAAGCCAGGGTGACTGCGGCGCGCTTCGGGTTGAGCACCACGGTGAGGACCCCCTGAGCCACGGTGATGGTTGCCGACGCAGATTTGGTTGTGTCTCCGATCGAAGTCGCCGTCACGGCTAGGGTGGCCGGGCTCGGAATGTTCGATGGCGCAATGTAAGTGACGGAAGTGGTTGTGACTCTCGAGAGAGAGCCGCAAGCGGCGCCGGAGCATCCCGCGCCGGAGAGCGACCAAGTCACACCGCGGTTCAGGAAATCATTGGTGACCGTGGCCGCAAAAGCTTGTGCTCCATACCCTGATGGGAATGAACCGGAGCCCGGAGAAACGCTGACCGATATGGGAGCGACTGAGCCGCTGATCGAACGAAACGCGGCCAAGCCTGCTCCCCAGTTGTCCGATGTGGGGACTGAAGCGGAAGCCGAAACGGTTCCGGCGATGCTTTGCAACTGGTCTTCGGCGATGAGCCTAGTATTCGGCGAAGCCTGAACGGCTTCTTCGATGGTGAAGCCGTTGTGCGCCGTGAAAACCGCAATGTTCTTGGTCATCATCGCGGCCAGCAACAAGTCTCCGTTGGCGGTGGTGGTCAAATTGCCGCTGCTCGGAGTTGCGTTGCTTCCCTCGGCGCTGACGGTGCCGTCCAAGGAGTTGCTGGTGGCAACGCCGGAATACTCCAAGATGATAAAGCGCAGCGAGGCATTGACCGATTGCTGAACATGGATCGCGTCGGGGCCGCCAATGATATTTTCAGCGTAGTAGATGGCAAACGTTTCGACGGTGTTGACTAAGCCTTTCTTGAAGGCCTGACGATAGGTATTGCCGCTGGAATCTGTGACCGTGAAAACCTGTGAGCTGGAACCACCTGCGCGAATACAGACAGCGATGAAGTTGCCGGAGGTGGTGTTCGTGGCGAACGCCAGGGAGTTTGACGTTGCGGTGCTGGCATCAATGTTTCTGTGCTGCACAAGGGCGATGTTTCCCGCTGCGGACAGGTTGGTGAGAGAGAAATTTACTTGAGCGGCAACGCCGGAAGCTGAGGCCGTGACCGTGTAGGGACCGCCGACCGTGGAATTGGCCGTGAAGGCCGATGCAGTGGCGATACCTTGCGCGTTCGTCGTGGCAGTATTTACCCCGCCGGCAAATGTGCCGCTGGCGCCGCCGACAGGAGCGGTGAACAACACGGTTATACCGCTCACGGGATTATTCAGCGAATCGGTGACCGTGGCCTGAAGTGGCGCGGCGAAAGCGGTATTGATGACGGCGCTTTGCGGCGTGCCGGCAGTGGCGGTGATATTTGCCGCAGAGCCAGCCAAGTTGGTGAGCGAGAAGTTCGCGGGAGTGGCAACGCCGGAGACGGATCCCGTCAAAGTGTAAGAGCCGGCCGTAGCGTTGGCGGTGAAGACGGCCGAGGTGGCGACGCCGAGTGAATTGGTTGTTGCCGTGTTCACGCCGCCGGCGAAAGTGCTGCTGGCGCCGCTGGCGGGAGCGGTGAACGCCACCGTCACGCCGCTGACAGGATTATTCGATGCATCCTTGACTGTTGCCTGCAATGCGGTTGTGAATGCGGTGTTGACCGTGGCGCTCTGGGGCGTGCCCGCGATGGCGGAAATACTTGCGGGAGGCGCAGACACGTTGGTGAGGGAGAAATTCGCAGGGGACGCAACGCCGGAGGCCAACGCCGTGACGGTGTAGGAACCGGTGGCGCCATTGGCAGTGAAAACCGCCGCAATTGCGACACCTGAGGCGTTCGTGATAGCGGCATTCACGCCGCCGGCAAAGGTGCCGCTCGCACCGTTTCCTGGAGCCATGAATGTTACGGTGACACCGCTTACTGGATTGTTGAAGGAATCTCTGACGGTGGCCTGAAGCTGCGTTGCAAAGGCGGTATTAATTGTGGCGCTTTGCGGAGTGCCGACCGTGGCTGTAATACTCGACGCACCGCCTGCCAAGTTGGTGAGAGAGAAATTGGCGGGAGTGGAGACGCCGGAGACGGAAGCGGTAACAGTATAAGGACCGCCAGCGACGGTATTGGCGGTGAAGGCGGCTGAGGTGGCCACGCCAGAAGCGTTGGTCGTTGCCGTGTTCACGCCGCCGACAAAAGTACCGCTCGCGCCGCTACCTGGAGCCGTGAAGGTCACGGTGACACCGCTGACGGGATTGTTGAGCGAGTCCTTGACGGTGGCTTGTAACGGCGCGGCGAAGGCCGTGTTCACCGTCGCGCTTTGCGTCGTGCCAGCCGTAGCGGCAATGCTTGCCGGCGTGCCCGCACCACCGCCACCCGTGGCGGGCTTGAACGCCGCGAGAATCGCGGCCCAATTGCTGGAAACACTTAATGTTGCGGATGCGGAAGTGGTGCCGGCTGCCGACTGAACCTGATCTTCCGTGACCAGTTTCGTACTCGGAGCCGCCGGAACCACGTCTCGAATGGTGAAACCGGTGCCTGCTGTATAGGTATCGCTATCGGCAGTGGCCACGTCGCCCAACAGCAAATCTCCGTTTGCGGTGGTGGTTAGATTGCCGCTATTCGGGGAAGTGCTTGTTGTTGTCGCGGCAATCGCGGCATCCAGAGAGTTCGAAGTTGCGACGCCCGAGTATTCGAGAATGGCGAAGCGCAAGGGGCCGGAAACGGTCATGGTTACCGTGACGGTATTGGCCCCGCCTTTGACGTTTTCGGCGTAATAGATGGCGGAAGTGACGGCGCTGCCGGAAGAGGCGAGCTGCTTGGCTTGCTTATAGGTATTGGAGATGGAGTCCCTCACCGTAAAGACCTGGGCGTTGGAATTGCCGCCGCGAATGACCACGGCAATAAAATTTCCGGCGGTGGTCGCGCTGGCGAAGGCAAGCGTGGCGGTGGTCGCCGTGCCGGCGTCAAGGCCCTTGTGTTGAACGAGAGCGATGTTGGCGGGCGGCGTGGTCACAGTGAAGGGAACACCGTTGCTGGCTACTCCGCCCACGGTCACTACGACGTTGCCAGAGGTCGCGCCTGATGGCACGGGCACAACGATACTCGTAGCGCTCCAACTCGTCGGAGTTGCTGTAGTGCCGTTGAACGTGACCGTGCTGGTGCCTTGGGATGCGCCGAAGCTGGTTCCTGTAATTGTGACGGAGGTTCCAACAGGACCGGATGTCAGCGAGAGACTGGTGATGCTCGGGGGAACACCAACGGTGAAGAGCACACCGTTGCTGTTGACTCCGCTTGCATCGACAACCACATTCCCCGTTGTTGCCCCCGTCGGAACGGTTGCAGTAATGCTGGTGTCGCTCCAGTTTGTCACCGTAGCGGTAGTCCCATTGAAAAGGACCGCGCTCGTGCCTTGAGCGACGCCGAAGCTTGATCCGGTGATGGTAACAGGCGTGCCGACTGGTCCCGAAACTGCGTTCAAGCTGGCGATACTCGGTGGGGGCGTGATAGTGAAGAGGACTCCATTGCTGGCGACGCCGCCCACTGTGACTACAACGTTTCCTGTCGCCGCTCCTATGGGCACCTGGACGGTAATACTCACGGAGGTCCATGACGTCGGTGCTATTGATCCCGCTGAAGTTCCATTGAAGGTGACCGTGCTGGTCCCTTGGGACGACCCAAAGTTTGCACCCGATATTAAGACAAAGGCGCCGACCGCGGCCGAGGACGGGCTTAGAGTGTTGATGCTCGGCGGTGGAGGGGCGACGGTGAAGTTGACGCCGTTGCTGGCGACACCATTACGGGTCACAACAACAGAGCCGGTGGTCGATCCGGCAGGCACAGGCACAGTGATACTCGTGTCGCTCCAGCTTGTCGGACTTGCGACTGTTCCATTAAAAGTGATTTTGCTGGTGCCTTGCGTTGAACCGAAGCTTGTCCCGCTAACCGTCACCACTGTTCCTGCAGGCCCAGAGGCCGGGCTCAGAGTCGCGATGTTTGGGGGAGGTATAACCGTGAAGGTGATGCCGTTACTAGCCCCGCTGTTCGTTGTGACAACAACTGGCCCCGTCGTTGCCCCGTTGGGTATGAAGGCCACCATACTCGTATCGCTCCAGCTGGTGATCCCCAAGGGAGTGCTATTGAGCGTGAGTGTACTGGTTTGCTGCCCAGACCCAAAACTAGTTCCTGTGATGGTCACAGAGGTCCCGAACAAGCCAGAAGTTGGATTCAAGCTAGTAATGGTTGGGGCCGGTATACTGAAATTCACGCCATTGCTCCCCACAACGCCTTCGTTAACCGTGACGACGTTTGTGCCCGTGAGTCCCGCCGGGACGGTGCAAAGAATACTCGTCTGACTCCAGCTGGTGACGGCCGCATTGAGCCCGCCAAAAGCGACATTGCTGGTTCCCTGAGTAGGTCCGAAATTTGTGCCTGTGATCGTCACCGAAGTGCCGGCTGGGCCGGAAGTGGGACTCAAGGCTGTAATAGTAACCGGAGTAATGATGAAGTTGATATTGTTGTTGCTAGGGGAGCCCCCGACTGTCACCACAACAGGCCCTGTGGCTGCACCAGCTGGGACTGTCGCGTTGATGCTCGTGTCTGTCCAGATCCCCGTTTGAGCTAAGGTTCCATTAAAGGTGACCGTATCTCCCGCCACGAATGAGCCGAAGCTTGATCCGCCGATTGTTATTGTAGTCCCTGGCGTTCCGGAGTTCGCACTCAGATTCGCGACCTTAGGAACAACGGTGAAAGGTACGGCGTTGCTCTGGACCGCGTTCACAGCGACAACGACATTTCCGCTTGATGCTCCCGCCGGGACAGGCACAGTAATGCTTGTTGGGCTCCAGCTTGTTGGAGTCGCTTGCGTGACATTGAAAGTGACTGTGCTGGTCCCTTGCGATGCGCCGAAATTCGTTCCCGTGATCGTGACAGACGCGCCCACCTGGGCTCCGCCCGGAGTGATGCTTGCGATGTTGGGCGTTGGAAGAACCGTTAAAGCCACACCGTTGCTGGCTACGCCAGACACGGTGACAACGACATTGCCCGTCGTCGCGCCGTTCGGTACCAGGACAAAAATGCTTGTGTCGCTCCAACTGCTCGGGTTGCCGACTGTACCGTTAAAGGTGACGGTGCTAGTCCCCTGCGTTGCGCCGAAGCTTGTTCCGGTGATTGTGACAGAGTTTCCCACCGGCGCGGAAGTCGGCGAGAGGCTGATGATGTTTGGTGTAACTGTGAAAGCGACAGCGTTACTCGGCGAGCCTCCCACTGTTACTATGATGTTCCCCGTGGTTGCACCCGACGGCACTGGAACAACGATACTAGTGGCGCTCCAACTTGTTGGTGCGCCCGCAATTCCATTAAAAGTGATCGTGCTGGTTCCCTGAGTCGCACCGAAATTCGCGCCGCCGATCGTTATGGGCGTACCGACGGGTGCAGGATCGGGGCCCACGCTGTTAATAATGGGCGGTGGGGGAGTTACAGTAAAGTTTACCCCATTACTTGCAATGGTATTAAAGGTCACTATGACATTGCCGGTCGTGGCCCCTGCTGGAACCGGAACGACGATGCTTGTATCGCTCCAACTGCTTGGGGTCGCAATTGTGCCGTTAAATGCGACCGTACCGGTCTGGACTGGTCCGAAGTTCTTTCCTGAGATCGTAACTAGCGTGCCTACGGCTCCGGATGTAGGACTGAGGGCAGTGATGCTGGGTACCAACGTGAAGAGTATTGAGTTGCTGTTTTGCCCGCTTACTACAACCATGACATTACCAGTTGCAGTGCCACTTGGCACGGGCACTACGATCGATGTAGAACTCCAAGTCGTCGGAGTGGCAAACACAAAGCCGATCGGCGCGCTGAATTCGACTGAGCTTGATCCCTGCGTTGGGCCAAAATTTGTCCCACTGATCATCACTGATGTGCCTACTACTCCTGACGCAGGATTCAAGCTAGTAATGCTGGGAGGCAAAACTGTGAAAGTGAGCGCATTGCTAGCAACACCCCCGACTGTCAGTACCACGGGGCCTGTCGTGGCGTTGTTCGGTGCGGGAACCAAGATACTGGTTCCGCTCCAACTTGTGGGCGTAGCTACCACGCCGTTAAACGTGACCGTGCTTGTTCCTTGAGTGGCTCCAAAGTTCGTTCCTGTAACTGTTACCAACGTCCCGATCCCTCCCGATGATGGACTCAGACCGGTAATCGTGGGTGCAGCAGCGCTGACCGTAAAATTCACACCATTGCTGGGCGTACCGCTTACTGTGACCACGACGTTGCCTGTCGTAGCTGAAGTGGGCACTATAGCGACGATCGAGGTGTCGCTCCAGCTTGTCGCGCCCGCTTGAACGCCATTAAATGCGACTGTACTTGTTTGCTGAAATGCACCAAATCCGGTCCCCGTTATGGTGACTTGGCTACCTACAGTACCGTTGGCTGGACTTACGCTAGTAATATGCGGCGTGGGAGCAACAATCGTAACTGTTGAAGTTGCGGACTTTGTCGGGTCCGCAACGGACGTGGCTGTGATCGTAACCGTGGACGGGTTGGGCACCGTCGGCGGAGCGGTGTACGAAGTTGTGTGATTCGATGTCGCAGGTCCAAGCGTACCGCATGCGTTTCCAGAACATCCCGCGCCCGTCAGGGACCAAGTTACTCCCAAGTTCGCGGTGTCGCCTTGGACCGTCGCCGCGTATCCAACGGACTGGTTTGTAATAACCGTTGGAGACGAAGGGGAGACGCTAACGGAGATCGGGAGAACGGTGAAACTTACGCCGTTGCTTGGAAGACCTCCGACCGTCACGACGATATTTCCGCTTGTTGCTCCCGTCGGGACGGGAACGGTGATGGAAGTCATGTTCCAAAAAGTTGGTGTTGCCAGAGTGCCACCAAATGAAACCGTGCTCGAACCTTGAGAGAAACCAAAGCCCGCACCGCTTATCGACACAGGCGTCAGAAAGCTTCCAGAGGTCGGTCCCACAAAGCTGATGACTGGCGCACTAAGGGTGAAGTTCGCGCCGTTGCTCGGCACGCCGGCAACTGTAACGACCACGTTGCCGCTAGTCGCACCGTCGGGAACCACCGTAGTGATGCTCGTATTGCTCCAGCTTGTCGACCCGGCATTGACTCCGTTAAACGTGACGGTGCTGGCGCCCTGCGCCGCGCCAAAGTTGGTCCCTGTGATTGTGACAGAAGTTCCTAGTTGACCGGAGACTGGGTTCAGACCGGTGATTGTCGGTGTAAGAGCTAAGTTTGTGAGGGAGAAGTTTGCGGGAGAAGCAACGCCGGAAACGGACGCGGCTACGGTGTAAGAGCCCGCAGTGCCATTGGCGGTGAAGACGGCTGCAGTGGCAACTCCCAATGTGTTCGTTGTCGCGGTGGTCACGCCGCCGGCAAATGTGCCACTGGCTCCGCTGTTCGGAGCTGCGAACGTCACCGTTGCGCCGCTGACAGGGTTATTGAACGAATCCTTTACCGTGGCTTGCAGTTGCGTGGCGAAGGCCGTATTGACAGGGGCGCTCTGCGGCGTGCCAGCGGTTGCGGTGATACTTGCCGCAGAGCCAGCGAGGTTCGTCAAGGAGAAACTGGCGGAAGTGCCAAGGCCGGAAACGGAAGCAGTCACCAAGTAGGAGCCTGCGGCCGTGTTAGCCGTGAAGACCGCAGCTACAGCAACGCCAGACGCATTCGTGATTGCCGTGGTTACGCCGCCCGCGAATGTGCCGCTAGCCCCGCTCCCCGGGGCTGTAAAGGCTACCGTGGCGCCGCTGACGGGGTTATTGAACGAATCCTTTACCGTGGCTTGCAGTTGCGTGGCGAAGGCGGTATTGACAGGGGCGCTCTGTGGTGTTCCCGCAGTGGACGTGATGCTTGCCGCCGCGCCCGCCAAGTTCGTCAGAGAAAAGTTCGCCGGAGAAGCAACGCCGGAAACGGTGGCGGTAACGGTGTAAGCCCCAGCAGTCGTATTGGCTGTAAAGACCGCGGCCGTGGCAAGACCGGACGCATTGGTGGTTGCGGTAGTTACGCCGCCGGCAAACGTGCCGCTGGCACCGCTACCGGGCGCTGTGAAGACTACTGTCGTGCCGCTGACGGGATTGTTGAGCGAGTCCTTAACCGTTGCCTGGAATTGAATGCTGAATGCGGTGTTGACCGTTGCGCTCTGCGGCGTGCCCGCAGTAGCTGTGATGCTTGCCGGGGTGCCAGCGACGCCGCCTGCAGGCTTGAAGGCAGCGAGGAGAGCGGCCCAGTTGCTGGAAGGGTTTAGCGTGGCTGCGGCAGAGGCAATTCCTACGGTCGCCTGGATCTGATCTTCGTCAATGAGCTTGGTGTTCGGCTCCGCTGGGACAAAGTCTCTGACGGCGAAGCCGGCTCCCCCGGTGAAGGTTGTGCTATCGGCAGTGGCTACTTCGCCGAGCAGCAAACCTCCGCTTACAGTCGTTGTCAGATTTCCGCTGTTTGGCGATGTGCTCGTGGCTGATGCAGCTACCACCGCATCCAGCGAGTTCGAAGTTGCGACGCCTGAGTATTCGAGTATGGCGAAGCGTAGCGGACCGGAAACGGTCATTGTTACGGTGATGGTGTTGGCACCGCCCGCGATATTTTCCGCGTAGTAGATAGCGGACGTTACGGCACTCCCGCTGGAGCCTAGTTGCACGGCTTTTTTGTAGGCGTTCGAGTTCGAGTCTTTAACGCTGAAGACCTGTGAATTGGACAGGCCGCCGCGAATCACTACAGCAATAAAGTTTCCGGCCGCATTCGCGCTAGGAAATGCAAGCGTGGAGGTGGTGGTCGTTCCGGCGTCCTTGCCAATGTGCTGCACGAGCGTAATGCCCACGGCCTGCGCTTGCTCGAAACCTCCGGCGAGCAAAATGAGAACCAGCATGGCGAAGAGACGAGCAATGTAAATACGAAGCACAGAAGCTTTCAGGCTGCGCGGCCTAACCGACATCGAACATCCTCCGGGGATGCAGAGAGAACTTGCGCGCTGCAGAAACACTCGCGCGCATGGATACACCGAAAGCCGAAGAAGCCCCGCTCCGGTCACCCCGCGAGGCTTGTTCCGCTTACGCTTGCCCCGGACCTTCCCGCTTTACGGGAGGAGCCCAAAGACAGTGAATACAAACTGGCCGCCGACGTAGACCTTCCCGTTTGCCACCGTCGGTACGGACCACTTCACGGCAGGACCCGCGGCGTTTGCACCGCTACTCGGGCTGCTGTAAAGCAGAGACCCAACGTTGGTCGCGTCGTAAGCGTCCAAGACCGCCGGCGTGTTGTTCTGCCATCCACTGTAGTCGACGATCCAAACAACGCCTCCGGTTATGCCGTTCGCAGAGACCGAGGGGATTCCTCCGCGCGGCGGGAACATGTTGCTTGAAGTAGAAGATTGAGGCGTGACAATAACGCCATTCGCAATCTGGAACTGGCTCAGCGGGAAGTTCTGGCCCGTGGTGTAGATATTTCCATTCCAATACGCCGGCACGCCATAGTTGCCGCCGTCAAGCAGGGTGGTGTTGGGCGGCGGCACGGGCACCACTTCCTGCACGTCGTTGTTGGAGGACGAATTGAATTTGCCCATCTTGGTCCCGCCTGGCGCAGGAGTCCCGATATCCAGGAGGTACAGAATGGCAACCTTGCCCGTGGCAATGGCCAAATTCGGATGGGCCGCGGACCCAACCGAGCTGGGAAGAATGAGCAAGCCCGAAGAGGCCAAGTCGATATCGTTAGCGTTGAAGACGGACTGATTGAACGGCGTGAACCAGTCGAGGATGGACCCCGTCGGGCTGAGCTTCACGGCGGTGTCACCGTAGTTTGTGACTCCGTCGTAGTTGCCGTTTCCAGTGGAGACGTAGACGTTTCCGCTCGCGTCAAGCGCCGGACCAGCGCCGCTCATCCAGACGCCGCCTCTCATGCATCCCTGATTCGGAGCCGGATTGGTGAGCGGCCTCACGAACTGTTGGGCGAGACTTGTTGCGTTGTAGCCCATGACCCAACCCTGATAGGTGCAATGATCGCCGTGAGAGCCGAAGCCGATATACACGGTGTTGTTGTTAAGAAGCAGGGCGGGCCGCTGCAAGTGCGCGAAGGCGCTGAAGTTGCTAGCGGAGATAACCACGGGTCCGCCAAATTTCTCCGCTCCGGTCGCCAGGTTCAGAGCGTGCAAGCGGTGGACGAAGCAAGGCGAGGCGGTGGAGCATGCCTGACCATTTACAGTGCCCGTGGTTTCCTTGGTCTTGGGCATGACGTAGATGGTGTTGCTTACTGGATCGATGACCGGAGTTGAAGTCACGCCGATTTCCGGTGTGATGTCCGTGTTGCCCTGGAGGTCGGAAGGTCCGAGGGTGGTCACGTTGGGCCCGAGGAAGCTGACCTGCCAGAGCTGGATGCAAGAAGGTGAGTCCGCGTCAAAGGCGTAGATGCTATCGTGCTCCGTGGCCACAAAAACCACGTTGCGAGTGACACCACCTACGTTGAGGTTGGCAACCCAGAGCGGCTCAGCGTAAACGAAGCCGTCAACCAGGCAAGAGAAAAGTTGTCCGAAGGAGGAGGAGTTTACGGTCGCGGGAGCCAGGCCGTACTCCTTGAGATTCTGTCCCGTGCGCGCAGCGTCGTTGTGATGCGTATAAACACCCGCTAGATCCGTCACGGCCATCAAAGCAGAAGCGGTTATCGAAGCATTGGCATTGCTGACGGCGGTTACCGTGTGCGCGCCGGGTTGCGTACCAGGAGTATAAAGACCCGTGCTGGAGATCGTCCCGGACACCGAAGTTCCGCCGTTATTCCCGTCAACCTGCCAAGTCACGCCGAGATTCTGCGGATCGTTGGTGACGTTGGCCGTGAACTGAACGGTTTGGGACGTGGTCGTGGACGCGCGCCTGGGCGTAACGCCAACATTGAGCACACCCTGCGTTACGGTGATGGTCGCGGAGCCGGACTTCGTCGTATCGCTGATAGAGGTTGCCGTCACGGTGACAGTAGCCGGGCTCGGCACGCTGGCCGGAGCATTGTAAGTGACCGAGGTCGTTGTGACTTGAGAGAGAGTGCCGCAAGTGCTGCCGCTGCACCCTGCGCCGGAGAGCGACCAGGTCACACCCTTGTTCTGGAAATCATTGCTGACGGTAGCGGTAAACGGCTGCGTTCCATACCCTGACGGAGCCGACGCTGTCGTCGGCGAGACGCTGACAGAGATGGGAAGCGACGTGCCGTTAATCGAACGGAAGGCCGCCAACGCTGCACCCCAGTTGTCCGCGCCGCTGAGTGTGGCGGTAGCAGAAGCTGGTCCGGCTGAGGTTTGCAACTGATCTTCGGCAATCAATTTGGTGTTTGGCGCCGCTGGGGAAGACTCTTCGATGGTGTAGCCAGTCCCCGCCGTGACAGTCTCGCCGTTGGTGGTGACGATGGTGCCTAGCAACAGATCACCGCTTGCACTAGTGTTCAAGGTTCCACTGTTGGGCGACGTACTGTTGCCCTGTGTGACCACAGGTGTGGCGTCCAGTGAGTTGCTCGTGGCCACGCCGGAATATTCCAGGATGGCAAAGCGCAAAGGACCCAAGACTGACTGTGTCACGGTGATGGTGTCTGCGCCGCCGTTGATGTTCTCGGCGTAGTAGAGAGCAAATGTGACCGACGTTGGGCTCAAGCCGAACTGGAAAGCCTGGTGATAGGTATTCCCATTGGAATCGCTGACGGTGAAAACCTGCGAACTGGAAAGGCCGCCGCGAACGCAGACGGCAATCCAGTTCCCCGCAGTAGTGTTTGTGGCAAAAGCCAGAGCGGCAGAGGTTGTTGTGGCGCCATCGATATTCCGGTGCTGCACGAGGGCGATGTTTGCGGACGTAGTGGTAACCGTGAAGTTGACGCCGTTGCTCGGAACGCCTGCCTCCGTAACAACCACATTACCGGTCGTTGCCCCTGAGGGCACAAGCACAACGATGCTCGAAGCATTCCAGCTTGTGGGTGTTGCTGAGGTCCCGTTGAAGGTAACGGTGCTCGTACCTTGGGACGCGCCGAAGTTGGCTCCAGCGATCGTAATGGAAGTTCCGACAGACCCAAAATTTGGAGACAAACTCGTGATGCTGGGCGGCGGTGTAACCGTGAAGAGTACGCCGTTGCTGGGCACACCGCCAACGTTCACGAGAACATTGCCGGTGGTGGCACCGGAGGGCACAGGGGCAGTGATACTGGTATTGCTCCAATTCGAAGCGCGGGTCTGAATGCCGTTGAATGTGACGAAGCTCTGAATAGTGCCTACGGTCGGACCGAAGTTCGTGCCCGCGATGATGACGTTCGTCCCGATAGGGCCGGAAGTCGGAGAGATATTGGTGATGGCGGGAGGGGGCGTGACCGTGAAGAGCACGCCGTTGCTGGCTACGCCGCCAACCGTGACGACCACGTTTCCGGTGGTCGCGCCGGAGGGTACGGTGACATTGATCTGGTTAGCGATCCAGCTCGTGACCGTTAAGGCTGCGCCGTTCAAAGTGGCTGTGTTGGTTCCCTGACTGGACCCAAAGTTCGCGCCGTTAATGGTGAAGCCCGCGCCTACCGGTCCTTGCGTAAGGCTTAAGCCGGAGATGCTCGGGCCAGCAGTGGTTACGGTGAAAGCAACGCCGTTGCTAGCGGTACCGAGAACTGTTACGACGACGTTACCGCTGGTGGCGCCGTTGGGTACAGGAACAACAATGCTGGTTGCGCTCCAACTCGTCGGCGTTCCCGCAAGGCCGTTGAAAGTGACGCTGCTGGAACCCTGGCTTGCGCCGAAGTTCGCCCCGCTAACCGTCACCGAAGTGCCAAGAGGTCCGGATGTGGGGTTGATGCCCGAAATGCTCGGGGCCGGAACCACGGTGAAAGTGATTCCGTTGCTCTGGACTCCACCAACGGTCACGACCACAGGGCCAGTGGTGGCGCCTGCCGGGACTGGAGTAATGATGCTCGTGGCGCTCCAGTTGGACACGGTCGCGGAGGTGCCGTTGAACGTCACCGTGCTGGTGCCCTGCGATGCGCCAAAGTTGGTCCCGGTAATGGTGATGGAGACACCAACCGCGCCGCTGGTCTGACTCAGGCCGGTGATGGTTGGCGTCGGGCCGGCTCCACCATTAGCCGCCTTGAAGGACGCCAGGACCGCGCCCCAAGCGCTGGAGGCTGATAGTGTCGCGGAGGCAGAAGTAGTACCTGCTGCTGCTTGAATCTGATCCTCGGTGATCATTTTGGCATTGGGCGGCGCAGGCACGACGTCGCGGACCGTGTAGCTAGTTCCCCCAGTGAAGGTGACACTGTCCGCGGCAGCTACGGTCGCCAACAACAAATCGCCGTTGGCCGTGGTGGTCAAGTTCCCGGTACTGGGTGCTGTGCTTGTGTTAGTTCCTGTAGCGGTTGCATCCAGGGAGTTCGACGTCGCCACGCCGGAGTATTCCAGGATGGCGAAACGCAGCGGACCGGAAACGGACATCGTTACGGTAATCGTGTTGGCTCCAGCCTTGATATTTTCCGCGTAATAGATGGCCGAGGTCACGGAGCTTCCCGTAAAACCGATCTGCGCCGCGTTCTTGTAGGTGTTCGCGTTGGAATCGCTGACGGAGAAGACCTGAGCATTCGAGAGACCGCCACGAATGGCCACTGCAATGAAGTTTCCAGCAGTGTTGGGGCTTGTGAACGCTAGCGTGGAAGTCGTAGTCGTGCCGGCATCCTTCCCAATGTGCTGCACGAGGACAATGTTTGCGGCCACAGAAGCCGTGTTGGTCAGCGAGAAATTTGCCGGACTCGCCACGCCGGAGATGGAGGCCGTGACGGTGTAGGGACCACCGGCAACGCTGTTCGCGGTGAAGACCGGAGCGATTGCAACGCCGGATGCATTCGTCGTCGCCGTGTTCACGCCGCCTGCAAACGTGCCACTGGATCCGCTACCCGGTGCCGTGAACGTCACCGTTACGCCACTCACCGGATTGTTGAAGGAATCCTTGACCGTAGCTTGCAGTTGGCTTGTAAACGCCGTATTGACCGTGGCGCTTTGTGGTGTCCCTGCCGTGGCGGCGATGCTCGCTGCCGCACCCGCCAAGTTGGTCAGCGAGAAGTTCGCCGAAGTCGCAACGCCCGAGACCGAAGCCGTCACCGTGTAGGCACCCGCTGTGGTGTTCGCCGTGAAGACTGCTGCCACAGCCACGCCAGAGGCGTTCGTCGTCGCCGTATTTACGCCACCTGCAAACGTCCCGCTGGCTCCGCTACCGGGTGCTGCAAACGTGACCGTGGCGCCGCTAACTGGATTGCCCCCCGCGTCCTTTACAGTCGCTTGGAATTGCGTGGCGTACGCCGCGCCAACTGTCGCGCTCTGAGGTGTACCCGCAGTCGCGGTAATGCTCGCCGCCGCGCCTGTCAAGTTGGTGAGTGAGAAGTTCGCAGGAGAAGCAACGCCAGACAAGGTGGCGCTCACGGTGTAGGGACCGCCAGCAGTACTGTTCGCCGTAAAAACAGCAGAGGTCGCGAGGCCCGAGGCGTTCGTTGTCGCCGTGTTCACGCCGCCTGCAAACGTGCCGCTCGCGCCGCTCCCCGGAGCCGTGAACGTCACGGTCACGCCACTTACAGGATTGTTCCCTGAGTCGGTTACCGTCACTTGCAGTTGCGCTGCAAACGCGGTGTTGATCGTTGCGCTCTGCGGCGTACCAGCACTGGCAACGATGTTGGCCGGTGGATTACCCAAGTTTGTGAGGGAGAAACTTGCGGACGTGCCGACTCCCGATGCCGATGCCGTTACCGTGTACGGACCACCGGCGGTGCTGTTGGCAGTGAAGACCGCCGCGGTAGCGACACCCGACGGGTTCGTGGTGGCGGTGTTGACGCCGCCCGCAAACGTACCACTCGCGCCACTGCCTGGAGCCGCGAACGTCACCGTTACACCGCTCACACCGTTACCGAAAGAATCCTTGACCGTGGCTTGCAGCTGCGTGGCAAAGGCCGTGTTGATGGAGGCGCTCTGTGGTGTGCCCGCAGTCGCGGTGATACTTGACGCCGATCCCGCCAAGTTGGTCAGAGAGAAGTTTGCCGGAGAAGCAACGCCGGAAACCGAAGCTGTCACGGAGTAGACACCAGCGGTCGTGTTCGCTGTGAAAACTGCGGCGGTGGCTACGCCAGACGCGTTCGTTGTCGCGGTCTTGACGCCACCGGCAAACGTGCCGCTCGCTCCGCTGCCAGGGGCGGCGAAAGTTACAGTCACGCCGCTCGCGAGGTTGCCGAAGGAATCCTTGACTGTGGCTTGCAGTTGCGTGGCAAAGGCGGTGTTAACCGTCGCACTCTGCGGCGTACCGGCGGTGGCTGCGACGCTGTTGGCTGCGCCAGCCAGGTTTGTCAGCGAATAATTCGCCACACTGGCCACACCGGATACCGAGGCCGTCACGGTGTAGACACCAGCGGTCGTGTTCGCTGTGAAGACACCGGCAGTGGCGACGCCTGATGCGTTGGTCGTCGCAGTGTTCACGCCACCCGCAAAGGTGCCGCCCGCTCCGCTCCCCGGTGCAGTGAACGTGACGGTCAGGCCACTCACGCCGTTGCCAAAGGAATCCTTGACCGTGGCTTGTAATTGCGTGGCAAACGTGGTGTTAACCGTGGCGCTCTGGGGCGTACCCGCGGTCGCGGTGATGCTTGCTGCCGAGCCCGGTAAGTTTGTGAGGGAGAAGTTCGCTGGAGTAGAAACGCCGGAGACCGTGGCAGTAACGGTGTAAGTTCCGGCGGTGGTGTTGGCTGTGAAGACCGCGGCAGTGGCAACACCAGATGCGTTGGTGGTTGCGGTAGTTACGCCACCGGCAAACGTGCCGCTCGCTCCGCTCCCCGGAGCAGTGAAAGTGACGGTCGCACCGCTGACTGGGTTATTGAAGGGATCTTTTACCGTAGCTTGAAGCTGAATGCCGAACGCGGTCCCGACGGTCGCGCTTTGCGGCGTGCCAGCAGTGGCGGCAATTGTCGAAGGAGAACCCGCAACGCCGCCCGCAGGCTTAAAGGCCGCCAGGATGGCGCCCCAATTACTGGACGGAGACAATGTTGCTGAGGCGGAAACGGTCCCCGCGACCGCCTGGATCTGATCTTCGCTGATGAGTTTGGTGTTCGGTGCCGCAGGCACAGAATCTCTAATCGTGTAGCCGGTTCCTGCGGTGAACGCAGTACTATCGGCGGTTCCTACAGAGCCCAGCAACAAATCACCGCTCACCGTCGTGGTGGCATTCCCGCTGTTCGGCGAGGTGCTTGTCGCCGTGGCTACCGACGCAGCGTCCAGGGAATTCGACGTCGCTACACCGGAGTATTCCAGGATGGCAAAACGCAGCGGACCGGAAACGGTCATGGACGCAGTGACGGTGTTCGCGCCGCCCTTGATATTCTCGGCATAATAAATGGCGTTGGTCACAGCACTGCCCGATGAGCCTATTTGCGCCGCTTGCTTGTAAGTGTTGCCATTGGAGTCGGTGATTGTGAAGACCTGCGAATTGGAGAGACCGCCGCGGATGACCACGGCGATAAAATTCCCAGCGGTGTTCGGGCCTGCAAACGCCAGCGTAGAAGTTGTGGTGGTACCAGCATCTTTTCCGCCGTGCTGGACCAAGGTAATGCCGGCGGCCTGCCCCTGCACGAATGCTCCCGCGAGCAGCAGGAGTTGCAAAAGGACAAGAAGGCGGGTAATAAGACGAACACCAATCGCCCAAGAATTTCTGCGGCGCAAGCTGATCGACATCGGACATCCTCCGAGGATAGAAAATCGTTTTTCGCTCACGGGAATGCCTGTGAGCTTCACAGACAGGCTGCACCCCTGCCTCTGGTTACTGGCAAGACCCTTCCATTGACAAACATCAGTCGGTCAGAAATCGCTAAACCCCACACCACTCAGGTAGGCTGGCCACGAGCCGCCCGCAGTTTGGCCCTCAAGCGGCTTCGCCAACCTCAAACACGCAATGCTGTTCCATCGGTATTGAGGACAGTACCGGCGACGTGCGGTGGAGCAATCCCCTTTCCAAAGGGCTATAGCGTTAACCCATTGAAAAAGAAAGAGTTAATTATGAAGCGACAAGCCTTGAAAAGCGGCGTGGGAACTGGGCAGGAGATAGTGTGTATCCCTTTTCCGCACAAAACGGGTGCGCCATCCGTCCCGAAAGTGGAGGGCAAAGGAACCCTTCTTGTTCTCTGGCGGGTTGAAGGTCGTCGGTTCCGCACATTCCCGAGGCGTCGTGGGGGCTTTCTGCGTAATCCGGCACAGCTTCTGAGCAACGCCAAAACCCACTGGCCTATTCAAGTGAAGAAATCACCGAGAATGCACGACAGGCGGGCTTACTTTCTCGTCGCAAGAATGAGGCGTGACGCGCTGCAGCCAGGCCTCGCGCCAGTAAGAGTAGATGCTTCGAGGGCAGAACATCCGACAGTAACTGTATCTGGATTGACAGATTACGGAGTCGAGAATGACGCAAGGATTCCTAAATTCCCTCATGATACCGGTTTTCTCGTCAATGATTTTGCTGACTCTCTTGAGTACGCGGTACGACCCGCCACAGTAGGGGACCATCTCCGCGTCGAAGAGGAGCCCACGGTTCTTATTTTCCGTGTCCAAAGTGTTCAGAATATCCTGGTAAGACTTTATGCGAACAAGTTCACCGGGTTGCAAGTCGAGGGTTGCTGTGGGCGTCGGCTCTCCGACGGGAATGCACCCGCATTTCCTGGGAAATTGCGTGCCATGCCAGAGCGGATGGAATTTGTCATAGAACCACCGCATGGCAGGTCCCAATCCGATACCGGCCTGGCTGAGGCGGTAGTACATCGAATAGACCAAGCCATCAAGAAGCTGCCTCAGGCCGACGTTACCTGAAAAATAGTCCTCGAAATACTGACGGACATCCCACGAGTCCAGATCCTTCGTGGCGTAAGGCAATTGCGTGGCTTGGCACTTAAACCTGGGCGCGCCTCCATTTGGATTGTATGCTTGTGAACCAGCAAAGACTTGAGATTCGTTACAGATCTGAGACTCTTCGGACTCGGGATCACGGGGAGGAGTAGCGGCGTGCGAAGCGGTCTTTTTCTGTGAGGTGCGGCCGGCAGGTTTTAACCAATCTTCTTTCCAGAAAAGCAAGCATCCAGCCTGGCAACCGCCATGTGCCTGCCCGTCGCAGCGAGTCTCCAGATGCACCGCCCTGTCCATACGGCGGCCGCGAACCGGGAAGACGGTGTCACAGGTCTTGTGCGCCCTCTTGTAAACGCGAAATCTTTGATCGCAGAAAGCAAACATTTCCGGCATGAACGGCAAGTTATCGAGGCAGCCGTCCTTGTCCAGGGTCCGCAGGATTTCCTCGCGACTCCGGACTTCCACCCAGTCTCCGGCCTTAAAATGCAGCGCTGAACTTGACTTTGGAGTGTTCACCGGTTGCCTTGTTTCTTGAGTAGGTAACAATCGTTAGCTTCACTGCTTCCTGGTTCACAATACGAGCTTTCGGCAATAAAAGGCTTCAGCAAATCCGTGCGGCGAATTCGATTCGATGCCCCGGAGGCGCTGCAGAGCTAGAAAAGTATCTTCAGTAAACCATTGTTTCGCGCGTTGGGAAGCAAACGACTGGCAGATATACCTGGCTTTGCGTTCACAAGTCTCGCGATCAAGGCCCACGAAGAAATTTGGCGCGCCGAGATCGCCATCGTACTTCGGGATTTCATACTCCAGGATGAGGTGGTGGCGAAACGTATTCCAAGTCAATTCACCGATCACTCTGTGGTCCTGGTGAAGGTCATTGCGGTAATGGGTCAGAATCAGATCAGGCACAAACTGTCTCTTGAGCTTTTCAAATTCCGCTTTCAGGCCTTTGTACAGCGAGGGGAAATAGCTATCTCGGTAGCTGTGAAGAACGACTTTCCTGGTCTTTGCTTCAGCGAGGAACAATTCCGCAGCCTTTGCTGCTTCCCGCTTTCTAATGGGCGTGCAGCTAAATACATTGCAGTGGATTTCGCAATCCGGTTCTTCGTGAAGGAGGCGGAGAATTGTGCCGCCACATCCGATTTCGATGTCGTCGGAGTGCGCCCCCAGGCAAAGCACTCGGCGCGCAGTTTTTCTAGGTTTGCCGAAGGCAGGTCTCAGCATAAATAAGTCAGCGATGTCATTTGCTCAGCGAGGGTGGGCAGGCGAACTAAGGATCGAAATCTATTTTACAGGAGTCAATTTCTCCCAAAGGAGCCAGGGCGTGTCGCCCCGGGCGAACATATCGTCCAACTGCTGCTTGTCCTTGAATGTGTCTAAGCAGGCGTAGAACCCGTCGTGCCGGTAAGCCATTAACTGCGATTCCCTGATCAGCCGCGCAAAGGGCTCATTCACAAGTTCCTCTCCATCTCGAATGTAGTCAAAAATGGCTCGTCTAAATACGAAAAAACCGGTGTTGATCTGAAGGCCTGTATCCCGGATGGGCCGGATTTCGCTGACGATACCATCCGTCCGATAGTCAACGACATGATAGGCGAGATTGGGCTTGGCGGCCACAAACGTGGCAATCTTGCCGTGATCCTTTGCAAATTGAAGAAGAGCCGGAAGGGGCAAATCGCTCAAGGAGTCCGCGTAATTCGCGAGGAACACGTCTTCACCAGACAGATACTTCTCCGCAGCTTTGAGTCTCTGCCCAATGTTGGAATGAAGCCCGGTATCGGCAAAGGTGATGTTCCACTCGCGAATGTCGCTCTCAAAGAGCTCCAAATTACTGCGGGCCCTATGTAGCCCCCCCAGGCCCTGCTCCATATTGCCGTTAACTTTGGGCAGCCCCCTATGGCTTTCTGGGCATTCGCCACTGCGACTGAAACACTGGACGATGTCCTCGGCACGGTAACCGAGGCACAAGATGAAGTCTTTATGTCCGAAGTGTGCGTAGTACTTCATGACATGCCACAAGATTGGCAAATAGCCGATGGGAACCATGGGCTTGGGGATATTCTCCGTAAACTCCCGCAAGCGCATTCCAAGCCCGCCGCAGAAAATGACGACCTTCATTCGGTCTCCCCCTCAGCAGTTTGTCTCAGAATTGTTTCAACAAGATTGTTAGTAAACTCTGACCTCAGGGATCAGCACAATGAACTGGCCACCCCATTCCCGGATGTAGGAATTCTGCTGCATGATTTCATCTTTTAAGTTCCACGGCAAAATCAACAGATAATCCGGGCGAGTTTCCCGGATGCGGTCCGGCGAAAAGACAGGAATCCGCGTTCCTGGCAAAAACATCCCTTGCTTGTGAGGGCTGCGGTCCACCGTGTAATCAATGAAATCGGTGCCAATGCCGCAGTAATTCAATAATGTGTTGCCTTTTCCTGGAGCGCCATAACCTACGATGGTCCTTCCGTTTTGCTTGGCGCGGATCAAAAATTCCAACAGCTTGCGTTTCGTTTCCTTGACCTGCTCGGCGAAGCGCGAGTAGGTCTCCAATTTTCCAAGGCCCGCCGCCTGTTCGCGGGCCCGAAGCTCCGCGACCGACGGCCCAACGGATTTGGCCTTGTCGTCCTCATGCCGGGCGTAGATGCGAAGCGATCCGCCGTGCGTGCGTAACTCTTCCACATCGAAAAGCGTCAATCCGTGTGCAGCAAAAATTCTCTCGACTGTAGAAAATGAAAGATAAGAAAAATGCTCGTGATAAATGGTGTCGAACTGGTTCTCCTCCATAAGCCGCATGAGATGAGGAAATTCCATGGTGATGACGCCGGTGGGTTTTAAAAGGATTTTCATTCCCGCGACGAAGTCGTTGATGTCCGGCACGTGGGCGAGCACGTTGTTGCCAAGGAGAAGATCGGCCCGCTGGTCTTTGGCGACCAATTCGCGCGCGGTCTCTCGGTTGAAAAATTGGACCAGAGAAGGAATGCCCTTCTGCATCGCAACGGCCGCCACGTTGGCCGCGGGCTCAATGCCGAGGACCGGCACCCTTTTCTCGACAAAATATTGCAGGAGATAGCCGTCGTTGCTGGCAATTTCCACGACCAGGCTGCTTTCGTTGATTGGGAAGCGCTGCACCATCTTCTCTGTATAGGCCTTAGCGTGCGCAAGCCACGTATCGGAGTACGAGGCAAAATAGAGGTAGTCGCTGAAAATATCTTGCGGAGCAACGTATTCCTGGAGCTGCACTAGAAAGCATTTCCCACAAACATAGACGTTCAAAGGGTAGAAGGGCTCCATGTGGTTCAGATGGTCCGCGCTAACAAAACTCTGACACAGAGGCGACATGCCCAAATCCACGAACGTATGCTCGAGCCGTGTTCCGCAGAACCGGCAACCCGCTTGCTTCTTCGAACTCATTGCTTCTGGCAAAGAGATTTCGTTAGTTTGGTCCGCGATTTTTGTCATGAAACCCGTCACCGTCCGTTTCTGATTAAGCTGCCGGTCATAGTCCTCAGA
>Ga0075436_100000142_pt1 | contig 43453 bp, 49 predicted proteins | sample RhiMethybrSRZTD5_FD_75303 | JGI IMG/M metagenome (GOLD analysis project Ga0075436, IMG submission 75303) | Populus rhizosphere microbial communities from Tennessee, USA - Rhizosphere MetaG P. TD hybrid SRZTD5 | ecosystem: Host-associated > Plants > Roots > Rhizosphere > Soil | place: USA...
GCCGACGGGACCAATGTAGCCCGCCTTGCAGCCGAGCGCGCGCTCGATCTCCGCATCGCTCGCGAAGCGGAACGCGCCGATCGTCTTCTGCGTCTTGATCTCGTTCAGCTCGTGATCGCCGCGCACGAGGAGCAGCATGAATTGCTTGTCGTGCATCACGGCGATGGCCTTCACCGTGCGCGCGAGCGCCACGCCGAGGAGCTCGGCGACCTGCTCGCATCTCGTCCTGCCCGGTGTCGGCACCTTGCGCATCGCTTCCCGGGCCGCCGGCCGCGCACCCGGCGCGAGCGCTTCGGCGAGCTCGACGTTGGCGGCGTAATCCGATCCCGGGCAGAAGGCGATGGCGTCCTCGCCGGAGTCGGCGAGGACATGGAATTCATGCGAGCCGGTGCCGCCGATCGCGCCCGTGTCGGCAGCCACCGCGCGAAAGCGCAGCCCGAGACGGCTGAAGATGCGCGTGTAGGTGTCGTACATGTTGCGATACTCGCGCTCGAGGTCGGCGTAGTCGGCGTGGAAAGAATAGCCGTCCTTCATGACGAATTCGCGCCCGCGCATGATGCCGAAGCGGGGGCGGCGCTCGTCGCGGAATTTCGTCTGGATCTGGTAGAAGTGCGCGGGCAGCCGCCGGTAGGTCTTCAGCTCGCCGCGCGCGAGCTCCGTGATCACCTCTTCCGAGGTCGGCTGGATCACGAAATCGCGCTCGTGACGATCTTTGAATCTCAGGAGCTCGGGCCCGTATTCCTGCCAGCGGCCCGACTCCTGCCAGAGCTCCGCGGGCTGCACGACCGGCATGGCGAGCTCCATGGCGCCCGCGCGATTCATCTCCTCGCGCACGATCGCTTCGACTTTGCGCACGACGCGCAGCCCGAGCGGCAGCCAGGTATAGATGCCCGCCGAGAGGCGCCGGATGAGGCTCGCGCGCAGCATGAGCCGATGGCTCGCGACCTCCGCCTCGGCGGGCACTTCCTTCTGCGTGGCGATGAAAAACTTGGAGGTTTTCATGGAGCCGCGCCGGCATTGTGTTTACCAGTGGGCTATGGAAAAATCGGCCGGAGATTCTAACTTAGGCGGTGCGGCCATGCTCGACAAGGAAGGCTACCGTCCGAACGTCGGCATCATCCTCGCCAATTCCCGGAACGAGGTGTTCTGGGGCAAGCGGGTCAGCCAGCACGCGTGGCAGTTTCCGCAAGGCGGTATCAAGCACGGCGAGACGCCGCTCGACGCCATGTACCGGGAGCTCGAGGAGGAAATCGGGCTGCAGCGCGCCCACGTGCGCATCCTCGGGCGCACGCGCGAATGGCTGCGCTACGAGGTTCCCGAGCGCTGGATGCGGCGCGACTGCAAGGGCGCCTATCGCGGCCAGAAGCAGATCTGGTACCTGCTGCGCATGATGGGCCGCGACTGCGACGTCAAGCTGCGCGGCAGCGGCCACCCCGAGTTCGACGCCTGGCGCTGGCACGATTACTGGATCCCGCTCGAGGTCGTGATCGACTTCAAGCGCGAGGTCTATCGCCAGGCGCTGATCGAGCTGCACCGCTACCTGCAGTCCGACCGGCGCTCGCGCCCGCGGCGCCTCGAGCTCGCGCATCCGTAGCGGGGGCATGGAGCGCGACTACCAGCCGCTGCCGATCCGGGAGCTCGGCACGAACGCAGGCTTCCGGCGGCCGCTGCAGCCGCAGTCGACGCGCGTCACGGCCGAATCTTCCGCGCTTGCGGTGATGACCGACCTCGCGCGCGCCGCACCGGCGACGATCCGCCCGCAGGCTCCGCTCGCCGGGGCGAACCAGTTCATGATCACGCGCGGCGTGCGGCTCCTCCTCGTTACCGACGACCAGGAGAACGTGCTCGGCGTCATTACCGCGACCGACCTCCTGAGCGAGCGGCCGATGCGCGTCGCCATCGAGCGGGGACTGCGGCGCGACGAGCTGACCGTGGCCGACGTCATGACGCCGGCCGATCAGGTCGAGGTCATCGCCTACGCCGACGTGGAAGGCGCGCGCGTCGGGCACGTGCTCGAGACGCTGCGGCGCGCGGGACGGCAGCACGCGCTCGTCGTCGACGACGACGAGGTCCCGGCGCGTCGGCCGCTCGAGCTGCCGGCGCGCCGCACCATGGTGCGCGGCATCTTCTCGCTCTCGCAGCTCGCGCGCCAGCTCGGCGTCGCGGTGCAGACCGGCGGCGAGGTGGCGCGCACCTTTTCGGAGATCGAGTCCGCCATCAAGTGATCAAGCGTGAAAGCCTGCTCAGTCTCGAAGCCTATGCGCGCGAGCGCAACGCATTTCGTGCGCGAGTCATGGAGCACAAGAAGCGGCGCACCGTGCACCTCGGTGAGCACGTCACGCTGCAGTTCGAGGATGAGCTCACGATCCGCTACCAGGTGCAGGAGATGCTGCGCATCGAGCGCATCTTCGAGGAGGACGGCATCCAGCACGAGCTCGACGCCTACAACCCGCTCGTGCCCGACGGCGCGAACTGGAAGGCGACCATGCTGATCGAGTACCCGGACGCCGAGGAGCGCCGGCGCATGCTTGCGCGGCTGAAAGGCATCGAGCGCGCGGTCTGGGTGCAGGTGCAGGGCTGCGAGCGCGTGCTCGCCGTGGCCGATGAGGACCTCGAGCGCGAGAACGAGGAGAAGACCTCGTCGGTGCATTTCCTGCGCTTCGAGCTGACGGCGCCGATGCGCGAAGCGCTGCGCCGCGCCGCCGGCCTCACGGTAGGCGTCGAGCATCCCGAATATCGCGCGAGCACGGAGCTCCCGCCGGAAGTGCGCTCGGCGCTGGCCGCCGACGTCGCTTGAGGGGCGCGCTGCTCGTCTTGCTGCTCGCGGCTTGTGGCACTGCGCCGCGCGAGGAAAGCGACTGGGAGCGCACGCACCTCAAAGAGCCCGCGAGCGCCGAGGAAGAGCCAGCGCCGCCGCCGTATCCCGCGGCGGCCAATCTGCTCGAATTCGCGGTGGACGACGAGCCGGGCTTTCGCTTCTTTCTCGATCGCGCCTCGCTCGGCGCGACGCCCGATGGCGTCGTGCGCTACGTGCTCGTCGCGCGCAGCGGCGAGGGCGCGCAGAACGTGACGTACGAAGGCCTGCGCTGTGCGAGCGGCGAGGAGCGTATTTACGCGCTCGGCCGGCCGGACGGCGGCTGGGTCGCGGCACGCGCTCCGTGGCGGCCGCTCTCGGCGGCGCGCCACAGGACGCTCTACCGCGAATATCTCTGTCCGAACGGCCGGCCCATGCGCAGCCGGGAGGACGCCGTGCGCGCGCTCGAGCGCAGCGCGCAGCCATTTTCGAAGGACTTCGGGGGCTCGCGCTAGAGCAAGACCAGATTATCGCGATGGATGAGCTCGGGCTCGTCCACGTAGCCGAGGATCGATTCGATCTGCGCCGAGGGCCGGCGCATGATGCGCCGCGTCTCGGCCGCCGAATAGTTCACGAGCCCGCGCGCGATCTCGCGGCCGTCGGGCCCGAGGCAGGCAACCACGGCGCCGCGCTCGAATTCCCCTTCCACCTCGAGCACGCCGACCGGCAGCAGGCTCTTGCCGCCGCGCTCGAGCGCGCGCGCGGCGCCCTCGTCGATTTTCAACTTGGCGGCCAGGGTCAGGTGATCGGCGAGCCACTGCTTGCGGGCGGCGAGCGGCACGGTCTTCGCCGTGAGCAGGGTGCCGATCGGCTCGCCCTGCGCGAGGCGCGAGAGCACGTCGGGTAGCCGCCCGTCGGCGATGACGGTGTGCGCGCCGCTGCGCGCGGCCCGGCGCGCGGCCTGCACCTTGGTCGCCATGCCGCCCTTCGCGAGCGCGCTGCCCGTCCCGCCCGCCATGGCGCCGAGGCCGGGATCGAGGGCGTCGGCCTCGGCCACGAGCTTCGCGCCCGCGTGCGCGCGCGGGTCGGCGTCGAAGAGCCCGGCCTGGTCGGTGAGGATGACGAGCGCATCGGCCTCCACTAGGTTCGTGACGAGCGCGCCCAGCGTATCGTTGTCGCCGAACTTGATCTCGTCGGTGACCACCGTGTCGTTCTCGTTGATCACGGGGATGGCGCCGAGCTCGAGCAGCGTGCGCAGCGTCGCGCGCGCGTTGAGATAGCGCTGCCGGTCGGCGAGATCGGCGTGGGTGAGGAGCACCTGCGCCGTATGCAGCCCGTGGCCGCGAAAGCAGCTCTCGTAGCATTGCACGAGCCCCATCTGGCCGACGGCCGCGGCGGCCTGCAGCTCGTGCATGGTCTGCGGCCGCCGGGTCCAGCCCAGGCGCAGCATTCCTTCGGCGATCGCGCCGCTCGACACCAGGATCACGCGCCGCCCGGAGCGTACGAGCGCTGCGATCTCGGCCGCCCAGCGCGCGATCGCCTCGACGTCGAGGCCGCGGCCGGCGGCCGTGACGAGCGAGGAGCCGACCTTCACGACGAGTGTCTTCGCGGCGGCGAGCGGGCTCATCGCGCGAGCGCCTTCGCCGCGGCCTTGCTCAGCGCCGCGCAGCCTTCGCCCGTCAACGCCGAGATCGCGAACCATGGCCGCGTCCAGCGCAGCGTGCGCACGATTTTCTCGGCCTGCTTGCGCGCCTCGGGCACGGCATCGATCTTATTGAAGACGAGCCAGCGCGGTTTGCGGTAGAGCGCTTCGTCGTATTTCTTGAGCTCGGCGGCGATGGCGCGCGCGCCCTGCACGGGCTCCTCGCCGCTCAGATCGACGAGATGCAGGAGCAGCCGGGTGCGCGCGAGATGCCGCAGGAACTGGTGTCCGAGGCCAGCGCCTTGCGAGGCGCCTTCGATCAGGCCGGGAATGTCGGCGATGACGAAGCTCGCCTCGCCCACGCGCACCACGCCGAGCGACGGGTTGAGCGTGGTGAAAGGGTAATCGGCCACCTTCGGCCGCGCGCTCGACACCGCACGGATGAAGCTCGACTTTCCCGCGTTCGGCAAGCCGAGCAGCCCCACGTCGGCGAGCACGCGCAGCTCGAGCGCAAGGCGCCGGCTCTCGCCCGGCTCGCCGCGCGTGAACTGGCGCGGCGCGCGATTGACGCTCGACTTGAAGTGCACGTTGCCCAGGCCCCCCTGCCCGCCGCGGGCAAGGAGCGCGCGCTCGCCATGTCTTGCGAGATCGGCGAGGAGCTCGCCCGTCTGCTCGTCGCGAATCACTGTTCCCACCGGCATGACGAGCTCGACGTCCGTGCCGCCGCGGCCGTTGCAGTCCGAGCCCATGCCGCGCGCGCCGTGCTCGGCGCGGTGGATGCGCGCGAAGCGGTAGTCGATCAGCGTGTTCACGTTACGGTCGGCGCGCGCCCACACGCTGCCGCCGCGGCCGCCGTCGCCGCCGTTCGGCCCCCCGTAGCGGATGTACTTCTCCCGGCGGAAGGTGGCGGCGCCGTCGCCGCCCTTGCCGGCGTGCACCTCGATCTTCGCCTCGTCGATGAATGTCATGGCCCAGAAATGAAAAAGCCCTATCGGCTGCGATAGGGCTTGGCATGGGATGCGTACCGGCTACGCCGGTGAGTTTTCCACGATGACGCTCACGGTGTTGTTCTGGTCTGCGCCGCGCACCGCGTAGTGCACCTGCCCGCTGACGCGCGCATAGAGCGTGTGGTCGCGACCGATGCCGACATTGGCGCCGGGATGCACGCGCGTGCCGCGCTGGCGCACGAGGATCTGGCCGGCGTTGACGCGCTCGCCGCCGAACACTTTCACGCCCAGGCGCTTGGACTGCGAGTCGCGCCCGTTCCTGGAACTGCCGCCTGCTTTCTTGTGCGCCATGGACTTAGCCCTGGATGATGTCGTCGATGCGGACCTCGGTGTACGACTGCCGGTGGCCCTGCGATTTCTGGAAGTGCTTGCGCCGGCGCATTTTGAAGATGCGCACCTTGTCGCCGCGCCCGTGGCCGAGCACGGTCGCTTTCACGAGCGCGCCCGAGACGAGCGGCGCGCCGACCTTGACGGCGTCGCCGGCGCCGACGAGCAGCACCTGGTCGAACGACACTGCCGCGCCGATTTCGGCGGTAATCGCTTCGACGCGAAGCTTGGCGCCCGACTCGACGCGATATTGCTTGCCGCCGGATTTGATGACTGCGTACATAGCGATGAACCTAGGCCTTGCGCTGCAAAAGGCCGAGAATTATACCGGAAATCATGACCTTCCTGTCCCTGCTGACGCCGGTCGCCGACGACATGCGGCGCGTCGACGACCTCGTCGCCGCGCGCCTTGAGTCCGATGTCGCGCTCGTGCGGCAGGTCGCGCGCTACCTGGTGGCGGCCGGCGGCAAGCGCCTGCGGCCGGCGCTGCTGCTCCTCGCCTGCGGGGCGCTCGGCTACCGCGGCGAGGCGCGCCTCACGCTCGCGGCGGTGATCGAGTTCATCCACACGGCGACCCTGCTGCACGACGACGTGGTGGACGAATCGGAGCTGCGCCGCGGCTCGCGCACCGCGAACGCGGCGTTCGGCAACGCGGCCGCGGTGCTGGTCGGCGACTTTCTCTACTCGCGCGCCTTCCAGATGATGGTCGACGTGGCCGACATGCGGGTGATGCGCGTGCTCGCGGATGCGACGAACACCATCGCCGCCGGCGAGGTGATGCAGCTCATGGGTAGCCACGACCCGCAGGTCGACGAGGCCCGCTATCTCGAAGTGATCCGGCGCAAGACGGCGAAGCTCTTCGAGGCCGCGGCGCGCCTGGGCGCGGTGCTCGCGAAAAGTCCGGCGTCGGTGGAGGAGGGCCTCGCGCGCTACGGCGCGCACGTCGGCACCGCGTTCCAGCTCATCGACGACGTGCTCGACTATTCCGGCGCGCAGACCTCCATCGGCAAGAGCCTCGGCGACGATCTCGCCGAGGGCAAGCCGACGCTGCCCCTCATCTACACGTTGCGCGCGGGCTCCGCCGCCGAGCGCGACGTGGTGCGCCAGGCGATCGTCGCCGGGGGACGCAATGACTTCGGCGCCGTGCTCGCCGCGATGCGCGGCTGCGGCGCGCTCGACTATGCGCGCGCGGCGGCGAGCCGCGAATCCGAGGCGGCGCAAGCCGCGCTCGCGCCGCTGGGCGAGTCTGAATTCAAGCGATCTTTGCTAGAATTGGCGTCCTTCTCCGTAGCGCGCCAGTCCTAGTTCGGGGTGTAGCTCAGCCTGGTAGAGTACTGCGTTCGGGACGCAGGTGTCGCTGGTTCAAATCCAGTCACCCCGACCAATCCTCCCGCCCGAGCGCGATTTTGCCGTTGGCTATCATAATCGCGCGCATGGGAAAGCTCCTCGTCCTCATCCTGCTCGTCATGGTGGCGCTATGGCTCGTACGCCGCGCGCTGCGCGAGCCTGCCGCGCCGAGCGGCCGGCAAAGCGCCGCCGCGCGCGACGAGCTTGTGCGCTGCGCGCATTGCGGTCTGCTGCTGCCGCGCGCCGAGGCGCGCCAGTCGACCGGCGCGATTTACTGCAGCGAGGAGCACGCCCGGCTCGGGCCGGAGCCGCGCCGCTGATGCAGGCGCCGCAGCGCTACCCCGAGCTCTTTCTCGCGCCGCCGGAGCGCACGCCGGAATCGTTCTGGATCTCGCTCGGCTATTTCAACCTTTACCGGGTGGCGCTCGCGACGCTGTTCCTGACGCTGTCGTTCGTCTACGGCGACGCGCTTGCGCTCGGCTCGCATTCGCTCGAGCTCTTCCGCTACGCCTGCATCGCCTATCTCGTTGCTGCCGTAGTCTTCCACGCGGTGCTGCGCAGGGTGCGCAGCCACTTCAACGTGCAGCTCTCGCTGCACGCCTGCGTCGACGTGTTCGCGATTACGGTCCTGATGAACGCGAGCGGTGGCATGAGAAGCGGCCTGGGCGTGATGCTCGTCGTGTCCCTCATCGGCGCGGCGATCGTCGCGCCGCGGCGCCTGAGCTTCCTCTACGCGGCGCTCGCCACGATCGCGCTTCTCCTCGAGCAGGCCTACTGGGTGCTCGGCCACGACGCCCCGGTCGCGAGCTTCGTGCAGCCGGGGCTGCTCGCCATGGGCTGCTTCGCCGCGAGCGGCGTCACCGGCTGGCTCGCGAGCCGCGTCGCGGCGAACGAGCGCCTCGCCGCCCAGCGCGGTCGCGAGCTCGCCGCGCAGATGCGCGTCAACGAGCTCGTGCAGCGCGACATGCACGACGGCGTGCTGGTGCTCGACCGCGACGGCCGCATCGTCCAGCACAACCCGCAGGCGCAGCTGCTGCTGCACGCCGAGCGCCTGGTCGGCGTGCACATCGAGACGCTGCTGCCCGAGTTCGCGCCGCGCTGGCGCGCGTGGAGCGCGGCCGGCCCTGCGGTGAGCGCGGATCTCACGCTGCGCGGCCGCGACATCGGGCTGCGGCTGCTCGACGCCGGCACCGACGAGGGCCACCGCGTGGTGTTCGTCGAGGACACGACGCGCGCGCGCGAGCAGGCGCAGCAGCTCAAGCTCGCGGCGCTCGGGCGCCTGACGGCGAACATCGCGCACGAGATCCGCAACCCGCTCGCCGCGATCAGCCATGCCTCCGAGCTCTTGCAGGAGGAAAAGCGCGCCGAGGACCGCTCGCGGCTCACGCGCATCATCCAGGACAACGCCCGCCGGCTCGACCGGCTGGTCTCGGACGTGCTGCAGCTCAACCGCCGCGACCGCATGTCGAGCGAGCGCATCCGGGTGCATCCCTGGCTGCGCGAATTCCTGCTCGAGTTCGTCGCCAACGAAGAGTCCGCGGCCGAGCGCTTCACCGTCGTCGCCGGCGCCGACGCCTGGATCGAGTTCGACCGCGAGCACCTGCGGCAGGTGATGTGGAACCTGCTGCGCAATGCGGCCCGCTACGCCGGGCCGCAGAGCGGCGCGGTGCGCATCGCGCTGCGCGGTTACGCCGGCCGCGTCGAGCTCTCCGTGATCGACAACGGCCCGGGCGTGCCGGCGGCGCGCCAGGGCCAGCTCTTCGAGCCTTTCTTCACCACGGAGGCGAAGGGCACGGGGCTTGGTCTCTACCTCGCGCGCGAGCTCTGCGCCGCGAACCGCGCCACCCTCGAATACGTGAACGACGGTCCGGGGGCGCACTTCCGCATCCTGTGCCGTGAGGCGCGCGCCGCGTGAGACGCGCCGAGCGCAATAGCGAGCGTCCGGCGGCCCAGGTGCTCGTCGTCGACGACGAGCCCGACATCCGCGAGCTCCTGGAGCTCACGCTCGTGCGCATGGGGCTCGACGTGCGCAGCGTGGGCAGCATCGCGCAGGCGAAGGAGCAGCTTAAAGCCGAGCGCTTCGACCTCTGCCTCACCGACATGCGGCTTGCCGACGGCGACGGGCTCGAGCTCGTACGCCATATCGCCGCGCAGGCGGCCGAGGTACCCGTCGCCGTGATCACGGCCTACGGCAGCGCGGAGAACGCCGTCGCGGCGCTGAAGGCGGGCGCTTTCGATTACGTGTCGAAGCCCGTGGGCCTCGAGCAGCTGCGCTCGCTCGTGCGCGCGGCGCTCTCGCTGCCCGACCGGACGGAAGCGCCTGCGCGCGACAAGCGGCTGCACGGGCGGCTGCTCGGTGCCAGCGCGCCGCTCGTGCGCGCGCGCGAGATGATCGTCAAGCTCGCTCGCACCCAGGCGCCGGTCTACATCTCGGGGGAGTCCGGCACCGGCAAGGAGCTCGCGGCGCGACTCATCCACGAGAACGGGGCGCGCCGCGAGCGCGCCTTCGTGCCGGTGAACTGCGGCGCCATCCCGGAAAACCTGGTGGAGAGCGAGTTCTTCGGCTACAAGAAGGGCGCCTTCACCGGCGCGCAGGAGGACCGCGACGGCTTCTTCCAGGCGGCAAACGGCGGCACGCTCTTTCTCGACGAGGTCGCGGAGCTGCCGCTCGCCATGCAGGTGAAGCTCCTGCGCGCGATCCAGGAGAAGCGCGTTCGCAAGGTCGGCGCCACCCAGGAAGACCCGGTCGACGTGCGCATCATCTGCGCCACGCACCAGAAGCTCGGCCAGCTCGTCGCCGCCGGGCGCTTCCGCCAGGACCTCTTCTATCGCATCAACGTGATCGAGCTTGCCATGCCGCCGCTGCGCGATTGCCGGGAGGACGTCGCGCTCATCGCGCTCGCGATCCTCGAGCGCCTCGCCGAGCAGGCGGGAACGCTGCCCGCGCGTCTCACGCCAGCCGCCCTCGAAGCGCTCCAGCGTCATGACTTTCCGGGCAACATCCGCGAGCTCGAGAACATCCTGGAGCGAGCGCTCGCACTCTCGAGCAGCCACGAAATCTCGGCAGAAGACCTGCGGCTTTCGGCGCCGGCCGCTGCCGAAGCGGACGGCGCGGCGCAGCCGGCCGGCGCGCTGCCCGATTACCTCGACAGCATCGAGCGCAAGGCGATTCTCGAGGCGCTCGGCAAGACCGGCTTCAACCGCACGGCGGCGGCGAAGCTCCTCGGCATCACCTTCCGCCAGCTGCGCTACCGCATGCAGCGCCTGGGCATCCGCGAAGATGAAGCTCGGTCCTGACGGGCGCCTGCGGCCCTGCCGCTTCGTCGATTCGCCCAACCAGGATGAACGCCCCGCGGGCGAAGCGCCCACGCTCCTCGTCGTGCACTCGATCAGCCTGCCGCCCGGCGAATACGGCGGCGAGGCGATCGAGCGGCTCTTCACCAACCGGCTCGATGCCGCCGCGCATCCCTACTTTCGCGAAATCGCGGGCCTCGAGGTCGCGGCGCACTTTCTCGTGCGCCGCGACGGCGAGCTCGTGCAGTTCGTGCCAAGCACGCGCCGCGCGTGGCACGCCGGCGCTTCGCGCTGGCGCGGGCGTGAGCGCTGCAATGACTTCTCCATTGGCGTCGAGCTCGAGGGCACGGACGAGACGGCGTTCGAGCCCGCGCAATACGACGCGCTCGCGGCGCTGATCCAGGCGCTGCGCGAGCGACATGCGCTGCGCGCGCTCGCCGCGCACAGCGACATCGCGCCCGGCCGCAAGCGCGATCCCGGCCCCGGCTTCGACTGGCCGCGGCTGCTCGGCGCGCTGTCGCAGTTTCGCATCCCCGCGAACCACTAAATAGCCGGGCTGGTGGCGCGCCAGTACGAGATGTAGTGCCTCATGAGGCCGTTACTAGATGTAGTGTCAGCGCCTCGACTACACCCCTAAATCTTGCATTGCAGCACGGGAAGTTCCCCTTGCCAACGGAAAAAACTGTGCGTACATTGCAAGCGTCTACTACATGTAGGTAGAGATAGCGGCAACAGCACTAAGACTAGTGGGGGCGTGTGGGTAGCGCGCCCCCAGACCAACGGAGCGGGGAGAGCGCCATGCAGATCGTCCAGGAAAACGCCGCAGTCACCCCGGGCTTTGGCGTCGCGCTCGCGGAGGGCTCGGCCGCCGGCCGCAGCGTCTTCGCCGATTACAAGGTGATCCGCCGCAACGGCGCGGTGGTCGGCTTCGAGCCGGCCAAGATCTCGGTGGCGATGACGAAGGCCTTCCTCGCCGTGAACGGCGCCCAGGGCGCCGCCTCGGCGCGCATCCGCGAGCTCGTGGTCGCGCTCACCGACACGGTGGTGGCCGCGCTGCTGCGCCGCCAGCCGCAGGGCGGCACCTTCCACATCGAGGACATCCAGGACCAGGTCGAGCTCGCGCTGATGCGCTCGGGCGAGCATGACGTCGCGCGCGCCTACGTGCTCTACCGCGAGGAGCGCGCCAAGGTGCGCCTTGCGGAAAAGGCGGCGAAGAAGGACCCGGGCCTGCACGTGGTGGAGAACGGCAGCCGCAGGCCGCTCGACACCGCGGCGCTGCGCGCGCTCGTTCAGGCGGCCTGCGAAGGGCTCGCCGCCGCCTCGCCCGAGGCGATCCTCGAGGCGACGCTGCGCGACCTGTACGACGGCGTGGCGATGGAGGAGGTGCGCAAGTCCGCCGTCATGGCGGCGCGCGCGCTCATCGAGAAGGACCCCGCCTATGGCTACGTGACGGCGCGGCTGCTGCTGCACGGCATCCGCCTCGAAGTGCTGGGCGAGGAGGCGAGCCAGGCAGAGATGGCGAGCCGCTACGGCACGTACTTCTCGCAATTCGTCGCGCGCGGCGTCGAGGCGGAGCTGCTCGATCCCGAGCTCGCCAAGTTCGACCTCGCCCGGCTCGGGCGCGCGCTCAAAGCCGAGCGCGACCTCAAGTTCGGCTACCTCGGTCTGCAGACCCTCTATGACCGCTACTTCCTGCACGTGCACGGGCGGCGCATCGAGCTGCCGCAGGCGTTCTTCATGCGCGTCGCGATGGGCCTCGCGCTCAAGGAGAAGGACCGCGAGGGGCGCGCCATCGAGTTCTACGAGGTGCTCTCGTCCTTCGACTTCATGAGCTCGACGCCGACGCTGTTCAACTCGGGGACGCTGCGCTCCCAGCTCTCGAGCTGCTACCTCACCACGGTGTCGGACGACCTCGAGGGCATCTACGAGGCGATCAAGGAGAACGCGCTCCTCGCCAAGTACGCCGGGGGCCTCGGCAACGACTGGACCCCGGTGCGCGCGCTCGGCTCGCACATCAAGGGCACGAACGGCAAGTCCCAGGGCGTCGTGCCCTTCCTCAAGGTGGTGAACGACACCGCGGTCGCCGTGAACCAGGGGGGCAAGCGCAAGGGCGCGGTGTGCTCCTACCTCGAGAGCTGGCACCTCGACATCGAGGAGTTCCTCGAGCTGCGCAAGAACACCGGCGACGATCGCCGCCGCACGCACGACATGAACACCGCGAACTGGATTCCGGATCTGTTCATGAAGCGCGTGATGGACAACGCCGAGTGGACGCTGTTCTCGCCCTCGGACGTGCGCGAGCTGCACGACAAGTTCGGCCGCGCCTTCGAGGAAGCCTACCTGCGCTACGAGGACAAGGCGGCGCGCGGCGAGCTCAAGCTCTTCAAGAAGGTGCCCGCGGTGCAGCTCTGGCGCAAGATGCTCTCGATGCTCTTCGAGACCGGGCATCCGTGGATCACCTTCAAGGACCCGTGCAACCTGAGGAGCCCGCAGCAGCACGCGGGCGTCGTGCACAGCTCGAACCTGTGCACCGAGATCACGCTCAACACCTGCGCCGACGAGATCGCCGTGTGCAACCTCGGCTCGGTGAACCTGGTCGCGCACATGGCCGAGGGCGGGCTCGACTTCGAAAAGCTGAAGCGCACCATCCGCACCGCGATGCGCATGCTCGACAACGTCATCGACATCAATTACTACGCGGTGGACAAGGCGCGCAATTCCAATCTGCGCCATCGGCCGGTGGGCCTGGGCATTATGGGATTCCAGGATTGCCTGCACCGGCTGCGCGTCGCCTACGCCTCGCCCGAAGCGGTGGAGTTCGCCGATCGCTCGATGGAGATGGTGGCCTACGCCTCGTACTGGGCCTCGAGCGAGCTCGCCGAGGAGCGCGGCCGCTACGGCTCGTTCTCCGGCTCGCTGTGGGAGCGGGGCGTGCTGCCGCAGGACACGCTCGATCTCCTCGCCGCCGAGCGCGGCGGCTACGTCGAGCTCGACCGCTCGGCGAGCCTCGATTGGGAGGCGCTGCGCGCGCGCATCAAGCGCCACGGCATGAGGAACTCGAACTGCCTCGCGATCGCGCCCACCGCGACCATCGCCAACATCGTCGGCGTCTCCGCTTCGATCGAGCCGACCTACCAGAACCTGTTCGTGAAATCGAATCTCTCGGGCGAGTTCACCGTGGTGAACGAGTACCTCGTCGACGACCTGAAGCAGGCCGGCCTGTGGGACGAAGTGATGATCGCCGACCTCAAGTACTTCGACGGCAACCTCGCCCGCATCGACCGCGTCCCGGCGGCGCTGAGGAAGCTCTACGCCACGGCCTTCGAGATCGAGCCCCGGTGGCTCGTCGAGGCGGCCGCGCGGCGCCAGAAATGGATCGACCAGTCGCAGTCGCTCAACATCTACATGGCCGGCGCCTCCGGCAAGCGGCTCGACGAGACCTACAAGCTCGCCTGGCTGCGCGGCCTCAAGACGACCTACTACCTGCGCGCGATGGGCGCCACGCACGCCGAGAAGTCGACCACCAAGACCGGCGCGCTGAACGCCGTTCCAGCGCTCGAGACGGCCGAGCCCGAAGCGAAGGTTTGCGCCATCGACAATCCCGACTGCGAGGCCTGCCAGTGATCACGCTCGGCAGGCTCGCGTTCAACGGTCCCTTCTTGGCGCCGCTCTGGTCCCCGCCGAAATGCGCGGGCCTGTACGCGGTGCTGGTGCCCGGATGGCGCCTCCTCACCTTCCGGGCACTTTATTTCGGCCAGGCGGAGCTCTTCGACGCCGAGCTCCTCCAGGCGCATCCGAGCCATGCGGAGTGGCTGACGATCGCCGGCACGGACTGGAACCTCTACGTCGCCACTTACGACATGTCGTTCTCGACGCCGGCGCAGCGCGAGAGCGCGGCGCGCGAGCTGGCGCGAACCTACAAGCCCGAATTCCGCCCGGTCGACGCGAAACCCACCCCGAGCCTGCGCACGCTGCTCATCGCGCAGGCGCTGCGCAACTCACAGGACAAGTGACCGCCATGCTCAAGTTCGAGGACCTTGCCCTGCCGCCGGCGAACGGCTTCATGCCGGCGAGCGTCGCGCGCGCGCCGGCGGCGCCGGCGCACCGCCGCGTCACCGCCGAAGACAAGCTGGTCATCAACTCCAAGGCCGACGTCAACCAGCTCGTGCCGTTCAAGTACAAGTGGGCCTGGGAGAAGTACCTCTCCGCCTGCGCGAACCACTGGATGCCGCAGGAAATCAACATGAGCCGGGACATCGAGCTGTGGAAGAACCCGGCCGGCCTGACCGAGGACGAGCGGCGCATCGTCAAGCGCAACCTCGGCTTCTTCGTCACCGCCGATTCGCTCGCGGCGAACAACATCGTGCTGGGCACCTACCGCCACATCACCGCGCCGGAGTGCCGCCAGTACCTGCTGCGCCAGGCCTTCGAGGAGGCAATCCACACGCACGCCTACCAGTACATCGTCGAGAGCCTCGACCTGGACGAGTCGGAGATCTTCAACGCCTACCACGAGGTCGGTTCGATCCGCGACAAGGACGAGTTTCTCGTGCCCTTCATCGATGTCCTCACCGACCCGGCTTTCACCACCGGCACGCCGCAGAACGACCAGCAGCTGCTGAAGAGCCTGATCGTGTTCTCGTGCCTGATGGAGGGGCTCTTCTTCTACGTCGGCTTCGCGCAGATCCTCGCCCTCGGCCGGCAGAACAAGATGACCGGCGCCGCCGAGCAGTACATGTACATCCTGCGCGACGAGTCCATGCACTGCAATTTCGGCATCGACCTCGTCAACCAGATCAAGCTCGAGAACCCGCACCTGTGGACGGCGGAGTTCCGCGACGAGCTGCAGGCGCTCTTCCGGCGCGCGGTCGAGCTCGAGTACCGCTACGCCGAGGACACCATGCCGCGCGGGGTGCTTGGCCTGAATGCGCCCATGTTCAAGGAATACCTGCGCTTCATCGCCAACCGGCGCTGCCAGCAGATCGGCCTCGAGACGCTCTACGCCGGGGCGCAGAACCCTTTCCCGTGGATGAGCGAGATGATCGATCTCAAGAAGGAGCGCAACTTCTTCGAGACCCGCGTGATCGAGTATCAGACCGGAGGCGCGCTCAGCTGGGAGTGAACGCAAGAGACTCGCGAATGATGCTTTGATGCAACGAATGACCCGCGCAAGCAGCCACGAGGGGGAGCGAATGGAAGAGGAGTGGGACCAAATGCATAGAATCACGGCATGCAAGGCCGAGGAGGACTACAAACTGTGGCTGCGCTTCGATGACGGCCTCGAAGGCAGCGTATTCCTCGGCAACCTGCTCGAGATCGGCGCGTTCCAGCTGTGGCGGGACGTGCGCGAGTTCGAGAAGGTCAGCGTCGATCCGGACACGGCCACCGTCACCTGGGAAGGCGGCATCCGGCTCGACAGCGACGTCCTCTACCAGGACCTCGCCTCGCGCACCCACCCCATTCAGCATGCCGGCGGCGGAACTCCACCGACGGCGGTTGGATAGTCCGACGCGCGCCGCGCGCCGGGCTTCTTTTGTTGTTCAACAACCTTGAAGGAGATTGAGCATGGCGAAGAAGAAAGCGAAAAAAGGCGGAAAGAAAAAGAAGAAGAAGAAAGCATCACGAAAGAAGAAATCGTTAAAAAAAGCGGGTAACAAAAAGGCGGCAGCAAAGAAATCCGCCAAGAAGAAGAAAAAGGCGGGAAAAAAGAAAAAGGCGATGAAAGCCGCCACACCCACGGCCAGCCCTGCGGAGCCGACGGCCACTGCGCCAGCAGCACCGTCGAGCGCTGCGACGACCGGCGCGAGAACCGCGCTGAATCCAGCAGCCGCATGGCCCTTCCCGACGGGGTCCCGGCCGTAACCGGGAACCCGTAGGGAGCGGCGCGGGGCGAAAGCCCCGCGCCAGGCCCTCGAAGCTCAGCGGACCGGCTTGGTCCAATCGGCCCAAGAAACGAGACCTAGGCCGGTCCGCGGCTTCACTAGAAGGCGTTCATTTTACCGGCCGTTCCCCTCCGAAGCCGGCCAGATTTCGGCTGTAAGCCGGCGTTTCGCATGCTCCGCCGGCACTCTCTGGAAACGCCTGAAGTGATTGACACAATTGAAAAATACGAAATATGATGGCGTCCGCTGCAGCGCAACACCGGTCCTCGCCTGACCAATCCCAAGTGGCAACAGGGCGCCGGGCTAAGGAGGTGGCTTATGGTCGTATCGGTACTGGGTCGCGCCTACGCCGGCGCGAAGAGCCTGCTGGCATTGATCGGCCTCGCGACGCTGGGAGGCCTGTTCCTCGTTCCGCTTGCGGGCGAGGGGATGAAGGCGTTGCCCGTGCCTTTCGGCGAGGCGATTCTCGAGCCGGCCACCGTTGCCGCCGGGTCCATGGAGCCGCACATCGACACGGCGCTCGAGCGCGAGCAGCGCCTGCTCACTGAATTCATCGCCAAGCGCTATCGGGTGTCCGACGCCGCGGTCGCGAGCTACGTCGCCGCGGCGTACCGGGCGGGCGAGCAGTATTCGGTCGACCCGCTGCTCATCCTCGCGGTGATGGCGGTCGAGTCGCGCTACAACCCGGTGGCCGAGAGCACGCTCGGCGCGAAGGGCCTGATGCAGATCATGCCGAAGTACCACCTCGAGAAGGTCATGGATCGCGGCGGCGCGGAGGCGCTGCTCGAGCCCGAGGTCAACATCGAGATCGGCACCCAGATCCTGCGCGAGTACCAGCGCCGCTTCCGCGATACCGAAACCGCGCTGCAGATGTATGCCGGCGCCTTCGACGAGCCGACCTCGCAATACGCGGCCAAGGTCTTCGCCGAGCGCGCGCGGCTGGAGTTCCTCAGGCAGAAGGCGAAGAAGCCGCAAAGCGCTTGAAGTTACGCGGCAAATCGTTTTATCCGCCGCGCCGCTTCCTCGAGCTCGGCCATCGCGCGCGTGTAGGCGAAGCGAACATGGCGCGCCGTGCCATTGCCGCCGAAGTCGACTCCCGGCGTCGCCGCCACCGCCTCGCGCTCGAGTAACCCCATGCAGTAGGCGCGTGCGTCGCGCCCGCAATCGGCGTAGATGTAAAAGGCGCCGTGCGGCTCGGCCGGCACGGCGAGGCCGGCGCTGCGCAGCTGCGGCAGCAGGAAATCGCGCCGCCGGGCAAACTCGCGCCGGCGCTCTTCCAGCACCCTCAGGCTCTCCGCGCCGAACGCGGCACAGGCGGCGTACTGCGCCGCCGAGGGCGCGGAAATGAAAAGGTGCTGCGCGAGCTTCTCGAAGCCGCGCACCGCCGCGCTCGGCAGCACCACCCATCCCAGGCGCCATCCGGTCATGCAGAAGTACTTCGAGAAGCTGTTGATGATCACCACTTCGCCCGGTAGACCGAGCGCGGTCCAGGGCTCGGCGCCGTACGTGAGGCCCTGGTAGATCTCGTCGACGATCAGCACGCCGCCGCGCTCGGCGATGAAGCGCGCGATCGCTTGCAATTCACTCTTTGCGATCAAAGTCCCTGTCGGATTCGACGGCGAGCCGAGGATCAGCCCTTTGGTGCGCGCGCCCCACGCCTCGCGCACCATTTGCGCGCTCGGCTGGAAGTTCTGCGCGGCGCTCACGGCGAGCGGCCGCGCGCGCCCCTCGAAAGCGCGCACGAAATGCCGGTAGCCCGGATATCCGGGATCGGGCACGAGCACTTCGTCGCCGGCGTCGACATAGAGCGCGGCGACGGTCAGCAGCGCGCCGGATGCACCGGCGGTAACGACGACGCGCGCGGGCTCCACGGACTTAAGGAACTTGGCGGCGTAGTGGCCGGCGATCGCTTCGCGCAGCGCGTGCAAGCCGAGCGTGGGCGTATACGCGGTGCGGCCTTCGCGCAGCGCGCGCACGCCGGCCTCGACCACAGGCTCGGGCGCGGTGAAGTCCGGCTCGCCGATCTCCATATGCACGACGCGCCGGCCCGCGCGCTCGAGATCGTGCGCGCGCGCCAGCACGTCCATGACTTCGAACGGTTCGATTTCCGCGGCGCGGCGCGCGGCTGCGAGGTGAGCGGTGATGGCGAAGGCCATTGTACGTTCCCCCTGCTATAGAATCGTCGCGTGGACGAGCAGCTGAAGAAGAACGCCCTCGAGTACCACCGGCGCCATCCCCCGGGCAAGATCTCGGTTCTTCCCACCAAGCAGCTCACCAACCAGCGCGATCTCGCGCTCGCCTACTCGCCCGGCGTCGCCGCGGCGTGCGAGGAAATCGTGCGCGATGCGGCGGCCGCCGTGCACTACACGTCGCGCTCCAATCTCATCGCCGTGATCACCAACGGCACCGCGGTGCTCGGCCTCGGCGCCATCGGCCCGCTCGCCGCGAAGCCGGTCATGGAGGGAAAGAGCGTCCTTTTCAAGAAGTTCGCCGGCATCGACTGCTTCGACATCGAGATCGACGAGCGCGACCCGCAGAAGCTGGTCGAGATCATCGCCGCGCTCGAGCCGACTTTCGGCGCGATCAACCTCGAGGACATCAAGGCGCCGGAGTGCTTCATGGTCGAGCGCGCGCTGCGCAAGCGCATGCGCATTCCCGTGTTCCACGACGACCAGCACGGCACCGCGATCACCGTCGGCGCGGCGATCTACAACGGCCTCAAGGTCGTGGCCAAGCGCATCGAGGAAGTGAAGCTCGTCGCCTCCGGCGCGGGCGCCGCGGCGCTCGCCTGCCTCGACCTCTTGCAGAAAATGGGGCTGCCGCTCGCCAACATCGTCGTCACCGACATCAAGGGCGTGGTCTACAAGGGCCGGCGCGAGCTCATGGACCCGGACAAGGAGCGCTATGCGAAGGAGACGCGCGCGCGCACGCTCGACGAGGCGATCGCCGGCGCCGACGTCTTCCTGGGACTCTCGGCGGGCGGCGTGCTTACCGGCGCGATGGTGAAGAAGATGGCCGAGCGCCCGCTCATCCTCGCGCTCGCCAATCCCGAGCCCGAGATCCGGCCGGAGCTCGCGCGCGAGGCTCGCGCCGACTGCGTGATCGCCACCGGGCGCTCGGATTACCCGAACCAGGTGAATAACGTCCTCTGCTTCCCGTTCATCTTCCGCGGCGCGCTCGACGTCGGCGCGACCACCATCACCATCGAGATGGAGCTCGCCGCGGTGCGCGCCATCGCCGAGCTCGCGCAGGCGGAGACCTCGGAGCAGGTGGCGCTCGCCTACGGCATCGAGACGATCAGCTTCGGCCCCGAGTACATCATCCCGCGGCCGTTCGATCCGAGGCTCATCGCGCTTGTCGCCCCTGCGGTGGCCAAGGCGGCCATGGATTCGGGCGTCGCCATGCGCCCGATCGCCGACCTCGAGGCGTACCGGCAGTCGCTGACCCAGTTCGTCTACCAGTCCGGCCTCATCATGAAGCCGCTCTTCACCGCGGCGAAGGCCGCGCCGCGGCGCATCGTCTACGCCGAAGGCGAGGACGAGCGCGTGCTGCGCGCCGTGCAGATCGTGGTCGACGAGGGCCTCGCGCGTCCGATCCTCGTCGGCCGGCCGCAGGTGGTGGAGCAGCGCCTCGAGCGCCTGGGCCTGCGCGTGCGCCCGGGGCAGGGTTTCGAGCTCGTCAATCCCGAATTCGACCCGCGCTATCGCGATTACTGGAGCACGTATCACCAGCTTGCCGAGCGCCGCGGCGTCACGCCGGAGTACGCGCGCATCGAGATGCGGCGCAACCACACGCTCATCGGCGCGATGATGATCCACAAGGGCGAGGCCGATGGCATGCTGTGCGGCACGCTCGGCATGTTCGCCGAGCACATGCGCTACCTCCATCAGGTGATCGGGCTGCGGCCCGGCGTGCGCCACTACGCGGCGATGAATGCGCTCATCCTTCCGGCGCGCACGGTCTTCATCTGCGATACCTACGTGGCCGACGATCCGGACGCGGAGCACATCGCCGAGATGACGCTGCTTGCCGCCGAGGAAGTGCGCCGCTTCGGCATCGCGCCGAAGGTCGCGCTCCTTTCCGCCTCCAACTTCGGCTCGATCGACACGCCCTCGGCGCGCAAGATGCGCGCGGCGCTCGCGCGCATCGCCGAGCGCGCGCCCGAGCTCGAGATCGAGGGCGAGATGCACGGCGACGCCGCCTTGTCGGAAGAAATCCGGCTGAAGGTCTTCCCGCGCACGCGGCTGCGCGGCGAGGCCAACCTGCTCGTCATGCCGACGCTCGACGCAGCCAACATCTCGTTCAACCTGCTGAAGACCGCGGCCGGCGGCGGCGTCACCGTCGGGCCGATGCTGCTCGGCGCGGCGCGCCCGGTGCACATCCTCACGCCCTCGGCGAGCGTGCGGCGTATCGTCAACATGACCGCGCTCGCCGTCGCCGATGCGAACGCGCCGCGGGTGCAGGAGTGCCTGTTCTGATGGAAGCGGCCCTCAGCGCGACGATCGCGCCCTTCCCCGCGAACCGCGTGCGCTCGCGCGCAGGGCTGGTGCTTACCGGGGGCGGGGCGCGCGCGGCCTACCAGGTGGGCGTGGTAAAGGCGGTGCGCGATGTGCTCGGCAACCCGACCAAGAACCCGTTCCCCATCCTGTGCGGCACCTCGGCCGGCGCGATCAACGCGGCAACGCTCGCCGTCTTCGCCGACGATTTCTCGCGCGCGGTCGGCAACCTGCTCGAGGTGTGGGAGAACATGCATTGCCGCCACATCTACCGCACCGATGCCTGGCACATCCTGAAGAGCGGGGCGAAATGGCTCGCCGCCATGATGCTCATCTCGCGCGACAACCCGATCTCGCTCCTCGACAACACGCCGCTCGCCCAGATGCTCGAGCGCAACCTCGCTTTCGAGCGCATCCAGGCCAACATCGACTCGGGCGCGCTCTACGCCGCCTGCGTGACGGCGTCGGGCTATACGACGGGGCAGAGCGTGTCGTTCTTCCAGGGCGGAAGCGGCCTCGAGGGCTGGGAGCGAAACCAGCGCATCGGGGCGGCGGTGACGCTCAAGCTCGAGTACCTGCTCGCCTCGGCGGCGCTGCCCTTCATCTTTCCCGCGATGAAGGTGCATCGCGAGTACTTCGGCGACGGCTCGATGCGCCAGATCGCGCCGGTATCGCCGGCGCTGCACCTGGGCGCCGACCGCGTCCTCATCGTCGGCACCGGGCGCCAGGCGCAGGACCAGAACCGCGCGCGCTCGAGCATCTACCCGTCGCTCGCGCAGATCGCCGGCCACGCGCTCAACTCCATCTTCCTCGACAGCCTGGCCGTGGACATCGAGCGCCTCGAGCGCATCAACCGCACGGTGCGGCTCATCCCGCCCGAGCGCCTGAGCGATTCGAACGTGAACCTGCGACCGGTGAAGGTGCTCTTCATCACGCCGTCGCAGCCGATCGAGCGCATCGCGGCGCGCTTCCTGCACGAGCTGCCGGCGACGGTGCGCTTCATCCTCAAGCCGACCGGTGCGCTGAACCGCTCGGGGTCAAACCTGGCGAGCTATCTGTTGTTCGAAGAGTCGTTCTGCCGGGCGCTCATCGACCTCGGCTACCAGGACACGATCAGCCGCGAGGCGGAGGTGCGCGAGTTCTTCGAGCCGCCGGAAGAAAGGGCGTATGCCTGACGAGCGAGCGCCGCCGCAGGATCCGTTCGAGATGTTCCGGCGCCTGTGGGGTCCGCTCGGCGTGCCGCTGCCCGGCATGGCGATGCCGACCTTCGATCCGCAGGAAGTCGACAAGCGTATCGCCGAGCTGCGCTCGGTCGAGGCCTGGCTCAACATGAACCTCAACATGCTCAAGTTCTCGATCCAGGGCCTCGAGCTGCAGCGCGCCGCGCTTCAGGCGATGCGCAACGCGGGCGAAGCCCCCAAAAAAGAGTAGTCGGTTTTCATCCACGGGAGAAAAGCGAATGGCCAAGGCAATCCGTTTCCATAAGCAGGGCGGCCCCGAGGTGCTCCAGGTCGACGACGTGGCGGTCGGCGATCCGGGTCCGGGGCAGGTGCGCATCCGGCACACCGCGATCGGCGTCAACTTCGTCGATACCTATCAGCGCTCCGGCCTCTATCCGATGCAGATGCCGGCGATCGCCGGCAACGAGGGTGCGGGCGTCGTCGAGGCGGTGGGCAAGGGCGTGAAGGACCTGAAGGTCGGCGACCGTATCGCCTACACCGGGCTGCCCGGCTCCTACTGCGAGTCGCGCGTCGTGCCCGCCGAGCGGCTCGTCAAGGTGCCCAAGGGCATCAGCGACGAGCAGGCGGCCTCCATGCTGCTGAAGGGGATGACGGTGCACTACCTGATTTTCTCCACCTACAAGGTGAAGAAGGGCGACACGGTGCTCTGGCACGCGGCAGCCGGGGGCGTGGGCCTGATCGCCGGCCAATGGCTGAAAAAGCTCGGCGTGACCGCGATCGGCACGGTGGGCTCGGACGAGAAAGCGAAGCTCGCCAAGGCCCATGGCTACAAGCACGTCATCAACTACAGCACCGAGAACTTCGTCGAGCGAGTGAAGGAAATCACCAAGGGCAAGAAGCTGCCGGTCGTCTACGACGCTGTCGGCAAGAGCACTTGGGACGGCTCGCTCGACTGCCTGCAGCCGCGCGGCCTGATGGTGTCGTTCGGCAACGCGTCGGGCCCGGTGGCGGCGGTGAACCTCGGCATCCTGTCGACGAAGGGCTCGCTCTACGTCACGCGCCCGACCCTCAACACCTACGCCGCCTCGCGCGCCGACCTCGTCAAGCGCTCGAACGATCTGTTCAACGTGGTGAAGTCGGGCAAGGTGAAGATCGAGACCACGGCGCGCTACAAGCTCGACGAGGCCGCGCAGGCGCATCGCGACCTCGAAGGCCGACAGACCACGGGCTCGGTCGTGCTCATCCCCTAGCGTGGAGCTGGACGCCGCCGCGCTCAGGGCGCGTCTTGCGCGCGCGGCGCCGGCCGCCTCGTCGATCTACGGCGACGACGGCGCGGGCAGAGCCGAGGCTGCGGTCACGCCAGCGGCGGTGCTCGTGCCGATCATCACGCACGCAGAAGCCCTCACCGTGCTCTTCACGCGCCGCACCGCGCAACTCAAGGCGCATTCCGGCCAGGTGAGCTTTCCGGGCGGGCGCGCGGAGCCGGGCGACGCGGGCCCGGAGCACACGGCGCTGCGCGAGACCGAGGAGGAAATCGGCCTGCCGGCGGCGCGCGTCGAGGTGCTCGCGCGCCTGCCCGATTACCTTACGCGCACCGGTTTTCGCGTGACCCCGGTCATCGGGCTCGTCGCGCCGCCGCTCGAGCTCGTTCCCGACAGCCGCGAGGTCGAGGAGGTGTTCGAGGTGCCGCTCGCCTTCATCCTCGATCCGCGCAATCAGCGGCGCGCGACGCGCGAGCTGAACGGCCGCATGGCGAGCTACTACGTGATCGAGCATCACGGCCACACCATCTGGGGCGCGACTGCCGGGATGCTCGTCAACCTCGCGGCTAGAATCGGCGCATGAGCGTCCTCGCGATCATCGCCGCGCTCGTCATCGAGCAGTGGCGTCCGCTCGGACGAACGGCGCCGGTGCACGGCATGCTCGGTGCGTGGGCGGGCTGGCTCGAGCAGTCCTTCAACGGCGGCGAGCGCCGCCACGGTGTCATCGCCTGGCTCGTCGCCGTGCTGCCGGCGGTGGCGGCTGCGGCGGCGCTGCATTTCGCGCTGCAGTCGGTGAACGGCCTGCTCGCGCTGGCGTTCAACATCGCCGTGCTCTATCTCACGCTCGGCTTTCGCCAGTTCAGCCACTACTTCACCGACATCCAGCTCGCGGTCAAGTCCGGCGACATCGAGCGCGCGCGCGCGCTTCTCGAGCAGTGGCGCGGCGCCTCCGGGGTCGTGCGCGCGCGCGAGGAGGTGATCCGGCTCACCATCGAGGAGGCGCTGCTCGCCTCGCACCGCCACGTCTTCGGCGTGCTGCTCTGGTACCTGCTGCTGCCCGGTCCGAGCGGCGCCGTGCTCTACCGCCTCGCCGCCTACTTCGCGTGGCGCTGGAAGGACCTCGGCGGCTTCGGCCAGTTCGCGGCCCGCGCCTTCCACGTCCTCGACTGGCCCGCCGTGCGCCTCACGGCGGCGGCTTTCGCCGTGGTCGGCGACTTCGAGGACGCGGTGTATTGCTGGCGCACCCAGGCGAAGAGCTGGTTCGATCCGAACGCCGGCATCGTGCTCGCCGCGGGCGCGGGTGCGATGGGCGTGCGCCTCGGCATGCCGGTGCACGAGGTCGACGGCCTGCAGCCGCGGCCTGAGCTCGGCGTCGGCGAGCCGGCGGAAGGCCCCTTCCTCGACAGCACGGTCGGGCTCCTGTGGCGCGCGGTCGTCGTCTGGGTGTTCGCGCTCGTCCTGCTGAGCGTCGCGCGCCTGCTCTAAGCCGCGCGATAGGCGCCGCAGCGCCAGCACTGAGTGAATTGACCGTCGAGGCGCTCGCCGCAGATGCAGCTCCACTGCGGGTCGGCCGCGCGCGGCGCGAAAAGCAGCTCCTGCGCGCGCGCCGCATCCGCCTCGCGCAGGATCCACAGCTCCGCCTGGCATTCCGCCGGCGGCAGGTCACCCATGGCGGAAGAGAGGTACTGGTTCTTCACCACCGCCCGGATGCCCGCCGCCTCGAGCACGTTGCGGTAGTGATGCACGACCGTGAGGTTCCAGGAGCTGAAGACGCGTCTCAAAGCGCAAGCAGGGCGTCGCATTTCGCGGCGCAGATGAAATCGTTCTCCGACAGCCCGCCGATCGCGTGCGTCATGTACTCGATGCGGCACTTGTTGTAGCCGACGATGAGGTCGGGATGGTGGTCCTCGCGATGCGAGATCCACGCGAGCGCGTTGACGAACGCCATCGTCTGGTAATAGTTCGTGAACGGATAGACCTTGACGAGCTTGCCCTCCTCGATGATCCAGCCCTTCAGCTGCTTCAGCATGTCCTGCGCCTCGCGCGCGCTGTAGGGCGCGACGCCGCCTTCGCAGGGCTTGCACTTCTTGGCCGTCAGTTCGTTCATGGAGAGCTCCTCATTTCGGCCAGGCGGGCGATGCGGATCGCCGCCGGCGGATGCGAATCATAGAACGCCGAGTGCAGCGGATCCGGGGTCAGCGTGGCGGCGTTGTCGTTGTAGAGCTTGACGAGCGCGCGCACGAGCTCGCGCGCCTCGGCATGGCTCGTGGCATAGGCATCGGCCTCGAACTCGCGCCGGCGCGAATACAAGGCCATCAGCGGACGCAGGAAATAGGTGAACTCCGGCACGGCCAGCATGAAGAGCGCGAGCGCGGCCGCGGTGCTCGGCGTGCGCACGCCGAGGCCGGCGTAGAACCAGGGCCTGTCGATGAGCTCGCCGAGGAGCCACATGCCGGCGAAGCTGAGCGCGGTGCTGAGCACGATCATCTTGATCACATGGTGCAGCTTGTAGTGGCCGAGCTCGTGCGCGAGCACCGCCTCGACCTCGGCGGCGTTGAGCCGCTCGACCAGCGTGTCGAAAAGCACGATGCGCTTGGTGGCGCCGAAGCCGGCGAAGAAGGCGTTGCCGTGGCTCGAGCGCTTCGAGCCGTCCATCAGGTAGAGGCCGCGCGACTTGAAGCCGCAGCGCTCGAGGAGCGCGCCGACGCGGCGCGCGAGCTCGCCCTCGGTGATCGGCGTGAACTTGTTGAAGAGCGGCAGGATATACGCCGGGAAGATGAGCTGCAGGACGAGGCTGAACGCGGTAAGGACCAGCCAGGCGTAGAGCCACCACAGGCTCCCCATGCGTTCCATGAGCCAGAGGAGCGCAAGGAGGAGCGGCACGCCGAGCGCGAGCGCGAGCAGCGTCTGCTTCGCGAGGTCGGAGAAAAAAAGCGCGAGCGTCATGCGGTTGAAGCCGAAGCGGCTCTCGATGACGAACGTGCGGTAGAGCGCGAGCGGCAGCGACACCACGCCCTGCAGGAAGAAGAGGCTCAAGAGCAGCGCCGTGCCGTGCGCGATCGAGCCCGGCGCGAGCACGTGCGCCCAGGCACGCGCCAGCGCCTCGAGGCCGCCGCCGAGCGTGAAGACGAGCACGAGCGCGGCGCCGACCAGCGTGTCGACGATGCCGAAGCGCATCTTGGAGACGGTGTAGTCGGCGGCCTTCTGGTGCGCGGCGAGCGCGATCGAATCGGCGAAGCTCGGCGGCACCGCGTCGCGATGCGCGCTCACGTGGCGGATCTGCCGGCTGGCGAGCCACACTCGCGTCGCAGTGGCCGCGGCGAGCGCGGCGAGGAAGAGCCAGGTCAGCGCGTTCGGCACCGCAAGTAGAATAAGCCATGGCCGGCGATCCCAACAACCTCATCTGGATCGACATGGAGATGACGGGGTTGCAGCCCGACGCCGACCGCATCATCGAGATCGCGATGCTCATCACCGATCCCGATCTCGCCATCCTCGCCGAGGGGCCGGTCCTCGTCGTGCACCAGCCCGACGCCGTGCTCGAGGCGATGGACAGCTGGAACCGCAGCACGCACAAGAAGAGCGGCCTCATCGAGCGCGTGCGCGCCTCGGCGCTGCGCGAGGCCGACGCCGAGCGTCTCGCGCTCGAGTTCCTCGAGCGCCATGTGCCGGCGAACGTCTCGCCGATGTGCGGCAACTCCATCTGCCAGGACCGGCGCTTCCTCGCGCGCTGGATGCCGCGGCTCGAGGCGCACTTCCACTACCGCAACCTCGACGTCTCGACGCTGAAGGAGCTCGTACGCCGCTGGAAGCCGGAGCTCATGAAGGGTTTCTCGAAGGAAGGCAAGCACGAGGCGATGGCCGACATCCTCGAGTCAATCGAGGAGCTCAAGTTCTACCGCAAGAGCGTGATGACGATCTAGGACTGGCGGATCGCCGCGGCGATTTCCCGGCTGATCGCGGCGAGCGCCGCGCTGTGCGCGGCGGCGAGCGCGTCGTAGTCCCTGCCTTTCACGCTCTCGCGCACGAGCGAGCGGCCGCTGCGCCGCGCGCCTTTCGGCCCGCTCACCGTCCAGAGGGCATCGACCAGCACGCCTTCGCCGGGCGTCGACTCGAAGCGCTGCACGTCGAGCGCGATGCGATAGTCCGCCTCCGCGCCGCGCTGCATCGCCGCGCGCGCGCCGAGATCCCTCGCGAGATTCGCGGCCACGACGCGCGCGATGGCGTGGCGCAGCGGCTCGGCCCAGCGCGCCTGCTCGGCGATCGCCACCTGGTTCGCGCTCACGCGCACCACGAACTGGGGGCGGTCGACGAGCTCGGGCACGCTCACCGGTCCCACCGCGATCGCATAGGGCGCTTCCGGCGCCGGCGGCGGCTCCGGCGCATCGAGCGTATAGAAGCGCTCGCGGGGGGGTGCACTGCATGCCGCCAAGGCGAGCGCCGCCGCCAGCACCGTATTGCGCATCACCGGGCGTCCTCGGCCTTGCCGCGCAGCAGTGCCTGCGGATTGCGCTCGAGGTAGTCGGCGAGCGTGCGCAGGGTCTGCGCGGTGCGCCCGAACTCGCGCGCCGCGTCGGCGAGCTCGGCAAAGAGCGCGGAGTCGGGCGCGAGGCTTTTCTCGGCGCTCGCGAAGGTACGGCTCGCGTCGCCCATGGTGCGCGTCGTTTCGGCGAGCGTTTTCCTCATCTCGGCGAGCGTGCTGCGCGCTTCGGGCGCGAGCTCGGTGTCCAGGCGCTTCACCAGGCTGTCCAGGCTTTGCATCGAGCGGGAAAAATTCGTCGCCATCTGGTCGAGGGGCACGCGCTCGAGCTTGTTGGCAAGGCTGACGAGCGTGGCGTGCAGGTCTTCGAGCGCGCTCGGCCGCGTCGGCAGCTCGGGCGGCGACTGCGCGAGGTCGAGCCTCGCATGCGGCGCGTCGGGGAAGAAGTCGAGCGCGACATAGAGCTGCCCGGTGAGGAGGCTGCCCGTGCGAAGCTGCGCGCGCAGGCCGCGCTCGACGAGCCCGGCGACGAACTTGCCGTCCCTGCCGAGGCGCCCGGACTTCGCGCCGCCGCGCAGGCGCGAGGTGAAGCGCTCGGGATAGATGCGGATCTCTACCGGGATGGCGATCTTCTTGCTGCCGGGGTCGTACTGCGTGTGAATGGCGGCGACCTCGCCCACCACGATGCCGCGGAAGTCGACCGGCGCACCGGGCTGCAGGCCGCGCACCGACTGGTCGAAGATGACCACGTAGCTGTCGGCGAGGCGGTCGGGATTCTTGAAGGCGTGTGCCTGGTCGCGGTGCAGGCTGAACACCATGTCCGCCGCGATCGGCCCGGGCTCGGCGTCGTCGAGCGGCGTGGCGAAGGCGATGCCGCCGATGGCGAGCGAGACGAGCGATTCGGTCTTCACGCGCACGCCCTCGGCGTCGAGCGCCATGTCGATGCCGCTCGCGTGCCAGAAGCGGCTGTTGGCGGATACGAAGCGGTCGTAGGGCGAGTTGATGAAGATGGTCACCTTCACGGCACGGCCGTCGTTGTCGAGCTCGTAGGCGGCGACCTGCCCGACCTGCAGGCGCCGGTAGTAGACCGGCGAGCCGATGTCGAGCGAGCCGATGTCCTCCGCGCGCAGCGTCAGCTGTCGGCCCGGCACATCGGTGGTGAAGGCGGGCGGCTGCTCGAGGCCGATGAAGAGGCGCCGGCGCTGCGTCGACTTGCCGACGTCGACGGCCACGTGCGTGCCCGAAAGGAGCGTCTGCAGCCCCGACACGGTGCTGCCCGAGATGCGCGGCCGCACGACCCAGAAGCGCGTGTCCTCCACCGCGAGCTTGTCCGCGCCCTTGACGAGCTCCGCGGTGGCGATGACGCCGGTCAGGTCGTTGGCGAGGGCGATCTCGGTGATGCGGCCGACGTCCACGTCCTTGTACTTGATCCTCGTCTTGCCCGCCTGCAGGCCCTCGGCGGTGCGGAAGTGGATCGTGATCTGCGTGCCGCGCTCGAGCCATGCGCTCACCGAGAGCCACGCGCCGATCGCGAGCGCCACCGCGGGGACGATCCAGACAAGCGGCAGCGAGCGCCCGGACTTCGGCGCGGCGAGCGCCTCGGGGATGCGCTCAGGCATGCGCTTCCTCCAGCGGGTCCCAGATGAGGCGCGGGTCGAAGCTCTGCGCCGCCGCCATGGTGAGCACGACCACGGCGCCGAAGGCGAGCGCGGCCGGCCCGGCGCGCACCGCGGCGAGCGCGGTGAGCTGCACCACGGTGACGAGGAGCGCGACGACGAAGATGTCGAGCATCGACCAGCGGCCGATCGACTCGACCAGGCGATAGAGGCGCGCGCGCTCTGCCGGCCGCCAGCTCGAGCGCAGCTGCACGGAGACGAGAAGGAGCGCGAGCCCGAGGATCTTCGCGAGCGGCACGAGAATGCTCGCGAAGAAGACTACGAGCGCGAGGTACCACGAGCCCGATCCCCAGAGGAAGAGGACGCCGCTCATGATGGTGTCGTCCTGCGAGCCGAAGAGCGAGCTCGTGTACATGATCGGCAGCGTGTTGGCCGGGACGTAGAGCGCCACGGCGGCAAGGAGCAACGCCCAGCAGCGGCGGATGCTGCCGGGCTTGCGCAGGTGGAGCGGCGCCAGGCAGCGCGCGCAAACCATGGCCTCAGCCGGCGGCACTCGCGACACGAGGCGGCACGTCGGGCATCCCACCAGGCCCAGGCGCGCCGCCGAGGCGCTCATGCGCGGCGCCAACCACGACCTGCCGTGGCCTGTTCCCACAGGTCGCGCGGATCGAAGTTCGCCTCGATGGCGGCCATCGCGATCATCAGCGCGACGAACGCCCAGAGCGCGATGCCGGTCTCGACGTTGGCGATGTGCTCGAGCTTCACGTACGAGACGAGCACGCCCAGCACCAGCACCTCGATCATCGACCAGCGGCTCGCGAACTCGAGCAGGCGGAACACCGGCCCGAAGAGCGGCGCGCGCCGGCCGAGCTGCGCCGGCAGGACGAGCCAGGCGAGCGCGGCGAGCTCGGCGAGCGGCATCACGATCGCGGCGAAGAGCACGAGCGCCGCGACCGCGGGCAGGTTCTGCGACCAAAGCGCGCTCACCGCTCCGGCGAGGGTCGCGGCGGTGCGCTCGCCCTGCAGCTCGAGCGAGAGGATCGGGAAGCTGTTCGCGATCGCAAGCAGGACGAGCGCGGCGAGCGTCAGCGCGCTGGTGCGGCTCAGGCCCTCGGCGTGACGCTGGTAGAGCACGGCCCCGCAGCGCGCGCACAGCGCCTTGCGCGGACGCGGGTATGCGATATCGGCTTGCAGCAGGTCACACTCGAGACAGGCCAGGAGATCCGCGCGGTTCATGCCGCTGTTGTTAGTCCCTCCGCGCGCATCCTACCACCGGCGCGCGTCAGGGCTTGGGCGGCGGTCCCGTGAACGAGCCGGAGGGCGTGCCGGCGTTGCCGCCCTTGGAAGGCTCGGCGTTGGTCGCGCCGCCGCCCGGCGCGTCGTCGCCGACGGCGGCGCCCGTGCCGCCGCGAGGCTTGAGGACGATTCGCGGGCGCGGCTTCGGCGGCATGCTCGCCGGCGGTGCGCTGTCCTTCGCCGCCGGCTTGTCGTCGCGCTTGCCCGGATCGGGCAGCGGCTGCGCCACCGCGATCGCGGCCATGACGAAGAGCGCGGCCGCGCCCGCGAGGCTCACTCCACCTCGACGATGCATTCGATCTCCACCGGGATGCCCATCGGCAGCGATCCCATGCCGACCGCCGAGCGCGCGTGCTTGCCGCGCTCGCCGAACACCTCGACGAAGAGGTCCGAGCAGCCGTTGATCACCTTCGGCTGGTCCTCGAACTCGGGCACGGCGTTCACCATGCCGAGCAGCTTGACCACCCGGCGCACCTTGTCGAGGCTGCCGAGCTCGGCGCGCATCACGGCGAGAAGATCGATGCCCACCGCGCGCGCATGCTGGTAGGCCTGCTCGATCGTGAAGTCCCGGCCGACCTTGCCTTTCACGCCGCGCGGGCCTTTGCCGGAGAGAAAGAGCAGGTTGCCGGTGCGCACGGCGTTCACATAGTTCGCGACCGGCTGCGACGGTGAGCGCAGCTCGATCTTCAGCTCGCGGATGCGCGCTTCGGCGCTCACTGACCGGGCGTTGAATCTTTCGGCACGATGGCGGACGCGGGCCGCTCCCAGACGCGCGAGGGCTCGCCGCCGAGGCCGGGGAGGGTCGCTGCGGGCTCGTTCTTGTCCGCGTCGCGCGGCGTGAACGGGATGCGCGGCCGCGAGTCGATCTCATCGAGCCTGAGCTTGAGCGGCGCTCGCGCCTTCGCCGGCTCGGGCGCCGCAGCGGCCTTCGGCTCGGGGGCCGGCGTCTCGCCCGCGGCGAATGCGCGGCTTGCGAAGAGCAGGATGAAAAGCAGCGCGTGTCTCATTGCAGGGGTACCACCTTGCCGGGATTCATCAGGTTCTCCGGGTCGAGCGTGCGCTTGATGTCGCGCATGACGTCGATGACATCGTCGCCGAGCTCGAGGCGCATCGAGCCCATCTTGCCCATGCCGATGCCGTGCTCGCCGGTGCAGGTGCCTTCGAGGCGCAGCGCGCGCTCGACCAGGCGCGTGTTGAAGGTCTTGGCGATCTCGGTCTCCTGCGGCTTCGCCGGGTCGACGAGGAGCATCAGGTGGAAATTGCCGTCGCCGATGTGGCCGAGGAGCGGCACCGGCGCGAAGTAGCTCTTCACATCCTCCATCGTCTCGTGCACGCACTCGGCAAGGCGCGAGATCGGCACGCAGACGTCGGTCGACACGGCGCGCGAGCCCGGCCGGATCTGCAGGCAGGCGAAATACGCGTCGTGGCGCGCCTGCCAGAGCTGGTTGCGATCCTCGGGCTTGGTCGCCCATTGGAAATCGTGGCCGCCGTTCTCCCTCGCGATCGCCTGCACCGCCTCGGCCTGCTCCACGACGGACGCCTGCGAGCCGTGGAACTCGAAGAACACGGTGGGCGCGACGCGGTAGCTCGTTTTCTTGTATTTGTTGATGGCGTCGATCGTCTTGTCGCAGACGATGTCGCAGCGCGCGACCGGAATCCCGGACTGGATGGTCTCGATGACCGTGCGCGTGCAGCCGTCGACCGAATCGAAGGCGCACACCGCGGCCGACATCGCCTCCTGCACCGGGTAGAGGCGCACCGTGACCTCGGTGATGATGCCGAGCGTTCCCTCCGAGCCGACGAAGAGACGCGTGAGGTCATAGCCCGCGGCCGACTTCTTCGCGCGGCGCGAGGTCTGGATGATGCGCCCGTCGGCGAGCACCACCTTCAGCGAGAGCACGTTCTCGCGCATCGTGCCGTAGCGCACCGCGTTCGTGCCCGAAGCGCGCGTCGCCGCCATGCCGCCGATCGTCGCGTCCGCGCCCGGGTCGACCGGGAAGAAGAGCCCGGTGTGCTTGATGTACTCGTTCAGCTGCTTGCGCGTCACTCCCGCCTGCACGACGGCATCGAGATCTTCCTCGTGCACCGAGAGCACCTTGTTCATGCGCGAGAGGTCGATCGACACGCCGCCGTTGATCGCGAGGATGTGGCCCTCTAGCGAGGTGCCGACGCCGAACGGGATCATCGGCACGCGGTGACGCCGGCAGATGTTCACGACATCGCGCACCTCCTCGGTGCTCTGCGGGAACACCACGGCATCGGGCAGCGCATACGGGAAGTACGACTCGTCCTTGCCGTGGTGCTCGCGCACCGCGGCGGAGGTGGACACCCGATCGCCGAGGAGCGCCTTCAGCTCCACGAGGACGGACTGGTCGAACTCCCGCACCTTGTTCATAGCGCTATTTTAGTTTTATCTCGCCGTCGAAGGGGACCCGCACGCCGAGCGCGGGAATCTCGAGCGTGCACTTGGCGTCGAGGCGCTCGCTGCCCTGCAGCTTGCCGCTCATCATCGCCTTCTGCACCGCCTGCTCGATCTCGCGCTGCGAGTTGACGCCCACCATCTTGAGGAACTTGCGGATGCTGAGATTGAAGGTTTCCTGGTCCATAGCTATCTCCTGGAAAGCAACTTTTTCGCCATCTCCTTGCCCAGCTCCACGCCCCACTGGTCGAAGCTGTTGATATTCCAGATGACGCCTTGCACGAACACCTTGTGCTCGTAGAGCGCAATCAGCCGCCCGAGATTGCGCGCGCTGCAGCCGTCGAGGAAAAGCATGCTCGAGGGCCGGTTGCCGGGGTATTGCCGGTACGGTGGCAGCGCCGGGTCTTGCGTCCCAAAGGCGAGGGCATCGGCCTGGGCGCGCGCGTTGGCGCTCAAGTTCTCTTCCAGCCCGAGGTCGATGAAGTCGCAGGGCACGACCTGCGTGCCCTGGTGCAGGAGCTGGTGGAAGGAGTGCTGGCTCACCGTGCCCTCGGCGCCCCAGAGCACCGGCGTGGTGGCGTAGTCGACCCTGCGGCCGGCGCGATCGACGCGCTTGCCGTTCGATTCCATCTCGAGCTGCTGCAGATAGGCGGGCAGCAGGCGCAGCGCATTCGAATAGGGCAGCACGGCGTGCGTCGCGCAGCCGATGAAGTTGGTGTTCCACACGCCGATGAGCGCCATCAGCGCCGGGATGTTCTTCTCCACCGGCGCGGACGCGAAGTGCTCATCGATCTCGCGGCCGCCGGCGAGGAACTCGTCGAAGGCCTGCGGGCCGAGCGCGCACATCGCGGCGAAGCCGACCGCCGACCACACCGAGTAGCGGCCGCCGACCCAGTCCCACATCGGCAGCACTTCGGTCGCGCCGAAGCGCTTCGCCGCCTCCACGTTCGCGGTGACGGCATAGAAGCGCGCCGCGCCCCAGCGCTTCGCGCGCTCGGCGTTCGCCATCGTCTCCTGCGTCGTGAAGGTCTTGGAGGCGACGATGACGATTGTCTCCTCCGGCCGTGCGCCCTGCAGCGCGCGCTCGAGGTCGTGCGGATCGACGTTGGCCGCGAAGCGCACATCGATCGCGCCGTCGCTGAGGGCATCGGCGAGGAGCCGCGGTCCGAGGTCGGAGCCGCCGGTGCCCAGATTGACGATGCGCCTGACCTGCGCCGAGCGAATGTCGGACGCGAGCGTGCGCATGCGCGCCAGCGTCTCGCGTACTTCGGCGGGCGCGTCGGCCGCGCGCAGCGCGGTATGCCACGCGGCGCGCTTCTCCGTGTCGTTCACCGGCTTGCCGGCAAAGAGCGCCGCGCGCCATTCGGCGAAGCCGCGCTCCTCCGCGAGATGCGCGAGCAGCCGCAACGTCATCGCGCCCAGGCGCTGGCGCGAATAGTCGTAGCGCACACCGGCCGCCTGTAGCGCGAGATGCTTTGCGCGCTCGCCATCGGCGGCGAACTGCTCGCGCAGGTGCAAGCCGCGCGACTGCTCGGCGTGCGCGGCGAGCGCGGCCCATGCCGGGCAATCGGTCGCAGAACGTGTGTTCATCTTTGCAGGCGATAGAGTCGGTAGCGCTCAGAGCGGTCGCCGGGCCGGCCGACGTCCGCGAGCTTGACCCAGTGCACCGTGCTGCTCGCAAGGGGCGCGAACTCTTCCTTCGGGCTGCCCTGCACGAGCACCACCGGACACGCCGAGGGCTTGAGGACGTCGAAAGACTGCGTGCGGATGCCGCCATGGTAGTCGAGCGCCGCCGCCTGCGATACGCCGAGGAAGCGCTCGGCGAGGCAATGTGTGCCCGCAGGCAGCTTGGCCCTGAGCGCGATCGCGACCGAGCGGTAGCTCTTCTGGTAATCGACCCAGGGCATCCACAGCGCGGCGAACGTGCCCCAGAGGAGCACGATGCCGCCCGCCCAGCGCGCGACGCTGCGCAGCGGCGAGCCGTCGGTGAAGAACACGAGATAAACCCAGGCGAGCACGAGGAGCAGGGCAAACACGAGCTCGAGCGGGCGCAGATGCAGGACGAAGCCGGGCGCCATGCGCGAGAAGTTCCGCGCCATGGGTCCCGGCACGCCCGTCAGCATGGCGATGTAGCCGAGCCAGACCAGGCCCGCGAAGAACGCGAAGCTGAGCGCGCCGAACCAGTCGAGCGCCGCCGCGGCGCCGCGCCGCAGGGTGAAGATGCCGTAAGCCGCGAAGAGAGCAAGGGGCGCGAGGAGCGGGACGAAGTTCTCGTCCTGCGGCGGGCCCCAGGCGATGAAGCCCGCGATCATCAGCGCCACGGTGACGCCCGGCACGAAAAGCCGCGGCTCTCCGAGCCGCCGCCGCAGCGACCAGGCGCTCCAGAGCGCGAGCGGCCACGCGGGCCAGGTGAACCAGCTTGCCGTCGAGACGAAATGGCGGAAGTTCTCGGGCGCGGTCGCCTCGCGCAGCTCGAGGATTGCGCGCCACTCCTCGAAGGCGGCGCTCGAGCGCAGCGACAGCGCGAGCGGCCAGCTGAGCGCCACCGGTACCGTGACGGCGAGCGCGACGAGAAGGAAGACGGCACCGCTGCGCGTGCGCCACTCGAGGCAGGCGAGATGCGCGAGCGCGACCGCCACCGCGAGGGCGATCGGCGCGATCCAGGTTGCGGCGAGGAATGCGAGGCCGAGCGCGGCGCCGAAGGCGGCGCCGGCGAGGAGCGGGCGGCGCGCCGCGAAGGGCAGCGCGGCGAGGGCGCCGCTCATCGCGGCGAGCGAGGCGAGCTCGGGCAGCGCCTCGTGCGCGTGCACGAGGAGGCCGATCGACCCGAGCAGGATGAGGAGCGCCGCGCTGGCGGTGGTGCGGCGCGTGTCCACGTCGTCGCTCCAGTCGCGCGCGGCGGCGTAGATGAGCACGAAGGCCGCGGCGACGAAGGTGCCGCTCGCGAGCCGCGCCGCGGCGTGGAATTGCATCACCGATTTCAGGGCCCAGCCGAAGCCGAGCGCCACCCAGTGGTAGAGCGGCTGGTCGTAGAGCCAGCGCTCGCCCGCGATGCGCGGCACGACGAGATCGCCGCTCACCGCCATGCCGTGCACGATGCCGAGCGCGATCGCGTCCTGGGTCTTCCAGAGATCGTGGCCGGTGAGGCCCGGAACGATGAACACGGCGCACAGGCCCGCGAGGACCGCGCCGGACGGGGGGAGCGTGAGCCGCGGCAGCATAGCTCCCGAGACCCCTTAGGGCCTCCTCCTGTGGGTTACTTGGCTTTCTTGGTGTAGCGGCGCTTGAACTTCTCGACGCGGCCGGCGGTATCGACGATCTTCTGCTTGCCGGTGTAGTACGAGTGCGACTCGGAGGACACCTCGACCTTCACCACCGGGTACTCCTTGCCGTCGGTCCACTTCATCGTCTCGCGGCCCTTGGTGTCGATCGCCGAGCGCGTGAGGAACGAGTGATTCGCGCTCGTGTCGTGGAAGATCACGGGCCTGTATTCGGGGTGTACGCCTGGTTTCATGACTCGGCCTTCTTTGCCGCCTTCTTTACGAGGCCGCGGATTATACAGGTCTTTTTACCCTCGGCGCATCGAGTCGAAGAACTCCGCGTTCGATTTCGTGGCCTTCAGCTTGTCGATCAGGAATTCGGCGGCCTCGAGCTCGTCCATCGGGAAGAGGAGTTTGCGCAGCACCCAGACCTTCTGCAGGATCGGCTGCTCGATGAGCAGCTCCTCGCGCCGCGTGCCGGAGCGGTTCACGTTGATCGCCGGATAGATGCGCTTCTCGTGCATGCGGCGATCGAGGTGGATCTCCATGTTGCCGGTGCCCTTGAACTCCTCGTAGATGACGTCGTCCATGCGGCTGCCGGTGTCGATGAGCGCGGTGGCGATGATGGTGAGCGAGCCGCCTTCCTCGACGTTCCGCGCGGCGCCGAAGAAGCGCTTGGGCTTCTGCAGCGCGTTGGCGTCCACGCCGCCGGTCAGGACCTTGCCGGACGCCGGAACCACCGTGTTGTACGCGCGCGCGAGGCGGGTGATCGAGTCGAGCAGGATCACCACATCCTTCTTGTGCTCGACCAGGCGCTTCGCCTTCTCGATCACCATCTCCGCCACCTGCACGTGCCGCGACGCCGGCTCGTCGAAGGTCGAGGCGACGACTTCGCCGCGCACCGAGCGCGACATCTCGGTCACTTCCTCCGGGCGCTCGTCGATGAGCAGCACGATGAGCTGGACTTCGGGATGGTTCGCGACCATGGCGTGCGCGATGTGCTGCAGCATGACGGTCTTGCCGGCCTTGGGCGGCGAGACGATGAGGCCGCGCTGCCCCTTGCCGATCGGCGCGACGATGTCGATGACGCGCCCGGTGACGTTCTCCTCCGCCTTGATCTCCCGCTCGAGCTTGAACATCTCGTCGGGATGCAGCGGCGTGAGGTTCTCGAAGAGGATCTTGTTCTTCGCCGCCTCGGGCGGCTCGCCATTGACCTTGTCGACCTTGACGAGCGCGAAGTAGCGCTCGCCGTCCTTGGGCGTCCTGATCTCGCCTTCGATCGAGTCGCCGGTGTGCAGGTTGAAGCGGCGGATCTGCGAGGGCGAGACGTAGATGTCGTCGGTGCTCGCGAGGTACGACGTCTCGGGCGAGCGCAGGAAGCCGAAGCCGTCGGGGAGCACCTCGAGCGTGCCGTCGCCGTAGATGGACGCGCCCTTCTTCGCCTGGTTCTTGAGCAGCGCGAAGATGAGGTCCTGCTTGCGCAGGCGGCTCGCGTTCTCGATGCCGTTCGCGACCGCCATCTCGACGAGCTGCGTGACGTGGTGGGACTTGAGCTCCGACAGGTGCAGCGGCACCGGTACGCCAGCGGCGGCGGGAGCCTCGCCCTCGGGGCGAGGTTCGGCGCGCGGCGCAGGCGCTGTCGCTGTGTCGGGCGGGACCGCTTGAGGTCTGGCCATAACTTGGGATTTGCGCCGAGTAACTGCGGCGGCGCGGACAACCTTTGGAATTTTGTTGCTGGACCCCGCCCCCCTCATTTTTCACGATGGGGCGGGGGGCTCAACTACGCTTACAGAATAGGAACTTCAGATGTTGCTGTCAAGGAAGGCGGTGAGCTGCGATTTGGAGAGCGCGCCGACGCGCGTCGCCTCGACGTTGCCGTTCTTGAAGAGCATCAGCGTCGGGATGCCGCGGATGCCGAACTTCGCGGGCGTGCTCTGGTTCTCGTCGACGTTGATCTTCGCGATCTTGAGGCGCCCTTCGTACTCTCTTGCGACCTCGTCGAGGATGGGCGCGATCGACTTGCAGGGGCCGCACCATTCGGCCCAGTAATCGACGAGCACCGGCGTGTCGGACTTCAGCACCTCCGGATCGAAGGTCTCATCGGTGACGTGCCGTATATCGGGACTGCTCATGGTTCTCCGTAAGGGGTGTTGCAGGAAGGCCTCTATTATGAGGCTGCGCCTCCCTCAAGTGCTAAACTCTTGATCCGCAATGACTTACGTCGTCACCGAAAGCTGCATCAAATGCAAGTACACCGACTGCGTCGACGTCTGCCCGGTCGACTGCTTTCGCGAAGGCCCGAACATGCTCGTGATCGATCCGGACGAGTGCATCGACTGCACGCTGTGCGTTCCGGAGTGTCCGGTCGAGGCGATCTTCGCCGAGGACGATGTGCCCGATGCGCAGAAGGAATTCATCGCGCTCAACAAGGAGCTCGCGCAGATCTGGAAGCCGATCATCGAGCGCAAGCCCGCGCCCGCCGACGCGGACGAATGGGCGAAGAAAAAAGAAAAGAAGCCGCTGCTCGAAAAATAAATGCGAGCGCAGCGCAGCAATTTGCGCACCGCAATTGCCGCGTTGCAGAAATTTTGTGGTGGTAATGACCACATCGGTTTTGAAATATCACTCGGCGAAAAAATTATTTGGAGCGGTAATACTTTTGAAAGCTTCATCGCGTAACCTGTCCATTCGTAACTCAGGAGGGATGAATGGAACAAGGGCGCCTCGCGTTTACCGCTGTCTATCTGAAATCCAATCACGGTTACATTGGATTCATCGAAGAGCTTCCCGGCGTGAACTCTCATGGCCGCACGCTCGACGAAGCACGCGAGACGCTGCAGAAACTCGCCGCCGTCGTCTTCGACGAGGAGCGGCGCGAAGCCGAGGAGTTGATCGCCGGCAAGGACGTCGTGCGCGAGTCGTTCTTCGTGCCGATCCCGCGAGCGGCGTAATCAAACGGCTGGTCCGACCAGGGGCCCCTCGGGGCCCCTTTTCATTTCTAGTGGTCGTACATCGCGCGGTGCACCTTGCCGCGGAATACGCGATACGCGTAGACGGTGTAGCCGGCGATGAAGGGCAGGACGATGAGTACGCCGGCGCCGAGGAAGACCAGCGCGCTGCGATCGGCGGCCGCGTCCCAGATGGTGAGCCGGTCCATCACCACGTACGGGAAGAGGCTGTAGGCAAGCCCGATAAACGCGAGCACGAAGATCGCCGCTGCGCCCGCGAAGGGCTTGCTGTCCGATTTGCCGAGCACGCGCCAAACCCATACGCCGATCGCGAACGTCGCCGCCGGCAGCACCATGAGGCCCGCCGTGCGCGGGAAGTCGAACCAGCGGCTTCGCACCGTCTCGCTCGCGAGCGGCGTGCCGGCGCTCACGAAGGCGATGCCGAGCGCCACCCATAGCAGTCCCCACTTGGCCCAGCCGACCGCCTTCGCCTGCAGCGGGCCGCTCGTGCGCAGCACGAGCCAGGTCGCGCCGAGGAGCACGTAGCCGCCGCAGAGCCCCGCGCCGACGACGATCGCGAAGAGCCAGGCGCCGAAGCTGCCATCGAATCCCGTCACATAGCGCCCGAGCATGAGCCCCTGCGCGAACGAGGCGAGCGTCGAGCCCGCCCAGAAGAGCCAGTTCCAGAGCTCGCGGTGCCAGCCCTGCGCCTTCACGCGCAGCTCGAAAGCCACGCCGCGCAGCATGAGCCCGACGAGCATCGCCGCGACCGGCAGGTAGAGCGCGCCGAGAATCACGCCGTGCGCGGCCGGAAAGGCGACGAGCAGCAAGCCGATGCCGAGCACGAGCCAGGTCTCGTTCGCGTCCCAGTAGGGCGCGATGGCCGCGACCATCAGCTCCTGCTCCTCGCGGCTCGCCGCCGGCATCAGCATGCCGACGCCGAGATCGTAGCCATCGAGCAGCACGTACGTGAGCATGGCGAGGCCCATCAGCGCGGCGAACACGAGCACGAGATCCATCAGGAGCTTCCCTTAATCGGTGTCAGGCACCGATTTCCAGATTTGACGATCACGGCTTTCGCGCCATGTGCGTGAGCGTGACCATGTATGCGAGCAACAAGGCCGTATACGTGAGCACGTAAGCGGTCAGGCTCGCGCCGAGCTTCGCGCCGCCCGCCGGCCCGACGGCATCCGCGGTGCGCAGGACACCGGTGACGAGCCACGGCTGCCGGCCGATTTCGGTCACCATCCAGCCGGCGAGCGTCGCGATCCAGCCGGAGAACGTGAACGCGGCGAACGCCCATAGCAGCCAGCGCGGAGGGCGCCTGAGCCATGCCTGGCTGCCCCACGCCAGCACGAGCATCAGAACGCCCGTGCCGACCATCACGCGAAACGCGGTGAAGACCGGCATCACCGGCGGATGATCGTTGCCGAATTCGCGCAGGCCCTTGATTTCGCCATCGAGCCGGTGCGCCAGGATGAGCGAAGCCGCCTTCGGTATTTCGAGCGCGAATCTATTCTGCTTCTTCGCCTCGTCGACCAGGGCGAGCAGCACGAGCGGCGCTCCGCGCTCGGTGCGCCACAGCGCCTCGATCGCCGCGATCTTCGCCGGCTGGTGCTCGAGCGTGTTCAAGCCGTGCTGGTCGCCGGCGAAGATCTGCAGCGGCACGAGCACCGCGGCGAGGCGCGCGCCGAAGACGAGCGTCTTTCTCGCCGCCGGATCGGCGGGCGCGGCGAGGAGCCGCCACGCCGACAGCCCGGCGACGAGGAAGCTCGCGGTCACGCCGGAGGCAAGCAGCATGTGCGCGAGCCGGAACGGGAACGACGGATTGAAGATCACCGCGAGCCAGCTCGCCGCGACGAGGCCGTTCGCCGATGGCGTGTGGCCGGCGGGCGTGTGCATCCACGAGTTGAGCGCGAGGATCCAGAACGCGGACAGCGTCGTGCCCAGGGCGACGATGATGGTCGAGGCGACGTGCATGCGTCCCGAGACCCGCTCCATGCCGAAGAGCATGACGCCGAGGAACGTGGCCTCGAGAAAAAATGCCGTCAGCACCTCGTACGCGAGCAAAGGCCCCGCGATGTTGCCCACCTTGTTCATGTAGCCGGGCCAGTTCGTGCCGAACTGGAAGCTCATCGTTACGCCGGAGACGACGCCCATCGCGAACGAGAGCGCGAACACCTTGACCCACAGCTTGTACGTGCGCAGCCACGCCTCGTCGCGCGTCCTCTCGTAGCGCGTGCGGAACCAGACGAGGATCCACGCGAGCCCGATGTTGATCGCCGGGAAGAGAATGTGGAAGCCGATGTTCAGCCCGAACTGCACGCGGGCGAGGACCAGCGCTTCGTCCATCCGTCTAATATAGGCGCCGATGGAGCGTCCTGCCTACCGGCCCGAGGAAGAGCGCGAATATCTCGCGCGCGGCTGGTGGCGCGACGACGACACGCTCTGGCAATGGCTGCACCGGCACGCCGCGTCGCGTCCCGACGCAGCCGCAATCACCTCCTCCGCGGGCGAGATCACGTGGCCCGAGCTCGAGCGCCGCGTGCTGCGCGTCGCGCACGGCCTGCACAAGCTCGGCATTCGCGCGGGCGACGTGGTTGCGCTGCAGCTGCCGAACTCGCCCGAGTTCCTGATCGTGCATCTCGCGATCGCCCGTCTCGGCGCCGTGATGTGCACGGTGCACATGCCGTATCGCGGCGCCGAGATCGAGACCATCCTCGCGCACAGCGGCGCCAAGCTGTTCTTCAACTCCGCCTACCCTTTCGCCGAGCTCGAAGCCGCGGATCCGCTCCCCGCGGATCACCCGGCGCCCGATGCGCGCGATCCGTTCCTCCTTCTCTACACCTCCGGCACCACGGCCTCGCCGAAGGCCGTGCCGCACGCCTACCGCACGATGCTCGGCAACAGCCGCCTGGGCGCGCACGAGCATCGACTCTCCGCGTCATCGAGAATTCTCTGCGCGGCGCCGCTCTCGCACCTGTATGGCCTCTATTCCCTGCACTGCGCCTGGTCCGTCGGCGCGTGCACCGTTCTTCTGCCCGCGTTCAAACCGGATGAGCTCGCCTTGGCTGTCGAGCGCCACCGGCCGACGGCCATCTGGACGGCACCGGCGCACGTCGCCGCGTGCCGGAACGCCGGCCTTTTCGAGCGGCACGACTGGTCGTCGCTCGAGCTCGCGATCGTGTCGGGCTCCACGCCGCCCTCCGCGCTGATGCACGACCTCGCGCAGCGCCTGCCGCGTTGCGCCGTCACGCAACTCTGGGGAATGACGGAGCTCCAGGCGGGCCTTTACTCGCGCCCCGGCGATCCGATCGAGATTTCCGCGACCAGCGCCGGGCGCCCGAGCCCGGGCACGCAGGTGCGCATCGCGCCCGACGGCGAGCTGCAGGTGCGCGGACCGCTCGCCTTCTCCGGCTACTACCGCAACGACGAAGCGAACCGCGCCGCCTTCAGCGCCGATGGCTGGTTCCGCTCGGGCGATCTCGCCGAGCTGAGGAACGGCAATTACGCGATCACCGGGCGCATCAAGGACGTGATCAACCGCGGCGGCGTCAAGTTCAACCCGGCGGATGTCGAGGCGCTGCTCGACGCGCATCCGAAGATCCTGCAGTGCGCGATCGTGCCGATGCCCGACGCCGTGCTCGGCGAGAAGGCCTGCGCCTTCGTGACGCTCAAGCCCGGCGCCGCCGAGCCGACCCTCGATGAGCTCGTCGCCTACCTCACCGGCAAGGAAATCGCGAAGAACAAGCTCCCCGAGCGCCTCGTGGTGATTCCCGAGATGCCGCTCACGCCGACGCGCAAGATCATCAAGAGCCGGCTGCGCGTGCCGCAATAGCGTGGCGGGCAACCGCAGCGTCGAATTCTTCGACACGCAATTCCGGAAGCAGATCGCCGCCGGCGATTTCGCGCTCAATCCGTTCGAGAGCGCCGTGCTGCCCTTCGTGCGCGGGCACGTGCTCGATCTCGGCTGCGGCCTCGGCAATCTCGCCATCGCCGCCGCGCGTGCCGGTGCACGCGTAGTCGCTGTGGATGCGAGCGCGCCGGCAATCGTGCACATCGTCAATGTGTCGCGCGCCGAAAATCTCGGCATGGTCGGCGTGCTCGCCGACGTCGCGGCCTACCGCATTGCCGGCAGCTACGACACGATCGTCGCCATCGGGCTGCTGATGTTCATGCCGTGCGCGGCTGCGCTCGAGCTC
>Ga0075436_100000145_pt1 | contig 43281 bp, 28 predicted proteins | sample RhiMethybrSRZTD5_FD_75303 | JGI IMG/M metagenome (GOLD analysis project Ga0075436, IMG submission 75303) | Populus rhizosphere microbial communities from Tennessee, USA - Rhizosphere MetaG P. TD hybrid SRZTD5 | ecosystem: Host-associated > Plants > Roots > Rhizosphere > Soil | place: USA...
GTGCCGGAGACCGTGAAGGACCCGCCGCCGCCCGCCACTGTGCCCGCGCTCGTGGTGGCGTCTCCCCAGTTGATGGTGGCGACGAAGTCACCGGGCACGTTCGCCGTGTCGCTGTCCGTGAAGGTCGCCACGGCGCCGGTGAACGGGACGCCCGCCTGGGCGGCGAACGTGACCGGCGTCCCCGCAAGCCCGTCCGCCTCGGCCACCGAGGCGGTCCCGGTGCCGCTGGCGGTGGCCCCGCCCGGTCCGGTCTCCGTCACCGTCACGGTGAAGGTGAAGCTGCCCTCGTCCGCGTAGGTGTGCTGGCCGGTGACGGTAAACGAGCCCGAGCCGCCGGAGACCGTGCCCGCCGTCGTCGCGCCGTCTCCCCAGTTGATGGTGGTCGTGAAGGAGGCGGGCGTCTTCGAGGTGTCGGCATCGGAGAAGGTGGCGACGGTGCCGTTGAAGGCGGCGTGCTCCGAGGTGGAGAAATCGACCGGCGTCACCGACAGGCCGCTCGCGACGTGGGCCGTGCTGGTCACCGTCGCCGTGGCGGTGCCGGGCGCGTCGTCGCTCAAGGTGACCGTCACGGAGAAGGTCCCCGCACCGGCGTAGGTGTGCGTGCCGCTGACCGAGAACGATCCGCCGCCGCCGCTGACCGTGCCCGCAGAGGTCGTCGCGTCGCCCCAATCGATGAGGGCCGTGAAGTCGCTGGCGACCGACGAGGTCAGCGTGTCCGTGAACGTCGCCACCGTGGTCGTGAAGCTGACCCCGGGAGGCGCGGAAAACGAGGTCGGCGTCCCGGACAGGCTGTCGGCCTCGGTGACGAGCGCGGAGTCCGTCGCCGTCGCCGTGCCGGTGCCCGGCGACACGTCGGAGATCGTCACGGTCACGGTGAAGGTGCCCTCGTCCGCGTAGGTGTGCGTGCCGAGCACGACGAAAGCCGCCGAGCTGGCGCCGATCGACCCTGCCGTCACCGGCGAGCCGTCGCCCCAGTCGATCGTGGCCGTGAAGTCCGCCGTAGTGGCGTCCGGGTTGTCGTCGGTGAAGGTCGCCACCGCGCCGCTGAAGGATGACTGCTCGGCGACCGAGAAATCGACTGGAGAGGCAGTGATGACAGTGGCACCGGCACGCCCGGCCGCCGCGACAAGGAACATCCAAACGATGAAAGCAGATCGACCGCGCATGCTCCCTCCTGAAGTGAAGTCTGCGATCTTCTGTCCAGCGGTGTCTCCGCCACTCAGGCGTTCACGGTAACACATTCTCGACCCGCGGATGATAGGCCAGGCTGGCGCCGATCCACGTCTGATCTTTATTGAAGTCGACGCCCATCATCTTTCCTTTGCTCATGCGAACGAGGTTGTTGACGAGGCGCAGGCGGTCTTTCCAGACGAACATCATGCGCACCTCGGCCTTGGCGGGGACGTCCGGCGTTGCGATCGCGGCGGCGTACTCGACCTTGCGTTGCACGATAAAGTTTTCCGGATTTTTGATGGATCGGAGGCGCTCCGGCGTCGGCCCCAGCTCGACTCCCAGGCCGGCGAAGGAATAGAGCGGCTTCAGAACGTATTTGTCGAGGCCCTCGGGGAGCCCGGCCGGCTCGCGCAGGAGGTCGCTCAGGAACCAGGCCGGCGGCGCGTACCGGCTCTCCAAGAAGGGCAGCGAGTACTTGCTGATGCGGAAGTACCAGTTCGGGTGCCCCACCCAGGTGACGCCCGGATGCTCGCGCTCGAAGAGGTCCCTGGGCAGCCCCTTCCTCTCCAGCTCGTCGAAGATGACCCGGTTGTAGATGCGCGTGATGGGGACGTCGCGGCCGTCGCGATGGTAGGACAGGCGGCCGCCGCGCTCGACGACTTCGGAGAGGCCAACGGTGGGCACGCCGATCAGGCGTTCGGTGCAGGCGAAGTCGATCCGCGTCTTCTGCTTCTCGGGATCGATCTCCAGAAGGACGACGGTCTCCGGATCGGCGTCGCCCACGACCACGTCGCGCAGGCAGGCGGCGTAGGCGCGCTCATCGAGGCCGTCGAAGTACTGGGTCAGGGTCTCCGGGATGCCATAGACCTCGCGGAAGGCCCGCTCGATGAGCCACTGGAAGGCGTAGACGGACGGGAAGCCCTGGAGCTCGATGAGCTGCGGCATGAGCCGGCCGTCCTCACCGCGTGCCAAGGCGAAGTCGACCTGAAGGAACGTCGTGTGAGCGTCCTGGCCCGGCACGGCGAGGCCGGGAGGGAGGGCGCGATCGGTCTGCGCGAGGTAGCCGGGCGCGGTGACCGCCTCGGCGATCTCCCAGGCGGCGCGCACGAAGTCGCGGCTCAGCTCGGCGTCCAGAAAGACCGGGGTCTCGGAGATCCGGAAGTCGGCCGGGAAGCCCGCTTCGCGTTCGATGACCGCGAGCACCTGCCGGTGACGCTCCTCGCTGAACGCCGCGTTGAACGCCTGCCTCTGGCCGGGGTCCATATCTAGATCAGGTAGCGGCCGTGGCGCATCACCGCCTCGCCGTCGATCCAGACGTCGAAGTCGCGGCCGACGCAGTCGATGTGCGTGGTGGAGACCCAGGTCTGCCCGGTGTGCTCGGCGTAGGGGTGGCCGAAGGCGATGTGGACGCCGGGGATCTTCTCGTCCTGCAGGATGTTGCCGCAGACGTTGCGCACGGCGGTGTTGGTGCCGAGCGCGAATTCCCCGACGCGGTCGCTGTTCTCGTCGGTCGCGGTATAGCGGCGGAAGTCCTCCAGGAGCTCCCCGTTGTCGCAGACCAGGCCGGCGATGCGGTTGCCGCGGATGTCGATCGAGAGCGGCGTCGCCTCGAGGTCGCCGTACTTGCGGCACAGGAAGTCGCCCACCACGCCGTCGACCACGAAGCGCCCTTCGACGTTCTCCGGCGCGGTGAAGATTTCGCCGCCGGGGAGGTTCCCCCATTTCTCGGGGGTGATGATGCCGCTCGTCTTGATCCACTTGAGGTGCGGCGCGAAGGTGGCCTCGATGTCGGTGCCGGCCGGCGAGGTGACCCGGATCCGCCGCGCCGGCCGCGCCTTTGCCAGGAGCCGCGTGCTCAGGCGGTCGACCGCGGCAAAGTCGGCGCGCATCCCCTCCAGCATGATCCGCCGTTCGATGTTGACCATGTGGGCGTGGCGGATGCCCTGGCGGTTGATCACCGCCGTCATCGCGATGCGCGAGCCCAGCTCGCCGCTCTGCGCCTGGGCGGCGAAGACGCTCACCCTGGAGCGGGCGAGGTCGTCGAGGATCGCCTGCGGCATGGTGGCGAGCGGCCGCGGCGCGTAGTCCTCGAGGACGAACAGGCCGTAGGGAGATCCCACGGCCTCGACTTCCCGGACCAGCGCGGCGGCGATCTCCACCGTCTCGCGGTCGGTGATCAGGGTGATCCGCTCTTCGGGCTGCAAGCGCAGGCAGGTGTGGATCGCGTTGTGGGCGCCCGGCGCCAGGTCCGGACTGACGCGGACGTCTTCGAGGATCATGCGAGCTCCAGGCCGCGGTGCGTCTCCTCGACGATGTACTCCACCACCGCCTCGAGGCTGTTCGACTGGTTCCAGACCTCGAGCTGGCGGTCGGCGCCGGTGCCGTTCAGGAGCATCTCGTCGATGTAGGCGAGCTCCTCGCGGCTGCCCAGTTCGTCGACCACGTCGTCGATGAACTCGCGCAGCTCGCCGATCAACACCGCGTAGTCGACCTCCTCCTGCTTGCCGAAATCGATCAGCTTGCCGGAGATGCCGTAGCGCGCGGCGCGCCATTTGTTCTCGTTCAAGAGCAGGCGCCGGTAGAGGCGGAAGCCGAGGTTTTTCTTGATCAGCTTGTAGAGCTTCGCGGTCACCGCCTGGCAGAGCGCCGCGAGGACCAGGGTCTCCTCGACGCGCATCTGGACGTCGCAGATGCGGTACTCCAGGGTGTCGAAGAACGGGTGCATGCGGATGTCCCACCAGATCTTCTTGCCGTTGTCGATGCACCGCGTCTTGATCAGCAGCTTGATGTAATTGTCGTACTCGGACAGGCTCTGGAAGTGGTCCGGGATGCCGGTGCGCGGGAAGCGGTCGAACACCTTGCTGCGGTAGGACTTGAAGCCGGTGTTGCGGCCCTGCCAGAACGGCGAGTTGGTGGACAGCGCGAAGATGTGCGGCAGGAAGTAGCGGGCCGCGTTCATGACGTGGATCGCCGTCTCGCGGTCCTCGATGCCGACGTGGACGTGGAGGCCGAAGATCAGGTTCGCCCGCGCCACCTGCTGCATGTCCTCGATGATCTCCTTGTAGCGCGGATTGGGCGTGATCTTCTGGTCTTTCCAGTGCGAGAACGGGTGCGTGCCGGCGGCGGCGATCTGGAGGCCGTTGCGCCGGGCGAGCCCTGCGAGCTGGCTGCGCAGCCGGGTCACTTCGGTCCGCGCGTGCTTGATGTCCTCGCAGATCGGGGTGCCGACCTCGATGACGGATTGATGCAGCTCCGGCTTGAGCTCGTCCTTGAGGATGGCGTGCCCCTCTTCCAGCAACTGCTGGACGTGAGAGCGCAGGGCGCGGGTCTTGGGGTCGACGAGCTGGAACTCTTCCTCGATCCCCAAAGTGAACAGCTTGGCGGCGGCCATGGCGTCTATCGACCTTCGGCGGCGTAGGTGCGGACGAATGTGCCCCAGGTGAGGTTGTTGCGCCCCTCGACGTGGGCCTGGGCCTTGCGGATGGCCATGTTCGCGGCCGCCTCGACGATCCAGGCGAAGTTGTCCTCGCCGATGGAGTGCAGGTCGGCGTCCGGGGCCGGGTTGCAGAAGTCGATGGCGTACGGCACGCCGTCGCGGACGGCGAATTCGACGGTGTTGAAGTCGTAGCCCAGGGCGCGGTTGAGCTTGAGGACGTCCTCGTGGACCCTGTCCAGCAGCTCCTGGCGCACCGGCGGGCCGTTGCGCACGTAGCGCAAGTGATGCGGCTGCCGGGGGTCGTACTGCATGATGCGCACGTCGCGGCAGTCGATCGAGTAGCAGCGGAAATACTCCGTGAAGACGACCTCCTCCTGGAGCATCATCACGAGCTGGCCGGTCTCCTCGTAGGAATGGAAGAAGTCCTCGCGGCCGGTCACCCGGTAGACGTTCTTCCAGCCGCCGCCGGCGAACGGCTTGAAGAAGGCCGGGAAGCCGACGTAGTCGAAGATGGCCTGCCAGTCGAGCGGAAAGGCGAGGTTGCGCATCGACTTCTCGTTGGTGTCCGCCGGCCTCTCCTTGGACGGCAGGAGCACGGTCTTGGGGACGGCGACGCCGACCTTCGTGGCCAGGCAGTTGTTGAAGAACTTCTCGTCCGCGCTCCACCAGAACGGATTGTTGACGACCGCGGTGCCGTTCAAGGCGGCGTTCTTCAGGTAGCCGCGGTAGAAGGGGATGTCCTGCGAGATGCGGTCGAGGATGACCGCGTAGCCGGACGGCTCGCCCTGCAGGAGCTTGTCGATGAGGACGGGCTCGGCGCTGATGCCCGCGATCTGCTTGGAATTGACCCGGTCGATGAACGCCCAGGGAAAGGTGTCTTCCTGACCAAAGAGGATGCCGATCTTCTTCACGCTGAGAGCCCTCGCGATCTCGCCTAAGACGACCGCAAACAGTACCACAGGAACGGTTTGACATTCGTCCCCCGATCCTCCACACTTTCCCCGTCTCGGTTCTGCGCGCTCCCGGCAAGCGGGCTGCGACGCGGCGGCTCTCACGAGGCTTTGGGCGGCCCAAGGAGCTGGGCGGGTTGGGACCCGCCGTTCAGGGACTCGCCTAGAAAGGAGGTGGTCCAGTGCATCATAGACCCGGTTTGCAGGAGGTGGCGACCCCGTAAGGGGATCCCTCCAGGGCGTCTGTTGCCGCTGGACGGGTTCCCCGGGAAGGGGAAACCCAACGCCACCGAAACAGACCTCGAGAGCCCCGGTCCCGGCGGAGAGATCCGTCAGGGATCGGGGCTTTCGTTCGTTAAGAGGCGTGGCTTGAAGACCAGGAGGTCGAAGCTCTGCGTGACGTCCATCGCGTCGAGATCGCCAAGCCGTCGCCGCTCGGATTCCCGGGCGCCGCGGTAGGTGGCGGCGAGAGCATCGCGGATCTCGGCGGCTGAGAGTCGCGCCGTCCGCCGCAGGGTACGGCGGCTCTCCACCTCGAAGTGGGAAGCAAAGTCGGCCAGGACGCTCGCGACCCGGTTACGCAGGACTCGCTCACCCAGCACAGCCTCCCGTGCCTCGATCAGATCGTCCTCCCCGGGCACGGCCACGATCAGCCGTCCCTCCGGCCTAAGCACGCGCCGCACCTCGGGCGCGTTGCGGCGCGCGGTCAGCGACAGGACGAAATCGAACGAGGCGTCCGCATAAGGCAGGACGCGGTCAGCATTGACGACGAACCACCGCGCGTCCGGCCAGCGGCGGGCGGCGAGGTCGATGGCGAACGTCGAGATGTCGATCCCGTGCGCCTCCATCGGCCGCTCAGCGGCCAGGCTCCCCAGGTGGAACCCTTCACCACAGCCGATATCGAGCACAGCGGGCCGGTCGGGCAGCGCCTCCCGCACAGCGTTCAGGAGGAGATCACCATGCTCGGCTTCCAGGAACCGCCGGCGTGCAAGCACGGCCTGCTTGGAGTCGCCGGGCGCCTTCGACCGCCGGTCCTGCGGCTGAAGAAGGTTGCAGTAGCCGCTGCGCGCGATGTCAAAGGAATGACCCCGCGGGCAGCCGTAGGCCCGCTCGCCGCGGACCAAAGGCTCGCCGCAGCCACGGACCGGGCAGAGAAGCGTGGCCATGGCTGGAGACTATGGCAAAGGCCAAGGCGCGCTCACCCCCACCCGGGCATGAATGCCCGGGCTACAAGAGCAGCGCCGGGCAAGCCGGCTTCAAGGAGAAGCGCTTGAAGCCCCATTTATGGGGCGGCTGCTAGACTCCCGGCAATGAAACAGGCCCTCCTCGCCACGGCCTTCGTCGAAGGCGTGAGCGTCCTCATCGTGGAGATCGCGGGAGCGCGGGCTCTGGCACCGTACTTCGGCTCGTCGCTCTACGTGTGGACCGCCCAGATCACCGCCACCCTGCTTTTCCTCGCTTTGGGGTACGGGCTGGGCGGCTGGCTCAGCAAGGCCGCGCGGGCGTGGAAGCTGCCCGCCGTCTTTTGGGCGGCCGGGCTGTGGCTGGCGCTGTATCCCTTCCTGCGCAACGGCATCCTCGGATTTGCGGCGGCGCGCTTCGGCGTGGCGGAGGGCTCCTTCCTCGCCTCGGTTCTGCTCTTCGGTTTGCCGCTCGGCTGTCTGGGCGCGGTCAGTCCGCTGCTCATCGCCCGCCTGGATGCGCTCGACAGGGGCGCGGGCTCGGCGGCCGGCCGGCTCTTCCTGGTCAATACCCTGGGCGGCCTCGCCGGCGGCTGGCTGACGGCGCTGGTCCTCATCCCGCACCTGCCGCTGCGCCTCGCTCTCGCCGGCACGGGCGCCGTGCTGGCCTGCCTCGGCGGGCTGTGGAGCCTTGCGCTGTCGCGCCGGGCGGCGCGCCTCGCGCCCATCGTCCCGTTCCTGGCCGGCGTGCTCCTCGGGCTGGCTCCCCACCCGCCGAATACCCTGCTCTTCGCAGGCATCCCGGCCACGGTCGTCGAGCGCCAGCAGAGCGGCATCGGGTTGATCCAGGTGCTGGAGGCGGGAGGTCTCGGCCAGGCGCCCTACCGCGCGCTGATGATCGACGGCGTCACCCAGGGCGGGATGGACCTGGCGACCGGCCTCTCCGCGTATGAGTTCTCCGCCTACTTGAACGACCTCGCGTGGCGCTTCCACCCCGATGCGCGGCGCGCTCTTCTCTTGGGCTTGGGCAGCGGCGTGCTGGCCAAGGAGCTGGCGTCGCGCGGCATCGCCGTCACGGCTGCCGAGATCGAGCCGCGGATCGAGACCGCCGCCCGGCGCTGGTTCGGTCTCCCCGCCTCCGTGCGGGTGATCCGGGAGGACGCGCGCTCCTACTTGAACCGCGAGGGGGAGCGCTACGACCTGATCGTCCTCGACGTCTTCGCCGGCGAGAACATCCCTTGGTACCTGGTGACCCGGGAAGGGCTCCTGGCCGTGCAGCGCCATCTCCACCCCGGCGGCCGGCTGCTGGTCAACTGGGTGACCCGGAGCGGCGGTCAGTCGGGCGGCCTGCGGCGGCTGGAGGCAGGGCTCCTCGAGGGCTTCGGCGAGGCCCGGGTCTTTGTCGATCCGGGCGAGATCGGCCCTCTGGTCAACGCCATTCTCGTCGCGGGCAAGGGCTTGACCATGCGGGAAGGGGACTTCCCGGGCCGCGTGCTCGCCAGCCTCGCGCCCAAGGTGGCGGCGCTGGCAGCCAACGGACGCTCCGCCCGGGCCGCGCCGCCGGCCATCAGGATCGGCGAGGACGACTGGAGCGACCTCGACGACGCGGAGGCCGCGCTACGTCTCGAATGGCGGAAGCTGGTGGTGGCCACGATGGGGCCGGAGGCGCTGGCGGACTGAGCGGTCCCCCCCTTCCGCCCCCTCCCCCGTCCCCTCCCCCGCGCGTGCCTCCTCGCCCCCGCCCCGAGCGGGAGAGGGGCGCCTTCACCCATCCGAAGAAGCCCGATGGAATCGTTGTCTGCGGGAGGGGGCGCCCTCTCCCGTTCGGGGTGTGCAGGGTGGGGGACGCACGGGGGAGGGCTGGGGAGGGGGCGGAAGGGCGGCACTGGCGGTGCAAGGTGTACCGGGCTGTACAATCCCCCCTCCATGTGGAAAGCCGGCGACCGCCTCACCCACCGTTTCAATCCCGACCTCGGTCCCGGCGAGGTGCGGCAGGTGCGCGGGCGCCAGGTGCTGGTGCATTTCCGCGACTCCGACCAGACGCTCGGCTTCGCGCTCGAAACGGATGCGCTCGTCCCCCTGACGCTGGGGCCGGGCAGCCGCGTGCGCCTCGAATCGACCGGCGAGACGGTGGTCGTCGAGTGGTACGAGAACAGCCGGTGCCGGCTGGAGGACGGGCGCTCGGTGGCCGCGGTCGAGCTGTGGCCGCTGCCGCTCGAGCTGCCCCCTCTCGAACGGCTGGCGCGCGGCCGGATCGACGCCTTCGAGGACTTCGCCAACCGGCTCGACGGCCTCCGCCTGCTGCGGGTGCGTCAGGCCGACGGGCTCGGCTCGTTCCTCGGCGGGCGCATCCAGCTCTTCCCCCACCAACTCTATGCCGCCGAGCGCGCCTGCCACAGCGATCCGGTGCGCTGGCTGCTCGCCGACGAGGTCGGCCTCGGCAAGACGGTGGAGGCCTGCCTGATCATGAACCGGCTGCTCCACACCGGACGCGCCGACCGCACGCTGGTGGTGGCGCCCGAGACGCTCACCATTCAGTGGCTCGGCGAGCTGTGGCGCAAGTATCACCAGACTTTCGTGCTGCTCGACGCCAAGCGCCTCGCCGACGTGGCCAACGACTACGGACCGGATTTCAATCCGTTCGACGTTCACCGGCGGGTGATCGTCGGCCTGGAGACCCTGGTGGCGCGGCGCCGGCTCACCGAGCAGGCGGTGGCGGCGGGGATCGACCTGCTGGTGGTGGACGAGGCGCACCACCTGCGGCGGCCGCCGGGACATCCGGGCAACGAGGCGTACCGCGCCATCGCGCCGATCGCCGGGCTGGGGCGGCACACCCTGCTGCTCACCGCCACGCCGCTCGAGGACGACGCTCACGGCTTCTTCCGCCTTCTCCAGCTCCTGCGTCCGGAAGAGCTCCCGGAGGATGCGGCGTTCGCCGACCGCCTCGCCCGGCGCGAGCCGCTCCCCCCGTGCACCAGCTCGGCGCGCCGCGCGGACATCGGCGGCCTGCCGCCGCGGGTGCCCGCCCCGGTCGACCTGGACGGCCCGGACTGGGAAGCGGGCTGGCAGCCGCTCCTCCGCCTGGAGCGCCGCATGCGCGAGCTCCCGGCCGGCAATGCCCTGGAGGAGCGCCGCAAGGCCGACCGCGTCCTGCGCGCCCTCGCCTCCCCGGCCGCGCTGGCCGCGGTGGTGGACCGCAACGACCCGGAGAACGAGGCGACCCGCGCCCTGATCGCCGAGGCCGAGCGCTCCGATCCCCGCCTCCGCTGGCTGGTGGACCAGGCCGCCCGCTGGCAACAGGCGGGCGAGAAGACGCTGGTCTTCGTCGCCCACCGCGAGACGCTGGAGAAGCTCAAAGCGGAGATCGAGAGGCAGGGCCGGGCGCGGGCCGGCTTGTTCCACGAGGACCTCGCGCCCGAGCGGCGGGACGTCGAGGTGGCCCAGTTCCGCCTCCCCGACGGCCCTGCCCTGCTGATCTCCACCGAGGCCGGGGGCGAAGGGCGCAACTTCGAATTCTGCCGCCGCCTCGTCCTCTTCGACCTGCCGTGGAATCCGGCGGTCGTGGAGCAGCGGATCGGCCGCCTGGACCGCATCGGCCGCACGCTGCCCACCGAGATCGTCTATTTCCGCCCACCGTCCGGCTTCGGCCGCGCCGTCGCCCTCCTCTACGAAGCGATCGGACTGTTCATCGAGCCGCTGGGCGGCCTGGAGCGCGAGCTGCGCCACGTCGCCCGCGCGGTGGAGCGCGAGGCCGTCTCTGGAGGCATCGGAGGCGCCGAGGTCGATCCGCAGGTCTTTGCCGCAGTTTTGCAAGAAGCCCAGGAGGCCCACGACCGCGTGCAGCAGGCCGCCTACCACGAGCTCCACCGCGATCCCTACCGGCCGGAGCTGGCGGCGGACATCCTGGCCCGCGTGCCCCCCGATCTGGACAGCCTCCAGGAGGACGTGGTGATGCGGGCGCTCCACCGCTTCGGTTTCGAGACCGAGGCGCAGAGCGGCCGGCACACGTGGATGATCGAGCTCGGCTACGAGGCGCTGGTGGACCAGCTCCCGGGAGTGCCGGCCGGCGCGCGCTGGCTCGGCACGTTCAGCCGCGAGGAGGCGGTGGAGCGCGAGACGCTCGACTTCTTCGCCACCGGCCATCCGCTGGTGGAAGGGGTCCTCGCCGAGCTGGAAGAGGGGCGGCGCGGCCGGGTCGCCCTCCTCCAGGTCGCCGGCGACGAAGAGGCCTTCGGGCTGCTGGCGATCTACAAACGCGGGTCCGGCTTCGAGGCGGCGGCCGTCGATTCCCAGGGCCGCTCCCGCCCCGACCTCGCGGCGCTCCTCACCGCCCAGGCGCTGGCGCCGGAGACGGTCGACGCCAGGAAGTGGACCAGCCAGAAGGGCTGGGCGCCGACCGTCAGGCGGCTGGCCGCGGCGCTGCCGCAGGACGAGGCGCCGCAGGCCGTGGCCGCGTTCCGCATCCGGCGGCGCGGCTGAGGCGGCGGCTTATTTGAAGTAGCCGTTGACGTCGACGATCAGGTCCACCTGCCCGCCGCCGGCCAGCACCGACTCTCCGGCGAGAGCCCCCGTCACGCTGACTTCGAGAATGGCGTTGTTGGCCCGCGTCTGCCCTGGCCCGAAGTTGAGGGTGCTGGTCCCCGGGAACGCTGCGTCCCCGGGGAAAAGGACGACGAAGCCTGCGGCAGGGGGAGCTACCACGGTGACGTTGAGGGACACCGCCACGGCATCCGCGGGAACGCCGCAGGTCCCTCCGACCTGGATGGCGCGCGGTGCGCCCGACACCAGCGGACCGCCGTTGATGCGGGTATCGAGAACGCGGCACGGCGTGGCGGTGTAGAAGCCCAGAGCGGCAGTGTCGCGTTGGCGTCCGAACCAGATGTTGTGCGGCCGGGAATTCCCGTCGCCGCTGCCGCCGCTCTGCGCGTGGCCGGTGCCCAGCCAGGTCCTCGGGAACTGCTCGTGCGGCATGGCGCCGTTGAAGTCGCCCCACAGCCCGGAGGTGCCGTTGGTGCTGGTGGCCACGCTGTAGGTCTCCCAGCCGCTGACCGACGGATCGGCGGAGTAGCCGTCGCGGATCAGGGCGCGGATGGTGGGCAGGACGTTGCCGCCGAGATTGTCGACGACGCCGCCCAGATCTCCGCGCTCGTTGACCGCCACCGCCGGGTAGAGCCAGGCGCTGGTGGAGCTGAAGATGTCGGGCTGGGAGAGCACCGCCAGCGTGCCGGGGTTGAGGATCGCCGTGCGGACATAAGGGTACGGCCTGGGGGCGCCGTTCTGCGCCGAGGTCCACATGATGCCCAGCTCCGAGCTCGTGATCCAACCGGCCTGGGCGCGGGCATTGGCGCGCGTGCAGGGGTCGAGGGCATCCGGGCCGGGGCAGGTGTAGACGCTCGCGAAGTTCGTCGTCGCGAGCCCCGAGACGTCGCTCACCGTCGGCGCTGGATTCGCCTCCGGCCAGGTGAGAACCTTGAGCGAGGTCGAGGTGTAGACGGCCGCGAAGTACATCGTGGTGCGCCCGGGCCGCGTCCCCTCCGCCGCCGCGCCGTTGACCGCCAGGATGCTGCCGAAGCTGGTGGTCAGGTAGTAGTCGATCGTGAGCGCCGAGCCGGCGTCGAGCTGCGCCAGCGGGATGCGCACCACCAGGGCGCCGTAGAACGCGTCGTTGGTGGTCTCGAAGATGTTGGTGGTGAAGTACAGGTCGTTCGCGCTGGCCTGCAGGTTGGGATAGTCGAGCCACTTGCCGCTGAGGCCGAATTGGGCGGGGGTGAAGTCGTAGGACTGCCAGGTGTTGCCGGCGAGGCCCGCCTGTCCATGGGTGACGGCGAGACGCACGCCGTTCGTGCTGGTGGGAGCGGTGCCGGTCTTGATGTATTGCAGGTACCAGAAGATCAGGTTGCGCTTGGAGTCCTGGGCCACCCGCTGATCGCAGCAGAAGCCGCCGCTGAACGCCGTGGGCGAGGCCGGGAAGAGCGAGAAGGGGTTGACGTAGGAGAACGAGCCGCCGTTGTTGGTGGAGATCTCGGCATACCAGTTGTGGGTGGTGAAGATGCCCTGCGCCTGGCTGCCCACGCTCGGCTCGTTGACCCGGCTGGTGATCGGCGGCGTGAGGACCGTGTCGCGGACGATGACGAACGTGCCCGGCGCCTGGGGCTGATTCAGCGCGCCGCCGGCCGTCTCCACCGTCTGCGCCGGCGGAATGGCGAGACCGTCGTCGCGGATCGGGGCGGACAGTTGCCTGTCCTCTGTCTCCGCCTCGAACCCCGGCGGCAGGGCCGGCGGCTCGGCCGAGACCGGCCCGCTGGTGGTGCGGGGCGCGGCGGTGCGGAGCGTCCCCACCCGTTCCGTCGCGGAGAGCTGGCGCGACTGGGCGCGAAGATCAGGGACGGCGGCCAGGAGGACCAACGCCACCACCAACAGGGCGGACACGGCCGGACGAATGGACAAATCACTCCTCCTTACCTACCCGTAAAGGTATGGATGCTGAAAATCTTTGAGTGCTTGAATCATATCACGAATGTGACGGGGCGCGTTCTGTGGAATCATTGCCCTGTTCGCGACTGGAGAGCACGATGACCGTGAGCCCACCCGCCGGCCCTGCACCCGCCCGCCGCCGCAGCATCGGAGGGCGCCTCCTCCTGTTCACCTTCGTGGTGTTCGCCCTGGCGTTGGGAGCCGTCGCGCTCCTCGCGTGGGGAGCCCTCCACTACACCTATTCGGACGGCGAGAGAGCGGGCTACGTCCAGAAATTCTCCCGCCGGGGCTGGCTCTGCAAGACCTGGGAGGGCGAGCTGGCGATGGTCAACCTCCCGGGCGCCATGCCGCAGATCTTCACCTTCTCGGTGCGCGACCCCAAGGTGGCGGACACCCTCAACCAGACCATCGGGCAGCGAGTCGCCCTGCACTACGAGCAGCACAAGGGGATTCCGACAGACTGCTTCGGCGAAACGGAGTACTTCATCACCCAGGTGCGCGCCCTGGAGAGGCAGCCCGCCTCGGCGCCGCCACCGCGTCCTCCGGCTCCGCCGGCGCCCCGCTAGACAGCATTCGATGATTGCCACCGTCGCCTCGCCGGTCCTCCCTCGCGAACGGGTCATCGCGGCCGACCTCCTCATCGGGTGCGTCACCGAGGACGAGCCGAAGTACCTGGCGCAGGCCCTCCGCCTGGTGCAGTCGATCCGCTGGTTCGGCGGCGAGCTGGCCGGCGCGGCGATTCTCGTCTGTGCGGTGGAGAGCATCGGCGAGCCTGCCCGGCGGGCCTTGGAGGAGCTCGGCGCCGAGGTGCGCGTGGTGGAGCGCTTCCCGGCCGGCAACCCGTCCGCCAACAAGCTGCAGCTCTTCGCCGAAGCACTGGGATTCGGCCGCGAGACTCTGCTCCTGCTCGACTGCGATACCGTGGTCGTGCGCGATCCCCTGCCCTGGATGCGGCGCGGCGTCGTGCAGGCGAAGATCGCCCACCTCCCCAGCGTCACTTCCGAGGTCTTCGCCCGCCTGTTCGACCACTTCGGTCTCCCGCTGCCGCCGCCCGCCTACGTCAACGCCATCACCGGCACGCCGACCATCCGCTACTGCAACTCGGGAGTGGTTCTCATGCCGGCCGACGTCGCCCGCCGCTTCGTGCCGGTGTGGCGCGACTACAACCTTCGGCTGGCCGCGGCGCCCGCGCTCGCTCATCCTTGCGAGCGCCATGTCCACCAGGCCAGCCTGACGCTCGCCTTCGCCGCCTGTCCCGTCCCCTTCGCCGAGGCTCCCGAGGAGCTGAACTACCAGCTCAACCAGACGCACCGGGAGCCGCCTGCGGGCTTCCTCGACATCGATCCCGCCATCCTCCACTACCACGGCCATGTGGACGTCGACGGCTACCTCCGCCCGGTGCCGTATCCCCTCGCCCAGGCGCGGATCGAGAGCTTCAACCGGCGGCTGCGGGAGGAGCGAGGGAAAGGTTCCCCCCAGGTGGTGGTCCTCGGCATGCACCGCTCCGGAACCTCGGCGGTGACCCGGGTGCTCAACATGATGGGCCTCTGGCTGGGACCTCCCGACTCCTACCCGCCGGCGGACGCGGCGAATCCCACCGGCTACTGGGAGCTGCGGGACGTCTGGGCGCTCGACGAAGCGGTGCTCGCCGCGCTGGGCACCGAGTGGTGGGACGCCGCCGCCCTCGACGTCGAACGGCTCGGTCCCCTGGCGCAGCGCCATTTCGTCCAGCGGGCGCGGCACATCGTCGACGGCCTCGACCGCGGCGGCCCGTGGGTGATCAAGGACCCACGCCTGTGCGTCCTCTTCCCGCTCTGGCGCCGGGTGCTGGAGCGGCCGGTCTGCATCCTCGTCCATCGCGATCCGCTGGCCGTGGCCCGCTCACTCCAGGAGCGGGACGGCCTGTCGATCTCCCATGGCATTGCGCTGTGGGAGCTCTACAACCGGCAGGCCCTCACCGCGTCGCTCGGGCTGCCGCGGATCCTCGTCTCCTATCGCGAGCTGGTCGACGCTCCGGAGGCGACGGCGGAGCGGCTCCGACGCGAGCTCACCCGGCTCGCCGGACCGGGCGCCGCCGGCCTGTCCCTGCCGTCGGTGGACGAGCTGCGGGCCTTCGTGGCGCCCGCCCTCGATCGCCATCCCGGCGATCCGGAATTGGAGGGACAGATCCTGACTGCGCCACAGCTCGAGCTCCGGCGCGCTCTCGCCGACGGCAGCGCCCTCGACCTCGACCCGGTGCCTCCCTTGTCCGCCCCGGCGCTGGATCTCTTGTCGAGCTTTTCGCTGCTCGCCCGCAGCACGGCGCGGAGCTCCCAACTGGCGGCGGACCGTGAAGCGGCGGAGCGCCGGATCGACGAGCTGGACCGCATCGTCGACGCCATCCTCGCCTCCCGTTCGTGGAAGATTGGCAGCGCCCTGACCACCGCCTTCCGCAAGCTCCTCGGCCGCCCGGCCGCACCCACCGCCGCCGAGCGGCGCGAGAGCCTGATGGACGCAGTGCGGCGGGTGCGGGCGCGGCGGGAGTGAGAGCCGCCCTTCCGCCCCCTCCCCCAGCCCCTCCCCCGCGCGTTCCCCCACCCCTCACACCCCGAGCGGGAGAGGGGAGCCCCCGCCCAGCAGCTGTCTGAGCTTGCAGTCTTGCTTTTGGGTGGCGGCGCCCTCTCCCGCTCGGGGCGGTGGGCGGAGGCACGCGCGGGGGAGGGAAGGGGAGGGGGCGGCTGAGCGGCTCTTGACAAATAGCACGACCGTTCGTATCATCTCCTCCATGGGCAAGGGAGCCGAGACGCGCGACCGCATCCTCGACCAGGCGGTGCGGATCGCCAGCCGCGAGGGGCTGGAAGGGCTGACCATCGGCACCCTGTCGGCGGAGCTGGGGCTGTCCAAGAGCGGTCTCTTCGCGCACTTCGGGTCCAAGGAAGAGCTGCAATGCCAGGTCCTCCAGGCGGCGGCGGACCGCTTCCAGGAGAAGGTCATCCGTCCAGCCATCACGGCGCCGCGCGGCGAGCCGCGCATCCGGGCTCTCTTCGACCGCTGGCTCGATTGGGCCAACCGCGCCGACATGCCCGGCGGCTGCCTGCTCATCGCCGCCGCGGTCGAGCTCGACGACCGGCCCGGACCGCAGCGCGACCACCTCGTGCAGGCCCACCGCGGCCGCGTCGCCGCTCTTGCCAAGGCCTGCCGGATCGCCATCGAGGCGGGCCACTTCCGGACCGATCTCGATCCCGAGCAGTTCGCGTTCGACTTCTATTCCATCACTCTCGGCTACCACGACCACAACCGGTTGCTGCGCGATCCGCGGTCCAAAGAGCGCGCCCGCAGCGCCTTCGAGCGCCTGATCGCTTCCTGCCGGGCCTGAGCGGAACGGACCAGGAGCGAGGCGGCCGTGAGCCCAATCAGAAAGAGCACGATCGTTCGTACAGGAGATTGAACATGGCGGATGCCTATGTCCTCGACGCCGTCCGGACGCCGCGCGGGCGCGGCAAAGCTGGCAAGGGCGCCCTTTCCAACCTTCATCCCCAGGAGCTTCTGGCGCAGACGCTCGAAGGTCTCGCCGAGCGCACCGGGATCGACCGTGCGGAGGTCGACGACGTGGTGGTCGGATGCGTCTCCCAGGCGGGCGAGCAGGGCGCGAACATCGCGCGCAACGCCGTGCTCGCGGCCGGCTGGCCGGTCGAGGTGAGCGCGGTCAGCCTGAACCGCTTCTGCGGCTCCGGTCTCCAGGCGGTCAATTTCGGCGCCCTCGGCGTCATGGCGGGAGCGCAGCGCCTGGTGGTGGCCGGCGGCGTCGAGAGCATGTCCCGGGCTCCCATCGGCTCCGACGGCGCGGGGCAGGACGGCGGCAACGTCCGCCTGCGCTCACGGTTCTTCCAGGTGCCGCAGGGGATCAGCGCCGACCTGATCGCCACGCTGGACGGCTTCTCCCGCGAAGAGGTCGATGCCTTCGCCCTGGGCTCCCAGCGCAAGGCGGCCACGGCCCCGAGCGAAGGCCGGTTCCAGAGCAGTCTCCTCCCGGTGCGCGACCCGGAGACGGGGGTGACCGTCCTGTCCGACGAGCATCCGCGGCCGGACACGACGGCCGCCGGGCTCGCGGCGCTCCAGCCGGCGTTCGCGGCTCTCGGCGCCGCGCCGCTCGGGCCGGACGGCGAGACCCACGACCAGATCGCGCTCCGCGCCTACCCCGCGGTCCGGGCCATCCGGCACGTGCACACCGCCGGCAACTCGAGCGGCGTCGTGGACGGCGCCGCGGCCGTCCTCCTCGCCTCCGAGGAGTACGTCAAGGCGCACGGCGTGCGGCCAAGGGCGCGCATCCGCGCCATGGCAACCGTGGGAAGCGAGCCGGTGATCATGCTCACTGCGCCCACTCCCGCCTCCCGGAAGGCGCTCGAGCGCGCCGGCATGGCGCCGGGGGACATCGACCTCTGGGAGATCAACGAGGCCTTCGCGGTCGTCCCCCTGCAGACCATGCGCAACCTGGGGATCGATCCCGCGCGGGTCAACGTCAACGGCGGCGCGATCGCCCTCGGCCATCCGCTCGGCGCCACCGGCGCCATGCTCCTCGGCACCGCGCTCGACGAGCTCGAGCGGCGCGGCCTGGGCACCGCTCTCATCACGCTCTGCATCGGCGGCGGTCAGGGGATCGCCACCATCCTCGAACGGCTCTGATCCAAAGGAAGGACCGAGACCCCCCATGGACAAGCAGATCGATCCCACGCTCCGCATCCCCGCGCTCGACGGCTTCGAGCTCGCCGCCACGCTCTACGAGCCTGCCAGCCCGACGGCGGGACCCGGGGGAGCCGTCGTGCTCATCAATTCCGCCACCGCGGTGAAGCGCGGCTACTACGACGCCTACGCCAAGCACCTCGCAGGCGAGGGCTTCACCGTGGTGACCTACGACTACCGGGGGATCGGCGGCTCGCGTCCGCCGCGGCTCGCCGGCTTCAGAGCCCGCATGCGCGACTGGGGCCAGCGCGACCTGGCCGGCGTCCTCGACTGGATCGGCCTCCACCTGCGGCCGCAGCGGCTGCTGGTGGTTGGCCACAGCGCGGGGGGCCAGATCGTGGGCCTCGCCGAGAACAACTGGCGCGTCGCCGCCCTCCTCGCCGTCGCGTCGCAGAGCGGCTGGTGGGCGCACTGGCCGGCGCCGCAGCGTTACAAGCTCGCACTTCAGTGGTACTCCGTGCCGGTCGTCACCCGCCTCTTCGGCTATCTGCCGGGAGCCTTCGGCACCAAAGAGGACCTGCCGGCCGGCGTCGCCCGCGAGTGGGCGCGCTGGAGCCGCCGGCCGGGCTATCTGCTCGCCGACGGTCTCGAATACGGCTTCTCGCGTTTCCGCGGCCCGCTTCTCGCCTACAGCTTCAGCGACGACGACTATGCGCCGCGCCCCGCCGTCGAGAGCCTCCTCGACGCCTACACCGGCGCCGACATCACCCACCGCCACCTTACTCCCGCCGACCTGGGCGTCCCCGAGATCGGCCACTTCGGCTTCTTCCGCGAGCGCTTTCGCGACACCCTCTGGCGCGAGTCGACCGCCTGGCTCCACCGCCAGCAGCAGGCCGGAGGCCGGCCGCCGCGCCGTCCCCAGGAAGCGCCCGAGCGGGCGTTGACGGAGCTGGTGAGCGCGCTGATGAGCCCGTAGGGCGGCCCAGCTAAGGCCGACATTCGGCCTTCGTGAGGGCTTCTCGTCCATTGCCGGCGCGGGCCGGGTGGATCGCTCGGTGTGCAGCCGGCTAGGACCCCGCGCCCTTCGACCGGGCGAGACCCGCCGCGACGTCGTCCTCAACATCGGCCTCCCCAAGATGGACCACTACGAGGCCGCCTGAGCGATCAGGCAGGAGCCCCGGGAAAGGCGATGGAAGGGGCCGCCATCACGCTACAGGCACTCCGTTCCAGCGAAATCCTTCGACGCTCCCACTCAGCGTCCGTGATTTCGGCTAGGATAGCGAAGAGACGGACTCTCGCCGTGACCACTACTGACCGAAGACCCGTGGAACCCCGTGATGTCGTAGCAACCCAAGACCCCAATTGGCTAGCCCCATGGTGGAAGGCATTACCTAAACGCTGGGGTCACAGGTGGCACGCCATGTGTTCGTATCTTGCAATGTTTCCGCCCGGGTTGCCACGCTACTTCATAGAGCAATGCTCGCTTCCCGGCGATGTTGTACTTGATCCTTTTTCAGGAAGAGGAACAACACCGCTCGAAGCATGTCTTGCAGGCCGTATCGGCGTCGGCTCAGACGCCAACCCTCTCGCTGCCGTCTTAACAGCGGCCAAAGTTTGCCCGCCAACAAAAGAAAGGGCCTTGGAGCGCTTATCAGAAATTGAACGCTCCTATGCTCGCAGGAAAGTGGATTGCGTTGCACCTCCAGAAATCAAGATGCTCTTTGATGGCCGAAGAACCCTTCCTCAGTTGCTCTATATCCGCCAGATACTTTCGCACCGCTCAAGGTGCGACACATTTCTCTTAGCCGCACTTCTAGGGATTCTCCATGGAAATCACCCTAAACGACCCACGCTGTCACGGACACTAAGCATAAGCATGCCAAACACCTTCAGCATGTCACCGTCCTACATAGAACGCTACAAGCGACGCGAAAAACTTAGGAAATATCCCTTCGACGTGTTTGATCTCTTGAGGCGCAGACTTAATCATCTCTTTCATGAGGCGCCACCGCGCGTCAACGGCAGGGCGAAGGAAATTGATGCTCGGGCAGTCGACAAGTGGCTGCCTCGGGCTTCAGTGTCGCTGATTGTCACTTCGCCTCCCTATCTCAGGGTTGTTCGTTACGGAAAATTTAATTGGATTCGACTCTGGCTACTCAAGTCCTCCGTGGAGAATCTGGATCGGAGGCTTCGCGTCGAGGCCACCGACAATGCGCTAGGTCTATCGGACAGACTAACATTTCCGTCATATTGCTCCTTCCTCCGCGAGGTAACCGAAAGCTGTTCGCGAGTTCTGAAGCCCGGCGGGCAACTCATCCTCGTCATAGGCGACGTTCGCGGGAACGATGGAGAAGACCAAAATCTCGGACAGGGCCTCTGGAAGGAGATCCGAAGATCAAGCCCGCTTAGGCTGGTCGATATAATCGAAGACAAAATAGAAGTTGGCGCCAAGGTGACACGCATTTGGGGAAGCAAGAAAGGGACTGCCACGAAGACCGATCGAGTCATCGTCTTAAAGAAACCCGGTCACAGAGCCGTCAAAAAACTCCCTCCGTCAGATATCATAGACAGATTGATCCGCTGATCTAATACCTTCTTTCATCTCTCCGCGATTTTATTACGTCCAGCTCTAGGCGAAATCTAGTATCGAGGTACTGGGACAGCGCCGATAGCCTTCTTAGTTCATCTTCTGTAGTCACCTCCCCAGCCACGACCACCGGGCCTTCTTTGCTCTTTAACAGCGCGATTTCGATCGCCTTGTCCGCCTCTTCCCGGCGAACCGCCAACTGCTGAGCTGTGCTCCGCGGAGATATATTCCAGAAGGCGCACACGTCCCCAAAGTTCAGATCCTCCAAGGAACTGGAAAATTTAACAAGCGCCCGAGACGCCAAGAGTCTCCTGAGTACCAGCGTCAGGCTGCGGCTGAGGGCCGCTAGTCTCACACTCCCCTGTTGAGCGGGGAACAGATCTGCGACCCTGAGCCGCCCCATCTCCGTTAGGCGGTAACGCTTAGCTCCAACCTTTTCTAAATAACCCTTCCGTCTAAGCGTCGATTCACTGCCCATGATTTTGGAAAGTACACGATTCGAATCGGGATACTGATCAGAATATCCTTGGAGACCAAAATGCTCACGGAACCGCTTCCACGCCGCCACGACAAGTTCCTCAGCGCTAAACGATGGCCTCTCGCCCTGAAGGTCGTCGGCCGCGATAAGAATCCGATCTGCGATGCCAAGGTGATTCATTAGGCCTCTATCTCCTGCCCCTCAAGAAGTGGCCTCAAGTCAATTAGAGCCCGGCGCTGGACCTCCGCTGCGATTTCTCGCCATCGGCGCTCGATCTCATCAAAAGTGAGCTCTTCCTCGGCAACCTGAAAGTCGAGCGCCAGTCTTATCTTTACCAAAACCTCAATATACCGCTCGATGTGATACGACCTCCATTGGGCACTCTCTGGACCAGCCCCCTCGAAATATAGCTTAGCCAAGGGGCACTGAAGATTGATCCACCAGATATTGCTCTGTACGTGTTGCGGCGTCGGCTGGTGCACAGGCCCGTCCTCGGGGGAGAGATGAACGGTCTCACCGTCAGGGTTTAGAGGATCCTCATCGACTTCTGACAGAAGTATCCTTGGATAGGATCTACCATCCTGGCTACCCGGCGGCACCTGAGCGGGCAAGACCTCGACCTCACATGGCAGCGCGTGATTCATGCACCGCTCGTCCACCGCATAGATCTGTGTAGCCCCTTGCTTCTGAGCCATCACCCTACCGGAGGGCGTCACGTGCACAATACTACTGTCATCTTGTAGCCACGTCAAGAATGCGTCAGAGTGTTCGTGACCGGCACGGTCGGTGACGATAGCTTTCAATTGTAGCACCTGACCGGCGCACAGTGTGATGGTAGCAGGCTCGATCCGCGATCGTTCTATATCGATAACATCGATCTCAAGATGTTGCGACCGTAGACGACCATCCGCGGTTTCAAGCCATACCTCTACCTTCCCAGGGGTATGCGTCACCACTCGATTCTCATCGACTGTCGCGACAGCCCAGTCGCTGCTATACCAAAGATAAGGTGGCGGGGCAACCCTCTCTCCATTTGCGTCGGTGAAGTCCACGCGCATGCGGAGCCAAACTCCGATGCCAGCCTTAGAGAATGGTGAACCAATGGTCACTTTAGAGGCCTGAATTTGAGGCAGAGGTCGCCTCGGGGGCTTAGGCCGCTCGCCTTCTCCAGCGCCAACGCCTCCGGTGCCGAAGCCAACGTCCTCGAGGAACTTGTTTTTCCATCGGTCAAGCAGATCGTTTAAATCCCTGAGTTTTTTCCTCTGCTCACTGGAGGCGCTTAGGTGTTCACGTTTCTTGAATTCTTCCTCATATTGAAGAATCTGCTCCTTGATCCAGTTTTCCAAGGCTCTCGTGAGCGGCGCGTCAGCTAACACGCTGCGATCAGGCGTCTCATACTCGCGCAATACGTCCAAGCTGCACTCGCCATACATCTTGTCGACCCATGTGGATCTAGAAACATTCTCCATTCGCAGAAAAGCGATAGGCCGCCCATTTGCGAGGTACCGGAGATGGTGGCGTCCTTTGTGGCTCCAACGCATCGATACCTTCGACGTCCTGAGGATCAACATACCCTCAGGGAGTCCATGCGGAGTGGTCGAAAACTTCTCGTCGGTTACTGGATCCTTCAGGACGCCAGGGATGGGAATGACTCGCGGCTCGGGCGCGAAGTCGTGTGGTTCGATTTCTGGCAGCGTTATTGGGCAAGACCCGGCGAGCGGCCTGCCGTCGACTACGACGAAAATCCGATTCTTCTGAGTTGTTACGACCATCTGAGGGTGGTGGACAACTGTCTCCATTAATTTCCGCCCTGCATCTTTTCCCCGGAACTGCTTGGGCCCTATTCCTACGACCAGCGTGAAACCGGACCGCTGAGCTGCAACAGTCTTCACCTCGTCGGGAAGTCGCGAGAAGTCGACCCCGATCTCTGCCAGCGATCTCCGCAGTTCGTCGACGGCTCGTTCCACAGGAAAACCTCTTCCTGTAGCCCGGTCTGGGAAGTAACCTGAATGGGGATCATCCGCCACAAACCCGTAACGACTGCCACGTTTATTACGAACAGTTTGAATGTATGAGTAGTGCTCAAACATTTGTGTCATGTAGCACTTACCGCCATTGCCGTGACCGCCTTCGAGCGGTTCAGCAACAGAGGAGGCCGAAAGGTGCGCCTCCGGGTCTCCCCAGTTTGCGAACCTCTGCTCCAGGTCCTCTACGGACATACCGACATGGTCAAGAAGCGCGATGAACTTATCGCCTACGAGCAGAGTGAGTATCCTTTGCTCGGTGGGCAGATTTTCCCGCGCATAGGCGGTTGAGGCATTTTTGAACCACTCGGGCAAACCTTGTTCATGGCTTCGAAAGAGAGAGCAAAGCTGCGCGATGACGCCTCGCTCGTGCACGCGAATACCGCTATCGTCACGCTCAAACTTGAGATCCATTGACTCTCCTAGCTTCATTTCTGCTGCTTCGCAGAGTACCGTTGCCAGGCGTTTTCTACGGCCTGAGGGAGATTCTCGCGAGAGATCACGGAGTAACCGCTGCGGCCGTGTTTCTCTACCAGTGCCAAAGCACGTAACCATGCCAGACAGAGATACACCTGATAATCAGGAACTTCATTCCCATGAGGCTCTCTCTTCAACGGAAGGACCTGGTCCATAGTCAACATCCGGCCGTTTGCACGAAACTCTTCCAACACCTCGGCCAAGCGCATCGCCACGACTCTAGGAGCTCGATGCTCATATTCGCTTTTCGAGGTTTTCGACCAGCCAATCTTTACGAGTTCATCTCCTTGGCAGATAAACTTGGGATAGCCTGCCGGCGCCTTCTTCTTGGCTCGAGCACGGGAAGACGTGGACACCTCAGGCTCCCCTTCGGTCGCGGCCGTGGCGGCGCACTGGGCCAGGGACGAAGGCACCGAAGGGGCGGAGATAGTTGAGTCTCCGTCCAAAGCGACCGCCACGCCCCTGCATTCAAGAGCCAACCTCTTCGCCACTCCTACAAGTGGTACAACGGCATCGTATTCACCGCTAGAGACGGCCTGCTCCAGAAGCGATCTTATCCTGTGCTCTGCATCCTGTACGGCCTTGTAAGCTTGGACGAGCAGATCCATTCTGCTATTGTACGCTAGGCTGGCGATGATGTCAATAGTCCCAATATTCCCTGTATCGGCCGATAACGCGGCGCACAACACCTGCGCGTCCCCTCCTCCCCATCCCGAGCGCGAGAGGGACGCGCATTCACACCGCAACGGTGGGGCCAGTGATTGTGAGGCGCGGCCCTATCTTCGGTTCGGGGTGGCGGCGCGGGTGCCACACGCGGGAGGGTCCGCTCAGAGGGGGCAGCGGCGATTCGTGGTGCGCGAGTCCACCGCCTGGCTCCACCGCCAGCAGCAGACCGGAGGCCGGCCGCCGCGCGCCGCCCCCAGGAAAGCCCCCGAACGGGCGTTGACGGAGCTGGTGAGCGCGCTGATGAGCCCGTAGGGCGGCCTCGCTGCCGGACCCACTGTCGTAGGGGCCGTCCGCAGGATGCCGTCAGGCACCCTGCATGGCCGCCCTGGGCGGGGGCCCGCCGGAAACGCTCTTTTCTGCGCTCGCATCGCGGCCTTGTCACGCCGATCTTGGCACGCTATCCACAACCGTCTTGGGGGCGTCGAAGCACTCTCTTACTCGCGGTGATGACACGCAGGAGGAAGGATGGATGCCAATCCCGCAAGGGCGGCCACGCAGGGTGCCTGACGGCATCCTGCGGACGGCCCCCTACGACAAGGGCGGCAGCAGGGAACCTCAACCAGCGCGCGCTCAAGCGCCCACCCGCAGCCGCTTCAGAAGCTGGATCTGCCCCGCATGGTAGATATCGTGGAAGGCGCCGCCCAAGACGAGATCGCTCAACGGGGTCGTCGTGCCTTCCGGAGCGGAGTCGAGGGCCGATTCAGTGAGCCCAGCCACCGCGTCACGCAACTCGCGGTGGACGCGGCCGAGGAGCGCCAGGTCCTCCCGCCAATCCCTCTCGCCCGCAGCACCCACCGGCCGCACGAACCAGTTGCTCCCCTCGAGCGGAAACGAGCCGCGCTCCGTCCCCCGCAGACGGCGCAGGATGACGTACTTCCAATAGGCGGCGTGAACCGCGAGCTCCCAGATGTTGTGGCGGTCCGGGTCCGGACGCCACGCCGCCTCGTCCGCCGTGACCTGGCGCAGCGAGCCGCGCAGGGTCGTGCCGTGCCACGACTTGCGATCGTAGGCCTGGTCGAGGGTACGGAGGAGCAGGGCGACGCGAGGGCTCATTGGGCGACGCCGGCGAGCATATCCCGAGTCCCCGCGACCAGAGGCGGCATAGAGGTATCCTGTTTCCATGGCCGTCTCCGAACCACTCGCGTCCTCCAATCCTCACGCCACCCACGCCGTCTTCAATCAGCCTCCCCCGTTGGCCGACTACAACGTCGCCTCCTCCGACCGTGCCTTGATGGAGGCGCTCCATCGCGAGGGGGCGGAGGGGGCGGCGGAACGGGTGGTGGCCTTCGGCGCACTGGCAGGAAAGGCGGAGACGATCGCTTGGGGGTTCCAGGCGAACGAGAACCGGCCAGCGCTGCGGACGCACGACCGCACGGGGGTGCGCGTCGATGAGGTGGATTTCCACCCCGCCTGGCACTCTTTGATGGCTCTCGGGGTCGGGCACGGTCTGCACGCTCTGCCCTGGCGCGAGCCTCGGCCGGGGGCGCACGTGGCGCGGGCGGCCTTATTCATGTCGCTCGCACAGATCGAGGCCGGAGTCGGATGCCCGCTCTCGATGACGTACTCGGCGGTGCCGACGCTGCGCCTCCAGCCGGAGCTCGCGGCGGTGTGGGAGCCGCGCCTCACGTCGCTGTCCTACGATCCCCGCCTGGTGCCGGCCACGGAAAAGACCGGCGCGCTCTGCGGCATGGCGATGACGGAAAAGCAGGGGGGATCGGACGTGCGGGCCAACACGACGGTGGCCCGGCCGGTGTCGGAAGTACGATCGGGAGGCGGCCCGAGTGCCGAGTATGAGCTCACGGGGCACAAGTGGTTCTGCTCGGCGCCGATGTGCGACGCCTTCCTGGTCCTCGCCCAGGCGCCCGGCGGGCTCTCGTGCTTCCTCCTCCCCCGCTTCACGCCCGACGGCGAGCGCAATCGATTTCATCTGCAGCGGCTCAAGGACAAGCTGGGCAACCGCTCGAACGCCTCCAGCGAAATCGAGCTCAGGGCCGCGCGCGCGTTCCTGATCGGCGACGAGGGGCGCGGTGTGCCCACGATCCTGGAGATGGTGATGCACACCCGCCTCGACTGCGTGATCGGCGCCGCGGCGGGGATCCGCCAGGGGACGGCGCAGGCGATCCATCATGCCCGTCACCGCCGCGCGTTCGGGCGCCTCCTCATCGATCAGCCGCTGATGAAGAACGTTCTCGCGGACCTCGCCGTGGAGTCGGAGGCGGCGACGCTCGGGATGATGCGCCTCGCCCGCTCGTTCGACGAAGCGGCGGCCGGCGCCGAGCCGGCGGCGCTCTTCAAGCGGCTGGCGACGGCGGTCCTCAAGTACTGGACGTGCAAGCGGGTGCCGGTGCACGCCGCCGAGGCGCTGGAGTGCCTGGGCGGCAACGGCTACGTCGAGGAGTGGCCGCTCGCCCGGCTCTATCGCGAGGCTCCCCTCAACTCCATCTGGGAGGGCTCGGGCAACGTACAGTGCTTGGATGTGCTGCGCGCCCTCCAGAAGACGCCCGGATCGCGGGAGGCCCTGGCCGGCGAGATCGACGCCGCCCGCGGCGGCGACGCCCGCCTCGACGGCTTCGCCGCGGCGCTGTCGGCGGATCTCGAGCGGTTGCGGGAACCGGTCCAGGCCGAAGGGCAGGCGCGCCGCCTGGTCGAGCGTCTGGCCCTGGCTCTTCAGGCTTCGCTGCTCGTCCGCTTCGCCCCGGCCGCGGTGGCGGACGCGTTCTGCTCCAGCCGCCTCGGAGGCGACGGCGGGCGCGCGTTCGGCACGCTGCCGCCCGGCGCCGACGTCGACGCGATCCTCGCTCGCGCGGGTTGAGACGATCCTCGACCCTGAAACGCGGTAAAATCATCGTAGCTTTGACGACAGACCGGCCTCTGGCCCTTCTCCTGCTGGCATCACTCGGCGCCGCCTCTCCTCTGGTCGCTGCCGCTCCGCGCGCCTCCACGCCGGAGACGGCGGCTGTCCGGCCCGGTCCGCGTTCCCTCCCCACCGAGCCGGGGCACTGGCTGCCCCTCCGCCTCTTCCCCTGGGCGGACGACCTCAAACCGGTCGCGACCAGCCTGGCCGTCGACGCCCGCGGCTATCTCTGGGTGGGCACGCCGAACGGGCCGATCCGCTACAACGGACGGACCTGGCGCGCCTTCGCCATCCCGCACCAGGGGGCGCCGGTCGCGGTCTGGCCGATCGTGGCAGCCCGCGACGGCAGCCTCTGGTTCGGCACCGAGGACCGCGGCGTCCTGCGCTGGCAGGACGGGCGCTGGCAGCACTTCGACCGCGCGCAGGGGATCACCGACGAGCGGGTGCGCCTCCTGTTCGAGACGACCGACGGCGGCCACAGCACGATCTGGGCGGGGACGACTCTCGGGCTCTCCCGCTGCACGGAGCGCGGCTGTACGCCCGTCGACGCGCTGCGCGGGCTCTCCGTCCGCACCCTGCTGCCCGCCCAGTCCGCCGACGGCCGACCGGCTCTCTGGATCGGCACGGACCGCGGCCTGCTGCGTCTGGACGACCTCGCGGCACCGCAGCCCGTCTTCGCCTCGGTACTGTTCAATCGCCGCAACGGCCTGGCGGACGATTCGGTGCGTTGTCTCGCCGAGACGCGCTCACTCGACGGGACGCTCTCTCTGTGGGTGGGGACGGATCACGGCCTCTCGCGCCGGCGCGATGGCCGCTGGACGGTCTACAGCGCCGCATCGGGCTTCCCCGACGCGGTCGTCACGACCCTCGCCGCGAGCCGTTCTCCCTCGGGCGAGCCCATCCTCTGGGTGGGCACCTTCCGCGCCGGTCTCGCCCGCTTCGAGGACAGCGGTAGGTGGCAGCTCGTCGACTCCGGCGCCGGGCTGGCGGCGAGCTACGTCTACGCTCTCCTGGCGACCGACGACGGCCCGGGCGAGCCCACGCTGTGGCTGGCCACGGCCGGCGGCGTCGCCCGCCTGGAGCGCGAGCGGTGGCACGGCATCGACTCCCGCGCCGGGCTCCCCCACGACACCGTCCTCGGCGTCGGGGAGGCCACGTTCCCGGACGGCGCCCGCGGCTACTGGGCCGGCACGCTGGGCGGCATGGTCCGTCTCGGCTCCCATGGCTGGCAGCGTTTCGTGCCCGACCCCGCCCATGAGCCGATGGTGGTCCTGCAGATCGTGAACGCCAGGGAGGCGGACGGCTCGCCGAGCCTGTGGCTGGGCACCACCAACGGCCTGCGCCGCTTCGCCCACCGGCGCTGGACCTGGTTCGACAGCCGGACCTCCCGCCTGCCGGGCGATCCCGTGCTCGCCCTGATCACCACCGCGTGGCAGGGGCGGGAGACGGTGTGGGCCGGCACGACCAACGGGCTGGCGCGGATCGACGGCGAGCGCTGGACGGTCTATGGCCGCGGCAACGGTCTCCCCAACAACGAGGTCCCGGCGCTCATCGCGACGCCCGGCGCCGGCGGCCCGCCGGTGGTGTGGGCCGGGACGGACAAGGGCGTGGCCCGCTTCTCATCTGGGCTCTGGACGGCCGTCCCCGTACCCTGCCAGCCGCATCCGGGGGTGCGGTCGCTGCACTGGACCGCCGCGGACGCGGGGACCGGCTGGCTGTGGATCGGCACCCGCGGCGGCGTGGCCCGCGTGCGGACGGACGCGAGCGGGGTCGTGCCCGCGACCTGTGAGGCCCTCACCAACACCACCCGGCCGTCCCTCCCCGAGCCCTCCGTTCTCAGCATCGAGAGCGACGCGGCCGGGCGGATCTATCTCTTCACCCAGTCCGGCGCCGGCCGCCTGACGCTCGTCCCCGGGCGCGGGCTGAACGCGGCTCGCCTCGAGCTGTTCAACCGCGAAGACGGCCTGCCGGGCACCGGGTTCTCCTCCGCGTTCCGCGACCATCTCGGCCGCATCTGGGCCGGCACGACGGGCGGATTGGCGATCCTCGAGCCGGCGGCGGCGGAGAGCGCACCGCACCGGCAGGCGCCGCTCACTCTGGAGAGCGTGCGCATGAACGGCCGGGAGCGCCCGCTCTCCGCGGGCACGCTGCTGCGCCACGACGAGAACAGCCTGGAGGTCGAGCTGGCGCTGCTCAGCTTCCGCCGCGAGCATGCGAACCGTTTCCGCACCCAGCTCGTCGGCCTCGACCGCGAGCCCTCGGCGTGGAGCCCCGAGGCGCGGGAGGTCTACACCCGCCTGCCGCCGGGCCGCTACCTCTTCCGCGCCTGGGGGAAGGACGTGGACGGCGCCATCTCCGGCCCCCTCGAGAGGAGCTTCACGATCCGCCGGCCGCCCTGGCTCTCCAACTGGCCGATCGCCCTCTACGCCCTGGTCCTCATGGGCCTCGGCTACGGCTTCAACCAACTGCGCCTGCGCAGGCTCGCCCAGCGCGCCGTGGAGCTCGAAGCGCTGGTGGCGGAGCGCACCCGCGAGCTCGCGGACGCCAACCGCAAGCTCGAGCAGGCGTCGCTCACCGATCCCCTGACCGGCTTGAGCAACCGCCGATTCGTGGCGCTCAACATCGAGCCGGACCTGCGCCTCGCGGAGCGCAACCATCAGCGCGGCCGGCGGCCGGAACGCAACCGCGACCTGCTCCTCTATCTGCTCGACCTCGACCGTTTCAAGGACTTCAACGACCGTGCCGGCCATCCGGCGGGCGACGCGCTGCTGGTGGAGCTGGCGGAGCGGCTGCGCGAGGTGGCGCGCGCATCGGACTCTGTCGTCCGCTGGGGCGGCGAGGAGTTCCTGCTGATCAGCCGGTGGACGGACCGCGAATCCGGCGAGGTGCTCGCCCGTCGCATCCTCGAAGCGGTGGGGAGCGCTCCGCTCACCTACGGCTCCGGACGCACCGCGACCGTGACCTGCTCGGTGGGCTGGGCGCCGTATCCCTGGCGCCCCCAAGCCCCGGAGGCGGCGTCGTTCGAGCAGGTGCTGAGCCTGGCCGACCGCGCCCTCTATCTGGCGAAGCGGGAGGGGCGCGACCGCGCCGTGGGCGTCCTCCCGGGGCCGGTGGAGGTCCTGTCGGTGCCGGAAGACGGACTGCTCGAGACCATGGAAGGATCGTTCGTCAAGCTGATGCGGACCGTGAGGAGAGGCAGCCGCGAGATCCCGCGGCCGTCCTGCGCCGCGGTGTAGAGTCCGCGGCCGGGGAGGACACCATGCCGGAGACCGTCATCGACGTCCTGGAACGGACCGCCCGCGATCACGCGGACCGGCCGGCGATGCGGACCAAAGCCGGCGGCGCGTGGCAGGTCACCACCTGGAAGGAGTACCGCGACCAGGCGTTCCTCGCCGCCCGCGGCTTCCTCGCCCTCGGGCTCGCGCCCGGAGAGGGCGTCGCGATCCTCGGCTACAACCGCCCCGAGTGGTTCCTCGCCGACGTCGGGGCGATCGCCGCCGGCGGCCTGCCGGCCGGGATCTACACCAGCCTGACCCCCGACCAGTGCCACTACATCGCCGATCACGCCGGAGCGGCGATCGCCGTGGTCGAGAACGCGGCGTACCTCGCCACGTTCCTCGCCTTGCGCGACCGCCTGCCGAAGCTGCGGGCGATCGTCGTCATGAGCGGGGCCGTAACCTCCGATGGAGCGCCGGAGCCGGGAGTCCACACCTGGCAGCAGCTCCTCGAGCTGGGCGCCGGCGTCCCCGCCGGCGACCTGCGGGCGCGCATCGCGGCGCAGAAGCCGGAGGACGCCTGCACCCTGATCTACACCTCGGGCACCACCGGGCCGCCCAAGGCGGTCACCCTGAGCCACCACAACGTCGTCTGGACGGCCGCCCAGGTCGTCACCGCCTACTCGGCGCTCGCGACGGACGACATGGTCAGCTACCTGCCGCTGAGCCATATCGCCGAGCAGGTGGTGTCGCTCCACACGCCGATGGCGACCGGCGGGTGCAGCTGGTTCGCTGAGAGCCTGGAGAAGCTGCGCGACAATCTCCTGGAGATCCGCCCGCACTTCTTCTTCGCCGTGCCCCGCGTATGGGAGAAGATGCAGGCCGCCATCCAGGCCGCCGGCGCGCACAACACCGGGCTCAAGAAGAAGATCGCCGCCTGGGCGCGCCGGGTGGGCGCCGCGGGCAGCCAGGCCGAGCAGGCCGGGCGCCGCAAGCCCCTCCTCTACCCGCTGGCCGACAAGCTCGTCTTCTCCAAGGTGAGAGGGCGGCTCGGTCTCGACCGCGCCCGCGTCCTCGCCACTTCGACCGCGCCGATCGCCGTCGAGACGCTGGACTTCTTCGCCAGCCTCGGCCTGCCCATCCTGGAGGTCTACGGGATGAGCGAGTGCACCGGACCCACCACGTTCTCGACGCCCGACCGCTACCTCCTGGGCACCGTCGGCCGCGCGATCGCCGGCACCGAGCTGCGCATCGCCGAGGACGGCGAGGTGCTGATCCGCGGCGCGCACGTCTTCCTCGGCTACTACAAGAACCCGGAGGCGACCCAGGAGACCGTGGACGGCGAGGGGTGGCTCCATTCCGGCGACATCGGCGAGCTCGACGCGGACGGTTTCCTGCGCATCACCGACCGCAAGAAAGAGCTGCTGATCACCTCCGGCGGCAAGAACATCGGCCCGCAGATCCTGGAGGGCAAGCTGCGCCAGATCCCGGCCGTCTCGCAGGCGGTGGTGGTCGGCGACCGCCGCAACTACCTGGCGGCCCTGCTGACCCTCGACCCGCAGGCGGCGCCGCTCGCGGCCGCCGCGGCGGGCAGCCCTGCCCGCACGCCGCGGGAGCTCGCCGCCTGTCCGCTCTTCCGTCGCCATCTGGAAGGCCAGGTCGAAGCCGTCAACGCCACCCTCGCCCGCTACGAGACGATCAAGAAGTTCGCGATCCTCCCGGCGGAGCTTTCCATCGAGGCCGGCGAGCTGACCCCGACGATGAAGCTCAAGCGCCGGGTGGTGACCCAGAAATATGCGGCGGAGATCGAGAGCCTGTACGCCTGACCCGGCCCTCCTCTACGCCCCTCACGGGCAGCCGGGCCGGTTCTTCTGCCCCTGGCAGCCGTTCCACACCGGCCCGCTCGACGTCCTCAGGTGGAAGCTCAGGGGCAGGGCGCCCTACGACCGCAAGACGCCGCCGCGCATCCCGGTGGTGGAGACCGACGGCGCCTATCTCGCTCGTCAGGACGAGCCGCCGTCCGCCACCTGGGTGGGTCATGCGACGTTCGCGGTCCAGGACGGGGGAGACGTCTTCCTCACCGATCCGCACTGGGGGCCGCGCGCCCTGATCCCGCCCCGCCAGTCGCCGCCGGGGATCCCGCTCTCGGCGGTGCCGGATTCGGCGTTCGTCGTCCTTTCCCACAACCACTACGACCATCTGGATGCGTGGACCGTGAAGCGCCTGCCGGCGGCCATCCCCTGGTTCGCGCCCCTGGGGCTCGGCCGCTGGCTGCGCCGGCACGGCCGCCAGGCGACCGAGCTCGACTGGTGGCAGAGCGTCCGCCACGGCCGCTGGACGCTCACCTGCCTCCCCGCCCAGCACTGGTCCAACCGTTTCGGCCAGGGACGCAACGCCACCCTGTGGTGCTCCTGGCTGCTCGACAACGGGGAGCGCCGTTACTACTTCGGCGGCGATTCCGGCTCCTTCCACGGCTTTGCCGAGATCGGGCGGCGCTACAGGCCGCCCGACGTCGCCTTCCTCCCCATCGGCGCCTACGAGCCGCGGTGGTTCATGCGCCCCCAGCACATGGACCCCCGAGAAGCGGTCGCGGCCTTCCGCGATCTCGGCGCCCGCCACATGCTGGCCATGCACTGGGGGACGTTCGACTTGACCGACGAGCCGGTGGATCTCGCCCCTCGCGTACTCCAGCAGATTCTTTCTGAAGAAGGTGACGAGAACGACAGGCAGCGGATCCACTCGCTCGCGGTCGGAGAACGCTGGCTGCTGCCCTGATCTGCTGTGCTAGAGTTCGCCCCGGGAAAGCCGAGTCCCGATCGTTCGAGCCTCTCGATCGTTTTAGAAAGCGCCGATGAGAACTTCGACCAAGGCCCTTCCCCGACCTTCGCGCCCGTCTCGCCCCGTGCGCCGGCCGGCCAGACCCGCGGCGCCGCCCCCGCGCCGGCCGCTCCAGCTCGAGCTGTTCGGGCGCCAGCTCCCGGCCGTCTCTCCGGTGGCGATGCCCAGGGGGAGCACGATCAGCCGGCCGGTCGGCGTCCCCTCGCCGGATGCGCCTCGTCTGGAGCTCCAGCGCGCGCTCAACCGGCTGACCGGCGGACGTCTCAAGGCGCTCACCCTGACCGCGAACCGCCGCACCATCCTGAGCGTCCGGCCGGGCGACCGCAGCCAGCTCGCCGTGCGGATCCACGGGTGTTTCGTCGGCGCTCCGCTGGAGGTTCTGGAAGCGGTGGCGGCGTTCCTGGAGAGCAAGAAGGGGAGCGACCGCTCGCGCGAGGCGCTACGGGTGATCCGCCGCCACTTCGCCGCGGAAAACGGCGACGCGAAGGCGCGCGCGCGCCGCGCGGCCTTCCGCACCGAAGGCGTCGCCGTCGACCTGCGCCAGGTGGCCGACGACTTGAACGAACGCTACTTCGCGGGCCGCCTCACGGTGAGCATCACCTGGGGGCGCGGCACGGGGACCACCCACCCCTGCCGGCGGCGCACCCGGACGTCCAGTCTGCAGCTCGGCAGCTACTCCTACGAGGACAACCTGATCCGGCTCCATCGCGTCCTGGACCAGCCCGGCGTGCCGCGCCACGTGATCGAGGCCGTGGTGTACCACGAGCTTCTCCATGCCGACTTGCCGCCGGTGGAGCGCAACGGCCGGCGTTTCTTCCACACCCCGGAGTTCCACCGCCGCGAGCGCCTGTTCCGGCACCTCGACAAGGCCAACCGGTGGATCCAGGAGCACCTGCCGGAGCTTCTCCGCGAGCGCCAGGCCAGCCGCGCCCGCCGCCGTCGCGCGTGACCCTCCTCAGGCTCCTGCTCGCCCTGGCCCTGGCAGGGGCCGTCCCGTCGGCTCCGCCGGCCGCGGCGCAGACACCGTCTCCCGCACCGCCCGCGGCCGGCGCCAAGCCCGCGTTCGAGAAACCCCACTACCGCATCCCCAAGATCACCACCCCGATCAAGATCGACGGCGTCCTCGACGACGAGGCCTGGAGCCACGCGTTGAAGATCGACGTCAACGTCGAGCTCAAGCCCGCCGCGAACGCGCCGGCTCCGGTCACCACGGTCTGCTACCTCGCCTACGACGACAGAAATCTCTACGCTGCGTTCCGCGCCAACGACCCCGACCCGTCGCAGATCCGCGCCAACGTCTCCGACCGCGACACGCCGTTCCGCGACGACTTCGTAGGGCTGATCTTCGACACCTTCAACGACGAGCGCCGCGGCTACGAGCTGTTCGTCAATCCGCTCGGCGTGCAGATGGACCTCGCCCTCGACGAGACGAAGGAGAACAACCAGAACGAGGAGGACTTGAGCTTCGACACCCTGTGGAGCTCGGCCGGGCGGATCGACGACAAGGGCTACGTCGTGGAGATGGCGATCCCGTTCAGCTCGCTGCGCTTCCAGCGCTCCCAGGGGGAGCAGACCTGGGGGCTCACCCCCTACCGCAACTACCCGCGCAGCCTGCGCCACCAGATCGTCGGCTCGCCTCTCGACCCCAACAACGACTGCCTGGTCTGCCAGATCCCCAAAGTGACCGGTTTCGCCGGCGCCACCCCCGGGAAGAACATCGAGCTCGATCCCACCGCCACCGCCCATCGTACCGATACGCGGCCCGACTTCCCCTCCGGGCCGCTCAAAAACGGCAAGGCTACGGAGGATCTCGGTCTCACCGCGCGCTGGGGAGTGACGCCCAACCTCACCCTCTCCGGCGCCGTGAACCCCGACTTCTCCCAGGTCGAGGCGGACGTCGCGCAGCTCGACGTCAACACCAAATTCGCCCTCTTCTATCCCGAGAAGCGGCCGCTCTTCCTCGAAGGGGCGAGCTTCTTCGAGACCCCCTTCAACCTGGTCCACACGCGCACCGTGGCCGATCCCTCCTGGGGGCTCAAGCTGACCGGGAAAGAGGGGGCGAACGGGATCGGCCTCTTCGTGTCCGAGGACAGGACGACGAACCTCCTCCTGCCCGGGAGCCTCGCCTCGAGCACGGCGACGCTCGACGAGAACAGCACCGACGCTGCGCTGCGCTACCGGCGCGACGTGGGCAGCAACGCGACCCTGGGGGGCATCGTCACGCACCGCGGCGGCGGCGACTATCACAGCGACCTCTTCGGGATCGACGGCCGCTGGCGGCCGACGGCGAGCGACGTCTTCACCCTTCAGGGCCTGCGCTCCAGCACCGCGTATCCGGACTCCTTCGCCACCGCCCAGGGGCTGCCGCACGGCACCCTGGACGGCGACGCCGAGCGCGCCACCTACAACCACACCTCCCGCAACTGGAACTGGGCCGCGAAAGTCGAGAACGTCGATCCCGACTTCCGGGCCGATCTCGGCTTCCTGCCCCAGGTCGGCTACTCCCAGGGCGCCGGTGGGCTGGAGCACGTCTGGTGGTCACCCAATCCGCGCGCCTGGTACTCGCAATTCACCTTCGGCGGCGACTGGAACGAGGTCCGGCAGTCCGACGGCATCGTCCTGGAGCGCGACCAGGAGGGGTATGCGATCCTCCGCGGACCGCTGCAGTCGGTCTATCAGCTCAACGTCGTGCGCCGGCAGCGCTACTGGAACGGGCGGACCTTTCCCGAGAAGATGGCCACTCTCTACTGGGAGCTCCACCCCATCGGCAGCGTCAACCTCGCCTTGACGGTGACCCGGGGCGACGCCATCGACTTCGCCCACACCCGGGCCACCGACCTCCTCCGCCTCACTCCCTCCGTCGGCCTGAACCTGGGCCGCCACGTCCAGCTCCAGCTCGACCACGACCGGCAGCGCGAGGAGGTGGCGGGGAAGAAGCTCCTGGAGACCGACATCAGCCAGATGACCCTGGTCTACCAGCTCAACATCCGCACCTTCTTCCGCGCCATCCTCCAGTACACCGACCTCCAGTTCACCGACCTCTACACCGCCCCCGCCCCTGCCGAGCGCGACAAGCACCTGTTCAGCCAACTCCTCTTCTCCTACAAGCTCAACCCGCAGACCGTCTTCTTCCTCGGCTACTCCGACGATCAGCTCGGCGGCCAGCTCGGCCAGGACATCACCGCCCTGACCCGCGCGGACCGGACGGTGTTCGTGAAGCTGGGGTATGCGCTGGTGATGTAGGCAGCGCCTGGAAGAGCAGACTGGGAAGAATGGCGACTGCAGTCAGCTCCCGGGGATATCTCTCTGGCATCGAGCCTTCTCCTCTTTCAAGACAACTCCGATATCGTATACGAGCGAAGATTGCACTGAGTTGGCTCCTGCTTCGAGCCACTCAATTCGAGGTTGGAGCGTCTCAATTCGAGGTTCGAGCCCGCGGGTGGCATGATCTTGAGCTTGGGCGGCCCAAACTCGAGTTTGCGCGGCACGGTCCTGAGTTTGCACGACCCAAACCGAGTTTTGAGTCACGCCATTCGAGGATAGAGACACTCCATTCCAAGTTTGAGTGTCACGATCCTCGGTTGGAGTGACTCGATCCTCGGTTGGGGTGTCTCTATCCGCGGTTGGAGTGACTCGATCCTCGGTTGGAGTGTCTCGATCCGCGGTTGGAGTGACTCTATCCTCGGTTGGAGTGTCACGATTCCAGGTTGGAGTGTCTCTATCCTCGGTTGGAGTGACTCGATCCGAGGTTCTGGTGTCACAATTCCAGGTTGGAGCGTCTCAATCCCTGGAGTGTCGCTATCCCAGTTTGGAACGTGGGTCGTGACCGGGGGGCGAACGGTCACAGCGCCCGCAGCAGCCGGTCCGCCTCTGCTTCCGAATGGCGGCAGCACCCATCGGGGTGGTTCCTGTCTTCTCGCAATGGGCAGCAGCTTCGGACTCGACCTCGTGGACGATCTCTGCGACTCGCCGCTTCTGCTCGTCCGGAGGAGACCGCCCTCCTGGCGTTGCGTTGTGTTGCAGCGTTGTGATGCAATTTTGCATCGCAACGGAAGAGCCATGACCGCTCAGGCGGCCCGCACGCCGGCGTAGCTCTCCCGTTCGATGCCGTAGACGAGGCGCTCCTCCCCGAGCGCGCCAGTGCGGCCTTGCAGGGTTTCGCCGAGGCGCTCGGCGACGCGGATGGAGGCGTGGTTCTGCGGGTGGATGAGGCTGATGACTCGGTCCTTGCTCCAGACGGTGAAGGCGTAGTCCAGAGCGGCGCGGGCGCCCTCGGTGGCGTAGCCGCGTCCCCAGAAGCGGCGCACGAGCGTCCAGGCGAGCTCGAACCCCGGCCAGCCATACGGATCGGCGAATCCGATCCTCCCCACGAAGACGCGCGTCGCCTTCTCCTCGACCGCCCACATGCCGCTACCGCAGAGCGGCCAGTGGCCCATGACAAAGGCGAGATGCCGCGATGCCTCCGCCCGGCTGAGCGGCGGCCGGACGAAGTAGCGCGCCACCTCGGGGTCCGCGCAGAGGGCGGCGTAGTCGTCGAAGTCGCCAGCGCGAAAAGCCCGTAGCCGCAGTCGCTCGGTCTCCAGAGTCGGGATCACGAAACCATCCATGGATTTCTCCTTTCGTGAGAGTGCTCCTCGCTTGTCCCGACTCTGGCAAAGCGTCATGCTGCGACGGGGGTGTAGTTTTTTTGTCGGCTGGTCAATAGATGACCAGGCCCGCCTCGACCCCTGGAAAGGAACGGCTCGATGCTTCGCACTGCCCTTCTGGCTCTGGCCCTCGCTCTGGGGGGAGGAGCGCCCTATTACGGCGGCCTCGTCCACTTGGTCTCCGCGGTCTGGACCGTCCAGGCGGACGCCGGCAACCACTTCGACCCGGATGGCGACACGGTCACGGGAGACGCGGGAGGTCACGCTGATCCCAACGGCTGATGCCACGCCGCGCCTGGTCTGATGCACTCTTTTCTTAAGGGGGGAACTTCTCGCCCCCCTTTTCGCTATACTGAAGCAGAGTCTTGATTGGGAGGGAAATGACGCGCCACTTCACGCGGGAGGCGTTAACCAGGCTTCTCAGCGGGCCGCTCAACGAGGCCGAGACGGCGCGCGCCATTCAGCATGTCGTGAGCTGCCGCCGCTGCCTGGCGAGCGCAGAAGGATGTCTCGCGCTGAAGAAAATCGGCGGGGGTCCCACAACTCGTGCACTCGAGACCCGCAACGCCCTCAGGACAGTGATCGAGGCGAAGGCGAGCTGTGCTGTCGAGACCCTCAAGGCGGAGAGCTGGTGGGCCGAGATCGTGGATGTGAGTCCCGCCGAGCAGATCAAGAAGATCCGCTCGACGGCCGCGCTTCAAAGCCTGCCGGTCTTCGAGACGATCCTGGCCGCTGCGAAAGCCGTCGGCCTCTCAGATCCCTACCTTGGCGAGGCGACGATACGGGCCGCTTTGACGGTCGCGGAGAGCTTGCCGGAGCCTCGCTTCTCGCGAGCGCTGAAGAACGATCTTTTGGGCGAAGCCTTGACGGCGGTTGCGAACTTCCGGCGTATCGCGGCGGATTGGCCGGGCTCTGCCGAGGCGATCGCAGAGGCGCGGCGGCACCTGGCCCATGGCACTGGGGACCCTGGCCTCGAAGCCGGGCTCCTCTCGATCCACTGCTCGCTGTGCACCGACACCGGTGATCTCGAGAAGGCGCTGTCTCTCGTCAGGCGCGCCGTGGAGATTTTTCGGGAGCTGGAGGACTGGCACGGCGTCGCTCACAATTTGGTCAATGAGGCGAACTGCCTCCTCGCCGCTTACCGGCCGGCGGAAGCGATCGAAAGGGCCACCTTCGCCCTCGAGCACATGCCTGCGCACGACCTCCGCCTGCAAGCGCTGGCGAGGTTCATCCTCGTCGAGGGCTTGGTCATTCTCGAGCGTCCCCTCGAAGCGCTCCGCTATTTCATGGAAGCGAAACCCCTGTGCGAGCAGGCTGACTTGGGGACGCGCTTGCGCGCCGTCTATTTCAAGGCGCGGCTGCTGGACGGTCTCGGCTGCGCGAGGGAGGCCGAGAAGCTCTTCCGCAAAGCCGTGAGGGCGTGTTTCGACCACGAGCTTTACAAGGAAGCGTTCATCACCCTGCTGACCCTCTTCGAGTGCTTCTGCCGGCGGGGCGCTCTCGGCAAGGCAGCGGCTCTCTGTGAGGCCGCCATCGAGGCGACGTCGGAAGCGGGAGCCGCCTGTAACGACCAGATCCGCCGCGCCTGGGAGGAGCTACTGGCCGCCGTCCGGGTCCGCCAGCTCAGCGAAGCGGAGCTGCTTGCGGCGCGCCAGTACCTCGTCCGCAATTGGAGCGTGCCGCGGGGAGGCGCGCTCGCGCTGCAGAGGATCGCAGTCGACCCGGCCAGGGAGACCGCCGCTCCCGAGCCGCCGCCTCTACCGGCGGCTCCCGCGGCAGACGAAGGTCCCAACCGCTTTCAAGCCGCACGCGAAGAGTACGACAGGCGGCTGATCACGGCGGCGCTGGAGCAGACGGGCGGCAATATCAGCGAAGCGAGCCGCCTCCTCGAGATGTCCCGTACCACCTTGAAGGCGCGGATGCGCCTCTACGGGCTGTAGCGTGGAGATGCTACCATCATCGCGGAGAAAGGAAGGCTCGATGCACGCGATCCCCCTCCGCCACGACGAGACGTTCTACCCGGAATCCGACAGCCAGCCGATGGGTGAGACCGAGATCCACCGCGATGAGATCATCTACTTGATCGAGGCCTTCAAGAGGCGTTTCGTCGACGCGGCGGACGTGTACGTCGGCGGCAATCTCTTCCTCTATTTCAGACAGGGGGACCCGGCGGCAGTGCTCTGCCCGGATCTCATGGTCGTCCAGGGAGTGCCCAAGAAGCCGCGTCGCCGGATCTTCAAGCTCTGGGAGGAAGGCGAGGCTCCCTGTCTCGTCATCGAGGTGACGTCGGATAGCACCAGCAGCAGGGACCACGAGCAGAAAAAGACCCAGTACGCGCGTCTCGGAGTCGAGGAGTATTTCCTCTACGATCCTCTCGGAGACGCGTCGAGCGCCCACCTCCACGGCTTTCGCCTCGTGCAGGGCCGCTACCGGCGCGCCGCCCTGGAGCCGGACGGCTCGCTGGTGAGCCACACGACCGGTGTGACGCTGCGGATGGAGGAACAAGGTATCCGCCTCGTGGAGACCGCCACCGGTCGTGCTTTCCGTCGCACCGAGGAGCTCGCGGCCGATTTGGCGACCGCCGAGGAAGAGCTCTCCCGCCTCCGCCGAGAACTCGGCTAGGGCAGCCCAAACCTCTCCAGGCGCGCCGGCGAGTAGTACACCACCTGCTCGCCCCGCAGGATCTGCGTAGGGATGAGCGGCGGTGGAGCAGGCGGGCGGCAATATCAGCGAAGCGAGCCGCCTCCTCGACATGTCCCTCACTACGTTGAAGACGAGGATGCGCCTCTACGGGCTGTTGGGATGACTCGATCCATCGTTCGAGCCACCGAGGTTTGAGAGACTTGAACACCCGTGCCGGCTCCTCACTTTCCGGCCTTTACGGCTTGTAGGGCATCGCGTCGCCGAGCTTGCGGGCGATGCGGTCCTGGATCCAATGCGGGTCCCACCACTCGACAGGGGTCACCGGGAGACCCTGGAGCAGGATGGTGAAATGGAGGTGGTCGCCGCCCGCCAGGCCGGTCTTGCCGGACCGGCCGATCTCCTGGCCGCGCTGCACGTCCTGGCCCTCTTTCACGCCGACGGACGACATGTGGCCGTAGAGGCTCATCAGCCCGTAGCCGTGGTCGATCACCACCGCGTTGCCATAGATCCCGAAGAAGCGGGCGAGCAGCACCTTGCCGCTGTTCGAGGCGGTCACGGACGCGTGCTCGGTGGCGGCCTGATCGAAGCCCAGGTGGTCCTCCTGGTCGATCGGCTTGCCCTGGTAGGTGTAGGTGCGGCGGTCGGCGAAGGCGGCGGTGATCTTCGAGTTGATCCAGGGCTGGAACGGCTGCGTCCACAGGAACTGCCGGGCCGACTTCGCGGCCAGGTCTTTCAGGGTCTGGGCGTTCTTCTTCCGCAGGTTGCGGTTGATCTCGATGTAGTTCTTGAGGAGATCCCCCTGGTCTGCCACCTCCGGCGACTGCGCCATGATCTCAGGCACCACCCGGTTCATGTAGGCGTCGTCCACCGGGAGGGTCTCGGTGTGGATCGGCCGCGGAGTGAATTTGTCGATCACGGCCACCTCGGCGCGGTTGCCGACGTCGTCCGCGGCCACCAGGCGGACCTTGGAGGCGTCGCCCGTGTCGTAGGGCACGGCGAAGAGGGCGAAGCGCCGCTGCTGGTCGGGGCCGGGCAGGGGGAAGCCGGGGAAGAACCAGGCCCCGGACTGGACGCCGTCCCCGACCGCGCCCTCGCTCACCCGGTAGACGACGGCCTCGCAGCCGCCCTGGTTGACGTAGTGGAACGTCGACTGGATCTGGAGCGACGGCGGCGCCAGGCGGACGGGCAGCTTGACCTCGGCGACCACCGGGTCCGGCTGGCGCAGGAGCGACCCCGCCCGCTCGGCGGTCACCCGCACCGTGGCCTCGCCCGTGCGCAGCCCTTGCACCGTCTCGCGCCCTACGTCCACCGTCAGGTCGATCGGCGGCGCGGAGGCGAAGGCCCACACGGAGCGCGGTGCGAAGCTCTCCTCCTTGACCGGCTTGACGTCCATCCCCTGCACCACCTCCACCTTCACCTTGGAGACGCGCTGCGGCGACTCGATCTTCACCGCGATCGGCGTCCGGCGCCCGATCCCCTTGAGCTTGGGCTCGACATGAACTTTCGGCGTGGCGCCCGAGTAGAAAACGGGGAAGAGAAGGGCGACCACCGCCAGGGCGACCAGGACCAGGAGGGCGCGGAGACAGCCGGCGGGAGCTTTGCGATCACGCACAATCGGGAGCCTCAGGGAATTTTTTGCAAAATGGACGGGGCGGGAATGAAACCGCTACGCGCGTTGTTCCCGGGTTTGAAAGCACGCACCCGGCGCGGGCAGGCCCCTCGGAGGGACCGCCTCGTCGCCGACCGTTTTCAACTCGCTCGCCTCTGGAGGTGCGGTGAAGATCTCAGGCTTTCGCCTCGTTGTCGTCGTTCTGTCTCTGTCGGTCCTCGCAGTCCTCTACATCCTGCTCCAGGTCAGCTCGAAGGAAGGACTCCAGGCGGCCACCCCATCCCCCCTTCACCCTCTCTCCACTCCCGTCTCCTCCCTACCGGCCACCCCTTACGCCCAGGCCGCCCAGGCCCTGCGCTCGGGAAACCTGCAATCCGCGCGCCAACTTTTGGACGACATCGGCCGCAAATTACCCGCCGAGGCGGTCCGCTGCCGTCTCCTCGGCGGCTTCTACGCCTGGGAAGCCGGCGACTCGCGCCTGGCGGAGCGGTTGCTGAGCGAGGTGTCCGAGCCCGGGGGGCCGCTCGAGGATTGGCGGCTCCGGCTGGTCGCCGAGACGGCACGGAACAATGGCGAGACCGATCTCGCCCGCGCGTCGCTCGACCGTCTGCTCGGCGATTTTCCGCGCACGCCGCTGCGCGCCGAGGCGTACCGGGAAGCCGCCCGGTTGGCGGACGCGGCCGGCGACGAGCGCGTGACGCTCGCTCTGATCGACGGCGCACGCCGCGAGAAGATCGGCGGCGCGACCGGGGTGGAGCTGGAAAACCTCGCCTGGCGGATCGGCCAGCGGCTCAACGACCCGGCGGTGCGGCGCGAGGCCGCCCGCCGCCTGCTGGTGGAGGCGCCTCTGGACGCCGGCGCCCTCGACGTGACCTCGACGTTCCGCGCCATCGACGGATCGCTCGACTGGAGCCGCGTCCTGTCGAACGGCGAGGTGAAGCAGCGCGCTCGCTCCTTCCTGAACGTCGAACGTCTCACCGCCGCGCTCGACACGCTCGACAAGGTGCCCGCGGAGCAGCGGGACACCGAGTGGCACGTGATCAAGGCGCGCGCGCTCACCGAGTCGCGCCGCGGCGGCGACGCGCTCTCCGTGCTTTCCTCTCTCGACTCGCAAGTCCCCGCGGAGAAGGCCTCCCTGGAGTGGGAGCGCGCGGTGGCGTCTGCCGAGATCGCCTCCTCCGGCCGCGACCGCGCCCAGCGCCGGTCGATGCTGGAGGCGTCGCACCGCCATCTCGCGAACGTGGTGAGCCTGGGAGCCGAAGCGCAGGTCTCCGCCAAGGAGATCAAGCTCCTCTATCGCGACTTCCTGCA
>Ga0075436_100000146_pt1 | contig 43269 bp, 36 predicted proteins | sample RhiMethybrSRZTD5_FD_75303 | JGI IMG/M metagenome (GOLD analysis project Ga0075436, IMG submission 75303) | Populus rhizosphere microbial communities from Tennessee, USA - Rhizosphere MetaG P. TD hybrid SRZTD5 | ecosystem: Host-associated > Plants > Roots > Rhizosphere > Soil | place: USA...
CGCAAAACAGTCTCGGCGACCACACCGATTTTGCGCCGCGCGTGGGCATTGCGTGGGGTCTCGGTGGAAATGGGAAAAAATCGCCAACCATGGTACTCCGCGGCGGCTGGGGCATCTTCTACGACCGCTTCACTTCCGGCCTCGTCTTGCAGCAGCAACTGCAAAACGGCATCATTCAACAACAAATCCAGGTTCCGAACCCCCCGTTTTTTGATCCCAGCCAACCAATGCCGGTGCTGACGAACACCCAACCCGTTGTAGTCTACCAGCCGAATACCGCTCTTCGCTCTCCGTACATCATGCAGGCTGGAGTAACCATTGAGCGCCAGCTCAGCAAGTATGCGAATCTCTCCGTCACTTATCTCAATTCCCACGGCGTCCACCAGTTCTATACGAGCTATGTGCCCAATCCCGCGGTTCCTGTCAGCGCGCAGCAAATTACTTACGAGTACCAATCTGGTGGAATCTTCAAGCAAAACCAACTCATCGTAAACAGCAGAGTACAGATGAGTGCCCGCCTGTCATTGTGGGGCTATTACACGCTGAACTATGCAAATAGCAACACTTCGGGCGCCGGCTATATTCCGTCCATTCCTTGTGGAGCGCTAGGCGCCGGAGCAGCTTGCGGCATCGAAGAAGATTATGGCCGGGCGTCATTTGACATGCGGCATCGCGTGTTCCTGGGCGGCTTCATCACCATGCCTTGGGGGCTTCGAGCGAGCCCGTTCTTGGTGGCGCAATCCGGCACGCCATTCAACATCACCACAGGCCAAGACGTGTATGGAATCAATACATTCAACGCGCGTCCAACCTTGAGTACCTGCGGCAGTCCGGGAGTGGTAACCACCCCGTACGGCTGTTTGAATGAAGAGATAAGTCCTGGGCAAACCGGCATTCCCATCAACGAGGGGACGGGGCCCTCGCGGTTTACACTGAACATGCGGCTCAGCAAGACCTTTGGCTTTGGCGAGAAGAAAGAAGCCGCCGCCAGAGGGGGGCCAGGCGGGGGCACATTTGGCCGCGGGTCGGGCGGACCGCATGGTGGAGGAGGCGGCGACCACGGTGGCGGTGGGATGTTTGGCGGCAATCCTTCGGACAACCGCTACAACCTGACCTTGAGCGTCAACGCGCGAAATGTCTTTAACAAAGTGAATGTTTCCAATCCCACGGGCGACCTCAGCTCCAAGTACTTTGGCCAGTCTAATGGCCTGGTGGGCGGACCCTTCTCCTCTTCGACTGCGAACCGTTTGATTTATTTGCAGTGCCAATTCAATTTTTAGCCGATTCCACTGCGCAAAAAAAGCTTTTGGATAAGCTGACGCCGCACAGGTGTGTCGGTGCGGAGATGCTTTTCTTCACAGCGCTATTGCGTTAGCCTTGCGATGCCATGAAGCGGCGGAAGAAAAAGACCATCGACGTGGGTAAAGAAGCACGCCGAGTGGCGCGAAAGTCGGGCATCGCGCCCGCGGTCACCCGCGTGATTCCCGATAAACGCAAACGTCCCCAGAAGCACAAGAAGCAGTGGCTGGATGCAGAGACAGAATGATCGATCATCCATCGAAGGCAGGGAATAGGGATTAAGGATTTCGGAATGGGTCCAGACCGGACCTAGTTTTTAGAGCTTCACCCAGGTTTGTTGGCGGGAACAACTTCGTCGGGACGAAACAGCGGCGTGAGACCGATCTTGCGCCGTTCAGCGAGCTGAGTGGCGATGGTCTCCAAATCCTTTTTGTCAAAGCCCATAGAACTGACGTTAACCTTGCGGTCTGTTTCAATCAAAAAGATCGTTGGAACATTGGTCAGTCCATAGGCGTTCGAGACAGGATAGCCGTCCTCATCGAGAACCACCGGGAAAGTCACGCCGTACTCAGAAGCAAAGCCTTTGGTGGCGCGCGCGTCATCCTGGGAAATCCCGAGGAAGGTTGCGCCGCCGGAGCCGTAGCGCTCGTGGAGCCGCTCCAGGAAAGGAAAGGTGAATTGGCAGACGGGGCAGGAGACTTTGAAGAAGACGGCCACGACCGGGCCTCGTTCGAGCAGTGTACGAAGCGCATACTGCTTTTGGTCCAGTGATTTCAGAGAAAATTCGGGAGCTGTATTTCCTGCAACGATGTGAGTCATGTCGTCCTTCGAGCCCATCCAGCGTGAAAGCCGCCGCAAAATACTCATCGCCAAATTGTATCGCAAAACCGCAGAGCCAACATTTATTGGATGCGCGTGCGAATCATCTCGGCGCATAGTATGGTCCCCGCTTGCAGGTGCAATTCTGCCTAGTCGCTCAGCGCAAGCGTTTTTCAAACAAAGAAAGGGCCAAGCCCGTTGCAACTGTACGGAGCAAGACGTTCTTGGGTATAATGACGAAGTACCGAATCGAGCGGGCGTCGTACAATGGCAGTATAGAAGCTTCCCAAGCTTCGGACGTGGGTTCGATTCCCATCGCCCGCTCCATATCACTGCATCAGGTTTTCGTGATCGTAGAAGTTCTCGAAACAGCCGCAACTCGTCCGCACCAGATGTCGCAAGTCTTACCGGGCATTCAGGTATAAACGGTATTCCCAAGTGGAACTCTCCATAGTATGGTATCGAGGTTGCCCAACTGAGTCGGTGAGGCAGACTTGTTACGACCGATCATCTGCCGATGGTTGCCTGTTGCTGCGGTGGTCTTGTGCCTTCCCGCCCTCGCCGCATGGCAAACGCCTTCAAATCCTACGGAAAAGCCCGTAGACTTTAACCGCGACATTCGCCCCATTCTTTCCGACAACTGCTTTGCCTGCCATGGCCCCGAGGAAGATGGCCGCCAAGGGAACTTGCGCCTCGACACCAAAGAAGTCGTATTCACAGATCGCGGCGGGTATCAAATCATTGTGCCGGGCAATAGCGCAGCCAGCCGGCTCTATCAGAGGATTAGCGCGGTGCAGAGCCGGATGCCCCCGGCATCATCCGGCCGAACGTTGACGCCCAAGCAGATCGAACTAGTGCGCGAATGGATCGATCAGGGCGCGAAGTGGCAATCCCACTGGGCTTTTGATCCTCCGCAGCGTCCCGCCGTACCCGAAGTCAAAGACAAACCCTGGCCGAAGAATCCGATCGACAATTTCACAATGGCTCGCTTGGAGGCTGAGGGATTAAAACCATCGGCGGAGGCGGATAAAGCCACGTTGCTGCGACGCGTTTCCTTCGATTTGACCGGTTTGCCGCCCACTCCAGCCGAAGTGGACTCGTTTCTAGCTGACCATTCTCCGGACGCTTACGAAAAGCGCGTGGACGAGCTGCTGAAGTCCCCGCACTACGGCGAACGCATGGCGATGCAGTGGCTCGACCTGGCGCGTTACTCCGATACACATGGCTATCACATTGACAGCTTGCGCGAGATGTGGCCGTGGCGCGATTGGGTGATCAGCGCGTTTAACCGCAACATGCCGTTCAGCGAGTTCACCATCGAGCAACTCGCCGGCGATCTGCTTCCCAATTCGACGGTCGCACAGAAAATCGCCAGCGGGTTCAACCGCAACAACGAGATCAACTTCGAAGGTGGCGCGATCCCCGAGGAGTATCACGTGGAGTATGTGGTGGACCGCGCGAGCACCACGGCAACCACCTGGCTCGGACTCACCATGGGCTGCGCGCGCTGCCACGACCACAAATACGACCCCCTCAAGCAGAAAGATTTCTATCGTTTCTTTGCCTTCTTCAATACTGTGCCTGAGCGTGGCCTCGACGGTTACGAAGGAAACGCCGATCCGGTTCTTCCGTTGCCTACTCCGGAGCAGAAGCGGCAGATGGACGAACTCAAGGAGCAAATCGCTGCCGTTTTGACGGCCATGCCGGAAAAAGAAATGCTCGCTCTTCGCAACGAATGGCAGAAGACGCGGCTCGCCGGCTTGCCCGAACCGCCGCACGACGGCCTGGTCACCCACTATTCCTTCAACAGCGACCTGTCAGACGCCTTTTCAAAACACGATGGAAAGCTCGTGCGAGGTGAAATTCTTTATGAAGATGGTCCTACGGGCAAAGCCGCTGAATTCAGCGGCGAAGCGGAAATCAACCTCGGGCAAGCCGGCGATTTCGACGCACACGAGCCGTTTTCCCTGGGCGTGTGGGCGGATGTTTATGGCTTGAAGAGCAGCGTCGTTCTTCAGAAAAAGGACGCCTCCGAGCATTGGGCTGGCTATCAACTTGGTTTTGACGACGTTGCGTACACCGGCAGGCACCAGCGGAATCTCCGCGTCGTTGCGCGGTTTGCGGCACACTGGCCCGACAACGCCGTCGAAGTGCGGACCAAGGATCGTGTGCCCATGAACGGCCCACACCACTTGGTCATCGACTATGATGGTTCAGGCAAAGCTCGGGGCTTCAAGCTCTACGTTGACGGTAAGCCGTGGGAAACCGAAACAACCAAAGATACGCTCAGCGGCACCTTTCGCACTTCCGCGCCACTCGAAATTGGGAATAAGAACACCGGTGGCTTGTTCCAAGGCCAACTCGACGATCTGCGCATTTACACGCGCACGCTCACGGATGCCGAAGCCGAGAATCTTGCCGTTCACTATCCCGCGCGCGTGTTGTTAACCGAGCTTGCGGGCGTCCCCGCGAAAGAAATTGCAACGCTGCAGCCTGACAAGCCCCCGGAAGAGGCTGACATCGGCGAACCGCCCAAGGCGGAAAAAAAGGAACAGAAACAAGAACGGCTCGAAAAGCAGCATCAGGCTCGCTTGACCGAGTACTTCCTGAAGCACGACGCTCCGGAGAATTACAGGCAGCTTTACTCTCGCCTCGCGGATCTTCGAAAAGAGCGCGACAAGGTCGAAAAGTCCGTCACCACCACCATGGTCATGGCGGAGATGTCCAAGCCGCGCGACACCTTTATCCTGGGCCGTGGCCAGTACGATAACAAGGGCGAGAGGGTCACGCCCGGCGTCCCGTTGTTCTTGCCTCCGATGTCGCGCGACATGCCGCCCAACCGTTTGGGCCTCGCCAAATGGATTCTTGATCCCTCGAATCCGCTCACCGCGCGTGTTGCGGTGAACCAATATTGGCAGCAGTACTTTGGAACCGGAATCGTTAAGACTGCCGAGGACTTCGGCTCGCAGGGTGAGCCGCCGAGCCATCCGGAATTGCTGGATTGGCTGGCCACCGAATTTGTTCGAAGCGGTTGGGACATCAAGGCCATGCAGCGGCTGATTGTTACGTCTGCGACTTATCGTCAATCGTCCATGGCATCGAAAGAACTCATCGAGCGCGATCCGGAAAACCGGCTCCTCGCGCGTGGCCCACGATTCCGCCTGCCGGCCGAAATGGTTCGCGATAACGCGCTGGCCGTTAGCGGATTGCTGAACAACAAGATCGGCGGGCCGAGTGTGTATCCCTATCAGCCAAAAGGCTTGTGGGAGGAGATGGCCTTCGGCGAAGGCTACTCGGGCCAGAGTTACACGCCCGCTTCAGGTCCCGATCTCTACCGGCGTGGGATGTATACCGTTTGGAAGCGCACGGTCCCGCCACCGTCGCTGACATTGTTCGACGCGCCTGACCGCGAAAAATGTACCGCGCGCCGGGCCGTGACCAACACGCCGCTACAGGCGTTGGTGCTTCTCAACGATCCTACTTACGTGGAAGCGTCTCGCGCGCTGGCGGAACGCACTCTGCGGAATGGCGGCAAATCGGATCAAGCGCGCATAGATTTTGCTTTCAAGCTAGCGACGGCGCGAGCCCCCGATCCGCAGGAAAAGGCCGTACTTCTCAGTTCGCTCAAAGAATTCCGCTCGACCTACAGCCAAGACCAAGCTAACGCAAACAAACTGCTCTCAGTTGGCGACACGAAAGCGGATTCGAGCCTGGCTCCGCGCGAACTCGCAGCCTGGACGACGGTAGCGAGCATGATTCTGAACCTGGATGAGACGGTTACGAAGCAATAGCAGAAGGCGAGGCAGATTATGGGTGACAGGGTGACTCCCGAAATCAGCGCCGCCATGACGCGGCGGCAGTTTTTCCGGCAAAGCACCGCGGGAATTGCCATCGGCATTCCCGCTCTCGCCACATTACTCACTGCCGATGGCTTCGCCGCCGATACCGCCACGGATTCAAAAACGGGCGGACTGCCGGGACTGCCGCATTTCCCGCCAAAAGCTAAACGAGTCATCTTTCTGCATCAATCCGGTGCGCCCTCGCAGATGGAGTTGTTCGACTACAAGCCCAACCTGCTTAAATTGCAGGGTACGGAGTTGCCGGATTCGATTCGCCAGGGCCAGCGCATTACCGGCATGACCTCCGGCCAGTCGTCGTTTCCTGTCGCGCCGTCAATCTTTAAGTTCGATCAATACGGAAAGTCCGGCACATGGATCAGCGAACTGCTGCCTCATCACACGAAAATCGTGGACGACATCACCATCATCAAGACGGTTTATTCCGAAGCCATCAATCACGATCCCGCCATCACGTTCCTCCAGACCGGCTTCCAGCAACCCGGCCGCCCGAGCATGGGCGCATGGGCCAGCTATGGGCTGGGAAGTGAAAATCAAAATCTGCCGGCGTTCGTCGTTTTGATTTCGCAGGCCAACGCATTGAATCCGGACCAGCCGCTTTTTTCGCGTTTGTGGGGAAGCGGCTTCCTTCCTTCGCGCTACCAGGGAGTGAAATTCCGCTCGAGCGGCGATCCGGTGCTGTACTTGTCGAATCCCCCGGGCCTCCCCTCCACAACGCGGCGGCGCATGCTGGACGGCATCGCAAAACTCAATCGCTTGCTATCAGAGAAATATGCCGATCCGGAGATTGACACGCGCGTCGCTCAATACGAAATGGCGTATCGCATGCAGACCTCCGTGCCCGACCTGATGGATTTGTCAAAAGAACCCGAGTCTACATTCGAATTGTACGGACCGGATTCGAAGAAGCCAGGGACGTATGCGGCCAATTGCTTGCTTGCGCGGCGGCTGGCCGAGCGCGGCGTGCGCTTCATTCAGCTCTATCATCGTGGCTGGGATCAACATAACGATTTGCCGCGCGACATTGCCTTGCAGTCCAAAGGCGTCGATCAGCCCTCCGCTGGCCTGATTCTCGACCTCAAACAACGCGGCATGTTGGATGACACGCTGGTCGTGTGGGCCGGAGAATTTGGCCGAACCGTGTACTGCCAGGGCAAACTCACTGGAACTAACTATGGCCGCGACCATCATCCGCGCTGTTTTTCGATCTGGATGGCCGGCGGCGGAATCCAGCGCGGCCTCACCATCGGCAAGACCGACGATTATTGCTACAACATTCTGGAAGACCCGGTCCACATTCACGATTTGCAGGCGACCATCCTGCATTGCCTGGGGGTCGAGCACACCAAGCTGACGTATAAATTCCAAGGAAGGTATTTCCGCCTGACCGACGTCGGCGGCTTCGTGGCGAAAAAGGCCCTCGCCTGAACGGCACCGCCCGGCAGGGTCGGTTCAATCCGGCGGCTCGCTTTCAAAAAAGTGCCGTTGATGTAGTTGCCTTCGCTAAGCGATTTCTTCTTTCTCCGCGTCCCATTGCACTGTGCGGCCCTGGCGCAGCGATGCGTTGGCCATCTGGCAAGCGATCGCGGAGCTAAAGCCGAGCTCAAACGGGCAGTTGGGCTCTTTGCGGCTTCGCACGCAATCAAAGAAATTATTCATGTGCGCCGCCGTTTCGTCGTCATCGCTTCCAACAATGTTCGGTTCTCCCCCAACCGCAGCCGGACCTTCGCTCTTTTTTGCAGAATGACCTTGGCCCTGCGGCTGGAAGGTCACCTGGTTCGTCACGCGAATCACCGTCCCCTTGTTTCCCAGCGCAAAGTCGTATCCGTCTTCGCCAAAGTAATTGTTGCCAAACGCCGAATTCCAGCTGAACAAGAGGTTCTCGGGCTGGTCCATGGACACGTTCATGGTGTCCGGAACTTCCATGCCCGGCGAAAGATAGTTATAGCCCGCCATCGTGACGCGGCGCGGTACCTTCAGCCCCAGGGCTTTCTGCCAAAACGCAACCTGGTGCACCATGTTCTCGAAAACATTTCCTCCCGAATAATCCCAGAAAAATCGCCAATTCATGAACCGTTGCGGATCAAATTCATGCGGAGCAGCTTCGCCTTCAAACTCCTTCCAGCCCACATGGTCGAGATTGCAGTCCGAAGGAATTTGCCTCTTCCATCCTCCGTAGGGGTGGTTCCGGTAATGGTGCGTGTGAATGGCCGTGATGGTTCCCAGGCTCTCCGGAGTGGCGAGTTCTCGAGCGCGCGCAAAGGTTTTCCCGCTTGTGGATTGCACGCCGACCTGCACTACGCGATTCGAACCTTCAAAGGCGCGGCGCATGCGGCGCGCGTGGTCGGGATTAAACGCCATGGTTTTTTCCTGGTAGACATCTTTGCCTGCTTGAAGAGCGGGAACAAAATTCAAAGCATGTTGATGCTGAGGAGTGGCGATTAGCACAGCGTCAATGGACTTGTCGTCGAGCAGCCGGCGAAAATCACTAAATGTCTGAATTGTGGGCGCGAGTTTCTTCGCTTCCTCCTGCCGGCGTGTGTAAACGTCGGCGACCGCGACGGCCTGCGTATTTGGCGAGCGGAGCGCGTGCTTGAAAATGTCCATCCCGCGCCCGCCCGCGCCGATCAGTCCGAACCGCACGCGGTCATTTGCGCCGAGAACACCCGGCGGAAAAACCGACGAACCTGCCAGTGCGGCCGCACCTCCAGTGACGTTACGAATGAAGCATCTGCGATTGAGCATATGCAACTCCTTTGATTAAACTGAGGAATATTTCTGGCAAAGCGTTTTGATTTTCTCGACCAGTTTGGGAACTCCGGTCGAGGGATCCTCTTCACCTTCATATTCCGCGGACATAAATCCTTTGTAGTTCGCGCGCGCGAAAAGCGGCCACACGCGGTAGAGATCGACAGCCTGCCCGTTTTCGAAAACATCCCGGATGTGCGAGTGCGTCGCGTAGGGAAGAGTGGCTTCAATTTGCGCGTAAGCGTTTGCCTGCGGCGTGGCCACAAAGTTCGTAATGTCGAGATTGATTCCAAAATACGGTGAGTCAATGCGGTGAACGAGCTCGATGCACACCTCCGCATTCTGGGTGATACCTGCGTGATTTTCAACGCCTAGTGTAATCCCTTTTGTGCTCGCGTACTCGCAAGCCACTTTGAGCGTTTCCACGGTCCACTGGATGCCCTGTTGCACGGTCGCCCCGGGAGGAAGTTTCCCCGCGAAGACGCGCAAATGTGGTGCCCCCAGAGCCTCGGTGACGTCCGTCCATTTCTTGATCTCCTCCAAGACTTGCGCGCGCTTGGCCGCATCGGCTTGCACGGTGCTGGCTCCCGTGGCCGCCCCGGAAAAACATACCCCGTTCTTGTGAGCCAAGTGTCGCAAAGAAGCCAAATAGGCGGGTTCCGTCGATTTGAACCAGTAACCCGTCATGTCCACCGCGTCAATCCCGAGCTCGACTGCCTTCCGAATCACGTCTTCCATCGTCATCTTCCCGGTTTTCAGAAGTTTGGCGTAAGAATAGGCGCAGCACCCGGTCAGGAGCCGGGGTTTCCCTTCGGTTTGCGCTTCAGCGTTTGGCGCGGAATTCCAGGCAGGAGTTGGGCGCGTAAGCTCCTTGGCTGCGATCACCGCTGGTCCGGCGGTCTTCAGGAAATCTCTGCGCCGGATTCTCCTCAGTGTGGGCACTTCGAACTCCTTCTGAAAATTCTCAGGAACGCTTTCAGGGAATCCTCATGTTCAGAACAAAGGGCAATCTGTTACATGCCGGAATTCAATGGCGGTTTAAAGATTTCCGCCAAAGGCGAGAATACCACCGTCCGGGAGGTAGGGTCCTTTCTTTCTAAAACATCCACAGCGCCGCCAGAATCCAGGCACGAATGAGTGACTTCGCCTGATTCTGCCGCTAGAATTGGTTGCGTTAGAGCAAGACGAGAGCACCTTTGGTTGGCAGGAAAGATTCCCCATGACATTTTCGCTTTCGAGGCGAAGCAGGGTGGCTGTACGTGACTCGCGCGTGCTTCTGGTTGCCATTTGCTCGGCCGCTCTTTTCTGCGGTCTGAGCTCTGCCCGCCCGCAGCCAGTGGAACAGTCAGCGGCGCCACAGGCTGCTCCCACGGAGCAAGTGCAAAAGGGACAATCGCTCTTCGCCACGCAATGTGCGTTCTGCCACGGACGAGATGCGGCCGGCGGCGAAACCGGGCCGGACCTCACGAGTTCCGAACTCGTGGAAAAAGACGTCAACGGAAATGAAATTGGTCCGGTAGTTCGTTCCGGGCGAATCGACAAAGGCATGCCGCCGTTCAATCTTTCGGATGCGGACCTCGCTGCTGTAGTCGCATTTATTCATGCTCAGAAGACCAAGATGGACTCAAAACAGGGCCGCCGCCGCACGGTGCAAGCCGAAGATCTTCAGACCGGCAATGCTGAAGAAGGGAAGCAGTATTTCAACGGAGCAGGCGGCTGTGCAAAATGCCATTCCCCAAGTGGTGATCTCGCCGGCGTTGCCAGCCGCTTCCGAGGCTTGGCGCTCCTCGAACGCATGCTCTATCCAGGAGGCCGCAGAGCTGGTCCTTCATCATCGCCCGCAACGGTCACGGTGACGTTGCCTTCCGGCGAAACCGTGACAGGCAAGCTGGCGTATCGCGACGAGTTCGTGATTGGCCTTGTGGATTCGTCCGGGTGGTATCGCTCGTGGTTTAAAAGCGCGGTGAAGTTCAAGGTGAATAATCCGCTCGAAGCGCACAGCGAGCAGCTCGCAAAGTACACTGAGGAATCCATGCACAACGTGCTGTCGTATCTTCAAACGTTGCGCTGAAATCCCTTTTTGTTGTGGAAGGTTGCGTTGAAAAAAAAGTTCCTCAAGACGAGAGTTGCACGGCGCAAACTTATTTTTGTTGCTAGCGCGGTCTTGGTGCTCGCACTTCAAAGCACGGCCCGCGCTCAGAGTGCGGACGACCATGCTGCGGATTGGCCACTCGACGCAGCTATGCTCTTGAAGCCACCCGCCGATAGCTGGCCGATGTATCACGGCACTTATTCCGGCCAGCACCACAGCCAGTTGGCGCAGATTACTCCCGCGAACGTTTATCAACTCACGCTGGCTTGGGCGTTCGATACCGGGCAGACCGGGGAAATTAAGTCCACGCCAATCCTTTTCAACGGCATTTTGTACGTGAGCACTCCAGACAACGTGTGGGCGCTCGATGCGCGTTCCGCGAACGTCATTTGGCATTACACCTATCCGCCGAATCAGGGCCTGCACATCGGGCATCGCGGCGTTGCGTTGTACAAAGACTCCGTTTATTTCACCACTCCGGACGCGCACTTGATTTGCCTCGACGCCAGAAATGGAACTGTGAAGTGGAACGTCGTGGTCGCCGATGTGAAAAAAGGTTATTGGACCACTCTGGCGCCGCTGATTGTGCGCGACCACGTGATGGTTGGCACTTCGGGCGATTTCGATAATTTGCCGGGAATGCTGAAGTCGTTTGATCCTGAAACCGGCGACGAGCAATGGACGTTTTACAGCACGCTTCCGCGGGAGGCCCCGGAAGCTTTCAGCGGCGGCGCTACGGGCGGAAATATGTGGATCACCGGAACGTACGATCCGCAGCTCAACCTCGTTTACGTCGGGACGGGAAATCCGACGCCGGTGCTGGCCGCGCAAAACCGCCCCGGCGACAATCCCTGGACCTGCAGCATCGTGGCCATCAATCCCGACACCGGCAAGCTGGTGTGGGGATTTCAGGCCTCGCCCCATGACACGCACGATTGGGACGCCGTCGAAGTTCCCGTTCTGGTGGATGGAAAATTCAAAGGCGCGCCGCGCAAAATGCTGATGCAAGCGTCGCGCAACGGATATTTTTTTGTGCTCGACCGCACAACGGGGAAGAGCTTTCTCACGACAACGTTTGCGGCGGTCAATTGGTCCGCGGGCGTGGACAAGGAGGGCCGCCCCATTCCCAATCCGGCAAAAGATCCGGCGCGCGACGGCCGGCTGATTGCGCCTGACGAAGGCGGCGCGACAAATTATCGTTCGCCCAGTTTTGACCCGCAGACGGGCTTGTTCCTCGTCAGTTCGCGCGACAGCTACGGCGTTTACTTTTCGAAGCCGGAAGACGGGGAATATGGCTGGGCAGGCGCGGACTACGGCGTCTTCGGAAAAGCAATGTTGAAAGCGATTGACTATCAAACCGGAAAAGCTCGTTGGACCCACGACCTCGGTGGAGGATGGGCAAGCGCGGGGGTTCTGACCACGGATTCCGGATTGACGTTGACCGGGGATTCCGCAGGCAACGTTCTGGCGCTTCGCACCAGTGACGGCACCACACTGTGGCATTCGCGCATCGGGCACGTTGGAAATGCCCCAATTACATATGAGCTGGACGGCCGGCAGTATGTCCTCGTCGCTAGCGGGGGAACCCTGTATGCCTGGGCGCTGCCGGAGCTGCCTGCCGGCCAGAGGAGAGCGGGCGCCCCGCAAAAGCCACGGAATTAAGGTAAATACCTGAGATTTCAACGGTTTCCACTCGCAAAAATTAGTTTCTTTTGACTGAAAACGGGGTTGACTTGCGGTCCGCATCGCGCTATGGAAAACGCAAAAAATGGTGAATTTTCGCCGAAACCGTTACCTGCCTACCCCAAACCTGTCCGATGGGACAGGTTGCGGCACTGGTTCCCGTCTGGCACTGTCCAGGACATGGCACGCAAGAAACTCATTGTGCTGGACCCTGAAAACAGCTTCGAGGTCGCCAGCCGCCACCTTTACCGCTGCCGGAAGTGCAGGACCGCCGGCATGGAATGGGCGCGGCCCAAAGACCTGTGCCGCCGCGGGCGCCGGCTTTTGCAGGACCTGGAAAAGGTCGAGCAGATTTACGAAGCCGTAGAGCGCGCGGCCTAATAGGCTCGCCTACGCGACACGTCCACCCGGAAGTCTGCCGTCAATTCTGCAGCTGGCTTTGTCCTCCGTCCTAGTTCGCGGGAACGTGGCGGACTTTTGTGGCCTGCGAGCCCGGCCCCGGCTCCGGCACGGGCTTCGGCATCTCCGAGTCTTTGAATCGCGGCACCATCTGGTCGGCCATCGCGAGCGCGTAGACGGCGGAAGCAATCTCGACCGCGCCTTCTCTTACATCCTCTTCGTAGATACGCTCATAAGTGTCGAGGTTCGTATGGTGGGTGAACGATCCATAGTCAAACGAATCTTGCGCTAATCCAATTCCGGGCAAGCCCGCGTTATTGAAGGAAGTGCTGTCGGTTCCGCCCGTCCTGCGGCTGTCGGAGGCGGTCGCCCCCATGAAGCCCCAATCCGTAAAGGGAGTCAGCGCGTCGCGCACCATGTCCGCCGCTGCTGCCGGGCCAAACACACCGGCCCCTCGCGGCTTTCCCGTGCCGGAGTCGATGTTGAAGTAGGCATCCAGCTTGGCGTATTCCGGCTTCTGGTTTTCAAAGCTGCCAAAGTGCTGTTGGACGTAAGCGAGCGAGCCGAGCAGCCCTTCTTCCTCGCCGCTCCACAAAGCAATGCGAATCGTTCGGCGCGGCTTTACGTGCAGCGTCGCCAGGATGCGCGCAGCCTCGAGCATCATCGAAGAGCCGATGCCGTTGTCGGTCGCGCCTGTCGCGTCATGCCACGAATCATAATGCCCGCCGAGCATCACGATTTCATCCTTATTATCCGCGCCCGGAATTTCTCCAATCGCGTTATAGGCGGTCGTTCCTTCGGGATATTCCTTATTTTGGATATTAACCTTCAGCGTGACCGGCGTGCCGTCGGCCATGATGCGTGAAATGCGTCCGTAATCTTCATTTCGCATCACAAGAGTAGGCACTGCGCGCGTCCAGTCGTACGTGCCATTTTGCTGAGCAATGATGAGGCCGTGCGCGCGGCCACCGTCATTTACACGAACCAGCGCTCCGTTATCCACCAGGAATTGGTCCACTTGGCGGGAAACTTCCTGCCTCGTCAACTGTCCTTCCGGCAATTTTGGCTGTTCGGGAAAACGAAATGGTTTTGCATTGGGGCCGAAGCGCGATTTCCACTCGTCTTCGCTGCGCCGCATGGGAGCCGGATTCATTTCTTCCGCCACTTCCACGTGCTTGCCCACAAACACAATTGCGCCGCGCACTTTGTCTTTCACAGAATTCAAATAAACATCGAGCTCGGCCTGCGTCGGCTGTTTGGGCTCTGCTGGTTTGTCTTTCGCGGGCATGGGCGGTGCCGCCCATTTAGGCTCTGGCGGAGGCGGCGGGCCGCCAAAAAAGTTGAACCCTCCGCTGGGGAGCGCCATCCCCGGCGGATCGAGCAACACGACTTGTGCCGTGACGACACTCTTGGTGCTGGGCGTCCACGCCAGTGGCTTCACCATGAGTTGGCCGTGAAACGGCGCGACCGCTTCGGCGAGCAATTCCATATTTTCCCAACCGGGCGCCGGAGTTGCGGCGCTCGGCGGCTGAAAGGTCCAGGGCTCGAGATGCGTGTTCACCAATCCCCACGAAGCCATAGTCTTCACGGCCCAGTCGTCGGCCGCTTTCAGATTGGGCGTACCGGTCACGCGCGGCCCGTACACGTCGGCCACTTCGTGAATGATCCACATAATCTTCGAGTTGTTCGTCTCTTCCGCGCGGATCTGGGCATACACATCCGAAACGCCCGGTGCCTGCGCGGTCGCCGGCAGCGCCGCCAGAATCAAGCATGAAAGAAAAAACGCGCAAAGCTTAGCCACATTTCCTCCAACCGTTCGCTGTTGTTTGTGTTTCGCGTTCGCAGTCGCACGTCAATATACGCTTCGCGGCTTGCGCAGGCAATCGGCGGACGGAAATGGGCGAAAATTATTTCCGGATGTACTTCTTCACGTCCATGGTGTATTCGGCGCCGTAGATGTTGCCGGCGAAGTCCGCAGTGAGGCCTTCGGAGCCGGTGGAGTCGGCCGAGGCTCCATAGGGCGCGGCGTCGGGCACGAAATATTTTACGGAACCGTCCTTGGCGCTGCCGATGCGAATTCCGCGGCGGCAACCGGGATTGTAGCCGTAGCCGGGTTTGCCTTCGCGCGACTCCGAGTCAGCGACATAGATAACGTCGTTCTTATCAATGTAGATGCCGCTGGGACGGCCGAACTGTTTCCACTCGGCAATGAAGTGGCCGTCCTGGTCGAAGATTTGGATGCGGTTGTTCTGGCGGTCGCCGACGAACAGGCGGCCTTGGGAATCGAAAGCCAGCGTGTGCGGGCAGTCAAATTCGCTGATGCCTGCGCCTTTCTTGCCCCAAGTCTTGAGGAACTTGCCGTAGGAGTCGAACTTCATGATGCGCGCGTTGGCGCCAGGCTGCTCGCCGTGGCCGTCGGCTACAAAGATGTCGCCGTTTGGAGCGACGGCAACTTCGGTGGGCTGATCGAAGGTATCCAAGCCGGGCCCGGACACGCCAGCCTTGCCGAGAGTCATCAGGATTTTGCCGTTGTGGTCGAATTTGAAGACTTGCTGGCCCTTGCCGTCTTTGAGCCCGTTGTCGGCGACCCAGAGATTGCCGTCGCGGTCCACGGTGATTTTGTGGGGGCTGACGAAGAGTCCCTTGCCAAAGCTTTTGAGGAGTTTGCCGGAAGTATCGAATTCCAGAACCGGATCGAGCGGGGAGCCGGCGCAGTTGGTGCCGCGTGAGCCGAACGCGCCGCAACGGTCGATGGCCCAGATGTTGCCGTCAGTCCCGACGGCGATGCCTGCCGTGGAGCCCCACTTTCTGCCGCCGGGAAACTGACCCCAGCTCGCGCCAGCAAGATAGGGATTGGGCAGATCGTTGCGAGCGCCGAGCGGCGACACGGGTGGCGCTTGCTGGGTTTGAGCTGGCGCGTTTGCGGGCGTGGCAGAGGATTGCGCGGGCTCGGAGGCACCGATTGCCACGATGGTTCCGATTGCCACGAACAGGGAGATCAACCCAATCAGAATGGAATTGGCCGGGCGTCGAAGGGACATTACTTTTTCTCCTTAAATTGAGACGGCAATTTTGCCTTCGACAATAAGGTCAACCCGTAAGCCTGGCAAGAGGCTTCTGGGGAGATGATTTTGGAGCGCCCGATGCCGTTGTCTTTGTCCCGGGTGAGGGAGAGGCCCCCTCCCCTTTTTTTCGTAACTGCGCATTCTAAAGGAGTTACGCAGGCGCGTTTTTGCAACTGCGCATTCTAAAGGACTTATCGGACCGAATCGTGGAACTGCGCATTCTAAAGAGGTTACTTGAGAAGTGGCCCCTCGAAACTTGCGGTAAACGAGTGGCGAGCCACCCGTGGAAGCTCGGGGTAAACAGGTCGGGGGACAAGGAGAAGAGGGTACACAGCCCGCCGTGGCGAAGAAAGTTGTGGCAGGAAAGGATTGCAAGTACGAGGACTCAGAATGAACGGAGATTGGAGGGTCTGGAGGAGGCAGGTGGCGGAGCGCAGTAGTTGGAGACATGACAAAGCCATCCCCAACTGGCAAAACCCATTATACTACATAGTGACCTATTGTCAAGAGAACTCATATTTGCCTTGGGATAGCAGGATGGGTCTTGAATAGGGCGCGGGACAAAGGGAATCCACCGCATGCTGGTAGAAGGCTTAACTATTGCTCGCGGGCCCGCGGGGTGGCTTGCAAGGCGGCTCCCAGGATTGTCAAAGAGGCGGAAATGTCCTTCAGTTCGTGGGCGTCGCCATCGAAAAGGGCCATGAACTGCCGGGCATGCACGATGGCATTTTGAACGTGGCGTAGAAGACGGCCGGTGTTGTCCGTGGCCAATTGGCATGCCGCCCGGCAGAAAGTCAGAGCAAGAGACAACTCCGCCAGCAGAAAGCTCATGTGAGCTGCCCGGGTAGCATGTCGAACGGGGGAATTGATCCACGACCGCTTGGTAGCAATGGCTGCTTGAAGGACGCAGGCAGTGGCAAGAAAAGAGCTGGTTACGATCTGGCGGACGTCACAAAAGTCGAGACCCAAGCCTTCATTCAGTTTGCCGGCACAAGCGTTGGCTTGCGTCCAGGTGGGAAACTGCCCAAATTGCTGTTCGACAATAGGTCCCGGCCGATCCTCCACGGCGCGACACACAACACCGCCGCTTCCCCAATACTGCGCGGTAAAAGCAAACCTAGGCTCCATTGGAAAACCCATTGCAAGGATTGAGCTGGGGACCACGCTACATTCTCATTATCTACCGTTTGTTAGACTTGTCAATATAATATCGAAGATAAAGTAAATGATGTGAAGCCTGCAGGGTTGAGAGCGACGGCTCTTTGGCTGCACCTCAAAGCCGCTCGCACTCCAGCAGTTAGGGGGGCAAGCCCCATCATTCCCCAGGGTAAACCTTCGTTCGTCCGAGTAACTGGCCGTGCCACTCCAGGGGTATCCGTTTCTTCCGAGACGTAACCTTAGAGGGCTTCGCCCAAGGCGCGATTGGAAACGTCCACAATGGTAATCACCGCTCCTTCGATCTGGTTGTCCACGGTTCTTAGTGATAGAGGTTCATGCGCCGCGAGTCGTCGTGGCGGTCGACCACCATTTCGGGATGTTGCTGGCGAAAAGTCTCGGCGATGTGACAGTTCCAGCAAACAGGGCTGTGCGTCGCGAAAATTTCCTGGAGGCTCTCGGCGGGAACAGCGTTCCACTGAAAGGTCTTCCCGCTTTTGTCCCGCAGTGCCGGAGGGTGATCATGCCAATGGATTTCGGTAAAGGGTTTGTGGCAGTACACACATTCCTGTCCCTGATACCAATGGTTGATGATAGTCCAGACGAGGCAGGCCTCTGGAGCGTCCTCGATTTGCCGAAGGCATTCCTGGCCGCAATCCTGCTTTTCGGGCCAACGCGAGCATGCACTTAGGCGAAGCTCGTCGCTTCCAACGATGGCTTCCCATGCCGCCTTTCCTGCTGCCACTTGCACAGCGGCGGCACGATGTGTCTCGGGACACGAGACAATCCTTTTTCCGCGGAACTTTAGATAAGTTTGCAGAGCCCGACCGATCTCCACAAACGCAAAGACGGCGGCGAACGTTATCACGGTAATAAGAATGAAATCCATTTGGCCCCCTTTCACGCGCCGTTCGGAAAGATCTCGCGCTGCCCAAGATGGAGTCCGCAAATGCTCTGAGCGGAACTAGCTTTGCAGTTCGAAATGAACGGTCACGATAAACTGAACGTCAATGGGCTCGTCATTGAGGTATGTCGGCTGATACCTCCACGTGCGAACTGCGGCGAGCGCTGCCGGGATAAGCAACGGAGGACCGGACAGGGCTTTCATCTCCACGACGGCTCCGGTTTTGTCGATGACAGCATCAATGACCACATCTCCTTGTATCCTGGCTTGCCTTGCCAGGGGAGGATAGTTTGGCGAGGGCTTGTAAACCGCCTGCGGCGCTCGAACATGTCCTCCGACGCGGATTGGCGCTCGTGGTTTCTCGGTTGGGGGCGCAGGCGCTCTTGTACCGGCAACTCCACCCAAAATCCCGCCGATTACGCCACCGAGTTGACCTCCCGGAACGCCGCCGGGAACGCCACCTGGAACACCGCCGAACTCGGCGTCGGCCGGCATTGGCTCTTCTTTAAGAATTACAACCTGTTTGGGGATGGCAACGGGAGCGAGAAGCTTTCCGCCAGAGAAGAGGTTTTGATGCGTTGCGGGAGCCACCTTTACAGCAACCGGGGCTGGCGGCGGGGGAGGGGGTGGCGGTGGGCCTACGATTAGGGTATGAGTATAGCTTCGCAGGTCCAGGGCGTCCGTGTACCACAAGGGAAGCAGAAACACGGCGCCAAGGATTGCTGTATGAAGCAGCACCGTACCTAAGACATCAGTTAAGCGCGAGCCTGACTGGATGCGATGCCCTTCCAGCAGAGCCTCTCCTAGTCTGGCTTCGGTGGGTCTTGGAACTTTGCCAGAAGCTTCCGGGGCGGCTATTACTTGAATGCGCGTTTCGCAGGCGGAACCCGGACCGCTGGTTTCCACTTCAGTGTCAGGCCAAAGAACTGGTGTGTTCGGCATGGCGACCTCCTGCTTTGGAGTCGCTTCTCATTACATAGAGTGAACTTGCGAATACACATTTGGCTGTGAGGTACGGTACGTGTTTACGTGACGTGCGTCACATCCCAAGATTCCAGGAGGGGCAGTGTGCGGCAGTAGAGATTTTCAGTGGTCTGCAGGGGCTCTTGGAACTGAGTTACTTCGAGCGTTCCCCGGCCACGGGGCTAGATCTTCTACCAACCAAGAGAGGCATGAGGCCGAACAATCCGAGCATCGTATAGTAGACCGTTCCTGACACCGGGCCTCGGGTCGCAAGGTATACTCTTATGGAAATGCCTCGAAGCCACAAGACGAGCCCGAATTCCGCGAAGAGCAAGAGGCCGAGCGCGATAGCACCTATTCCGGGTCGGGCAAACCGCCGAGCCGGGACCGCAAGACGTAGAACTATCCATCGCGCCGCCACAATTGTGATGACAAGCATCAAGGGTGCTTCCATGAGTTCAGCGATCCGAGTGCCCACACGAGGGACAAGCCACAGTGTGCGGACGGTGCCGAGCACGAAGCCGGCCCCGAACACAATGGCGAAGTAAAACACGCCGGCTTTCGGAATTTGTGTGATGGTTTGCCGCATTTTCAGCGCGCTAGTGAGAAATGATAGTCAGTTTCGCCGGCACCACAAACCTTACATAGGTCAATCACGTGCGTAACGCTGTGACGAAAAGCACCGGGGGACATGACGAAAGTCACGGCAAAGAGTCCATCACCAAACGAGGATAGGAAGAGTGGAGTTCGTTCGCGAACTACGAGCCTAAGTCTATGAGCTGGAGCCCCCTGGCTAAGCGAGTCTTGTCGATCGGCGTTGGGCATGAGTGAGCAAAACGTGGACGCTCAAGCAAGCGCAGACAATCAGTCAGCGCAGTACAAGTTTACCGAGCACAGAGAAGTCCAAGGGCACAGCAAGCTCTCGGCGTGGACGACGCCAACGCTGATCGCGTTATTGGCTATTGCATGTATCCTCTTGCATCTGACCCTTCGATACGCATTTCATCTTCCGCGAACGGCCTGGCAAGCGCCCCTCCTCGTGACGCTCCTCGTTGGCGGGTTACCTCTGCTGCTGCGTTTGACGCAAAAGCTCTTTGAAAGGGAATTCGGCTCCGACCACCTGGCGGGAATTTCGATCATTACTTCGGTGGTCCTTGGCGAGTATCTGGTCGGGGTAATCGTGATCCTCATGCTGTCGGGAGGAACGGCACTCGAGCAATTCGCGAGCCGAAAAGCCTCTTCCGTTCTTGATGCGCTGGCAAGGAGAATGCCGGAGATCGCCCATCGAAAAGTCGGGCATAAATTGTCTGATGTGAGGCTTGAAGAGATCTCGATTGGGGACACAGTGGTTGTTTTCCCGCATGAAACCTGTCCCGTTGACGGCTTGGTGGTGGATGGCAACGGAAAAATGAACGAAGCGTACCTAACCGGCGAGCCTTTCGAGATAGAAAAAATGCCCGGGTCGCAAGTCATCTCCGGCGCAATCAACGGGGACACGGCGATGCACATTCGCGCGGAAAAGCTGGCAATAGACTCTCGATTCGCACGAATTATGCGCGTGATGCAAGACGCGGAGCAGCGGCAGCCTCGCATGCGCCGATTAGCCGACAAGCTGGGGGCCTGGTATACGCCCGTAGCCCTGGCGCTCGGTGCTATGGCCTGGGGATTCACGGGAGAAGCGCATCGTTTTCTTGCCGTCGTGGTGGTCGCAACACCGTGCCCTTTACTCATCGCCATTCCTGTTGCGGTGATCGGCGCAATTTCGCTTTCTGCGCGGCGTGGGATCATCATCAGGAACCCAGCGGCGCTGGAGCAGATCGATCGTTGCCGCACGCTCATTTTCGACAAGACCGGGACGCTGACTTACGGCAAACCCTCGGTTTCCGAGATTCTTTGCGTTGACCGATTTACCGAGGACGAAGTGCTGCAACTTGCCGCCAGCCTCGAGCGGTATTCGAAACATCCGCTTTCGCTGGCCATTCAAGAAGCTGCACAGAAAAAGAATCTGCCAATCGAGATCGTCTCAGAAATCAGTGAACGCCCCGGAGAAGGATTGCGAGGGACGGTTGCCGGGCGAAAGACCTGGATTACGAGCCGTAGCAAAATTTCTGGGCAGCAAGTTGCATTGCCACCGATAACATCGGGACTGGAATGCCTGATTTTCATCAATGGTTCGTATGCTGCTACTTTTCGATTTCATGACACGCCTCGCACGGACAGCCGGACCTTCATAAAACATCTGAAGCCGCGCCATGCGGTGAACCGCGTTCTGCTGGTGTCCGGCGACCGGGACCAGGAAGTGAGGCGCCTTGCTGAGGAGGTAGGAATCAGCGAGGTGCATTCCGCGAAAACTCCCGAAGACAAGGTGGCCATCACCCGTGAAGAAGTGAGCACGTCGCCGACCCTGTTTCTGGGCGATGGGATTAACGACGCGCCCGCGATGCAGGCGGCCACAGTCGGTGTTGCCTTCGGCGTACAGAGCGACGTCACATCCGAAGCGGCCGATGCGGTAATTCTCGAAGCTTCTCTTGCGCGCGTGGATGAACTTATCCATATCGCCCGCCGAATGCGCAACATAGCTTTGCAATCTGCCATAGGAGGAATGGCGCTGAGCATTCTCGGAATGTTCGCGGCGGCCTTCGGTTATCTGCCGCCCATTGGCGGCGCCATCGCGCAGGAAATCATCGACCTCGCCGCAGTCCTCAATGCGGTGCGCGTTGCGCTGCCAACACGCGATCTAGTTGATTTTTAAGCTGGTTTAGGCTATCCGGGACCCAGATAAGGAAACAAAATGGCCCGGAGCCGTCCTGTCTCCGGGCCATTTGCATTACCTGCCGCCTAAGTTTACGCGGCAACCTGCTTGGTTATTCCTTATCTTTCTTCGTCTATCAGGAACTCTCATCTGAAGAACATAGGCAGCGATTGGGTCCTCAGCTATCCGGCCTGAAGGGCCGGTGCGTCGCAATCCAGGGCGCTTCGTCTATGCTTGGTGCCCAATCGCTGCCTCGGAGGGAAGGGCCTGAGGGTCGCCCGCGGTCATACCCCACTCTCCCTCTGCTGCAGGCCAGTGAGGTGGAGCTTCGTGCCTTGGCGGTGGTTTCCTTGCCCGCCGGCTTTTCGAGCTCGCTCACCTCATTGGACCTCTTCCCCTCACGTTTCTTCTTTAAACCTTCCAAAGGCTCACGTCAGTGACCGCTGCTACGCATACAAGTGTCGCCCGTTACGTTTTAAAGATCCGCGTCATGAGCAAGGACCAGGCGCTCCGGGAGACGCTCTACTCAACGAGTTGCAGGTTTAGGGCGATGCGGACGCCGTTGACGAGAACAATGCTTTGGTCAAGGAGCTGCTGGTTGGTGATTTCCGCGTTGACGAATTGCTTGAGAGCCTTGCGCGGGCAGATAAACTCGATGGCCTCAGAGGTTTCTTTCGCGGTCGGCGAAAGCTTGTTCAGCACCGAAAAATCAAAGAGCTGAAACTCCACGTCCGGAGAGACGCGTTCGGAAATGTCCTTAAGGAGCGGAGCAAGGAAGAGGTCGAAACTCTGCGCAGCCCGTTTGTAAATCGAACCCTTCGCGGGACCGAATTGCAGTGAGTTCTTCAGCGTCATTTGAAGGGCGATTTGTTCGTGGAAGAGCACAAACGCAGGCGGTGCATACGCGACGAAATGAAACTTTGCTGCGCCTTCCCTGGCAAGGGCAGCCAGTTGCGCTTGGTATCTTTCGTCGAGGCGATCCGCGTCCGCTTGCGTCGGAGCGGGAGCTGAGGGCGGTGGGTCGGTGGCTGGCGGGGAAGCAGCCTGCTCGCTGCCCCGTGTGGGGGCGGATTTGGCAGGGGCCGGAGCAGCAACTGGGGCAGACGCAGCCACAGGAGACGCAGTAACAGGAGATGGAACCTCTGGCTTCAGTAACGCGGAGTGCGAAGCTAGAGTCGAGGAGCGCGCCGAAGAAGTCGCGTCTGGCTTTGCGGGAATCGAACGCGTAAGCGTCTGCACGTTCAGGGGATCGCGCTCGCTTAAAGAAAGGCCAAAATCCACGCCGCTAACAAACACTTTGGACCGATTGAGAATTTCCTGGCGCTCCGCGTCGCTACTCGCGCGCGACATGGCCCAGGCATCCGCGCGGTCGAAGACCACCACGAGGGTTTCTTTCCCTTCAAAATCGTAACTGCGATCATTGGTTCGCGTGTGGTGCGAAATCTCGAAGCCAACGCCATCGCAGGCCAAATCCTCCGGCACAGCTGCCGTGACCACCTGCAAAACGGGGAGGACTATTGAGCGAAACGTAGCGGCGGCGCGCTCGTTTTGCGTCAGGCGAAGGGTGTCATACGCGGCGTTGTAATTTCCCGTGACTTTCAGAATGACGCGGTCTTGAAATCGAACGAACTCTAATCCACGCGAATCCGCTTCGGCCTGCTTTGCAGGATCCAGACCAACGTAGCGGCTCAGATAAAAAGGGAAGGGAAATTTGATTTTGGAGATGGATTGGTTGATCCCGATCAACTGCTGAAGGTAATTCTGCTCGAGAGCTTTCAAGTCAGGATTCAGAATTTCATTGGGGCTTACCTGCGCCACGACAGGTATGGCGCTAACCGCGAGCAACAGCACCAGAGCGAGGAGACTTCGGTGGCCGTGAAAACCTAGCGAGCGTTCAGATTGCATGGGTGAAAAAAAGTATCTCCTATTTGGCGGAATATTGCGATCCTGGCCGGCCGGGAGGCTGGTACGGCGGCTGGGCGATGGCGCGGGTAAAAGCGATGACGGAACGAATCTCCTCTGCCGAGAGGGTGCAGCCATAAGGCGGCATCATGGCGGATTTCCCCATGGCGCTGCCGCCAAGCGTGACGATGTTCTGCAGGAATTCGTCGCTCTCGGTGTTCAGCGTGCCGCCGTCATTCAGCAACGGCGGCACAGGCGTGAGATTCGAGCGATTGGATGGTCCTGCAGGCGTGGCATCCGCATGACACGACACACAATATTGGTAGAAGACTCGCTTTCCCTGAGCTTGCTGATAGCCGAGGGGAGTCACTTTCGTGGAATCAGTCCAATCTGCCTCGGAATCATACGAGGCCCAAAGAGGATCGGTCTTGGCGGCTTCGGCATGTTTGCGGCAGCCCGACCAACTGCAGAGGACTGCAGTCGCAAGAGCAGCGCCACCGATCAAGTTAAGGATTCTCATCGGCCCGCCCCCTGTCCCATTGCGTGCGTGCCTGCAAGGGCGGCGGTCTTTTGCGGCTTGATTGCTGCTCGCAAGGTCATCAGGTAAGCAGTCAAAGCTTTGATCTCTTCATCGGTAAAGTTGCGCCGAGGCTCAATGGAATCGGGAACCAGCGCCTGAGGATTCTTCAGCCAGGCTTCGATCCACGCGGGCGTCAGCCAGCCTCCGGCGTTATTCAGGTTGGGACCTACGTACCCGCCCGTGCCGCCGATCGTGTGACAGGACTGACACTGATATTTGACTTCATAAAGCTGTTTGCCGAGCGTGGCCATCACCGGCGTGAACTGTTTAGTGTCGGTGGTTGTTGGGTTTACTGCGGGATGCTGCATGACCATGGAGAGGTAATCGGCGAGCGTGGCCGCGTCTTTGTCGCTCATGTTGAGTTGGGGCATGCGCAGAATGAGTGTCGGCCGCAGAGTTTGCGGGCTCTTCAGGAATTCCATGAGCCACTGACGCTGTGCGCGGCTGCCTTCGTAAGTGAGGTCGGGCGCCAGGTCCCCGCCATAGCCGTTGAATTTGTGGCAGGTGTAGCACTTGTAGCGCTCGTAGACTTCCGCAAACGAACCCGTGGGATGGAAAGTAACTTCTTTGCGCGGAACGACGAGATTCTGCAATGCGCTTGTCGGAGGCGCGCCCTTCATGCTGAGTAACGCCGTGGTGACGGCGTCAAGGTCCCCCGGCTCCCAGTTGTATTGCGGCATGCGGGCGGCAGGATTCACCGAGACGGGATCCTGCAGCTTGGCCTGAATGTAAGAAAGCAGATTGTGCGGAATTTTCGCGACGCCGAATTCCAATTCCGAGGCGTTTTTGGCGCCGAGCGCGCTCAAGTCCGGCCCAAAATCCTTTTGCGGATTCAAGCCTTCCATCAGGTGGCAGCTCGCGCAGCCTTTTTCAGTGAAGAGCCTGCGGCCCAGCTGGACTTCAGCATCAGTTGGCGGATCTAGCTTCGGAACGTTGCTGAGCAGGTCGGAATCGACCAGTTTCGCAGAAATGTACTGCGTGACCTTGTACAGATCTTCATCCGACCAGCCGTAGCGTGGCATGCGGGTATGCGGCAGGTAAGCCTCGGGATCGCGCAGCCACCCAACGAGCCAATCCGGGTTGACCTTGCTGCCGACTTTCGTCAGCTCGGGACCAATGTCGCCGCCGATTAGTTTGGTTTCGCCAGCGCGGGTGACTGCCAGCGAATGGCAAGTCGAGCAGAACATCTGCCGGAAACGCAGCTCGCCTTGCGAGATCAATTCAGGATTCTTGCTCCACGCGGCCACAACCGCGGGAGAAATCTTATACGGTGCAAGAGGCTTGGCTTTTTGAGCGCTGAGATAGGCTGTGAGCGCGCGAAGCTCCGTTTCGGAAAGCCGAAACTTGGGCATGCGCGGCTCTTCTTCGGTCTCGTAGCCGTTGACGGTGACGTTGCCGTCTTTATCCACGATCGTCCGCGGCTCTTTCAGCCACTTGTAAATCCATTCGCGGCTGACTTTTGTGCCGATGCTGGAAAGGTCGGGGCCGAGCATCGCGGGCCGCTCAATTCCCTGGAGTTTGTGGCAGCCCTGGCAATTCAACTCCGCCAAGATCTTGCGACCGCGTGCAAGCTGCGGCGTCTGCGCGAGTTCGGATTGATGACAGGTTCCGCAAGAAGCTTGAAGGAAGTGAATCGGAAGCGCAGGCTGCTCCCACGCGAGAGTCGATTCGTGAGCTTCGGCGACTTCCGTGGCAGGGCCTTGCCCGCGATGACAAATCGTGCAGCCCCACTCGCGGACGTTGTGCGGAATTGGCGGATGCGCACGGAAGGGTTGCGGAACAGACTTGTCCACGAGGCTGGCTTGCGTAATTCCCAGATGGCAGGTCGTGCAGCGATCCACGACGTTCATCCCAGGGAGCCAGATCTGATCTATGTTCGGGCTGTAGTCTGCTGTCAGACGCTTGGTATCCGGGCGGCCCTGGGCAAAACGCAGATAGGAACGCTTATATTGCTTCCACTCGCGGCGGTAGTCCTTGAAAGGCGAAATGGCGAGCACGGCGAGAAAAATCAAGCTGGACACCGCGAACACGAAGCGCATGCGGTCCGTGACTTTGCCCATCTCTTCAGCCGGCATGCATCCTCCACGGCCACACCCAAGACCAGCCCGGACCACGGAAAAAGGTGCCCACAGCGGTTAGACAAATCGCCACGGCAATGAACCAGGTCATGATCCACCAGGAAAGCGGCTTCGTACCTAGAGGTTGTAGCCAGCCCTTTTCTGCTTGCCGGCCGGTGTAGGAAAAGACCAGAAGCGCCGCAACCAGCGCGGTCGGCACAAAAATCGTCCACGCGTGAAAGGCGGCGAGGAAGGCGAGCAGCAGAAGGGCAATGATTAGGATGGTGCGAAGATGTTGCGCGGGGTGGTGAGCCCAGAGGGCGCGGCCCTCGATGTTCACGTTGAAATACGGAATGACGATGAGCGCGATGACGACGAGTGTCGGTATCAGGATGCCCGCGACAAACGGCGGGAAGAAGTGGAGCAACTCCTGGAGGCCAAGAAAATACCAAGGCGCCTTGGCCGGGTTGGGCGTCAGCAGAGGGTTGGCCAGTTGCTCAAGCGGCGCGTCCCAGAAGAGCGCCACGATCACCATGGCTATCACCAGCACCTGAAACGCAATCGCCTCGCGGATCAGCAGGTGAGGGAAGGTCATCAACTGCGGGCCGCGCTCGCCAACGACTTTGGCGGAGGTCTTCTTGGTGACGAAAACGACGCGGCGCGGATCTTTCTTCGCGTCCGAGCTGAACCCCGTCTCGATTTTATTCTTTTCCATCTTCGTCCTTGGGCTTGAAGGTCAAACCGCCGTCTTTTTGCACGCGCCAGAAATGAATGCCGATTAATACGAACGCAACGAGCGGGAGAATCACGACGTGAAGCACATAAAAGCGCAGCAGCGCGTTTTCTCCGACGATGTTTCCGCCGAGGAGCAGGAAGCGGACTTTGTTGCCGATAAAGGGCATGGCCGAAATGATGTTGGTGCCGACTGTGACAGCCCAGAAGGCAAGCTGGTCCCAGGGCAACAAATAGCCCGTGTAGCTGAGGAACAAGGTCACCAGAAGCAGCACGACGCCTACGACCCAGTTGAATTCATGAGGGGGTCTGTAACCACCGCGGTAGAACACGTGGAACATGTGCCAGAAAACGGCGAAGACCATCAAGTGCGCGGCGAGCCGGTGCAAATTGCGCAGGAATACGCCGTTCGAAACGACGAACTGGAGATCCTTCATGTCGCGGTAAGCGTTCGGGGCCGCGGGATGGTAATAAAACATCAGCAGGATGCCGGTGACGAACAAAACGACGAAAAGGAGGAAAGAGATCGAGCCCAAATAATAGGAAGCGCGAACCCGAAGAGACTTCTCGCGGACTTTGACCGGCATCCAGTGGAGAAACAAATTCCCGAAGACTGCGAGGCTGCGCGTGCGATTGGAATTCGCCGGGCCGCGGCGGAAGATGGACTTCCACACTCTTGTCTCGCGGAGGCTCTGCAGCGCGGATTGGAAACTGGTGGCCATCGTCTCCTCAGACTTTCAAAACCTGCGAAGGCTTGATGATTTGCAGTTTGTCCACGAGCAGCTCGCCGTCCGCCGTGAGAGAAATTGCAAAATGAGGAAGCGGCCGCGGCGCGGGGCCTTCGATTTTTACGCCGTCCGGATGAAACTTGCTTCCATGGCACGGGCAGGCAATCATGTCCGCGTCCGGTTTCCACTGCGTGATGCAGCCGAGATGCGTGCAGACCGCGGACACGGCATAAAAACCGTCCGGAATGCGCACGATGTAAACCTGCTGGTCCTGCAAGAACGTGACGGAATGCACGGGATAGAGATCAGGGTTGCCGGCGCGAAAAGTGGTGGAAGGCTCGAACAAAACGTTGGGCGAAAAAAATTGGTAAGTCACGGCAACCGAGCCGAGCCCGGCGATGCCTAACGCGCCCATGGTGATTTCATTGAGAAAATCGCGCCTTGTGACACCGTTTCCCGCACGTAAGGCGTGAGGTAAACCGACTGCTGAAGGGTTTTTTGCGTCGCTCATGCTTCAACCATTTCCTGAATCTGGATCAAACTCGGATCGTGATCAAACACTTCGAAAGACTCCATGGTGATGGTGTTCACGGGGCAGCGCTCCGCGCACAGGCCACAGCGGATGCAAATGGTTTCGTCCTTGACCATCACCGAGCCGTCCGACGTGGCTAATTCTGCGGCGGAGAGGTGAAGCAACTCGCTGGCTCGCGGTTCGGAGGTAGCGGCGAGTTGCTGACGCGTCTCGTCTGAAAATTCAAACTGCCGCAACGGAACAAGCTGCAAACAATTTTCCGGGCAAACATCGACGCAGCCGCCGCACAGGATGCACTCGCTGCCGGTTGCTTCCGTGCCCTCGAAGATGGTGTTGATCCAGCACTGCAGGCAGCGTGAAGCTTCGCGCCGCGCTTGTTCCTCGGTGAATCCCGTTTCGACTTCGGAAACACCGGTCCGGCGTTCCAGCGGAATCGTCGGAACGGTAAGCCGGGAATATTCGTCGTATTCTTCCGCCATCTTGTGATGGTCAAGAACCGTAATTTGCACGAACTGTTGCTTGGGCTGCCATTCCGGGCCGCGGAGGAACTTGTCGATTTGCTCGGCAGCTTTTTTCCCGTCAGCGACGGCGTTGATGATAAGGCGGGGGCCAAAGGCAATGTCACCGGCGGCAAAAATTCCTGGCGCCGTGGTCATAAGCGTTGCGGGATCGATTTTCAGAGTTCCCTGCCGTGTCGTCTCGATGCTATCCGCAGGCTTGAGGAAAGAAAGATCCGAAGCCTGCCCAATGGCAAGAATTACAGTGTCACAGGGAATGACGGTCTCCGTGCCCTCAGTAAATTTCGGATTAAACCGCCTCTGTTCATCAAAAACGGAAGTGCAGCGAATCACTTCGAGGCCGGTAAGTTTTCCGTTCTTGCCGACAAACTGCTTCGGGCCGAGCGAGGGGCGTATTTTGATTCCCTCCATCGTGCCCTCTTCGATCTCTTCTTCGGATGCGGGCATTTCTTCGCGGGATTCCAGGCAAACAAGGTGTACTTCACGAGCGCCCATGCGTAGCGCCTGCCGGGAAACATCCATGAACTCTTTCATAACCACGTCCATTTCGCTGGACGTCAGTTCCTCGGGAAGAACCACTCCCGCGATGTCGGTCATGAATTTTTGCTGTTGTTCGCGCATGGCCGAACGCGCCACGTCGATGGCCACGTTTCCTCCGCCGATAACCACGACTTGCTTGCCGATCTGAAAGCGGTAGCCCAGGTTGACGTTCAAAAGAAAGTCTATGCCCTTGACCACGCCGTCCAGATCGTTGCCGGGGAGATTGAGGTCGCGGCTGCGGTGCAGACCGAAGGCCATCAAAACGGCCTTGTAGCCTTGGCGGCGAAGGTCTTCGAGAGAAAAATCCTTGCCAAGCCGCGTGTTAAGGCGAAGTTCAGGTCCGAGGTCGAGGATTTCGCGAATTTGCGCCTGCAAGACATCGCGCGGCAAACGGTATTCCGGAATCCCCAGGTGCATCATGCCTCCCGGAACGGCGGCCGCCTCGAAAACCGTGACCGGATAGCCGAGCAACGCCAAGTCGTGCGCGGCAGACATTCCCGCCGGGCCAGAACCGATGATGGCGACTTTTTCGGGGCGCGTGACGCGTGGCCGCTCGGAAAAGACGTCGACAGGGTTGCGCGATTCCGGCCCATGACGTTCCGTGACAAAGCGCTTCAAGGCGCGGATGGAGATTGGCGCGTCAAACTGCCCGCGGCGGCAGGCTGGTTCGCACGGATGACCGCATACGCGGCCGCAAATCGAAGCAAAAGGATTAGGGACCCGGGCGTACCGATAAGCCTCCTCATACCTACCTTGTGCAATCAGAGAAACATAGCGGCCTGCCTGGGTATGAACCGGGCAGGCCTGCATGCAGGGAAAGTTGGACTCGAGCCACTCCAAGTCCACCAGTTTGGTTCGGCTCTTCACGAGGACGTTCCGGGCCCCTTGGTTTTTACTTCTTGACCGTCAGTTCTACTGTTGCCGTAGCGCCGCTCACATCCACTGCTTGAGTCGTCGGCTTGCCGTCTTCGCTCCAAGTCTTCAAAGTGTATTTGCCGGCAGGGATATTCTTGATTTCAAAGTTGCCGTTCTTGTCGGTGACTGCGAAATAAGGAGTCGGGCTGACGACGACATAACCCGACATCTCCGGGTGTACGTTGCAGAGGAGTGATGCTACACCCACGTCATTAAATTGAAAAGGCTTCTTCTCGCCCTTCGGCCAAGTTCCGAGATTGTGCTGGAGCTTCTTATTGCCGCTGATGGAGGGCCAGTACACGTTGTGGCCGACGGAGTCGCTATTCAGAAATTCCACCGTCGTGCCCTGTTGAACCGCAACGACGTGCGGAATGAACGCCATCTTCCGCTGGTCAACAACGATTGGTTCTTTCGGAGCGTCGAATTTCTTGTCCGGGATGGCATCCACGTACACGGCGATGTTTTCCGCGGACTTGATGCCCTGGACGCTGACCCTTCCCTTGATTTCGTTCGCTGTGCCTGCGCGGGCCAGAGCCAAGCCCAGACCTGCCACAATTGCTACATTTGCTGCGATTTGCCTAATCCTCATGACGCACCTTTCGTATTCAAAGTTTTCTTTCGCCGACACCTAGAATTCTGATTTGTTTTAGAAAACGTAATCTATGCCGGAAACAAAGGCATTGGGGTGGAAGAACTGTATCGGGTTGCCTGTTGACGATGCGAAAGGCACGCCCCACTGATGCTCGTATTCACCAATGACCTTCATATTGGCGCGAACGAGGATTTGGAAGCCCGGGCTGAAGCGGTTGCGCGTATTGTATTGCGAGACGCCGTTGAGAAAATCGGTCGGCGAGTTCACAGAGTCATACCGCATGTAGCCGATCAACCATGGGTGAATCCAGTAGTTGGCGCCAGCAAATCCGCCTGAGAACGTTACCGGAGTAGTGTGAACGAACCCTGTATCGGTAGAGTTCACAAGGTGATTCTGATCATGCCCGTACAGACCGACGCCATACAGTTCGAGGTGGCGGTACTTAAAGCGCAGGTCTGCGCCGATGCGGTAGAAGGGCTCCTCAAACGATCCCAATCCAGGGAATGCCACGCCGTCGAGATTTAGCTGATTCTTTCCGTAGTAATAGAAAGCGCCCAGACGAATCGAAGTGTGGTCCCGAGGACCGGTTTGCCCCGCGGCCTGTATGGCATTACGGCTCTCGCGGTCGCGCTCCAGATTGAACTTCTGCGAAACGCGAGCGTACACGTCTTTGGTATTCCGCGCGGCAGTCGAGTCGTTATTGCCGTTCACCACCGCTACAGACCATGTGAAATTGCCATTGTTCGGATACCCGCCAATTTCAATCCCGCGCTGCGGCGTTCCCAGGGCGAATGGGTTGTTCGTTGTGCCTAGGGTTCCCGCAAAGCTCGCTTGATCGTAAATGTCGAAATCAGAAGGATAGATGCTGCGTGCCTGCGTGAAGGGCAGGTCCAACTCGAACTGACCAAATCGCACGTTGATGGAATTTTTCGGCAGACCAAAAGCGTGCCCGAGGTCGTTGTATTTCAAATAACCATCGCCAAGGCCACCATCGGCGCCGGATCCGCCCGTAGAAATGTCGTCATCGACCCAAAATGAGAAGTTCGGACCAAAGCTCCCAGCGCTGATAATCGTAAACGTATTCGGGGCGAACAAGTCTGTCCGGGGCGTGAAAGAGCCACCTTGGGCGACGACCTGCGCGGTGAAATCGGCAGGCTGCTTCTTATTCCAATTGAAGTTGCCGGAATACCGGAAAGCCACCGGCAAAAAGCCGGGGATTTCACCAGGATACACCGCGCCCGGAAACGTTTCCTTCTGGGCCTTTGAGCCAAGAAGAACCGGGGGCTCCTTCACGAAAGTCTCGTCGTCCTTGGGGAATTTGAAGCCATTCTTTTTGAAAGCTTCCCCGAAGTCGTTCAATTCAGGATAGTTATTGTGGCAGGTGGTGCAGGACGTCTGGTACTTCCGAGAAAACGCCGGAATCGCAGAGCTTTTCGGGACCGATCCAAGCATCACCAAAAAGACGACTACAACGCCAGCCAAGCACCCCAGAACCCTGTTGTTAAGTACACGACTTTTCATCCGTTTACCCTCCAAGTCTTTACCTGGTGAATATCTGGCCAGGTGTCCGAACTCACTGCTCCAGGTTCGATGTTCATGCATTCTGGCGGTCGGTTGGGCTGACGCGCCGTGACCCACATCATGGGCAGTTGTGACCGCCATCACAAAGGCCTATGGAAGGAATTTCAAGAAGGGACGCGGAGGCTCATAAATGACCATCATCTCCAGCCCTGTTTTGCTCCTGACCATGAGTGCTGAGCCTTTTAATTGCGAGGGGATCTCTTCCTTAATGAGAAGAATGGACCAAATAGTTGCGTCGGCTTCGTCGCCCGTGATGGCTGTCATCCATGCCTGTGACCCCGGTTACAGCGACACAGTCCACGCCATTTCATAGTCTTGATGAATCGAGGGGGTGCAAAAATGCAGAAAGATGAGCGCGACCTCTTGGAAGTTCTAAAATTCGAACTGAAATTTCTTGAAGACGGTGGATATGGCCGCTCACCAAAGGCCGCTTGGAGGCCCCAGCTTATTTTCGAAGACTCCCCGACCTGCATGAATTTCGATTTTGCCGAGAATCCTGGGCCGTGCACGGATTGCGTCTTGATCCAGCTAGTGCCACCGGAATTCCGCTCAGAACAAATCCCCTGCCGCCACATCCCGTTCGATTCATCAGGTGAGACTCTGGATTCTCTCTATCGCTACGGCGATCAAGTGGAGGTCGAAGAAGTGGTCGGGGGCTGGCTGCGAGCGACTATCAAACGCCTGGAAGAAGAGCCCGCCGCTGAAGAAGGGAATCAAAGGGAACAGGTGGCCAGTGGAGATGGCAAAACGACCAAAGGAACTCCCCTGTATCAGAAGCAGCATCCGAAGTGTGCAAACCCTGCATGTCCAACTGCCTTTCATTGGACCGGAGGCGGCAAGTTCTTCCGATTTCGGCCTGATTCCAATTCGCAAAGTGAGAGCGGTTCCGCGCTCGATTCGCCTGGCGGAACTCACGGGGTCAGGCACTATTGGCTTTGCGAGCGTTGCTCCCAGATGTTTAAGCTCCTCTACGACGAGCAATACGGTGTAGTTCTCAAAGCCCTCTGGCCGGAACTTCCAATGACGGAAGCCAGCAAAAAAGCCTCCGCAGCCTGAATGAGGGATTGAGCGTTTCTAGAGTGCCGGCATCATCAGCGGAATTGACGCCCAGTTAACGCGGGTATTTCGCGCATTGCGAAGGACCAAGTTAAGATTACAAGGCCACGGTAATTCGGAAACACATCGGGTCCGGCGTTCGTTCAACTTTGGCGCCGCCGTGCACAGCCAGGTGCCTGATCGCGCTATTCTCCGAGTGAAATTCCGCCACAATCCGCTTGAGGCCCTCCGCGCGGGCGATTTTGACCAGCCGCGCGATGAGTTCGCCTCCCAATCCTTGGTGCTGATATCGGTCGGCAACCACAACAGCGAGCTCAGCTTCTTCATAAAACGGCCTGCGCGACAAACGGCCCACGCCGATAATTGGCGGAACTCGTGAGTCTGTCCCGGACAGTTCGGCGACGAGCGCCATCTCACGATCGTAGTCAATGAAACATTTGCGGACCAATCGATCGTGAGCAACCCGCGTGTCGAGCTTAGCCATGTGGAAATAGCGCAGGTATACCGTCTCGTCGGAAAGGAGTTCATGAAACTTCGCCATCGCCGGCTCGTCTTCAGGCCGGATTGGCCGGATTGTTACTTTAAGTCCGTTCTTCATTGTCACTGGGGAGACGTACTGCAACGGATACGGCCGTATTGCGGGTCTTGGCAGAGCCTCATCGTGGGTTTTCCGATCGACAAGAACAACACGTGCATCGAGAGCAAGGATTCCGTCAGGTGACGCGAGCAGCGGATTGATATCCAACTCTGCGATCCGCGGCAAGTCCACAATAAGCTGGCTGAACGCCACCAGCACACTCTTCAGTCCGTCCAAATCCACCGGTCGCCTGCCGCGAATTCCCTGCAATGCGATGTGAATCTTTGTTTGCTCCAGCAGTCGCTGGGCTAGCGTGGCATTCAATGGCGGCAACGCGAGAGCGCGGTCGCGATAGACTTCCACGAGCCGGCCGCCAGAACCGAAGAGGAGCACGGGGCCAAACACCGCGTCCACGCTGCTGCCAAGAATCAGTTCATACCCCTCGGTTCGAACCATCGGCTGAACCGTCACTCCCTGAAACGCTTCGCGTCCGACGCCCGCTGAAACCGAATTCTCGATCGAGCGATAAGCGTCACGCACTTCATGGGCATTTGAGAGGTTCAGCTTCACGCCTCCAACATCAGTCTTGTGCGTTACGGTTTCGGAATGCAGCTTGAGGACGACCGGATAACCAATTTGCGCGGCGCGTTCGGCAGCTTCCTGCTCGCTTCGCGCGATGTGGGTTGGGACCACGGGAATGCCATACAGCTTCAAAAGCTCTTTAGACTCAGCTTCCGTAAGAAGCGTTCGCCCCTTGGACAGAACGCCCCCGATCAGTTTCTCGGCCTTCCGGCGGCGGGTCTCGGCGCCAAGCAGTGTGTCCGCAATTGCCGGGGTTTCATAAAGGCCACGGAGGTGCTCGCTGTAAGACCACATGTAGTTGAATGCGCGGGCTGCCGTATCCGGATATGAGAATGTGGGAACGCCCGCGGCGCTCAGAATGGTCTCGCCTTCAGCCACATCTTTCCCGCCCATCCAACTGGCCAGAAGCGGCTTGTTATGTCCATGGGCGTAAGGCGCGACGTGTTTTGCGACTTCCGCCGGGTTCGTCATCCCCTGCGGAGCCAGGACAACCAGGAGACCGTCACTCGATGGGTTGTCAATTGCAATCTTTATTGCCTTCGCATAGCGTTCGGGATCCGCGTCACCAAGGATGTCGATGGGATTCGCGTGGCTCCAGTGCGGCGGAAGAAATGCGCTCAAAGCGGTCTCCGAGTCGCTCGAAAGGGGCGCGAGCTTTCCCCCATTTGCAATCAGCGCATCAGTTGCGAGGACGCCTGGGCCGCCGGCATTGGTAAGAATCGTTAGGCGCGGGCCATGGGGCCGCGGCTGTTTGCTCAAGGTCTCTGCCATGTAGAACAAATCCGCAATGCTTTGGACGCGAAGAACGCCGCACCGGCGAAGCGCTGCGTCAAAGACTTCGTCGCTGCCTGTCAGCGCGCCGGTGTGTGAAGATGCTGCTTTGGATGCAGCCTCGGTACGCCCCGCCTTGATGAGAATGATCGGCTTGCTCAAGGCAACTTCCCGCGCGGCTGAGAGAAACGATCGCGCATCTCCGATGGATTCCATGTAAAGGAGAATGCTTTGTGTCTTTGGGTCCTCGCCAAAGAACGAGATTAGGTCTCCCCAATTCACGTCCAGCATCGAACCCGTGGAAACAATCGCGCTGAAACCGACCTGCTCCCGGAGACTCCAGTCCAGGATGGCCGTTAGCAGCGCACCGCTCTGGCTCAAGAAGGCTACGTTTCCTGGCCGAGCGATGTTCTTTGCAAAAGTCGCATTCAGGCCGATCCAGGGATTCATCATTCCAAGGCAGTTGGGACCCACAAGGCGCATGGAGCCCCGCCGGAGTTCTCCTTTGACCTGCCGCTCCAACTCCAGGCCCTCGGGGCCACGCTCCTTGAAGCCAGCGGAAATGACAATGGCAGAACGAACGCCCGCCTCAACGCATTCTCGTACCACGCCGGGGACTGTCGCTGCTGGTGTCACGATGACTGCGAGGTCTGTCGGTTCGGGCAAGTCCTTGGCATTTGCATAGCAGCGGACGCCGATCAGCTTTGAATGCCTACGGTTTACCGGATAGACGCGACCTTGATACGAGCCTTGAACCAGGTTCGTAACAATGGTCTGGCCCACACTGCCTGGTCGGTCTGTTGCTCCGATCACCGCAATGGAAGCGGGCCGGAAGAAACTCTCCAGAGCAGTGCGTTCCGAAGTAGCGGTATCTGTCAACACGGGCGATGTCATATTCGGGCTTTCCAGTGAATCCTTGTCCCGGAATTGGCCGACAACCTTCATGGGCCAGCACCTTGCTTACATCTTAACGCCCCAAGAAGTCTGGCTGAGGTGACAATAATCACATCAACTTGTGACCAGAGCCACATCGCGTTCCATGGTCCCAGTCCTACGATTCCAATTGCTGGCCAGGCAGGGTTTGGTGTGAAGTTCCCGCCTCAAGAACGAAGGGAGAGAAACATGGAAGCCCATCACGAGTATCGCATCAAGGCGTTCTGCTCAGGGCCCCGCAAGGGTGTTGTGCAGGCCGAAGCCGTCCTGCCTTTCCTATCGTTCAGCGCACCGCCAGAGTTTTTGGGGGAGCCAGGGCGCTGGACACCAGAACACTTCCTCGTTGCAGCGGTCGCAACCTGTTTCGTCAGCACGTTTTCTGGCATTGCGGAGAAGTCTCGATTTGAATTTGCGTCTTTCCAACTCGATGCGGAAGGTGTGCTCAGCAATGAGGATGGCGCCTGGCGTTTTACGGAAATCAAGCTGCGGCCCGTCGTCAGCCTCTGGAAAGACGAAGACCGCGACCGGGCTATCCGCTTGCTCGAGAAGGCCGAAAAATCCTGCCTCATTGCGCGAGCCCTTCAGTGCAAGATTGTCTTGTCCCCGAGTGCGATGACCGAACAGGAGTTAACCGTCCCGGCAAGAGTCTGAACGACGCGCCGCAGCAAAGTGTCAGCGATTGCTGAGCGAAGACAAGGCTCCGCGCCCGGCCATTTCGTCGGACAACCAACGGAAGGAAACCTGAAAAGAACGGGGGGGACGACGAGACTCGAACTCGCGACCTCTGCCGTGACAGCGCTGCGCGGTGAGGTTTTACAACAACTTACAAGATCGCGGAAACTGCCAAACACCGCGCAAGCCGCACAGGCATCATACGCTGTGGGTTGGATTGTGGGTTGGATTGTGGGTTGGAAATTCTCTCGAAAGAATGCCTCGGGGCGCTAACTACGCAGAAAGAGGTTTTTTACCCGAATGGCTGTTTCGCCTTACCCAGCAGCTCCTTTCCGAGCTTAGTGTCCCTAGGATCAGTATAGGTATTCCCAACTCCACAACTAGAAGCTGCCAACTACAAGTTTTCGTTACGGCGAGTAGCGCCACTGGTATGACTAGCTCAGAATTTTTTTGCACTCAGTTTCGCGTTTGCAAGTCAGGGCAGCAATTTCAAATTGCGGTGCGCCCTCCGTCCACAGCGAGTTTTGCGCCGTAGATGAAACTGGAACGATCTGTTGCCAGGAAGACTATCGCTTCAGCAATCTCGTCTGCGGTGGCTGGGCGCCCCGCTGGAGCTTGCGCTGCGAGTTGTTCAAGGCCCTCTCCCATTGCCTCCGTACCTTCGGTTCGCGTAGGCCCAGGACTCACTGTATTAACGCGGACGCCCTTCGGGCCATATTCAGCCGCCCAAGTTTTGGTCAGCAGATTGACGGCGGCCTTGCTCGAACCATACAGGCTCATCCCGGGCGCGCCGTAATCGGCAACCATGGTCGAGATATTGACGATTGCACCTTTGCCTCTCTTTGCCATGAGCGGAGCAAGTTCCGCGGCAAGGAAATACGGCGCCTTGACGTTGAGTGCATACACGCTATCAAACATTTCTTCCGTCATTTCATGCGTCGGCCCGAATGGGAAGATGCCTGCGTTGTTGATGAGAATATCGACATGGCCGTTTCCAAGCTCGACCGCCTTCTTCGCAACGGTGCGTGCGCTCGATGCATCCCGTAAGTCGGACGAAATAAAATCAGCGCTGCCTCCTGCTGAGCGGATTTCGTCAACGGTTCTCTTTCCGCGTTCCGCGTTGCGGCCAACAACCAAAACATGGATACCGAGCTGGGCCAGCTTATTAGCAGCGGCTCGGCCAATACCGCTTGTTCCTCCGGTTATAAGCGCTGTCGAAGCCATTTGCAGTCCCCCTTTGTTTTTATTGTCTACGGTATCCATCATCGAACGGAACTAAGAACCGCAGACATCTCAATGACCGGCAGAATTCGTGCCACATCGCAGCGATCATGTCAGGGATCTTAGAGCTCAGGGCAGCTTGTCGAAAAAGAGATAGATAGCGGCAATCCGCCCGTCACGGGCAGTGAGGAAATCGGTCCCGGCGTAAGCCGGCGCCTCACCCGGGTGGCCCGATACCCATCGTACCCGGCCGGCATTGCCCAACTCCTCGGGCTCGGCAATTGGCTGATATCGAAAGTCAGGATGAGTAGCCTTGATGGCCCCCGCGACGCGATCGATCTCGTCGCGTCCACGATGGGCGCCGCTTTTGGGGTCGTACAACACGCTATCTTCGGTGAAGATCTCGTCGATGGCCGCGCGTCGCCGCGTGGGGTCGTTTTCACCGAAGACGTCTTGAAGATTGCGGATCAGCAAGGTCGATGCTGAAGGGCATGGTTTTCTCCTCTCGCCATCGAGTGCGGCTTGTGATATCTCGCTCTTCATTTTGTTCTGAACCGGCGCCTTGGTTCGCCCTTCTCGCATTTTTGTCACCCAATTATTCAAATGCTCCTTGGAGGTTAGAGCCTTCGCGGGCCGCTTTCAGAGCTACCCTCTACAACATGGATCGCCGTTAGCTCACGTTCGGCCCGAAGCCAATCCTCCAGTTCATGGCCATGTTGTGCCCCGCGTTCCAAGTAGATTTCGTACGCGCGACGTCTGATTTCCTGCTCGCTCGCCGCCTGCGGTAAACGATCTTGTTGCTGAGCTTTGCCGCCAGGTCGGGTCGGGTCAGTAGCGTGACTCATCTTTGCTTTAGGTGCCATATTTTTCCTCCCTTTAATTACCGTTGAAGGATGCCCGCAAACGCGGACCGGAAGGTGGAAGCCACAAGAAACCACAAGACCGTAACGACCAGAGCGAGCGGCAAACCCGCAGGCGCCATGAAAATGTGAAAGCCGAGTATGTTGAAGATAACCGCACCCAAAATTGTAAGAGCCAAGGGCACGTAGCGATTCACAAGCAGGAGGACTGCGGGCACGATCTGCAAAAGGAAAATTACAACGTAAAACCGGGACACGAAGAGTGCCCCGAAGAACTGCTGCGCTGCGACGCCTGTAGGCGGCGGCATGGGAATAAAGTGGAGGAACCCGTTGAGCCCGAACGTCAAAAAGGTCAAACCAAGCAAGTAGCGTGCAATTGTCGAAACGATCTTCATGCTTATCTCCTAGTGACCGGCGCCATTTGGGCCCGGCCGTCTTGACATATTGATGCAAACTCTATTGCTATAGATACATCGTGTGGACAAATAATCTAAAACGTTCAATAATAAGAGCCTTATGGCGAGACCCTCAGACCCTGTGCATTGTTGGCTGGTTTGGAGGAAAGCGGACGAGGCAGCCCGCGACTATTTGTATCGAGGTATCGAGGACATGGGCATTTCCGACACGGACTTCCGCGTCCTGGAGGCACTTCTCCATAAAGGCCCACTGCCCGTGAACACCATAGGGCCGAAGGTCCATCTCACTCCTGGCTCCATCAGCGTAGCGGTCGATCGCTTGCTTGAAAAAGAACTGGTGACCCGCGTCGAAAGCCCGCACGACCGGAGGGTGCGGATCGTCGCGCTTACAAAGGCAGGTAAAGACCTGATTGTTCCAATCTTCCGCAAGCATTCCGCGGAAATCCGCAAAATGTTTGCCGATGCTAGCCCGCAGGAGCTTCAAATCCTCGAGAGCGTTCTTAAGAAGGCTGGCAAGCGCGCCAGAGCGCTTGCGGAAAAGAGGAGTAAGCGAGATTAGGAAGGGCTAGCCATTCTTGTCGCCCGTTTCAAGCTATCTCGCAGCTCGGCTGCTACGGTTCAAGCAACCGTTGTGGTGGGACCACCAAACCAACACAAACGAACAGTGCACGGCTTCCTCATCGGGATAACTTCCGAATTACCGATGAATCGAACGTCCTAAGACGCCCATATCCGAATGTTTGGTCTTCTACAGAAATCACACTACAATGCAAAGAAGGCCCGGAAATGCGCCCAGACAATCGACAAGTTGACGTGCAACTCGAACATTGCGATCGGAATCCCCCACCTACCTGTGGTGCCATACGTCAGGAACTGGGAACCGCAGTTGGTGCTGGTGACGCAAAGCTGACTGAGCCCATGCTCTTTCAAGACGAACAAGAGCTGCGGCGAATCGTTGATCTCATTCCACAAACAATCGTGGTTTTGAATCCCGACGGCAAGGCCATTTACGCAAATCGCGGGGCACTTGAGTACTTCGGCCTGGCCCTGGACGAAGTTCGCGCTGATGACTTCCGGGATCGTGTGTTCCATCCGGAAGACGTTCAGAGACTTCGCGAAGAGCGGCAGAGAGGCCTCTCTGGCTCGGCTCCGTTCGAAAACGAGCAGCGAGCTCTTGGGAAGGATGGCAAATATCGCTGGTTCCTGATCCGGTACAACCCTTTACTGGATGATAGAGGAAACGTCATTCGGTGGTACGCGACGGGTACGGACATCGAGTATCGTAAGCAGGCGGAAAATAAGCTTCGAGAGGAAGAGCGCGAACTGCGGCAACTGATAGATTTCCTTCCTCAGCATGTGCTTGTGCTAGACAAGGATGGCACCTTGCTTCAGGTCAACAAGACGATGCTCGACTACAGGGGCTTGACCTTGGAGCAAATGAAAGGCGGGGGATCTCGCGAGCGAATCAGCAGAGACGTTCATCCAGACGATCTAGAGAGAGTTCAAAACGAGCGAAGCGCAGGCTTTTCAAGAGGAGCGCCGTTCGAGACGGAAAAGCGGCTTCTGGGCAAAGAGGGCCAGTTTCGCTGGTTCCTTTTTCGCTACAATCCGGTCCTCAATGGAGCTGGAGAGATCGTCCGATGGTTTGCGACGGCGACCGACGTCGAAGATCGCAAGCAGACCGAAGATCGCATGCGAAATGAAGCCATCGCTTTGCGGGAGCAAATTGATCGGGAGTCGATGTTCGAGGACATTGTCGGCTCTTCGGAAGCGCTGCGTAAAGTGCTTCATCAAGTCGCCAGGGTAGCACCTTCCGATTCCACAGTCTTGATTCTTGGTGAAACCGGCACTGGAAAAGAGTTGATAGCTCGCGCCATCCATAAACGATCGAAGCGCTCAGACCGGGCATTTATTGGTGTGAATTGTGCAGCGATACCAGCTTCGCTGATTGCTTCCGAGCTCTTTGGTCACGAGAAGGGAGCCTTCACTGGCGCGACGCAACGGCGCCTGGGACGTTTTGAATCGGCAAATGGCGGGACCATCTTCCTGGATGAAGTCGGCGACTTGCTCCAGGAGATCCAGATCGCATTATTGCGGGTGCTGCAAGAACGGGAAATCGAACGTGTTGGCAGCAACAAACCCATTGCAATTGATGTCAGAGTGCTGGCCGCTACTCATCATGACCTGGAAACTCTCGTCGCCGAAGGAAGGTTTCGTCAAGATCTTCTGTACAGACTGAACGTCGTGCCTATTCAGATGCCCTCCTTGCGCGAGCGAAACGAAGACATTCCGCTGCTCGTTGAATACTTCATTGGTCGGTTCGGGAAAAAAGCTGGAAAGAAGTTCAGAACCATCGACAAGAAAACAGCTAGATTGTTTGAATCCTACCAATGGCCCGGCAACGTTCGAGAGCTGCAGAATGTGATTGAGCGGGCTGTGATCCTCAGTGAGGATGACGCCTTTTCCGTGGAGGAGGCCTGGCTCAAGCAGGACACGCCCCAATTTAGTGATTCACCAAATGCGCTGAATAGAGTGTTGCTGCGGCAGGAAAAGGAAATGATCGAGTCCGCTCTCGTAGCAAGCGGGGGCCGCGTCTCCGGTCCAAGCGGCGCAGCGGCAAAACTCAGAATTCCGACAAGGACTCTGGATTCAAAGATCAAACGCCTCGGAATCAACAAGTTTCGGTTTAAAAGGCCGCAAGGCAACTAGATTATTTCGGCCACCAGTCGGTCGAAAGGCGCCTCTCAAATCCTGATTGATCAGGAAATCCTGATGATTAAGGAGATGTCTACCCTCTAAGGCCCTTGGTTTTCAATCATTTGAAAATGGCCCATGCATTGCCTAACCGAGAGTGTGGTCGGGAGCTGCCAATTCATGACGCTCAAGATCGAGCGGTTCCGGGCGCGAGTTCGGCTGAGCGGAGAGCTGCGATCCGAACATCTGGACCAAGTCAAAACCGAATTAGGGAAATGCGGCAAATCGGCGGTTTTGGATTTGGAGGAAGTGAATCTTGCGGATGTCGAAGGCGTCCGCTTTCTCAACACATGTGAGGCAAACAGGATATCGGTAGTGCACTGCTCGCCCTACATCAGAGAGTGGATGCTTCAGGAGCGAGGCCTACCGAAGGGGCAGTCACATGTCTAAGACCACATCAGCGCCGGCGCTGCGGTTGATCGAAGAATCGGCTGAGTATTGGAGGGTTGTATTCGAATATCCGCCTTTCAACATCGTGGACGCGACCATCTTCGAAAGCCTCCAGGATCTGCTCGCTCGGATGGACACTAGCCCGAACCTGCGTGTCGTCGTATTCGAGAGCGCGAATCCTGACTTCTACCTTGCCCACTTTGATTTGACCGGCAAAATAGGAAACATCATGACAGCTGTCGGGGCTTCGGGCCTCCCGATCCTGATGGATACGTTCGTGCGTCTCACCAAGTCCCCGGTGGTCAGCATCGCGAAGATCCGAGGATGTGTCCGGGGCGTGAGCAGCGAGTTCGTCCTCGCCTGCGATATGCGCTTCGCTTCGCGCGAGAACACGCGACTCGGCCAGCCCGAAGTCGGGGTGGGACTGCATCCCGGCGGCGGCGGTACGGAACGCCTTCCACGTCTGGTTGGCCGCGGGCGCGCGCTCGAAATCGTTCTCGGCGCGAACGACTTCGATGGTGACACTGCGGAACGCTACGGATACGTCAACCGCGCACTTCCAGACGCGGAGCTGGACGGCTTCGTCGACGCGCTCGCGCGCCGGATCGCCTCCTTCGACCGGCC
>Ga0075436_100000148_pt1 | contig 43210 bp, 35 predicted proteins | sample RhiMethybrSRZTD5_FD_75303 | JGI IMG/M metagenome (GOLD analysis project Ga0075436, IMG submission 75303) | Populus rhizosphere microbial communities from Tennessee, USA - Rhizosphere MetaG P. TD hybrid SRZTD5 | ecosystem: Host-associated > Plants > Roots > Rhizosphere > Soil | place: USA...
TTCATCGCACCCGTGCCAGGCTTCTGGCAGAATGCGGTGGCGATCTTGACCAACTCATGGATCGCCTGCAACAGCAAGAAAATGGCGGCGAGGCCCGGCTCATCAAAAGCGTTGAAGAGTTGAAGGCCGTCGTGCGCCTTCCGCTCGCTTCGTGAAGGGCGGCTTGTCCCTAGCGTCGCTGGCCTACTCGGGTCGCCTCCGGCCGGCGACGCGAGAACCGCCGCCGGCCTGGATAACCCTCACCTCACTGACTGAACGTAGCGTGGCACGTCTTGGCCGCGTCCATGGTTACGTAGGCCACGAAGGAGAAGACCGGATCGACAACGCAGTCGCCGCTCCACCCGGCGAAGACCGAAGCGTCGTCCGCGCGGGCCGTGAGCCTCACTTGCGTTCCCGGCACGTAGGTAGCCGAGCACACCCCCGAACAGTTGATCCCGGCAGGCGAGCTGGTCACCGTACCACCCCCCGTGCCGCCGACGACGACGGTCAGTGTGAAGGTCTGCTGCGGCAGCAGGCTGAAGGTGGCCACGCAGCTCACGTTACCCCCGCCGTCGAGGAAGCCATCGAGGCAGTCGCCGCTGCCGCTCCAGCCCGCGAATTCCGAGCCGGGGTCGGCTATCGGGATGAGCTCGACGCGCTGAAAGGCTGGGAACGTGGCCGTGCAGACGCTGCCGCAGTCGATGCCCGCCGGGTCGCTCGATACCCTGCCGGTGCCGGTTCCGGTGAGGCTCACCGCGACCGTCACGTCGCCGTTCGGCGGCGTCTCCAGGTCGAAGGTGGCGACACAGCTCTTGTCGGCGTCCGGCGTGAGTTGGCCGTCGGCGCAGTCGGCGTCACCCGACCAGCCGGCAAAGATCGAACCCGCATCGGGGGCCGCGAAGAGCGCGATCGTGCTCCCGGATCCAAAGCCGGCGGAGCAGATGCTGCCGCAATCGATCCCCGCCGGCGCGCTGGAGACCCGGCCGCTGCCGGCACCCTGCCGGGTGACCGTCACCCGCACGCTTGCCGGACGGACTGTGATGGAGATGGTCCCGGTGGCGCAGCCGGCGCTGATGCAGGCCTTGAAGGTGAAGCTGTCCGCGCCGCTGAACACCACGGCAGGCGTGTAGGTGACGAGCTGAGCGTTCGGGTCTTCCACAACGGGAGTGAGCGGTCCGAGGGCGCCGTGGGCAGGCGGCGTCCCGATCGAGATCTGCACCGTCTCGGCGAGGCTCGTCGTGCCGCGCAGGGTGATGTCGAGGGGTGTTTTTTGATCGGTGACCACCGACTGGCTGAAGGCTTGGACCGGCAGCACGGTGATCGACACGGTGGCCTGACTGCACAGGGGTCCGGGCTCGACGCCGTTGTCGCAGACTTGATAGACGAACTGGTCGGCGAGCGTCTCACTGCCGTCGTGGGTATAGGTGAACGTGCCATCCGCGTGGAGCACGACGACGCCGTGGTCGGGACCGGAGACCGGCGTCGTGGTCACCGTCAGGGCGTCCAGATCTGGGTCGCTGTCGTTCGCCAGCACGCTCGCCGCTCCCGAGTCCAGCACCGAGACCGCGTCTCCTCTCGCGACCGTGGCGGCATCGTTCACCGCCAGCGGGGGCTTGTTGAAGAAGGCGCTTGCCAGCGTCACGCGGACGTTGATTCCGACGTCCACGTCACGGCCCAGGAAGGCCCCGGTCGCCACGGTTCCCTGGCGCAGCCAGAGTGTGCCGTTGGGCACGTAGAAGTTGGCGCGGACCGTGTTGCTGATCCCGACTTGAGCCGCCTTGGGAGTCGCCCCGAGGTTCCCTGTGCTGCCGTTGATCCCTGCCACGTAGAAGACCACGTCGGAGGCAGCCAGCCCGGTGGCGGGGTCCGGACCGATGAAGCTGTTCGGCTCGGAATCGAGCCTCTCGGCCACCCGGACCGTCGAGGGCGCGAGAAAGACGAGCGTCGCCGACGGCCCGGTGTCGATCTCCCGCAGGTTGTACACGCCGCCGCTGAAGCGGACGACGCCGCCGGAGCTGATATTGAGGAGCCCATAGTTCCCTGGCGCGAGATCGCGCACCGCGTCGTGGCCCACCAGCACGTCGGGTCCATTCGACGGACCGGTCAAGAAGCGCGGCAGGCTCGCGAAAACCGGCAACGTCAGCGGTGCGCAGGTGACTCTCCCGCTGCCGTCGTCGAGATCGTTGCAGAAGACCCCGCCGCCGACGACGGCGCTCTTCTTCACCTTGATGCTGTCGGCTTTGAGCGCATAGCCGGCCGGGGTGTGCACGCCAAAGCCAACCGTCAGCTCCTTCTGGGAGCTCAGCGTGGGACCCGGGCTCGCGGCGTTGACGATGACGTCACCGGAGACCACCTCCGAGGCCTGTTCGAGAAAGACGCTGTTGGTCGCAAAGACCACGGAGCGTGGAAAGCCTGGAGCGATTCCCGCTTCGGCGGGAGCCGCGGCGAAGAGGGCGAGGGCCGAGAGCAGGGCGCGCGACAGGACGGACCTGTACATCGCTGGTCTCCTTTCTCAGGAGTCTCTAAAGAACCCGGACATTGCGAAGATCTCGGACCGAGGCCGTGGGGAGCGCGCCGCAGTCGAAGAAGAGAAAAGCTTCAAGTGAGCAATCAAACCGATCCGCCCCTTTCGGCAGCAAGCGCCTCAGCGGATTGACCGGCCTCATCCTCGTGTACCACAGACGGGGTCTCTTGTCTATGGCGAAGTAGGCGATGCCGTCAAGGACGTCTACCGCGGTGCCCTGGCCGACGGCCTCCAGGCCGGCCTCTTCGCTCCCGACCCCGCGCCGCCGCGCCGCCGCAAGCGGACGGGAAGATCCTGGTCGGGGGTCGCTTCAATTCACTCGGCGGTCTGCTATGCTTTCTGAGGAGCGGTTTGGCAATGGCTATCGCGTATCTGGAGACGACGATCCCGAGCTACCTTACAAGTCGACCAAGCCGCGACCTAATAGTAGCAGCCCACCAGCAGTTGACGCATGAGTGGTGGAGCGGCGCGAGGCACGGCCTCGATTTTGTAGTCTCCGAGGCTGTACTCGCCGAGGTCCGAGAGGGTAATCCCGAATTCTCTGATGAGCGCATCAAGATTGTTCGGGAATTTCCAGTGCTGAGCTTGAACGACGATGTCAGGTCCTTGGTCAAAGTCTACGCGACGGGGTTGGGGCTTCACCCAGAGGCCGCGGGTGATGTTCTCCACATTTCCTTTGCTGTTGCTTATGAAGTGGACTACCTCGTGACTTGGAACTGCAAGCACATTGCGAACGGTCACGTAATTCGCAGGCTCCAAGAGATCAATGCGAGACAGAGAAGAGCAACTCCAGTGATCGTGACGCCGGAGGAGCTACTCGTGAAACCGACGGGAGAAACGCCATGAAAGATGATCCTATCGTCGCAGAGGTTCATCGCACCCGTGCCAGGCTTCTGGCAGAATGCGGTGGCGATCTTGACCAACTCATGGATCGCCTACATCAGCAAGAAAATGGCGGCGAGGCCCGGCTCATCAAAAGCGCTGAAGAGTTGAAGGCCATCGTGCGCCTTCCGCTCGCTTCGTGAAGAGCGGATTGGATCCCGTCGCCGGCGCAGCCTGCGCAGGCTGTTTCTTGGGAGCGGCCGGGGTGGCGCGGTGCAGTGCGACGTAGACGCGCAGGTCGAAGGACCCCCACGCGTTGTGTGGCAAAGCCCGAGAGGGCGTCGCCTGCCGGACGCAGCGCGAGCTCGATCCGGTGGGGGCTCCCGGCGGGCTCCGCGAGCCTTAGCTCGCCCAAGAAAGCGCCGCTGAGGAGGCCGTTTTCCCAATTTGGCTCGGCGAGCAGCGTCGGGAGCTGGTCGGCCAGGGTGACGTGGATGTCGCCGTCGGCTTGGGCGGCGAGAGTGATCGCTGTGAGCAGAAAGAGCAGAGCTCGCCGCCGGCGAGGATCGTTGTGCATGGGAGGTCCCTCCGAGGCTACTACGAACGCGGTAGTCGTAGGTTGCAATCGCCGCCGGTTCGAGATCCTCTGATGCTCCCAGAGCGCTCAGCCGGGATCGCTGAAGGGGACGCCGCTACGCCGGGCCACGACCTCGACGTGATGGCGATTGTGGTAGAGGGTGAAGAAGAGCATCTCGCGAACGGTGATCTTGCCGAGCGCGGGATGGGGCAAGCGGCAGCGGTCGAGCGCCGGCTCGCTCCAGCGGGCAATCGCCCGGTCGAGCGCTCTCGCCACCTGTTCGCGGTAGGCCATGAGCTGCGCGCGATACGCCTCCGGATCTGCGGGCGGAGGCGCGGGAACAGGGGCGAAGCCGCCGGCCTGGACGCCGTCAGCCAAGGCACCGCGGTAGACTTCGCGCATCTCGCTGTAGCTTCGCGATGGTGCCGCGGGGCGGCCGTAAATCAAGCGAAGCAGCGGCCAGGGGAGGCGCAGGGCCTGCGCAAGCGGGCGGATCGACTTGGTGAGGTGGCGCACGTTGTCGGCGGGCGACCAAGCCTCGCCGCGATCGCCGAGCGGCGCCAGGAAATCGGCGGTCGAGAAAGACTGCCAGTAGTGCGTGCTGCGCTCGTGGAGCGTCCGCAGCTCGCGCGCGATCTCGGATCCGGTTTCCGGATCGAGGTCGGAATCGGTGGCAAGCTTGGGTTGCATCGTGGTCACGCCCTGCGCTTGTACAGACAGGCTCGAAGTCATTCCGTCTCTCGCTCCGCCGCGAGGGCGTGCGCCGTTCCCAGTTGCAGCGAACCGCGTGCGCCGGGAGGATAGCACGCGAGGAGCCGTCAGCCCGCCCTCAGTTGCGGCGAACAGTCTTCAGTCGCGGTGAAAAGTCTTGAGTCGCGGTGAATACTTTTGAGACGCGGTAGATATTTTTGAGTTGCGGCGGACCGGCGCGAGACGCGGCAGAGAATTTCCCGTTGCGGTGGAGTGAACGAAGTCGCGGTGGGTCATTTGCCCATGCGGTGAAGCGTGAGGAGTTGCGGTGTGGAAAACGAAGTCGCGGCGAGCTTGCAGGAGTTGCGGTGAACAATTCTCAGTTGCGGCGAATCTGGGCCAGTTGCGGTGGAGCAAAGGAAGTTGCGGTGAACGTTTTCGAGTTGCGGCGGGTTGCCGGAAGTCGCGGTGGAGATATCTATCTTGCGGTGGAGATCACGAAGTCGCGGTGAACGATTCGCGGTTGCTGTGAACCATTGAAGGTTGCGGCGAAGAAAATAGAGTCGCGGTGGAGAGAATGAGCTTGCGGTGGACGGTCTTGCGTTGCGGCGAATCCCCGGGCGTTGCGGTGGAGAAAAGGGGACGCGGCGACGCCGGCTCCCGCCCGGGGACGGCCACGCAGGGTGCCTGACGGCATCCTGCGGACCGACCCCTACTTCCTCTTTCCCGGCATGTCCCGCCCGCCCTGGTGGAGGATGAGGCCGGTCACGGCGCCCGCGGCGTCTTTCTGGAATTCGAGCTGGGCGTCGACTTCCTTGAGGAAGAAGGAGGTCTGGGACTCAGCAAAGAGCTCCAGCTTCTCTTGCCCGGTGGCCTGGGCGCGGAGATGGCCGTCCTCCAGGGTGATGGCGAGTTGGAAGCGGGGTGAGAGCTCATAGGTGCCGACGTAGGCGGCGAGGATGGCGGGATCGACCTGGATGGCCTGCTTCGCCGCCGGGGGCACCTCGCTGATGCGCGCCATCGGCGACTCCTCGGGCCCCTGGGTGTCCACCTTGGCGCCCGTGACTTTGCCCTGGGCGTCGCGGACGAATTTGATGGTGGCTCCCCCACCTTTGTAGAAGAAGTCGTCGCGGGCGCCGGCTACGATCTCGGTTTTCGCGCCTCCCTGGCGCTGGGCGAAGAGCTTGTCCCCCTCGCGGGTCACGGTCCGCGTCGCGTCCTCGTTCCGGTAGACACCCACGTAGTCGTCGAGGGTTTTGGGATCGACCTGGATCGCCTGGCGCTCGGCGGGCAGGCCGAGGAGGACCCTGGCGATGCGCTCCGCCACGGCTTCGGGCGCCAGCTTGGGCGCGGTGTTGTTGGTCAGCACCGCAATGAAGATCCCTTCGGAGGGTATGCGCAGGAGGTCGCAGGTGAAGCCGTTGATCCCGCCGCCATGCTCGACGACGGTTTTGCCGCCGAGGTCGCGGATCGCCAGCCCGAAGCCGTAGCGGGTGGACAGGCCGGAGGGGAGCCGGTAGGGCGTCGCCATCCGCGCGAGCGAGGCCTTCTTGAGCAGCGTCTCGCCGGCGAGCGCCTTGTCCCACGCTGCCAGGTCGTCCACGGTGGACATGAGCGAGCCGGCGGCGTAGGGCTGCGTCATGCTCAGGTAGGGGGTGTTGACCCAGTGGTCGCCCGGCTTGTCGTAGCCCGCCGCGCGATGCGGGACGATGTCCGAGACGCTCCCGTAGAGCGAGTGGCTCATCCCCAACGGCTGGAAGATCTCGTCCTCCACAAAACGCTCGTAGCTCTTACCCGAGGCCTTTTCGATGACGGCGCCGAGGAGCACATAACCGGAGTTGTCGTAGGCCCACTTCGTCCCCGGCTCGAACTCGAACGGCTTGTCCTTGAAGAGGCCGATGAGCTGGTCGAGGGTCATGTCCTCCCGCATGCGCGGCAGCCACTCGGGCAGGCCGGTGTAGCTGGGAATGCCGGAGGTGTGGGTGAGGAGGTTCTCGATCGTGACCTTCTTGCCCTGGATGGGATAGTCGGGAAGGAACTTCGTGAGCTCGTCCGAGAGCGAGAGCTTGCCGCGCTCCTGCAACATGAGGATCGACGCGGCGGTGAACTGCTTGGTCACCGAGCCGATCTCGAAGACGTTCTCCGGCGTGACCGGGATTCCAAGCTCCAGGTTGGCCATGCCGTAGCCCTTGCGCAGGACGACCTTGCCCCCCTGCTCGACGAGCACCGCCGCGCCGGGCTCGCCGGCCGGGTAGGTCTCAGCCAGGAAACGGTCGAGGGTCTCGGCCGTGGCCGAAGGAGCCGGCGCGGCCGCGGCGGCCGGGAGCACGGAAACGGTCAGGGCGAGGACGATCGCGAACAGGACGCACGCTTCCGTGCGGTCGAGACATGGCTTCATGGCGTGGTCTCCAGAAATCCGCGCACCACCTCGACGAAGCGGGCGGGCTCCTCGAAGAAGGGAAGGTGCCCGCTCTTCTCGAAGACTTCGAAGCGGGAGCCGGGGATCGCCTGGTGGATGCGCCAGGCTGTTGCCGGCGCGACGTTGGCGTCGTAGCGGCCGGTGACCACGAGGGCGGGCATTTTGAGCTTCAGCAGCTCCGGACCGAGGTCGAAGCGCCCCAGGTCGGCGTTCAGGGCGTGGTTGACGTCGGCGCTGTAGTGGAGGCCGGCGGCGGCGGCCAGGAAGGTGTCGCGGTTCTCGGGAGAGTAGAAGAGCATCGAAAGGTAGACCTGCATGCTGGCCTCGCTCGCCGCCTTGTCCCCCAGCTCCGCGGCAAAGGCCACCGCGTCCTGGCTCGCCACGCGCTCCGGATAGAATTCCTTGAACATGAACAGGGTGTCGCCCCAGCGCGGCGCCGCGGAATCGACGATGACCAGGCGGCGGACCCGGTCCGGATGGCGGGCCGTGTAGGCCATCGCCAGATAGCCGCCCCAGGAGTGCCCCATGAGGTCGATCTGCTGCACGCCGAGGTGTTCGCGCAACGCGTCGAGGTCGGCGATCTGATCGGTCAACTTGCCCGGCGCCGCTCCGGCGGTGGAGCGCCCGGTTCCCCGCTGATCATAGAGGACGACCCGGCGGTCCTTCGCCAGCTCCCCCCACACGCCGGAGACGTGCAGGTACTGGTGATCGAACCCCGGCCCGCCGTTGGCGACGACCAGGGGAGGAGCCGGGGAGCCGCCGGAAGGGCCTAGAACCTCGTAGTACAACTTCACGCCGCCGGCGTCAAAGGTTTGGCCCGATTCCGCGGGCCGAGCGGTCGCTGGGACCGCGAAAGCGAGGAGCACAGCCAGAACGGAGCAGCGGCGCATCGAACGTTCCCTCCTGAGGATCGAACGGCAGAATTGTGTCACAGCGGCGGCCCTCCGACCCAGGGCGATGTCCTGGGAAGGGGTGAGGGCGGCCCTTCCCCTTGCAAGTCTATGGGAATCCGCAGTACAGTCTCAGGCAGCCGAATGAGGAGCTTGTCATGGGACGCAATCCGGGAGACCTGCTGCAGGGCACATTGGGCTTGTTGATCCTCAAGGCGCTGGCCGGTGAGGACAGGCACGGCTACGGCATCGCGCGCTGGATCGAGGAGGTCACCGGCGAGGTGCTCCAGATCGAGGAGGGCTCGCTCTATCCGGCGCTCCGCCGCCTGGAGGACCGCGCCTTCATCGAGTCGCGCTGGGCGCTCTCCGAGAACAACCGCCGGGCACGCTTCTACGCGATCACGCCCGCCGGCCTCCAGCACCTGCGCGCCGACGCGTCGACGTGGATGCGCTTCGCCGGCGCCGTCATCCGCGTGCTCCAGACCGAGCCCGCGGTCGTCTGAGGCCGCCCCGGTGCGCGAGCAGCCGCGCTGGCGCCGCCTCCTCCGCTTCTGGGGACCGGACATCGAGGCGGACATCGACGACGAGATCCGCTTCCACCTCGAGATGCGGGAACGCGATTTCCTCGCCAGGGGTCTGCCGCCGCCGGCGGCCCGCGAGGCGGCGGTCGAAGTCTTCGGCGAACCGGAAAAGGTGCGGCGCTGGCTGCGCCAGCACGACGTCCGCCAACTGCGCAGACATCGAAGGAGCGAAACCGTGAGCGATCTGATCCTGGACGTGCGGTACGCGATCCGCAGGCTGTGGCAGAGCCCGGCTTTCACCATGGCCGTCGTCGTGATGCTCGCCCTGGGCATCGGCGCCACGACGGCGATCTTCAGCGTGCTCGACGCCGCCTTGATCCGGCCGCTGCCGTACGCCGCGCCCGAGCGCCTCGTCGCGATCGAGGATTTCCAGGGGCAGGAGGCCAACCCGGTGTCGTTCCCCGAGTTTCTCGATTGGAGGAGCCAGACCGAAGTCTTCTCCGGCGTCGGCGCCCATTTCCAGACCACTCTCACGCTGACCGGCGCGGGCGAGCCCGAGGCGCTCCGCGGGGCACGGATGTCGGCCGACCTGCCGCGCATCCTGGGAGTCGTGCCGCGCGCGGGACGCCTCTTCGTCGCCGGCGAGGACGCGCGCAGCGCGACGCGGGTCGTGATGCTCGGCGAGGCACTGTGGAGGCGGCGCTTCGGCGCCAATCCGCGGCTGGTGGGGCAGTCGATTACCCTCGAGGACCAGCCGTACACCGTGATCGGGATCTTCCCGGCCGGCCGGCGCGCCACGCTGCCGCACGCCCTGGCGAACGGCGAGGTGGTGGATTTTTGGGTCCCCCTACGCCTCGACGAGAAGGTCGCGCCGCGCCGCCTCCATTTTCTGACCGTGATCGGGAGCCTGCGGCCGGGCCTCTCGCTCGCCCAGGCGAGAGGGCGGATGGCGACATTCGCCCGCCGGCTCCAGGAGACCGGGGTCACCCGCCACGGCATCCGGCTCACCGGCCTGGCCAGCGTCGTGATCGGAGATTCCCGGCCGCTCTTCGTCTCGCTGGCGGGAGCGGTCGGCATGCTGCTCCTCATCGCCTGCACCAACGTCGCGAACCTGCTGCTCGCGCGCGCCGCGGTGCGCCGGCGCGAGATCGCCATCCGGCTGGCGCTCGGCGCCACCCGGGGGCGGATCGTGCGCCAGTTGCTGGTCGAGAGCGTGCTCCTCGCGGTCCTCGGGGGAAGCGCCGGGGTCTTCTTGGCTCTGGCGAGCCTGGCCGGCCTGCGCACCCTTGGCACCCTCGGACGGTCCGCGCTGCCGCGGCTCGGCGAGGCGGCGGTGGACGGCCGCGTGTTGGGCTTCGCGCTCGTCCTCTCGGTCCTGACCGGCCTCCTTTTCGGCCTCGTCCCCGCCCTGCGCGCGTCACGCGGCGACCTCTCCGCCGTGCTCAAGGTCGGTGAGCGCGGCGCCGCCGGCGGACCGGCGAGCGACCGTCTGCGCGCCGGCCTCATCGTCGCCGAGGTTGCGCTGAGCTTTGCCCTTCTCGTCGGCGCCGGGCTGCTCATCCGCAGCCTCGGCCGCTTGCTGGCGGTCGACAAGGGCTTCGACGCCGAGGGGGTGGTGAGCTTCCTGGTCGACCTGCCGCAGATCCGCTACGCCGAGGCACCCCGCCAGGCGGCGTTCTTCCGCGACCTGCGCGAGCGCCTGGTCAACCTGCCGGGCGTGCAGAGCGCCGCCCTGGTGAGCAGCTTGCCGCTCGACGGCGGCGCGAACGGCGGCGTCGGCATCGAAGGCCGCACCTACCCGCCGGACGCCCAGCCGGCCGCCACCAAGAAGATGGCCTCGCCCGGCTACTTCGACGTCCTGCGCATCCGGGTGCTCGCCGGCCGCGCCTTCACCGACGCGGACGTCGCCGGGGCGCCGCAGGTGGTGGTGGTGAACCAGGCCTTCGCCAAGAGCTACTTTCCCGGCGAGAGCCCGCTCGGCAAGCGCGTCGACTTCTCCTGGGACACGAAAGGGCTGCAGCAGATCGTCGGCGTCGTCGCCGACGTGCGGGAGCAGGAGCTCAACCAGCCCGCGGAGCCGACGATCTACATCCCTCTCGCCCAGCGCTCGGACAGCGGCATGTACGCGGTCGTGCGGACGGCCGGCGAGCCGATGCGGATGGTGCCCAGCTTGCGGCGCGCCGTCTTTGCGGTCGAGCCGCAGCAAGCGATCACCGAGGTCCGCCCGCTCCAGGAGGTGGTGAGCAACCGGCTCGCCGCCCGCCGGCTGGCGATGTCGCTCTTCGGCGCCTTCTCGGCGATCGCTCTCGTCCTGGCCGCGATGGGCCTCTACGCTGTCATCAGCTATTCGGTGGTGCAGCGGCGGCAGGACATCGGGATCCGCATGGCGCTCGGGGCGCGCACCGCGGACGTGGCCAGGTCCGTCCTCGTCAAGGGCCTGGTGCTCATCGCCGCCGGCGCCATGGCCGGCGCTCTCGCCTCGCTGTGGCTCGGCCGCTTCCTCGCCGGCATGGTGTTCGGCGTCGGCACCGTCGATCCTGCGACCTACGCCGGCGTCGGCCTGCTCCTCGTGGCCACGTCGGTCGTCGCCAGCACGGTGCCGGCGCTGCGCGCCGCGCGCCTCGACCCCGCCCGCGTGCTGCGCACGCAGTGAGCCGCCGGCTGGAGCCGCCTGCCACCCCTGTGTTAGCATCCGCCGCACAAGCAGCCGGCTGTCCGGCCGGACCTGCCGCGACGTGGCCCAGCGCAAGGAGGGGACGTGAAACTCGGAGATGTCCTGAAGAAGGAAAGGGAACGCAAGAAAATCTCGCAGGACGACATGGCGTCGAAGCTCGGCCTGCCGCCCGAGGAGTACAAGGAGATGGAGGACGGCGGCTCTCCGGCAGAGAAGTGGGGGCCGCTCCTGGCCAAGATCGCCATCAAGTTGGAGACCCCGACGTCGCGCCTGCTCGCCGACAGCGGCAAGTCGGCCGACTGCAAGGCCGGCCAGGCCGCGGAGCTCATCCGTAAGCACCGCGAGCGGCGGCAGAAGACCGTGGACGAGCTGGCCGAGTACATCGAGGTCGGCAAGGACGAGTACGAGCAGATCGAGGCCGGGCAGTCGGGGATCGAGAAGTACGGTCCGCTCCTCCTCCACTACGCCGAGGTCATCGAGCAGCCGGTGTTCAACCTCTTCTACCCCTGCGGCCTGGCGCTCGAAAAACTGGACGACTATCCGTAGTCGTTCCCGCCACAGACCGCGACCTGCCATCGGCCTGCTCCGGCAGGCCGTTCGCGTTTTCAGTGAGGACATGATGCAGAGATTGCGCCGATTCGCTTTCCGATGTGCTCTTCCCTTTGTCCTGTCGATCGTTCTCCTGCCGGCGGCCGGTCACGCCGCCGCCGCTCCCGCCCACTCCCCGGCGCTCGATCCGGAGCTGTGGAAGCCCTACGCGTGGCGCGAGATCGGCCCCTACCGCGGCGGCCGGTCCGCGGCGGTCGCCGGCATCCCCGGCGACCGTTCGACCTATTACTTCGGCGCCACCGGCGGCGGCGTCTGGAAGACGAGCGACGGCGGCCGCACCTGGCAGAACGTCTCGGACGGCTTCTTCGGCGGCTCGATCGGCGCCGTTGCAGTCTCCGCGTGGGACCACAACGTGGTCTACGTCGGCGGCGGCGAGGTGACCCTGCGCGGCAACGTCTCGCCCGGCGACGGCATGTGGAAGTCCACCGACGCCGGCAAGACGTGGAAGCGCAGCGGCCTCGATGACTCCCAGCACATCCCGCGCATCGTCATCCATCCGAAGAACCCCGACCTGGTCTACGCCGCCGTCCTCGGCCACGCCTTCGGGCCCAACCAGACGCGCGGCGTCTATCGCTCCAAGGACGGCGGCGCCACCTGGCAGCGCGTCCTCTTCGTCGACGAGAACACGGGCGCGGTCGACATCGCCATGGATCCCGCCAATCCGCGCATCCTCTATGCGGCGTTCTGGCGCGTGCGCCGCACGCCGTACAGCCTGGAGAGCGGCGGCGCGGGCTCGGGTCTGTGGAAGTCGACCGACGGCGGCGACACCTGGAACGAGCTGACGAAGAGCACCGGGCTCCCCAAGGGGACCCTCGGCATCATCGGCGTCACCGTCTCGCCCACCAGGCCGGACAACCTCTACGCCATCGTCGAAGCCGAGGACGGCGGCGTCTTCCGCTCCAGGGACGGCGGCAAGGCCTGGGCGAAGACCAATAGCGAGCGCGACCTGCGCCAGCGCGCCTGGTACTACTCGCGCATCTTCGCCGATCCCGCCGACGAGGAGGTCGTCTATGTCCCCAACGTGCAGTTCCACCGCTCGAAAGACGGCGGCAAGACCTTCACCACGATCGAGACGCCGCACGGCGACAACCACGACTTGTGGATCGCGCCCGAGGACCCATTGCGCATGATCGAGTCGAACGACGGCGGAGCCATCGTCAGCACCGACGGCGGCAAGACCTGGACGACGCAGGCCAACCAGCCGACGGCGCAGATCTACCGCGTCGCGGCCGACGCCCACTTCCCCTACCGCATCCTCGGCGCGCAGCAGGACAATTCGGCCCTGCGCACCCTGAGCCGCGGCGACGGGCCCGGCATCGGCCCCCGCGACTGGGAGCCCACGGCGGGCGGCGAGAGCGGCTTCATCGTCCCCGACCCCACCGATCCGGAGGTCGTCTATGGCGGCTCGTACGGCGGCTTCATCCAGCGCACGAATCACGCCACCGGCGAGGACCGCGACATCAACGTCTGGCCCGACAATCCGATGGGCTGGGCCGCGGGCGACATCCAGCAACGCTTCCAGTGGAGCTTCCCCATCCTTTTCTCGCCACACGATCCGCACACCCTGTACGCGGCGTCGCAGATGCTGTGGAAGAGCACGGACGCCGGGCAGAGCTGGACGGCGATCTCCCCCGACCTGACGCGCAACGACAAGAGCCGCCAGGGCTCGTCGGGCGGCCCGATCACCAAGGACAACACCAGCGTCGAGTACTACGACACGATCTTCGCCGTGGCCGAGTCGCCGCTCGCCGCCGGGCTCATCTGGGCCGGCTCGGACGACGGGCTCGTGCACGTCACCCGCGACGGCGGCAAGACCTGGAAGGACGTGACGCCGAAGGGGCTGCCCGAGTGGGCGCAGATCAACAGCATCGAAGCGAGCCCGTACGATAGGGCGGGCGCCTACCTCGCCGCCACCAGATACAAGTCGGACGACTTCCATCCTTATCTCTACAAGACCGCGGACTACGGCGCCAGCTGGACGCGCATCGTCGACGGCATCGACGCGCAGCATTTCACCCGCGTCGTGCGCGCCGATCCCGAGCGCCGCGGCCTCCTCTTCGCCGGCACCGAGCGCGGCCTCTATGCGTCGTGGGACGACGGCGCGCACTGGCAGCCGCTGCAGCTCAACCTCCCGGTCGTGCCGGTGACCGACCTGCTGATCAAGGACGGCGGTCTGATCGCGGCCACCCAGGGGCGCGGCTTCTGGGTGCTCGACGGTCTGGCCCTCCTGCGCCAGACGTCCAGCGAGCTGCCGCGCGCGGCGCACCTGTACACGCCGGCGCCGGCCTATCGCCTGTCGGGCGCCTTCACGCCGCTGAAGCCGCCGGACGGGGTGGGGCGGAACCCCCCGGCCGGCGTCGCGCTCTACTACTGGCTGCCCGACGTCCCCGCCGGCAAGACGGTGAAGATCGAGATCCTCGACCACGACGGCAAGGTCGTGCACGCCTACACGGGGAAGGCGGAGGCGAAAGCGAAGCCGGAGGTCAAGGGCGAGAAGGAGGACAAGGACAAGGAGGAGGAGAAAGAGCCGGAGGGAGAGGGGCGGCGCCGGCGGCCGGAGCCGAAGCCGACGACCACCAAGGGTCTCAACCGCTTCGTCTGGGACCTGCGGTATGCCAAAGCGGGCACGTTTCCCGGTATGATCTTGTGGACGGGCGAGCCGGCCGGGCCGATGGTGGTGCCCGGCGACTACCAGGCGCGGCTGACCGTGGGCGACGACGCCACGACGGTGCCGGTCAAGGTGCTCCCCGATCCGCGTTCGAAGTCGACGCCGGAGGACCTGGCGGCGCAGCTCCGTTTCCTGCTTGAGGTGCGAGACAAGCTGGACGCCACGCACGACGCCATCCGCCGCATCCGTGACACGCGCGATCAGCTCGACGCGATGCGCAAGCGGCTGGCCCCCGAACCGCCCCCCGATCCGCATGCGGACGGCAAGGCGGATGACACGAACAAGAGCGTGCGGGATGCCGCCAAGGCGCTCGCCGACAAGCTGACCGCCGTCGAGGAGGCGCTCTATCAGACCAAGAGCCGCAGCAACGAGGACCCGCTCAACTTCCCGGTCCGCCTCAACGACAAGCTCAACGGAGTTGCCGGCTCGGCGTCGCTGGGCGACTACCGGCCGACCGACCAGGCGGTGCAGCTCAAGAACCAGCTCAGCGCGGCGATCGACGCCGAGCTCGCCAAGCTGGACGCGATCTGGAAGCAGGACGTCCCAGCGTTCAACGAGAAGGCGCGGAGCGCCGGCGTGCCGGCGGTGATCGTCCCGGTTCCTCGTCTAAAATAAGGATTCAACCCGGAAACCTCTCGCGAATCGACATCACGATGACAGTCATCACGGAACGCACCACCACCTACGAGCTCGGCCGCTGGGACCTTTCCGAGCTCCTTCCCGAACCGAGCGAGGCGGTGATCGCCGACCGTCTGGCCCGGCTCGAAGCCGCCGTCGCCGCCTTCGAGTCCTGCCGTGACCGCCTGCATCCGCAGGTGGAACGCGACGACTTCCTCGCCCTCCTCCGCCAGTACGAGGAGCTGGTCGAGGACATGAACGCCTTGAGCGGCTACGCTTCGCTCTGGTTCTATTCCGATACCAGCAGCCAGGAGGCCCTCACCTTTCGCAACCGCGTGCGGCAGGCGACCACGGCGGCGGGCAACCGCATCCTCTTCTTCACCCTCTGGTGGCGCGGCCTCTCCGACGAGGAGGCGGCGGCCCTGCTGCCCCCGGATCCCGGCCTCGCCGACTACCGCCACTTCCTGAGCGATCTGCGGCGCTTCAAGCCGTACACCCTCGACGAGAAGTCCGAGCAGATCATCAACCTCAAGGACGACAACGGCATCGGCGCCGTGATGACGCTCTACTCGATGCTCACCAACCGGCTGGAGTTCGCGATCGACGTGGACGGGGAGACCAAGACGCTCACCCGCGACGCGCTGATGAGCTATGCCTTCTCGCCGCGCCCCGAGCTGCGGGCCGCCGCCTACCAGGAGCTCTACCGCGTCTACGCCGACGAGGCGACGATCCTGGGCCAGATCTACGTCAACCGGGTGCGCGACTGGCACGACGAGCAGGTGAGCCTGCGCGGCTACAGCTCGCCGATCGCCGTGCGCAACACGGACAACGACATCCCGGACCGCGCCGTCGAGGTGCTGCTCGCCGTGTCGCGGGAGAACGCGTCGGTCTTCCAGCGCTACTTCCGCCTCAAGGCGGGCTGGCTCGGCCTCCCCCGCCTGCGGCGCTACGACGTCTACGCGCCGCTCGCGGCGTCGGACCACACCGTGCCCTACGCCGAAGCCGCCCGCTCGGTGCTGGAGACGTTCGAGGACTTCCACCCGCGGTTCGCCGCCCTGGCCGAGCGCGTGTTCGCCGAGAGCCATCTCGACAGCGAGATCCGCAAGGGCAAACGGGGCGGCGCCTTCTGCTCCACCGTCCTGCCGCGCTTCACGCCCTGGGTGCTGGTCAACTTCGCCGGCCGCGTGCGCGACGTCGCGACGCTCGCCCACGAGCTGGGCCACGCCATCCACAGCATGCTGGCCGAGGACCATTCGATCCTCACCCAGCACGCCTCGCTGCCGCTCGCCGAGACCGCCTCGGTGTTCGGCGAGATGTTGATAACCGACCGCCTGCTGCGCGACGAGAAGGACCCGCTCACCCGCCGCGAGCTGCTGGCCGCGGCCGTGGACGACGTCTACGCCACCGTGCTGCGGCAGGCCTACTTCGTCCTCTTCGAGCTGGATGCCCATGCGGCGATCCTCGCCGGCCGCTCGCTCGAGGAGATCAGCGACCTGTACCTCGCCAAGCTGGCGGAGCAGCTCGGCGACAGCGTCGAGATCGCCCCGGAGTTCCGCTACGAGTGGCTGAGCATCCCCCATCTCTACTCGACGCCGTTCTACTGCTACGCCTACAGCTTCGGCCAGCTCCTGGTGCTGGCGCTCTACCGCCGCTACCAAGAGGAGGGCGAGGCCTTCAAGCCCGGCTATCTGAAGCTCCTCTCCTACGGCGGCGCCGAGCGGCCGGAGACGATCCTCGCCGAGATGGGGATCGACATGACCGACCGCGCCTTCTGGCAGGGCGGCTTCGACCTCGTGCGGGAGAGGATCGACGAGCTGGAAGCGATCCGGCTGTAAACCTATCGCGGCCGATACAGGCGCAGCTCGGGGCCGAGCTGCGTCTCCGCCGGCTCCCACTGCTTGACCAGCTCGAACGTGCGGAAGATCTCCGCGTAGCTGCGCGCGATCTCCTGCTGGTGGGGCCGCAGCGCCTCGGCGTCCACGAAGCGGCCGTACGCCGCGCTCGCCAGCAGCACGTACTGGAATTGGCGCAGCTCCGCGGGGGACAGGCGCCCGGCGAAGCGCAGGTGGGTCACCTCGTACTCCCCCTCTGCGAAGTCCGGCGTGTACGACTCCTTGAGGATCGAGGCGCCGCGCGGCACGTGAGCGCGGATCCACGCCAGCGCCTCCTGCCGCGTACTCGGGCTGGCGAAGGAGACGGCCTGGCGAATCGTGGCCTCTGCCGGGACGAAGACACAGCCGAGGGCCAGCGCGGAAGCGATGGCGGCGCGCGCCGCCATCGCCGGACGCGGCAAGGCGAGCAGGCGGACGATCCACCCGGCGATGCCGACTCCCAGGAAAACCGCCAGGATGGGGATCACCGGGTAGAGATTGCGCTTGACCACCATGTTCATCGAGGAGATGAGAGCCAGGTAGACGACCGGAAAGGGCAGCAGCCAGAGCCGGCGCGCCAGCTCGGCGCGGCGCGAAAACAGGAAACCGGACAGACCCGCCACCACAGCCGGCCACCCGAAGCTCTCTACCAGGCGTCCCGCATAGAACCCCGTATTACTCTTCGGCACCACCCCCAGCCAGCCGCCCTGGCCGTACTGGTGCACCCCGAAAAAGATCCCACGGTTGCCGAGGAACGCAGCCTCAGGGAAGACGAGCATGCTGGGCATGACGGCGGCGAACGTGACGAGTGCCGCGAGCCCGGCCCACACCAAACCGAACGAGAAATCGCGGTGGGCGATCCGCCAGCGCACCCAGACTGCGACGATCGCCACCGCCACCACCCCCGCCGGGTACTTGCTCCCTGCCGCCAGCCCGGCGCAAACCCCGGCGAGAAGGTAATCGCGCGTGCTCTCGGCGTCCACCAGCCGCGCCACCCAGAGCAGGCAGAGAGTCGCGAAGAAGGCCGACGGCACGTCGCAGATGTTCAAGTGGGAGCCGTCGTTGTAGAGCGGCGAGAAGATCAGCAGGAGCGCCGCCGCGGCTCCAGCCATGCGTCCGCCCAGCCTCTCGCCGATCCGGAAGACCGGCACCACGGTGAGCGTCGACAGGAGCGCCACCACCGCGCGCAGCGCCAGCCACTGGACGGAGAGAGGATCGGTGACCCCGACCGCCCCCGCCCAGCGCGCCGAGACGCCCGGGAACAACCCGACCAACCACAAGGTGAAAGCGTCCAGGTAGTACATCAGGTGCGGATAGACGAACGAGAGCCGCAGCGGAAAGCCCTTGTCGATCTCGCTCGCGTGGTGGTAGTAGGTCCCTTCGTCGAGATAGTAGCGACCATCCACTTCGTGAGAGAGGCCGGTGAAGCGGACGGCGAGCGAGAGGACGAGAAGGGTGGGCAGAAGCCATGAGGCCGACCGGAGCCGGACCGCGAGCCACGCAGCACCGGCGAGCACCCCGGTCACGACTGCCAAACGGCAAGCGATGGGGGGCAGGGAGCGCCCTCCGACGGAAAACATCCAGAGGACGACCGCGAGCGCCCAGGGCACCATGGCCACCCAACCGAGGCGTGAAGCGGACGAGAAGGGAGATGCCGCCGGGGGAGTCTCCACGAGAGGATGGTTGTACCACAGGCATGAGGCCATGGCTTTTTCGTCATGGGACTTCTCTGACCGCCAGCAGGTCTACCCGGAAGGGTGCTAGACTCAAGCAGGAAGGAGCTTGTCCTGTTTCATGCGAGCCTTTCTCTCCCACGCCCAAGCCGACCAGCGCCTCGCGGCCAAGCTGCGCGAAAGCCTCGAGGCCGAGGGACTCATCGTCACAGCCACTGAGGAGCCACCTGTCACCGGCCGAGACGAATGGCGGCAGAAGATCGAGGATGCCATCCGATCTGCCGAAGCGATCCTCCTACTGATCAATGGGCACACCCGGGCAGACCAGGCGCAGGATCTCACCTGGAGACTCGCACTCCAAGCAGCGTGGAACGATCCCCGAAAGCGCCTGGTTCCATTGCTCCTCAAGGACGCCACCCTTCCCGCCTTCGTGCGCAGCGGAACCTCGGGAGATGAAGTCCAGGCGGTTCGAATCCGCGATCGCAAAGATCTGAGCAACACGACCAGCGCCGTGCTCCAAGTCCTCGGCTTGAGTCCCGCCGGGCAAAGGGTCGACCGGCGTCCAGGACCCGATGCCATCCCTGACTCGGGAGGAAAAACAGGCTATGCCGTTGAGCCGGCATTGGGTGAGGCCATCAAGGTCATCCTTCGTAACGACGTCCCAATGTCCCATAACGCTGTCCAGATCGAGACCTACCCCACCCATACCGCCGAGGACCACCAGCGCCACCTCCAGCGCCTCTCCGAGATTCGAGAGTACGCCGAGAGCCTCAAGCGTTGACGAGCCATGCCCGGCGAAAGCGGGAGAGGTGCGCGGGAGCACTTCGGGCGGGGCAAGCTCGCGCTCGATCCGGCCAAGGCGGTGTTCATCAACTGTCCCTATGACAAGGACTTCGAGCCGACCTTCGACGCCATCGTTTTCTCCACAGTCTGCTGCGATTTGACTCCGCGGAGCGCTCTCGAATCCGGTGATGTCGCAGTCTCGCGAATGGAGAGAATCGTGCGCGCGATTTTCACATCGCAATACTCTATTCACGACCTCTCTCGCTGCCGGGGCGAAGGCGACGAGCAGCTCGCCCGCTTCAACATGCCGCTCGAGCTGGGCATCGCGATGGCTCGCCGCTTCCAAGCCCAGGACAAGGAGCCGCCGCACGACTGGCTCCTCCTCGTGCCAGAAGGTCACCAATATAATAAATTCATCTCCGACCTCGCCGGATTCGATCCGGTCCGCCACGACGGAAGGGCCGAGTCAGTCGTGCCGAAGTTGGTCACCTGGCTTGCAACACGCCCTGCCGCCCACGACATCCTCACTCCACGCCAGGTCCTCTCCAAGCTCCCAGCTTTCCGTGAGAAAAAGGCGGAGCTTCAGGAGGAATGGGGCGGCGAGCTCCCGTGGGCTGATCTCGTGCTTGCCGCGATCGAGATCTCTAAACAGACTCCATAGACTGCGCCACCGCCGCCAGGGCGCGCTCCGCGGTGAGCGTGATCACGGCGTGGAGGACCGGATGGAGCCGCTTGAGACGCGCCAGGTAACATCCGCGTCAGGTCCACCGAACGGACCTTCCTGTCGCGCAGCAGCGCCGCGAGCTGGGTCACCGGCAGAAAGACTAGATCCTCCTCGGCGGCTGAAACATTTCCCCTCGCTCCCTCGTCTGGTGGGATGAAGCACGCAGGCAACACCCTTACGAGGAGACCAATCCATGAACGCCAAGAAAGCAACGATGATCGCCCTGCTCGCCGTCGCCCTGACCGCGGCGCGGGCGTCCGCTACCGATCTGTGGCTGCACGTCAAGGTGCACGACGGCAAGGAGGACAGCCACATCACGATCAACCTGCCTCTCTCGATGGTCGAGAAGGCCTCGGCCCTGATCCCGGCCGACGCCCACCACCACGGCAGGATCAGGGTCGAGGGCAAGGACATGGACGTCGCCGAGCTGCGCCAGATCTGGGAGGAGGTCCAGAGGCGCCCGGACGCCACCTATGTGACGGTCGACGAGAAGGACTCCAAGGTCCGCATCGCCAAGCGCGGCGAATATCTGCACATCAGCACCCAGGACCGCACGGGCCACAAGGGGGGGCGCGAGAACGTCGAGATGAAGATCCCCGTCGAAGTGGTGAGCGCTCTCCTCTCCGGCCAGGGCGACGAAATGAACGTCGCGGCCGCCATCCAGGCGCTGGCGCGGCGCGGCGAGGGCGAGCTGGTGACCGTCGACGGCGACGACGAGACCGTCCGCATCTGGGTGGACGCCGCTTCAGAGTCGCGCTGATCGCTCTGCGGTGACGCCATGACACGGTCAGCGAAGGTCCTCTCCATCATCGCCATCGCGATTCTCGCCCTGCCCGTCGGCTGCGGGCTCCTGCTCGCCGGCAGCCTCGTCACCCACGGCCTGGTGACGGTGAAGGTCGACCAGAGCAGGACAGGCGGCCCCGACCTCTTCATCCCGGTCCCCGCCGGCTTGATCTATCTCGGCGTCGACCTTCTGCCGCTCCTCGACACCCATCACGAGATGGCCAGGGCGCGCCGGGAGATCGGCTCCTGGGCGCCGGTCGCCGCGGCCGCCCTGCAGTCGCTCGAGGACTGTCCGGACGCGGTTCTCGTGGACGTTCAGGACCGCGGCGAGACAGTCAGGATCGTCAAGGAAGGGAGAAACATCGAGATCCGCATCCACGACCACGACGGCACCGTCAACGTCTCCCTCCCCGCCCACCTCTTCACCCGGGTCGCGCGCCAGCTCGTCTGATCACCGTCTGAGGTTGGGACCGCCTCGCGCTAGGGTTTCAGCGCGGCGAGCGCGGTCCCCGCGATCTTGCGCCCGATGGCAAGGGAGGCGGTGGCCGCGGGCGATGGGGCGTTGAGAATGTGGATCGCGCGGTCGGAGGTGACGATCCGGAAGTCGTCCACGAGCGATCCGTTGCGGTCCAGGGCCTGAGCGCGGACACCGGCGCCGGCGCGGTGGAGATCCTCGGCGCGGATCTCCGGCACGAGGCGCTGCAGGTCGCGGACGAAGACCGATTTCATCAACGAGCGCCGGACCTCGTAGGCGCCGATCGTCCAGAAACGGGCGGCGAGCTTCCAGAAGCCGGGCCAGACGGCGGTCGCGGCGAGGTCGCGCGGCGAGACGTCGCGCCAGCGGTAGCCCTCGCGGCGCAGGGCCAGCACAGCGTTGGGCCCAGCCTCGACGCCGCCGTCGACTCTGCGCGTCAGGTGGACGCCAAGGAACGGGAAGCGCGGGTCCGGCACCGGATAGATGAGGCCGCGCACCAGGTCTCGCCGCTCCGGCACGAGCTCGTAGTACTCGCCGCGGAAGGGGACGATCCGCACGTCCACCCGGGCGCCGCACAGGCGGGCCACGCGGTCCGCCTGAAGACCGGCGCAATTGACCAGCAGCCGGCAGGCCACGGTGCCGCGGGAAGTGTCCGCCACCAGTCCGGCGCCGTCCCTCCGGACGGCAGTGACGCGCGCACCGGTCCATATCGTCCCGCCTCGCTCCTCCACCTTCCGGCCATAGGCGCGGGCGACCGCCGGGTAGTCGACGATGCCGGTTTCCGGCACGTGCAAGCCGGCAACGCCCGCGGCGTGCGGCTCGATGTCGCGGATCTCCTCGGCCCGCAGGCGGCGCAAGCCGGAGAGCCCGTTCGCCCGCCCCCGCCGTTCGAGCTCGTCGAGGCGCGGCAGCTCTTCAGGGTGCGTGGCCACAACCACCTTGCCGCAGCGCGCGTGCGGGATCTCCTCCTCCGCGCAGAAGCGGTAGAGCGCCCGCGCCCCTTCGACGCAGAGCGCAGCCTTGAGGGAGCCTGGCTTGTAGTAAAGGCCGGAGTGGATGACGCCGCTGTTGTGGCCGCTCTGATGGGCGGCGAGGCGGTCCTCGGCCTCCAGGACCGCGACCGTCAGGCCGCCGGGCTCGGCCAGCGCCAGAGCCGTGGCGGTCCCCACCAGGCCGCCGCCCACCACGGCGACGTCGCAGCGGAGATCGGTCACCGCCGCCCGAAGATCGAGCCGAGGAGGCTCTTGGGCGCCTTCTCGTAGGTGCCGATCAGCTCGGCCTTGACCAGGATGTGGCCGTCCATGGCCGCTTCCAGCTTCGCCTTGGTGGGCTGATGGAGATCGGGCAGCACGACGTCGAGAGCATAGAGCTTGAAAAAGTAGCGGTGACGGCCGATCGGCGGGCAGGGGCCGCCCCAGCCGGTGCGCTTCCAGTCGTTCAGGCCTTGCAGGGTGCCTTCCGGCAGGTCGGCAGGATCGATCCCCTCGGGCAAGCCGGAGGCGGTGGCCGGGAGGTTGTACAGCACCCAGTGCACCCAGGTCATCTTCGGGCTCTTCGGGTCCGGCGCGTCCGGATCGTCCATGATCAGCGCCAAGCCCGCGGCGCTCGCCGGGACACCGCTCCACTCCAGGGCAGGCGAGACGTCGTCGCCTTCACAGGTATAGCGCGCCGGGATCTCGCCGCCGGGCGCGAAGGCGGGGGATGTCAGGGTCAGGCTCATAGGGGGGTCCCTCCTCTCTCCGGCCCATTCTATCCAGCCGATCCGCTGCGCCGTCTCCGGTTCCGCTTTTCCGTCTCCTGCCGGCCTTGGAAGTGGGCTCTTTCCATCATGAAGATCCCTCCAAGAGGAATCACAGAATGATATATCACAAGAATCGATCACAAGGACGGAAAACCAAGATTCCACTATAAGTTAGGAGGAGATGATCAACCCGAAAAACTCTTGACTTACGCTCTTGTTACGCTTTATATTGGCGTTGCGATGGTCAGCCCGCTCACCGCAGAGACGCCGCAGATTTCGCCCGTGCTCGGGCGGCTCGGGCATCTGCGGGCGGCGCTTCCCGAGGCCTTCCGGTCGCGCCTGCAGAGTGCCCGCGAGCTCTCCCGGGCGTTACGCGAAGAGGAAGAGGAGCATCCGCCGCTGCCCACGGCCGTGCCGGCCCTCGACCGCCTGCTCGCCGGCGGCCTGCCTCGCGGGCACCTGGTGGAGCTGGTGGGCGGGCGCTCCAGCGGACGTTTCTCGACGCTCCTCGCGGCCCTGGCTGCGGCCACCGCCGTGGGCGAGGCGGCGGCGCTCGTGGACCTCGGGGATGGCCTCGATCCGGCAACCGCCACGGCGCTGGGTGCCGACCTGACGCGTCTGCTCTGGATCCGCCCCACGACGCTTCAGCAGGCGGTGGCCGCGGCCGAGATGCTCCTCGGCGCCGGCTTCCCGCTGGTGGTCCTCGACCTCGGCAATCCGCCGCTGCGCGGCGGACGGGGCGCTGAGGCCGTCTGGCTGCGCCTGGCGCGGGCCGCTCGCTCCCACGGCGCGGCGCTGCTGCTGGGGAGCCCCTACCGGGTGAGCGGCACCACCGCCGCCGCCGTGATCAAGGCGGAGCGGGAGCGCGCCGTCTGGCAAGGCGGCGAAGCCCCCTGTTCACCCAAAATCCTCGGCGGCGTCGCCTCCCATCTCGCCCTGGAGAAGCATCGCGGCCGTCTTCCCGCGGGGAAGAGCGAAGACCTGGAGCTGACCGTGGCGGAAAGCCCGCTGCCGGCCAAACCTGCCAGGAAGCCCCTCACCCCCGTCCCCTCGAACATGGACAGACACGGACTGGCACGGACGGTCAAGGACATGTCCGTGTACGTCCCTGCTCGTCTGTATTCGTCCGTGTCCGTGGGGATGGTGGTGGGGGGCCTCCGCGCGGCCGGCGGCCGGAGATGACGCGGTGCCATGCCCGCGGTCCGCATCGTCTGCCTTACCCTCCCCCTCTTCCCTCTGGCCGCCCGCCTGCGCAGCGAGCCGGAGCTGGCTCGCGAGGCGCTGGCCCTGGTGGAGGGCAACGGCAACGCCGCCCGCGTGGTCGCCGCCAATCGTCTGGCCCGGGGCGCGGGAGTCAAACCCGGCCAGACGCTGCCGCAGGCGCGCGCCCTCTGCCCCAAGCTGGTGGCCCGGCCGTGCGACGACGAGTGCGAGCGGGCCGCCCAGGAGGTCCTCCTCGAGGTGGCGGAGCGCTTCTCGCCGCGCGTCGAGGACTGCGGCGGCGGTATCGCCTACCTCGACATCCAGGGGATCGAGCGCCACTTCGGCAAGGACGGCACGCCGCCCGAGCTCGACCTCGGGCGCTCCCTCTTGACCGCCGCCGAGGCCGCGGCGCTGCCGGCTCGGGCGGGCATCGCATCGAGCAAGCTCGCAGCGCGCATCGCCGCCGGCTCCCCGGCGTCGCCGGTGATCGTCGACGCCGGCCAAGAGGCCGCCTTCCTCGCCGACCTCCCCCTCTCCCGCCTGGCGCCCGAGGCGGACCTCGCGGCCACCTTGGAGCGCTGGGGCGTGCGCACGGTGGGCGACTTCGCGAAGCTGCCGCAAGCGCGGGTGGCGAGCCGCCTGGGGCAGCGCGGGCTGGAGTTGCACGCCACGGCGCTGGGGATCGATCCGCAGCCGCTCATCCCGCGCGAGCCGCCGCCGGTCTTCCACGAGGGGCTCAACCTGGAGTGGCCGCTGGTCTCCCTGGAGCCCTTCCTGTTCATGGGCCGGGCCGCCCTGGAGCGGCTCTGCGGGCGCCTGGAAGCGTGCGGCCTCGCCTGCAGCCGTCTGGAGGTCGTCCTGCGCCTGGAGCCGGACGGCCACCAGACGCGCTCGATCTCCCTGCCGGCGCCGACTTGTGACGTCAAGACCCTGTTGACGCTCGTCCGCCTCAATCTGGAGGAGACCCCGCCCGGCGCGCCGGTCGCCGGCTTCACCTTCCTCGGCCATCCCGATCGCCCGCGCGAGGCGCAGCTCTCGCTCTACGGTCCGGCGGCCCTCTCGCCGGACAAGCTCGCCACCACCCTCGCCCGCCTCTTCGCCCTTCTGGGCGCCGACCGCGTGGGCTCGCCGCGCCCGGTGGACGGCCATCGCCCGGAGCGCTTCTCCCTGGCCCCCTTCGCGCCGCCGCCCCCGCCGGAGATCCGCCGCGAGCCGCGCCCCGGACGCGGCCTCCTCGCCGTCCGCGTGCTGCGCCCGGCCGTGGCCCTGGAGGTGATCACCAAGGAAGGCGAAGAGCCCGACCGACCGCCGGTGGAGATCCACTCGCTGGCGAGCGAAGACGAGAAGAAGCGCCTGCGGATCGAGGGGCAGGTCAAAGTCGCCTCCGGTCCCTGGGGCCTCGAAGAAGGCTGGTGGACCGAAGACCCCGCCGGCCGCGACTACTGGGACGTCGAGCTCACCGGCGGCATCTACCGCATCTTCCACGAGCGCCAGACCGGCGAGTGGTTTGCGGACGGGGTGTACGATTGACTACTTCTGAATCGACACCTGCTCCAAGAGCACCGGCTGCGAAGTGTAGTTCTCGAGCTCGAGAGTCTTCCCGTCCTTGCTCAAGGAGATTTTGGTGGCAACCGACATGCGTCCCTCTCCCTTGCCGTTTTTGTCGAGGTGGATCTCGATCAAGGTGAAGGGATAGTGGTAGGTGCGCGTCAGATTGGCCGCCTCCCAGAACCGGATCGGCCGGTCGGTGGCGATGAAGATGCGACGGCCGCCGTCTTCCTCGGGCGTCTCAGCGGCGTAATGGAGGTCCCAACCGATGCGGTCCGGTGTCCGGATGAAGCCCACGCGCGGCGCCTTCTGCAGGTCGCTCAGCAGCTTGTCCGGTCCCTGGGTCCGCAGCGTCGCGAGGAGAGTGTCGAGATCCTGCGGCGAGGACCAGCGGTCGACCGCGATCTCGACGATGCTGGCCCGGCGGTGCAAGATGCCCAACCGCCTGTGGGTCGGGAGATTCGACACGCCGAGGTCGATGGCGAAAGAGGTGAGCCGCAACGGGGTTTTGTCCGGCCGCACGAGGGCGAAGGCGGCAAGGCTGAAGACGAGCCCTCCCACCACCAGACCCGCGGCCAGGACGAAGCTCGATAGTCTGCGCTGTCTGTTCATCTGCTTCTCCTTCCAAAGTGCCTGACATGCGAGGCGCAAGCCAGACGAGCGCCTTGACGGGAGCCGTTACAAAGGCTTTACAAGCGAGGAGAAGCGGAGGAAACGATGGGCTCGGATGACGACGATGGGGCCGCGGTCGAGGACGCCACGGACCGCGGTAGGCGGGATCGGCTCGCGGAAGAGTCGCCGCGAGAGTACGGCCACGTCCGGTATTGCGGACGCCGGGCGCCATTCGGCAGTGAGGGGAGATAGTGTGTTCGCATGAGTGGAGTACGAGCCGCCAGTTTGTTCCGCGTCTTGGTCTGCGCAGGTGGAGCGCTCGCCTTCGGATGCTCGCCCGGCGGACACTCGGCCGAGCCGTCGGCGCGCACAGCCGCTCCCGGCAGCGGCAGCCGGGAGGCCCGTCCCTCCGGCAGGGCCACCCTCGGCGCCCTCGTCCACGATCTGCTGCCCAGGGAGCGCCGAAGCCTCGAGCCTCCTCCAGCGGGTGGCGTCCTTCTCGGCGAAGTCATCGCTATGGGACCCACGGCCCGCGCTGGCTTGCGCCACAGGGACGTCATCGAGGCCATCGACGGCACCCCGGTCAAAAGCCCTTGTGACCTGTTCAAGAGCCTGGCGGCCAAGGCGCCGGGACAGGCCGTCAAGCTTTCGGTCCAACGCGGCAACGCCACCTTCGAAGCCGACGTCACCCTGGAAGAGGCGGCTCCGCTCTACTCCCTGGCCTGCAAGACCGGAGACGCGGCCGGTTGCCTGCTCCAGGCCTGGCAGGAGAAGGGAGCCCGCGCCGTAGAGCTCGACGAAGAGGCCTGCCGCTTGGGCCTCGCCGAAGGCTGCGCCGCGGCCGGCAAAGCCTATCTCGACGGCGCCGGGGTCGACCGGGACGCCGGGCGATCGCTCGCCATTTTCGAGCGCGCCTGCATCCTGGGGAGCGCGGCAGGCTGCGGCTCCGAAGCGTTCCAGTACGCCACCGGCCGGGGAGTGCCGCAGGACGACGTGAAGGCCACCGAGCTCTACGTCAAGTCGTGCGACGAGGGCGATTCTTCAGGCTGTTACAACGTCGGGCTGATGATGGAAACCGGCCGTGGAGCGGCGCAGGATTTCACTCGCGCCGTCGCGGCCTACACCGAAGGCTGCGACGGCGGCAGCTTCCTTGCGTGCACCAACCTCGGCTTCCTCATCGAAAACGGCCGCGGCGCGCCGCCCGACGACGAACGCGCAGCAGGCTTCTACCGCCGCGCCTGCGAAGGTGACGGCTGCGGCGACCGCGATCCCAAGGGCTGCCTCAACCTGGGGATCTTCACTCTACACGGCCGCGGCGTCCGCCAGGACCCGCAGCGCGCCACCGATCTCTTCCGGCAAGCTTGCGACGGTGGCGACGCCGACGCCTGCGCTCGGCTCGCGGACCGCTGAGCCGAACTCAGTTGGAGGCGGTCGCCGGGCAGGCCTGGGCCGGCGGGTTGGGGTTGTAGCCCTTCTCCGTGCCGACCTTGAAGAAGTATTTGTTGGCGAAGGTGCTTTCGTGCGGCGTGGCGGCGGACCACACTTTGTCGCAGGCGGCGGTGTTGCAGTGGTCTTCCGGGGCCAGGATCACCGCCGGCTTCTGCTCGACCGGGCACGAGCAGATCGCCTTCTTCTTCGGGTTTTTGGGATCGGGCTTGCAGGTGGCCCCATAACACCACGCCCAGAGGGTCGAGTCGCTCGTGCAGGAGACGGTCTTGTGGCCGGGGTTGTAGAGATTTGAATAGGTCGAAACCAGTTTCGTCGCGCGGTCCGAACAGGTGTCGGGCCCCATCGACCAGCCATTGACGATCTCGCACTCGCAGTTGATGTATTGGCCTTTCTGGGGAGGGCCGTTGGGAGTCGGGCAATACGCCGTGATGCAGAGCGCGTACGGGCCGTTGCAGAAGACGGCGTTGCCGCCGAAGGTGGGAGGAGTGCCGCTCTTCGGGGGCGGTGCGGCGAAAGCCACGGCGGTGATGGCGACCAGGCAGGCGAGGGTGAAACCGCACGGCAGGAGCTTTCTCATCGGCGTCCTCCAAGAGGTCATACAGAAACTTTCAGCGAATGCAAGCCTCGCGTGAGGCCTGCATGAAGTGGGCGCGAGAAACGGTTAATTCGCTGCGACAGTAGCGACCTCAACCCAGGTTGTCAATCCGCGGGGATGGGCCGGACCGCGCAAATGGCGTGGACGGAGGGGCGGAGCCAAGATAGCCTCTGACTGCCCAGGATGAGGAAGGGCCACTTCCGCGTGGAACACGCTTGCCTCGGTCCGGCGGCTCCCCGACACCCAGGATTGAAATCCTGGGCTGGCCACCCTTGTCCCTGCGGGACGGCTGAAGAGTTCTCGGCAGACGAGGAGCTTCTGCTCGTCGAATTCGAATCATCCTGTGCCTCCAGGGCCGTCCCGCAGGGACAAGGGCCTACAGCCCAGGGTTTTAACCCTGGGTCTCGTGGGTCAAAAGAATCTGACAAAGTAGAATAAGGCCCTCATCTCAACACGTCGAGCACCTGCCGCGGCGTCACCACGCGGTCGGCGGCCGCCCCGCGGACAGGCGCTTTGAGCCACAAGGCCAGGACGACCTCTCGCCCGGCGGCGACTGGCAGCCGTCGCGCCTTGGCTTCGAGCTCAGCCAGAAGGCGCTCGGTGTCGCTGGGTGCCGCCCACTTCGCCTCACCGACCAGGACGCTTCGAGGAGACGTCGGAGCCGGCCGGCTTCTTCGTGGCGGTCGAGGAACGGAAGTTTCATGGCGGATGCGCCTCAGGGGCCAGGACTATGCAGCAGCTACATTATGCACCTGCTGCATAGTTCCTGCAGCACGTGGGTCCGGCCCGAACTAAGGTATCCTCCCCCGCGAGAGGCTCAACGCTACAGGAGGAAGGGCGATGACCTGGACGCAGGTGTACTCTCCCGTCAACGGCAGCCTGCTTGGATCGGCGCTCGTCGCCGCCATCCCCGTCGTCGTGCTTCTCGGGCTTCTGGCCTTTCTCCATGTGCGGGCGCACTGGGCCGCGCTCCTGGGGCTCGCCACGGCGCTCGCGATCGCCGTCCTGGTCTATGGCATGCCGGCGAAGCTCGCGCTCGCCGCAGCGGCCGACGGCGCCGCCTTCGGCCTCCTGCCGATCGGCTGGATCATCTTCGGGGCGATCTTCCTCTACGACGTCACCGTCAAGTCGGGCGATTTCGAGGTCCTGAAACATACGATCGCGGGTCTCGCGAGCGACCGGCGCATCCAACTGCTCCTGATCGGCTTCAGCTTCGGTGCCTTCATCGAGGGCGCAGCCGGCTTCGGCACGCCGGTCGCCATCTGCGGCGCCATGCTCATCGGGCTCGGCTTCCGGCCTCTCCAGGCGGCGGGGCTCGCGCTTCTCGGCAACACCGCGCCGGTCGCCTACGGCGCGCTCGGCACTCCGATCATCACTCTCGCCAAGGTCACCGGTCTCCCGGAAGCGGCGCTCTCCGCGATGGCCGGACGCCAATTGCCGTTTTTCTCGGTCCTCGTTCCCTTCTGGCTGATCTGGGCGATGGCCGGGCGGAAGGCGATCCGCGAGGTGTGGCCCGCCTGCCTCACGGCCGGCGTCTCCTTCGGCATCACTCAATTTTTCGTCAGCAACTATTTTGGCCCTTCGCTGGTCGATATCGCGGGCTCGATCGTGTCGATTTTGTCGCTGCTCGTCCTCCTCCGCTTCTGGCAGCCGAAGACGACTTGGAGCTTCGAGCACGAGTCGGACGCGGAGCGCGCGGCCGAGGCGGCAGCGCGGCCCGAGCACACGCCGAGGACGGCATTCAAGGCCCTCGTCCCCTGGTTCCTCCTCTGCATCTTCGTCTTCATCTGGGGCTACCCGGCCGGGAAGGATTTCTTGAATGGCGGTGCCGCGGGGCACGAGAACTTCCTCCACGGCATTTCGGTCCTCAACGTCCCCGTCCCCGGGCTCGACAAGGCGGTGGTGCGGACGCCGCCGGTGGTCAAGAAGCCGACCCCGGAAGCCGCGGTCTACACGTTCAACTGGCTCTCCGCCACGGGGACCAGCCTCCTCCTGACCGGGATCGTGAGCGGCCTCTTCCTCGGTTTCTCCCTAACCGAGCTTCTGAAGATCCTCGGCGGGACGCTCTGGCGGGTGAAGTGGTCGCTGTTGACCATCGCCGCCATGCTGGCCCTCGGATTCACGACGCGCTACGCCGGCCTGGACGCGACGATGGGGCTCGCCTTTGCGTCGACCGGGGTGCTCTTCCCCTTCTTCTCGCCGCTCCTGGGCTGGCTCGGCGTCGCTCTCACCGGCAGCGACACCTCCTCGAACGTCCTTTTCGGAGGGCTCCAGCGGATCAGCGCCGAGAAGCTCGGGTTGAATCCCATCCTGGCCTGCGCCGCCAACAGCAGCGGCGGCGTCATGGGGAAGATGATCGATGCCCAGAGCATCGTCGTGGCGGGCGTCGCCACCGGCCAGCAGGGCAAAGAGGGCGAGATCCTGCGTTACGTCTTCTGGCACAGCATCGCGCTCGCCGCCCTCGTCGGCGTTCTCGTCTTCCTGCAGGCCTATGTCTTCCCGTGGATGATCCCGGCGCTGCCGCTGCCATAAGTGCTCAAGCGGTCGGCTCAGGGCGATGACGCGCTGGCCGCGGGCTATGTCGTGGTCAAGGCAAGGGCGGGAGGAGGAATCGGCAGCGAGGCCCGCTCGCTGCGGCGAGTCGGCGATCGAGGGTCGCCAGGGGGAGGTCGAGCTCTTCTGCCACCGCTACATACCAAGCGTCATAGCTCGTAACGTTTGTCCGCAACTCCCAGACCCGCTCCGCAAAAGGGCTGAAGGACACGAGATCCAACTCAAGCAAGAGGAGATCACGGGCAGCGGCACCGGCTTCCATTCTGCCAAGTTTGCCCGCCAACTCAAACCGCCGGAGGATATTCGTAGCCTCGACCAGAGCCAGATGAGGCGCGACGAGGCTGCCGGAGAGGACCACGCCCTCGGCCCACACTCCTTCTGCGCCCGTGTCCGAGGTGGCGGCGACCAGCAGCGAAGCGTCGACGACCGCGCTCACCGACGGTCCGCGTCTCGGTGAGTGAGGATCTCCTCCGGGGATAGCCTGGTTCCTGCGATCGCCTTCCGCTCTCGGATGCGCTCGAGCACTTTCTCGACCGGCGGGCGTGCGGCCAGACGCTCCAGCTCGCCGAGCAGGTATTCCTGCATCGACTTGGCCTGGAGAGCAGCCCGAGCGGCCAGCTCATCTCTCACCGGGCCAGGGACATCGCGGATGGTAATCTGAACCCTCATGCCTGCATAGTGACACTATGGACTGCAAAACGCAAGCGCTGTCCCTTCTCGGCCTTGGACGGTCGCGGACGATTCGTAGAGCTGCTGATCAGCCTGCACCCGAGGCCGTCACAAAGGGCAGGTGGGGCAGGCTGGCTCGGGGTGGCGCTCACCGGCACCGACACTTCGTCGAATGTCCTCTTCGGGGGCTCCAGCGGATATCAGCGCCGAGAAACTCGGGTTGAATCCCATCCTGGCCTGCGCCGCCAACAGCAGCGGCTGCGTCATGGGCAAGATGATCGACGCCCAGAGCATCGTGGTGGCCGGCGTCGCCACCGGCCAGCAGGGCAAGGAGGGCGAGATTCTGCTTTACGTCTTCTGGCACAGCATCGCGCTCGCCTCCCTGGTCGGCGTCCTTGTCTTCCTGCAGGCCCACTTCTTCCCCTGGATGATCCCGGCGCTGCCGATCGGGAAGTGAGCGGCCACGCCCCGCGCCCGGACCCTACTTTCCTGCGGTTGGCTTGCAAGATCCGCTTGCGGATGCGGATCGCCTTGGGCATCACTTCGTCCAACTCCTCCTTGCAAATGAGCTCGTGGGCCTACTCGAGGTTCACGATGCTCGGGGGGACAAGGTCTCCGCGCGGTGGATTTCAGCCCGCGCTCGCTCCAAAGAAAGGGATCTCAGTAGAATTGTAGTTGTTCCAGCTCCTCCGGTAATAGCCACTTGGCCAGGATCTTCTTGGCTGCGGCATGGACTTCATCCTTTGAAAGCTCCGGACGAATCGCTCGAATCATGCGGCCAAGACCGGCCTTGTAGTGGTGCACGCCTCTGATTCTCTGGCTTTCGATCAGGCGGTATACTTCGCCATTCAGACGGAGACACCGCTTGTTAGTTTGCTCCAGCGCGTCTGAAAATCCAGAAATCTTTCTATCAAGCTCCTTTCTACTGCTTGGATAGCGTGCGGTTGTCTGTGCATAAGCGATTGCAGTCTGGACCTTGTCAGAGAAAAAGCCAAAGAGGCCAAGGATCGTAGACTGCACCAGATCGTCTGCGAGTGTCTCCGCCTCGTATGCGACGCGCGTCTCCAACTCCGTGTCAGGCGGTCCAAACATCACCACAACTCTTCCATTGAGCACCTGTCGAATTTCATCCCGCCAGTCACTTCCTCTCCTCGCCTCGGGAGCCAGGAAGAAGGCCTCGTTATCCTCACACGCTTCTTCGACTGGCTTAGTGTCGGCGCCTCGCTCAACAAAGGGCAGAATTTTCTTCTTGAGCAGAATACCGTGCTCGAGCTCGCGAGCGATCCAGCGAAACCCTCCACGCCGATCCTCTCCTATTTTCTCCGTTTTGGCGGGTATGACGGGTGCTACCGCGTTGCTCAACCAGATAGCTGTCCTAATCTCCTCTGGGAAGGGCTCCCCGACTTGCTTCTCATGCACTTCAATCAGTCGTGCCCTGGTCCTCGACTGGTTCAATGTTTCTCGAAGAAAGGACTTGACCGCAAGCGACGTGCCGACCTCAAAGTGGTGGGATAGGAAGATGAGCGGAGACACGCTTACAGCTGCCTTCTCTCGCTGCTGCCGCAGGAGCGCAGTGAACCGCGCGAATTCGAGGACTCGCCGAAGCCAGAGGAGGTTCTCGAACTCAGACGGGGGTGGGACTTCCACCTGCACGCGACGTCGGAGAGCTTCGACCGCCATCTCCATCTCGAGAATCGATCTGAGGTTTGATCGCGCGTCACTGTACGCGTTGCGCCCAAAAATATCGTCAATAGACTGCGACAGGCCTCCGAGTTCTCGGAGGTACTCAGCCTCGTTCGAAGAATGGCCGAGCTGAGCGTACACAATATTCAAGCAGTACAGGACGAGCAGGCGTGCGAAGCGTGCTTGGATTAGAGCGTAGCCGTTTGCCTCTATGATCTCGCGAGTGAGCCGAAGCAGTCTCGCTCGTTGCGGATGGTTGGGAAATGGATTTATGATATCACGATACTTTTTGTTAATTGACTCTCCCAGCACATCCTCGATCTTCTTGGCCGCATCGATCCGTGATCGCTGCGTTGAATGCTGCTCGAGATCGAAGCAATATTCGCCGGCATCCTCCAGGTATCGCTTCAGCATGAGGTCGAGGCGAAGGTTGAGACTGGCGAGGTACTCCGCCGGATTGCTCGTTCCGGTGAGCAGATTCCTCGGGTTCGAATCGTTGCGGAGGGCCGGATAGATAGCCACTCGGCATTGCCGAGGATTTTTGAAGAGAGTGAGGGAGAGCGGCTCCTCCGGAACCACGTAGACGGGAACGGGACCGAATCGATGGACCGCGACGGTGATGTTCTTCACGGGGAGCCGACCATCACGGATGGCATTCACTGCACTCTTCGCTCGGTTAATGGCCCCCTTTCCGAGTTGCTCGTGCGACCGAAGTTCCTCCTCCAACTGTAGCAGCTCAACATTGGAGCTGCCGAGCGCTTGGCTCAGGCTCAGAGTCTGCGGCTTGGTCACGAGCAGAAGCGTGCGTCGATTCTCTTCGTTGGACAAGAGGTCATACGTCAATCGGGCGCGGAGCTCCGTTCCCTCTGAGCGAACCAGGAAAGAAAAGGAGTGGTCCTTGGACTGCGGCTTCTCAACACTCCACATGCGTGATCCTCCTAGCGGCCCTATAGACTTCTTGGGTCGCCCAGCTTAGTCAATGTGACTCCCCCTTTGGGCCGGACGAAACTCAACCGCCGAGCCTAGCGACAGCGTAAGTCACTGTCAAGAGTTGCCGCGGATAGCGACTTATGCACACTACTCTATTGCACTTCCGGGCTGAGGAGGGTAGAATGAAGACAGGTGAAGAGGCGGTGGAAGAAGCGGGTACAGTCCTTCACACGAGGGGGACCAAGGCCATAAGTCTTGGCTGTTTGAGGCAGGCAGCCCAAAGCGGCCCAAGCACCACCTGGCAGGATGGCCTTACGGCGGACCTGTGCCTAAAAACAAGACGGGATTAACGCACTCCCCGTCACTGCCTCGGCTGCGGCCCGAGTCTCTCGGGCCGCTTTTCTTATGGTCTTACGCCGCAGGCGCCGGCGTTAGAGTTGACCCAATTTGGTGGACACTTGATCCCTCAGAGAAGCACCTTGCCGAGCCGCCTCCAGACGCGGCACCTCGATGCCGCCTCAATGGCTGGAACTATGTAGTAGCTGCATAGTCTCTGCAAGGCAGGCGCCCGCCGTACCAAGTCTCCCCCTACTTCCGCCGGTTCGCCTGCAAAATCCGCTTGCGGATCCTGATCGCCTCCGGAGTCACCTCGACCAGCTCGTCCTCGCGGATGAACTCCAGGGCCTGCTCGAGGTTCATGATGCGCGGCGGCACGAGATGGATGGTGTCGTCGGAGCCCGAGGCGCGCATGTTGGTGAGCTTCTTCTCGCGGGTGATGTTGACGTCGAGGTCGTTGGTGCGCGCGTTCTCCCCCACCACCATCCCTTCGTAGACCTCGTCCCCCGGCGAGACGAACAGCTCGCCTCTCGGCTGGAGGCCCTCGATGGCATAGGAGGTCGCGCGGCCGGCGCGGTCGGCAACCAGGGCGCCGTTTGCGCGGTGGGAGATGTCGCCCTGCCAGACATCCCAGCCGTCGAAGAGATGGTTCATGATGCCGGTGCCGCGCGTGTTGGTGAGGAACTCGCTGCGGAAGCCGATCAGGCCGCGCGAGGGGAGCCGGAACTCCATGCGCACGCGGCCGGAGCCGTGGTTGATCATCTTCATCATCCGCCCGCGGCGCACCCCGAGCTCCTGGGTGACGACGCCGATGAAGTCCTCCGGGCAGTCGATGACCAGCATCTCCATGGGCTCGTGGAGCTGGCCGTCGATGCGGCGGGTGATCACCTCGGGCTTGCCCACGGACAGCTCGTAGTCCTCGCGGCGCATCATCTCGATGAGGATGGCGAGCTGCAGCTCGCCGCGGCCGGAGACTTTGTTGACCTCGGGCGCGTCGGTGGGCTCGACGCGGATCGAGACGTTGATCAGCTTCTCCTTCTCCAGGCGCTCTTTGAGCTTGCGTGAGGTCACGTGCTTGCCCGACCGGCCCGAGAACGGAGAGTCGTTGATCGACATCATCATCGCGATCGTCGGCTCGTCCACCAGGATCGGCGGCAGTGCCTGGGGATTGTCGCGCTCCGACAGGGTCTCGCCGATGTTGACCTCGGCGATCCCCGCCACGGCCACGATGTCGCCCGGGCCGGCTTCGGCGATCTCGATGCGGCGCAACCCCTCGTAACCGTAGAGCAGGGCGACCTTGACTGGATCCACCTGGCCGTCGCGGCGGCAGAGCGCCGCCTCCTGGCCCTTGCGCACGCGGCCGTTGAAGATGCGGCCGATGACGAGCCGCCCCACGTAGTCGTCGTAGCCCAGGGTGTTGAACAGCATCTGGAGCGGCATGTCCGGGTCGTAGACCGGCGCCGGCACGGTGCGTACGATCTCCTCGAAGAGCGGCTCCAGCGTCTCATCCGGACCGTCGGCGGTGCGGCGGCAGCGCCCCGCCCGGGCGTTGCAGTAGAGGATCGGGAAGTCGAGCTGGCCTTCGCTGGCGTCGAGGTCGATGAAGAGGTCGTAGACTTCGTCGACCACCTCGCCGATCCGCGCGTCCGGGCGGTCGATCTTGTTGATCACCACGATGGGAGTCAGGTTCGACTCGAGCGCCTTGCGCAGCACGAAACGGGTCTGCGGTAGGGGGCCTTCGCTGGCGTCCACCAGGAGGAGGACGCCGTCCACCATCTTGAGCGTGCGCTCCACTTCGCCGCCGAAGTCGGCGTGGCCCGGGGTGTCCACGATGTTGATGTGGATCCCCTGGTAGTAGATGGCCGTGTTCTTGGCCATGATGGTGATGCCCTTCTCCCGCTCGAGGTCGATGGAGTCCATCACCCGCTCGGCGACGTGCTCGTGCGCGCGGAAGATGCCGCTCTGCCACAGCATGGCGTCGACCAGGGTCGTCTTGCCGTGGTCGACATGGGCGATGATGGCCAGATTGCGGACGTCGTCTCGTGTCTGCTGCGCCAAGCTGCTCTCCGTTTCTCGTGGGGGAAGGTGCCCTGGAGGGTCAGAAACCGGGCGGCGGAGGATACCACAAAGCCAGGCGCAAACGGGAAGGGCAGTCCTTGTCATGTAGAATGCCCCGATCCGTGGACCGGCCGGAACGGCAATAAAGCATTCCGGAATCCGGTTTCATCCCATGAGCTCATCTCTGGCGGCGAGCCCGCTCTCTCCGCCCCTCAAGGAACCATCCATGATCAGACGTAGACAGCCGGTCCTCCTCTTCGTAGCTCTCCTGTGCGCCGTCCTTGCGCCCGGCCTGACAGGCTGCAGGAAGGCTACGCAGGGAGATTCGGCGCAGACCAAAGCGAGCACGCCGGCACCGACTCCGGGCCAACCGCCCGGACAGACCCCGACAGGGCGGCCCGAGGGGTCCGCGAAGCTGGCCAGCCTTCCTTCAGGGATGCCTTCAGGAATGCCGCCCGCGGCCGCCACGCCGATCGATCCGGCCAAGCTCCCGGCCGTGGTCGCCAAGATCAACGGCGTGGCGATCAAGAAGGCGCAGCTCGTCGAAGAGGCCGCGCAGATGCGCCAGCAGATCGCCCAGACGCAGGGGTTTCAGGCGCCGCTCAGCAGCGACTTCTACAAGCAGGTCCTCGACGGCATCATCGCCCGCACGCTCCTCACCCAGGAAGCCAAGGCGCAGAACGTGACGGTGAGCGACGCCGAGGTCGAGCAGCAGATCGCCCAGATCCGCAGCCGAGCCGCCAACCCGAAGGCCTACCAGGACGCTCTGGCCGCCAACGGGATGACCGAAGCGACCTTGCGGCAGCGCATCAAGTCGGAAGGCGCAGTGCAGAAATTCCTGCAGACCAAGGTCCTCGCCGGCGTCACGGTCAGCGACCAGGTGGCGAAGGATTTCTACGACAAGAACCAGGACAAGATGAAGCGGCCGGAGCGTGTCCACGTGCGCCACATCCTGCTGCGCGCCGAAGCGAGCGCGCCGGCCGCCGACAAGGCGAAGGCCAAAGCGAAAGCCGAGGACCTCTTGAAGCGCGCCCAGAAAGGCGAGGACTTCGGCAAGCTGGCGAGCGAGAATTCAGAGGATCCGGGGTCGAAGATCCGCGGCGGCGAGCTGCCCTGGTTCACCCACGGCCAGATGGTGCCCCCCTTCGACAAGGCCGCCTTCGCCCTCACCAAGCCGAACGAGCTGAGCCCGGTGGTCGAGAGCCCGTTCGGCTACCACGTCATCCAGCTCGTCGAGAAGCAGGACGCCAGCGTGGCGCCCTTCGACATGGTCAAGGCTCAGATCGAGGAGTTCCTGAAGCAGAAGCAGTCGCAGCAGGTGCTCGCCGCCCACGTGCAGGAGCTGCGGACGAAGGGGAAGGTCGAGACGTTCCTGTAGGATGTCGCCCACACCCTCGCCTCCTGCCCTGGCATAAATGCCGGGGCTACAAAAGCAGCGCCGGGCAAGCCGGCTTCAAACAAGAGGCGATTCGTCTTCGGGCGAAGGCTCGCGAGCGAGGGGCAGCTCTGCCTGGAGCGCCTTGTCCTCGGCCACCATGAGCTCCCGCGCCGCGCGATCCACCGCTTCCACCGTCTCGATCTCCTCGCCGCCGGCCGCTCCCAGCTCCTGGAAGCGCCGGGTGGCGGGCAGGACGCGCGATTCGAGCGAGCCGACGGCACGGTTGTAGGCGTCGACGCTCTGCGTGAGAGCGCGGCCCACTCCCGCGAAGTGCTGGGCAAAGGTGCGCAGGCGCTCATAGAGCGACTTTCCGAGGTCGCTGATCTCCCGCGCATTCTGCTCCACCTGCTCCTGGCGCCAGCCGTAGGCCACCGCGCGCAGGAGCGCAATCAGAGTCGTGGGCGTCGCGAGGATCACCCGCTGCTCGACGCCGAACTCGATGAGGGTCGGATCCTGCTCCAGGGCGGCGCTGAAGAACGTCTCGCCGGGAAGGAAGAGGACCACGAACTCCGGCGCCGGCTCGAACTGCGCCCAGTAGTTCTTCATCGCCAGCTTCTGGAGGTGGGTGCGGATCTGCCGGGCGTGCTCCTTGAGCTTGCCGCGCCGCGCCTCTTCGTCCGGCTGGTCCAGGGCGTCGAGATAGGCGTCCAGGGGAGCCTTGGCGTCGATCACCACGTTCTTCTTCCCAGGCAGGCGGACGACCAGGTCCGGACGCAGGCGGCCGTCGCCGGTGTCGACCGTCTCCTGCGAGGAGAAGTCGCAGAAGGGCACCATGCCGGCCATCTCGACGACGCGCAGGAGCTGCATCTCCCCCCATCGCCCGCGAGCCGCGGGAGCGCGCAGCGCCCCCACCAACCGCACGGTTTCTCTTTCCAGGGTGGCCTGGGAGGCGGCCAACCCCTTCAGATGCTCCGTGAGGCTGCCGTAGGCCGCTGCCCGCACCGTCTCGATCTCCTGGATCTTGCGGTCCACCTTGTCGAGCGACTCGGCAAGCGGCCGGACGAGCTCGCCGATCGCCTGTTGGCGCCGCTCCAGGTCCCCCCGCGCACCCTCCTGGAAGCGCTCCAGGGTCGCGTTGGCCAGATGCAGAAACGAGGCGTTGTTGCTCTGCAAGGCCTCCGAGGAGAGCGCCTTGAAGGCGTCCGCCAGCTCGCTCTCCGCCCGCTCGAGGAGTCGCAGCTTCTCCCCCGCCGCCTCGCGCTCCTTCTCCAGCAGGGTCTCCAGACGCGCGAACCGCGCATTCGCCCACCCCCGGGTGAGCGCCCAGGCTAGGGCAGCGCCGACCACGAGGGCGAGGAGGGCGAGGAAGATCTCGGCGAACATGGGCGGGGCCAGGATATAGGATTTCGCAAACGCGCCGGCCCAGCGCCCCTCACCCCCCGGCCCCTCTCCCATCTCCCACCCGCCCGTCCCCGGGAGAGGGGAGAAAAACTCTTGATTTTCCTGCTTCTTGTCTCCCCTCTCCCGGCGGGGGTGAGGGCGGGAGATGGGAGAGGGGCCGGGGGTGAGGGCGCTTCTGGGCGCCGCCCTTGAAGAAGGCGAGCTACTTCTGCAGCAGATGCCGCGCGATCACCAGCCGCTGCATCTCGCTGGTGCCTTCGTAGATCGTGGTGACGCGCACATCGCGGTAGAGACGGGAGATTTCGTAGTCGTCGTGGAAGCCGTTGCCGCCGTGGATCTGGAGGCTCTCCTGGCAGGCGCGGTTGGCGGCTTCGGAGGCGAAGAGCTTGGCCTGCGCGGCGAGCCGGCCGGCGTCGCGCGAGCCCTCTTTGGATGCCGCGGCGTAGGTGAGGACGCGGGCCGCGGCGAGCTCGGTGGCGATCTGGGCGAGCTTGAATTGGACGGCCTGATGTTGGGCGATGGGCACGCCGAACTGCACCCGGTCGCGGGCGTACTGCGCGGCGAGCTCCAGGGCCCGCTGGTGGATGCCCACCGCCTGCGCCGCGATGCCCAACCGCGAGTGGTTGAGAGTGGCGAAGGCGATCTTCAGCCCCTGGCCCTCCGTTCCCAGCAAGTTCTCCGCCGGGATGCGGCACTGATTGAAGAAGATGGCGGCGGTCCGCGACGCGTGGAGGCCGAGCTTCTCCTCGGGCTTCCCCACCGCGAATCCGGGTGCCTCGGACGGCACGACGAAGGAGGAGATCCCGTGCTTGCCCGCCGCGGGATCGGTGCGTGCCATCACCACATACCACTTCGCGAAGCCGGCATTCGTGATCCACGCCTTTTCGCCGTCGAGCACCCAGAAATCGCCCTCGCGGCGGGCAGTGGTGCGTAAGCTTGCGGCGTCGCTCCCCGAGCCCGGCTCGGTGAGGCCGAAGCCGCCCAGGGCCTGGCCGGAGGCGAGGGATGGCAGCACCCGGCGCTTCAGCTCCTCGCCGCCATAGTTGTCGATCGGCCAGGCGCACACCGAGTTGGTGACGCTCATCGTCACCGCCGTCGCCGGGCAGACGCGGGCGACCTCCTCGATTGCCAGACAGTAGGACAGGGCGTCGAGCCCGGCGCCGCCGTACGCCTCGGCGACCATCATGCCGAGGAGGCCCATCTCCCCCATCTCGCGCAGGATCTCCTCCGGGAATCTGTGCTCGCGGTCGCGCTCCGCCGTCCCGGGGCGGATGCGCCCCTCGGCAAAGCGGCGCACCTCGGCGCGCAGCAGCTCCTGATCCTCGGTCAGCCCGAAGTCGATGCCCGCGGTGGATTCCGGAGCGGCGGACGCGGCGGGCTCGGAGAGAGTGGCGACCATCGGATCAGGCCCTGTTGAGCACCCAGTCGGCGATCACCATCTTCTGGATCTCGCTCGTGCCCTCGTAGATCTCGGTGATGCGCGCATCGCGGAAGTAGCGCTCGACGTTGTACTCCTTGGTGTAGCCGTAGCCGCCGTGGATTTGCAACGCCTTGTTCGTCACCCGCTGCGCCATCTCGGATGCGTAGAGCTTCGCCTGCGCCGCCTCCAGCGTGTAGCGCTTCAGGTTCTCCTTCGCCCACGCCGCCTTCCAGGTGAGCAGGCGCCCGGCGTCGATCTCCGTCGACATGTCGGCGAGGTAGAACTGGATCGCTTGGAAGTCGGAGAGGTGCTGGCCGAACTGCTCGCGTTGCTGCGAGTACTTGAGCGCCTCTTCGAACGCCCCTTGGGCGATGCCCACCGCCTGCGCCGCGATGCCGATCCGCCCGCCGTCGAGCGTGCTCATCGCGATCTTGAACCCCTCGCCGTCCTCGCCGAGCCGGTAGCGGGCCGGGATGCGCATGTCCTCGAACGCCAGCTCCGTCGTGCCCGAGGCGTTGACGCCGAGCTTGAACTCGTGCGTGCCGTGGCTGTAGCCCGGGGTGTCGGCGGGGACGATGAAGCAGGTGATCCCCTTGTGCTTCTTCGCCAGGTCGATCGATGCGAACACCAGGGCAACGTCGGCGTCGGTGCCGTTGGTGATGAAGATCTTGTTGCCGTTGAGCACGTAGTCGTCGCCGTCCCGACGCGCCGTCGTCCGCAGGCCGGCCGGATCGCTTCCGGCGCCCGGCTCCGTCAATGCGAAGCAGCCGAGCTTCTGCCCGGCGGCGAGCGGCGTCAGGAACTCCTTCTTCTGCTCCTCCGTGCCGTATTTGAGCAGCGGATCACAGACCAGCGAGTTGTTGACCGAGAGGATGACGCCCGAGGTGGCGCAAACCCGGCTGATCTCCTCGATGACCAGGCAGTAGGCGATCGTATCCATCCCGGCGCCGCCGTACTCCTCGGGCATCGCGACCCCGCCGAGCCCGAGCTCTCCCGCCTGGTCAAAGAACGAGCGCGGAAACTCGCCCGTCTCGTCGATCTCCTTCGCCCGCGGCGCCACCACCTCCTCGGCAAACCGGCGGACGTGCTCGCGCAACATCCTCTGCTCGTCACTCAGCTCGATCTTCATGATGCCGGCGATGGTAGCAGCTCAGGCTCCCGCGCGTCATCCCGGAAGAGCGGCTTGCGGCCGTCCGTCCAGGGCTTCGCAGCGGTACTTGCCCGGCTCTGGCCGGGGTCACGCTGCCACCGCGGTGATTCGGACCCGGTCGAGAACCGCTACCAGCTCGTCGACCTGCAGCGACGTGAACAGGCCGTCGGGGCCTTGCGGTGTGATGTCGGTGAAGGGCGACTCGTAGAGGAGCGCCGCGTCCATGACGCCGTGCTCGGTCAGGTGGTCTACGATCAGGTTCACGAATTCGATCTGGTTCGCGGTCAGGGTCTTGCCGGACAGGAAGCCGGCGAGCGCTTCCTTGGCTGCCTCGCGATCGAGGCCGACGAGGGAGCGGACGAAGAGGCCCAGGCCCTGTGATTCCGTCTTGGCGCGGGCAATGTCTTCAGGTCCGCCCACGCCGCTCTCGCCGAGCATCCGCTCCAGCTCCGCAAGATCGCTGGCGGTCAACGCCTTGTTCGTCCGCAGCTTGTGAAGAGGAGGATGGCGGTGGAGACGCCGGCGTAGGGTTTGAAGACGCCGCCGGGGAGGGAGAGGACGGCATCGAGCTTCTCGTCTTCCACCAGCACCCGGCGCAGCTCTTTGTGCGCCTTGCTGGAGCCGAAGAGTACGCCGTCGGGCACGATGACGGCGGCGCGGCCTCCGGGCTTCAGGAGGCGCAGGAAGAGGGCGAGGAAAAGGAGCTCCGTCTTCTTGGTCTTCACCATCCGCTGGAGATCCTTGGACGTGCTCTCGTAGTCGAGTGAGCCGGCGAAGGGCGGATTGGCGAGCACGAGGGTGTAGGTCTCGGCGTCGGCCGCATGGTCTTCGGCGAGCGAATCGCGGTAGACGATGTCGGGGTTCTCCACACCGTGCAGGAGCATGTTCATACTGCCGATGCGGAGCATGGTGGAGTCGAAGTCGAAGCCGTGGAATAGGCCGTGGTGGAAGTGCCTCTTGAGTTTGGCGTCGCGGAGGATCTCCGGATGATGCTCACGGAGATATTCGCCGGCGGCGACGAGGAAACCGGCAGTGCCGCAGGCGGGATCGCAGATCATGTCGCCCGGCTGCGGGGCGGTCAGCTCCACCATGAGGCGGATGATGTGGCGCGGGGTGCGGAACTGGCCGTTCTGCCCTGCCGAGGCGATCTTGCCGAGCATGTACTCGTAGAGGTCGCCCTTGGT
>Ga0075436_100000149_pt1 | contig 43158 bp, 50 predicted proteins | sample RhiMethybrSRZTD5_FD_75303 | JGI IMG/M metagenome (GOLD analysis project Ga0075436, IMG submission 75303) | Populus rhizosphere microbial communities from Tennessee, USA - Rhizosphere MetaG P. TD hybrid SRZTD5 | ecosystem: Host-associated > Plants > Roots > Rhizosphere > Soil | place: USA...
GTGAGGATCCTCAAGATCACCGGGGGCAACGTGACCAAGGCGGCGCGCCTGGCCGGGCGCAACCGCACCGAGTTCTACCGCCTCCTGGAACGCCATTCGCTTGAACCGGGGATGTTCAAGGGCAATGCCCAGAAGGAGAGGGTGACTGCATGAATATCCTCAAGCGAATCATCGGCTTGTTCGCGCTCGGGTTTACCCTCACGGCGGCCGGGCAGGAGCTCGCGCCGGACCAGCTGGTGCAAAAAGTGACCGAAGAGGTGCTGGCCGCGATCAAGAGCGACAAGCAGCTCGCCGCCGGCGACAAGCAGAAGGCGCTCAAGCTCGCCGAAGAAAAGGTGCTGCCTTACATCGATTTCGAGGAGTCGACGCGCCTCGCCGTCGGTCGCGCCTGGTCGCAGGCGACGCCGGAGCAGCGCAAGAAGCTGGTGGGCGAGTTCCGCAACATGCTGGTCCGGACCTACTCGAACTCGATCGAGGCCTACCAGGGCCAGACGATGAAGGTCTTGCCTTCGCGCGGCGGCAAGGGCGAAGCAAAAGACGAGGCGACAGTGCGCGCGCAGTTCGTCCGCGCGGGCGGCAAGCCCCTGCCGATCGAGTTCCAGATGCGCAACAACGGCAAAACTTGGAAGGTGTACGACATCGCCGTGGAAGGCATCAGCCTGGTGCTCACCTACCGCAGCGAGTTCGACGCCGTGGTGAAGCAGGAGGGCATCGACGGGTTGATCAAGCGTCTCGAGCAAAAGAACAGCCCAGCCAAGCTCGGCTGAGCTCGAGAGCAGCCCCATGGAGCAAAAACCGCGGTGGGCAGAAATGTGCGCCCAGATCCTCAAGCAGTGCGAAACGGTGCGCGGAGGCCGCGAGAGCCTCGCCGCCTTCCTCGGCGTGCATCCGACTCAGGTTGCGATCTGGCTGAGCGGGAAGTCGGGTCCGCCGCGCGCGGTGTTCGAGAAGGCGATGGAGATCATCCTCGCCGAACACGATCGGCGCGAGGCCCTGGAGCAGTCGGGCCGGATGCCGCGGCGCCGGCGTAGCGATTCGGCGTAGCGGCGTAAAGCAGCGCCTTGCCGTCGAAGCAGCCGGCGCACACGAGCAGCACGGCGAATGCTTCGTCGGCGCCGAGCGCCGGGCCGCATTCCATGTCCACCGGCTCGAGCACGCCGGGCTGCACCTCGTCGCAGATCTCGCAGTAGAAGCGCGCCGGCCGGATCAGCGTGAACGCGTGCCGGGCGCAGCGTGCGCAGCTGATCCGGGTGCCGAGCGAGCTTTCGCCGGCAAGCAGCGGCTCGAACCGGATCGGCTGGGCGGCGCGGCATTGAGGGCAGTGGAGATGCGTGGCGTGCATGCCCTGCGCCCCGCAAGGGATGTGCCTGCGCGCGGCGCGCTTCCCGCCACTAGGCGTGGCGCGCCTCCCTCGACAGGCTGTAGTACGTGCCGGCGAAGATGACGGCCGCGCCGGCGAAGGTCGCCGCCTGCAGCGGCTCGTGGTAGAAGGCGGCGCCGACGATCGCGATCAGCGGGAGGCGCAGGAAGTCGATCGGCACCACCAGCGTGGCGTCGCCCAGCTTCATCGCGCGTGTCATGGAATAGTGGGCAACGAAGCTTCCGCTGCCTATCACCAGGGCCCAGAAGAGATCGACGGGCTGGGGCGCCACCCATCGCGGCAACGCCGTGGCGAAGGTCAGCGGAAGCTGGGTGAGAGACATCCAGAAGAGCACCGCCACCGGCGAGTCGGCGATCGAGATGCGCTTGGTCATCACCATGTTGCCGGCGTAGAACATCGAGCCGAGCACCATCACCAGCGCCGGCTGAAGGCCGCCCGCCGCTTGGTCGACAACTGCAGGGCGCACGATAATGGCGATTCCGGCGAGGCCGAGGACCAGCATCACCACGCGGCCGCGGTTCATGCGCTCGCCGAGGAACGCCGTCGCGAGCAGCGCGACCCACACCGGCATGGTGAACTCGATGGCAAACACGGTCGCGAGCGTGAGCGCGCCGATCGCGTAGATCCAGCAGTACTGTCCGCCGAGATGCATCAGGGCGCGCGCGAGGTGAAAGCGGAAGAGGCGGGTGCGCAGCGTCGCCGTTCCGGAGCGCGCCACCACGGCGAGCACCAGGACCATGGTCACCAGCGTGCGCAGGAACAGGATCTCGAACGCCTCCATGTGGCGCAGCATCTCCCGCGCCGCCACCGCCATGAACGAGAAGGCGAGCACGGCGCAGCTCATCCAGAGGGCGGCGCGCAGCGGGTTTTGATTTAGCATTCGGCCCGATGGAATCCTACCGGGTCCAGGTGGAGCGGCTGTACCAACGCTCGTCCTTCTATCGAAACAAGCTGCGCGCCGCCGGCTTCGAATCGCCGCGAGCCGTGGGCGGCCTGGAGCGCATCGCGGAGCTGCCGTTCACGGAGAAGGACGAGCTGCGCGCCAGCCAGGCCGCGCACCCGCCGCTCGGCGCGCATGCCGCGATCGAAATTTCGCAGGCGGCGCGCATCTATTCCACCAGCGGCACGAGCGGCGCGCCGCTCTACATCCCGCTCACCCGGAGCGACGTCGAGCAGTGGCGCGAAATCGGGCGGCGCAGCTACTCGCGCAACGGCCTCAAGGCGGGCGAGCGCGTCGTGACCACCTATGGCGCGGGTCCTTTCGTCGCCGGCGCCTCGCTCACGGCGTTCGAAGCGATCGGCGCGGTGCACATTCCGGTCGGCGCGGGAAATACCGAGAAGGTGCTCGCGGCGCTGGCGCGGCTGCAGCCCGAGGCGCTCGCGTGCACGCCCTCCCATGCCCTGCACTTATCGGAAAAGGTGAAAAGACATTCCCTGCAGCGAATCATCGTCGGCGGCGAGCCGGGCGGCGGCGAAGTGTCGTTTCGCAGGAAGCTCGAGGAGGCGTGGAGCTGCAGGGTCTACGAGATCATGGGCATCGGCGACATCGCGGCGTCGCTCTGGGGCGAATGCCCGGCGCAGGCCGGGATGCACTTCTCGGCCGAAGAGTTCATCCACGTGGAGCTGATTGATCCCGATTCCCAAAAGAAAATTGACTTGGTGGACGGCGCCACGGGGGAATTGGTGTACACGCACCTCCAGCGCGAAGCGGCGCCGTTGCTGCGCTTTCGCAGCCGCGACCACGTGCAGGTGTGGAGCTCGAAGTGCGCCTGCGGCAGCACGGCCTTGCGTGTTCGCTGCATCGGCCGCACCGACGACATGCTGATCGTGCGCGGCGTCAATGTGTTTCCGTCCGCGGTGCGCGAAGTGGTGGCGCGATTCCATCCCCGCGTCACGGGCGCGATCCTGATCGAGCCGCGCAGCCGCGGCGTGCGCCAGGAACCGCCGCTTCCCATCGCGGTGGAAGGCGATGCGGGCCTCGCCGAAACGATCGCCGCGGAAATCCGCGCCGCGCTGACGTTCTCCGCGCAGGTGCGGATGGTGGCGCCGAAGAGCCTGCCTCGCTCCGACTACAAGTCGAAGCTCGTCGACTTCTCCGGCGCCCCTTAAGCCGTTACGATCCCGGCGGCGCCGGCGGGTTGGTCGCCCAGCTCGGCCCCTGGAGCACCCAGTGATTGGACGGCCGGCGCGTGTTGGTGCGTGGCGCAGGCTCGCGATCGATCGCGGTCTGGTCGGCAAGCCGGTCGCGGTTCACGCTGTTGTCGGGGACCGGGGCGACCTGAGGTCCGGCATCGATGTATCCCGGCGGCACGGTCTGCGGGAGCGGGACCGCGCCGTTGGGCGCGCCGTACGAGCCGGTGCCCTGCGGGCCGCTCGGCATGCCGGCCCACGTCGATGCCACCGGCACCGCGGCAGCGGCAAATACACACGCGGCAAAGGTCTTTGCCTTCATTTCATATTCCTTTCGGGAAAAAAGATTTGGAACGCTGGCGAGCTGCCAGTTGAAACTCCTCTCGCAAAGGCTGTGCCAGGCAGAAAATAACCCCCTAGAATCCGAGCCCTTATCAGGAGTGGGCTGCGCATGGCCAAGGCCGATCAGAAGCTCGACATCTTTCCGCACATCTTTCCGGAGGCTTACTTCGACCGGATGAAGCGCATCGCCGAGGGCAACCCCGGGCTTGCCGCGGCGCTCAAGCGCTGGATGCACATCCCGGTGCTCTGGGACCTCGACCGGCGCATCCGCATGATGAAGCGCTGGCCCGGCTACCAGCAGGTGCTGACGCTGTCGATGCCGGCGATCGAATTCCTCGGCAGCGCGGCCGAGACGCCCGAGCTCGCGCGCCTCGCGAACGACGGAATGCACGAGATCGTGGTGAAGCACCCGGATCTCTTCCCGTGCTTCGTCGCGTCGCTGCCGATGAACAACGTCGCGGCCTCGCTCGAGGAGATGGACCGCGCGATCGGCACGCTGGGCGCGAAGGGCATCCAGATCTTCACCAACGTCAACGGACGGCCGCTCGACGAGCCCGAGTTCTTCCCGATCTTCCAGCGCATGGCGCAGAAGTACGATCTGCCGGTCTGGGTGCATCCCTCGCGCACCGCCAAGTTCGCCGACTATCCCACCGAGCAGAAATCGAAGTACGAGATCTACTGGCTCTTCGGCTGGCCCTACGAGACCAGCGCGTTCATGGCGCGCATGGTGTTCTCGCAGATGTTCGAGAAGCTTCCCAACCTCAAGATCATTACGCACCACCTCGGCGCCATGGCGCCCTTCTTCGTCGACCGCATCGGCTACGGCATGGACCAGTTCGGCAGCCGCACCACCGACGAGGACTACGAAGGGCTGCTGAAGCGCATGAAGAAGCGGCCGCTCGACTTCTTCCGCATGTTCTACGGCGACACCTCGGTGAACGGCTCGGCGAGCGCCATCCGCTGCGGCTTGGACTTCTTCGGCGTGGACCACGTGCTGTTCGGCACCGACTGCCCCTTCGACCCGGAAGGCGGGCCGCTCTTCATCCGCGAGACCATCAAGACGCTGGACCGGATGGCGCTCAAGCCGCTCGACCGGCGCAAGATCTATTTCGGCAACGCGATCAGCATGTTGCGCCTGCAGCCGCGCCAATCGGGCCAAAAGGGTCGCGCCAAGGCGAAAAAGAAGAAAAAATAGGGACTGTCCCTATAGAGGAGGCGGGCATGGACCGAGCGAGCTTCGAGGCGCGCCTGAAAGCCGAAGGCTTTCCCGAGATCCGCGTGAACGAGCTGCAGGCGGGGCGCCACAACGCCGAGCACTCTCATCCTTTCGACGTCCTCGGGCTCGTGCTCGAGGGCGACATCACCCTCACCGTGCAAGGCGAGGTGCGCACGTACCGCGCGGGCGAGGAATTCTCGATGAAAGCCGGCTGCGCGCACGTCGAGGACATCGGCGCGCAAGGCGTCAAATATCTCGTCGGTCGGCGTCCGGTCGGCGCAAGCTGAAAGCGGCCCTCCCAGCGGTTCTTGCGGCCGGCGTGGCGGGTTGCGCGGGCATGCCCGAGAACATGGCGGCACCGCCGCTGCCGACGGCGGTGCGGGTGCCCGCCGGGCAGCGCCACACGCTCACGCTCAAGTCCACGGGCACGCTGCATTACGCATGCCGCGCCTGGCCCGGCGTGCCGGGCGCCTATGGATGGGTGCTCGACGCGCCGGATGCGGCGCTGCTGCACTGGAGCGGCCTGCGCGTCGGCCGCTACTCCCGCGGCCCGACGCTGCAGTACCGGGACGGCAGCCGCGTGACGCTGAAGCTCGTCGCGTCCTCTCCCGACGAGGCGGGCAAGATGCCGATCCAGCTCTACCGTGCCGCGAGCCACGACGGCGAGGGCGAATTCGCCGACGTCACTTACGTGCAACGCTTGAATGCGGTCAGCCGCGAGCCCGACGCGCCATGCTCGGCGGGCAGCGCCGGCAAGACGGCAAAAGAAAAATTCACAGCGGACTTTTTGTTCTACAAGGCGCCCTAGCCGGCGCGGTCAGTGCAGCGTGGCGCCGTTGTTGCTCGCGATGGCGCTCGTGAGCACGGTCGGATCGACCGGCTTCACGAGGTGCAGGTCGAAGCCCGCTTCGCGCGAGCGGGCGCGATCGGCTTCCAGGCCCCAGCCGGTCACGGCAACGATGCGCAGCGGCTTCACACGCTTCAACGCGCGCAGCCGGCGCGCGACTTCATAGCCGTCGAGTCCCGGCATGCCGATGTCGAGCAGCACGACATCGGGGCGGAACTCGACCGCCATCCGCAGCGCCTGGAGGCCGTCGTACACGACGCAGATCTCGTGCCCGAGCGATTTCAGCAGGAGCCCAAGCGTGGCGGCAGCATCCACGTTGTCGTCCACGACCAGAATGCGCTTCGCGAGCATCGGACTGACGCTGGCGGGGGCGGCGTCGATCGGCCGCGCCGCGGCCTTTTGCAGGGGTAGACGCAGCGTGAACCGGGCGCCCTTGTTCTCGCCTTCGCTATGGGCCCCGAGCGTGCCGCCGTGCGCTTCGGCGATGCGGCGCGCGAGGGCAAGGCCGACGCCCAGTCCGCCGCCGATCTTCTCCAGCGCCGAGCGGCCCTGGACGAACATGTGGAAGATCCGCTCCAGCATGCCGGGCTCGATGCCGCGGCCGTTGTCGCTGACCTCGATCACCGCCCAGCCGTCTTCCTGGCGCGCTCCCACCGCGATGCGGCCCGCCTGCGGCGTATAGCGCGCCGCATTGTTCAGCAGGTTGGCAAGGAGCTGCGTCAGCCTGCACAGGTCGCCTTGAACGACCAGCGGCTCGGGCGGAAACTCGACGTCGAGCCGGTGCCTGCCGAGTTCGATGGCTGGCGCCGCGGTCTCGGCGGCGCGGCGCACCACCTCGGCCATGTCCACCTCGGCCAGCTCGAGGCTCATCGCGCCGCGCGTGACGCGCGCGATATCCAACATGTCGTCTACGATGCGCGCGAGCTGGGCGCTTTGGCGATCGATCGTCTCGCGCATGGCCTGCTGCGCCGGGTCGGACCCGGGCACTTTCGCCATGACCTCGACCGCGGTGCGGATCGGGGCGAGGGGGTTTCTCAGCTCGTGCGCGAGCGTCGCGATGAACTCGTTGACCTGCTTGGCCGCGTCCTGCAGCGACTGCATCTGGCGCCGGTCGGTCAGGTCCTGCGTCACCTTGGCGTAGCCGCGCAAATGGCCGGAGGCGTCGTGGAGAGGAGTGACGACCACCCTCGCCCAGAAGCGCTCGGCGCCCTTCTTCAGGCGCCATCCTTCGGCTTCGGCGCGGCCCTCGCGCCGCGCCGTGGCGAGCGCCTCCCAGGGCCTGCCCGCCTCGATGTCCCCGTCCGCATAGAAGCAGGAGAAGTGCTTGCCGATGATCTCGTCACGGGCGTAGCCCTTGATGCGCTGCGCGCCCGCGTTCCAGCTCGTGACAATGCCGTCCGGGTCGAGCATGTATATCGCGTAGTCGATGACGCCGTCGACCAGCAGCCTGAAGCGCTCCTCCGCCTGTCGCAACGCTTCCTGCTCGAGCCTGCGCTCGCTGAGATCGCGCGTGATCTTGGAGAAGCCGAGGAGCTTTCCGCCTTCGTCGCGCAGCGCCGAGATCACGACGTTCGCCCAGAAGCGCGAGCCGTCCTTGCGCACGCGCCAGCCTTCGTCCTCGAAGCGCCCCTCGCGGGTGGCGAGCCGCAGTTCCTCCGCGGGCCAGCCGCGCGCTACGGCGTCCGCCGTATAGAACGCCGAAAAGTGCCGGCCGATGATCTCCTCGGGCGCATAGCCCTTGATCCGCTGCGCGCCGAGGTTCCAGGTCATGATCCGGCCCGCGGGATCGAGCACGAACATCGCGTAGTCCTTCACCTGCTGGACCAGCTGCTGGAAGATCAGCGGATCGACCAGACCGTCAGTCCCGGCCATAGCCTGCAGCTCTCGCGTCTTCCATGCACTCGGTCAGGGTCTCGAAGACGCTTGGGGACTCCATCGCGAGCCGTCCGGTCTGGGTATGAGCGCGCCACTTCCACCGCACCGAGCGATCCGCAGGATCCTCAACGGGAACGAATTCCCAACGCAGGGGAAGCTGAAAGCGGTCGGTGGGCGCCATCTACCGGTCAGACCCGAAACGGTGATTATGCCGCGATTATCAAGGAAAAGCCTTGCGTCAGGCGAGCTTGAGCCCCAGGTAGCGCTCCAGGGTTTCAGCGTCGCGCGCGAATTCCGCCGACGGGGCGCGATGCACGATGCGCCCGCGTTCGATCACGATCGCGTGCTGCGTGAGGGCGAGCGCCGCCTCGGCGTGCTGCTCGACCAGGATGGTGGCGATCCCCTGCAGGTTGTTCAGCGCCGCGGCGAGCTCCTCGACGATGATCGGCGCGAGACCCTCCAGTGGCTCGTCGAGAAGCAGCAGCAACGGATTGGTCATCAGCGCGCGGGCGATGGCGAGCATCTGCTGCTCGCCGCCCGAGAGCTGGCTTCCCAGGTTCGCCCGGCGCTCGGCCAGCCGCGGGAACAGGGTATAGATTTTTTCCAGATCCCACGAACCTGGGCGTGCCGCCACGGTCAGGTTCTCCTCGACGCTGAGCGAAGGAAAGATCTCGCGTTCCTGCGCCACCCAGCCGATGCCGAGCTGCGCGCGTCGGTGCGCCGCAAGACCGCCAATTTCCTTGCCGCGGAAGATGAGGCTGCCGCGCCTGAGGCTGGTGAAGCCCATGATGGTGAGGAGGAGCGTGCTCTTGCCGACGCCATTTCTGCCCAGCACCGCCAGGCTGCCCGCCTCGGGAATCTCGAGCGAGATGCCGTCGAGCACCACCGAGTCACCGTAACCCGCTCGGATGTCCTGCATGGAAAGAAGCGGTTCAGCCAAAGCTTTTCCCGAGGTAAACCTCGCGTACCCGAGGGTCACGGGCGATGTCGTCCGGCGTTCCTTCCACCAGGAGCCGGCCGCCGACCATGACGTGGATGCGGCTCGCGAAGCGGAACACGACGTCCATGTCGTGCTCGATGAAGAGCACCGTCAGCGCGTTCGACAGGCCGGCGATGGCCGCGAAGAGCTCGGGGCTCTCGTCTTTCGGCACGCCGGCCGCAGGCTCGTCGAGCAGCAGCACGCGCGGCCGCGTGGCGAGGGCGAGCGCGATCTCGAGCAGGCGCTGCTCGCCGTAGGCCAGCTCGCGCGTCGAGCGCCGGAGCTGCTTTTGCAGATTCAAGGATCGAAGAATCGAAGCAGCCTCGTCGACCTCGGCGCCGAAGCGGCCGAGGCCGCGCCACCAGTTGTGCGCGTGCCCGTCGCGCTCGAGCACGGCCAGCGCGACCGACTCGAGCGCCGTCAGCTGCGGGAACAGCGTGTTGATCTGGAAGGTGCGCGCCAGGCCGCGGCGTACGCGCGCCTCCGGGCTCAGGCCGGTGATGTCCTCGCCGCCGAGGGTGATCCGGCCGGCGTCGGCCGCCAGCATGCCGGTGATCAGGTTGATGAGCGTCGTCTTGCCGGCGCCGTTCGGGCCGATCAACGCGTGGCGCACGCCTCGCGGAAGCTCGAGCGCGACGTCCTGCGCCACGACCAGCGAGCCGAATTTCTTATTGATGTTTTTTACGGAAAGCACTCAGACCGCCGAGGATGCCGTTGGGAAGGAACATCACCACCGCGACGAGCAGCAGCCCGATCCAGAAGTACCAATACTGCGGGTTGATTCCCGAGAACTGGTCGCGCGCCACCATGTAGAGGATGGCGCCGACGATGCCGCCGTAGAGCCGCCCGGCGCCGCCGAGGATCAGGATCACGAGCACATCGGCAGAGCGACCAAATGAGAGAGTTTCCAGGGAAACAGTAGAAGTCGTATGCGTGAGCAGCGCCCCAGCGATTCCGGCCATCGCCGCGGCGATGGTGTAAGCCTTGCGCAGATGCGCCCGCGTGGGCGCGCCGATCGCCGGCATGCGCGTCGCGTTCTCGCGGATGCCGCGCAGGGCGAGGCCGAAAGGCGAATGAATGACCCGCCTTGAAACCAGGAAGCAGAGGAACAGGACCACGAGCGCGTAGGCATAGGCGGTCGCGCCGTAGAGATCGAACTTGAACCCGAGCACCGCGGGCACGCGAAACCCCTGCAGCCCGTCGGCGCCTCCGGTGAGCGCGCTCGCGCTGTTGGCCGCCTCGTGCAGCAGCAGCCCGAAGCCGAGGGTCAGCATGATCAGCGCGAGATGGCGAAAGCGCACCACCACGTGGCTCAGCGCGTACCCGAGAATTCCCGAAAAAACCCCGGAAATGAAAAGAGCGGAGATCGGCTCGGCCCAACAGTGCTTGGCGATCAGTCCCGCGGTGTACGCGCCGAAGCCGAAGAAGGCCGCGTGGCCTAGAGAAACGATGCCGGCGTAGCCCAGGATGAGATCGAGCGACAGCGCGAAGAGCGCGGTGATCGCGATCTGGCTCGCGAGCGACAGGTAATTCGGAGCGAGCACGAACGGCAGCAGCGTGGCAAGCCAGAAGACGACTTCGAGAGGCTTGACGTCAGCGTTTGCCAAAGAGGCCCAGGGGCCGCCACATCAACAGGGCGACCATCACGAGATAGATGAGGAAGGCGCCGAGCCAGGGGAAGTAGTACTTGCCTGCCATGTCGCTGATGCCGAGCACCACCGCGGCGGCGAACGAGCCCCCGATCGAGCCCAGGCCGCCCACCGCCACCACGATCAGCACGTAGACGAGGTAGGCGAGGGCGAAGCTCGGATCAAGCCCCACCATCTGGATCGCGAGCGCCCCGCCGAGGCCCGCGAGGCCGCCGCCGAGCGCGAACGTGATCATGAACGTGCGCTCGACGTCGATGCCCAGACCGCGCGCCATGCGCTGGTTGTCGACCGCGGCGCGCACCCGGGCGCCGAAGCGGGTTCTTTCCAGCAGCACCACCAGGGCGACGGTGATGGCGAGCGAGACCGCGATCAGGAAGATGCGGTAGGCCGCGAAGCTCTGGCCGAGGAGCTGCACCGAGCCGCGCAGGTACTCGGGCACCGGCGCCGACTGCTGCTCGGAAGTGTAGAACCAGGCGAACACCGCGACCGAGACGAACACGATGCCGATCGTGAGCAGGCACTGGTCGAGGTCGCTCGCCCGGTACAGGCGCCGATACAGGGTCCGTTCGAGAAGCATGCTGAGGAGCGCGGCCGCGACGAAAGCGATCGGAAGGGTGGCGAGGAACGGCCAGCCGAACCGGTTCGCGAGGGTGACGGTCGCGTAGCCGCCGGCCATGGCGAAGCTGCAGTGCGCCAGGTTGACGAAGTTCATCATCCCCAGCGTCACCGTGAGCCCCACGGAGAGCAGGAACAGCAGCATCCCGTAGGCGAACCCGTCGAAGAGCACGCCCGCAGCCGAGGCGAGCATCGCCTGCTACGACTTCTGGTTCTTCCTGCGCTCTCCGGCCGGATCCTTCACCTGCGGCACTTTGTCGAACGGCACGTTCACGAGCTCGCTGCCGACCTTCTGCACCCGGCGGATGTAAACGTCCTGCACCACGTCGCGCGTCTCCGGGTCGATGCCCATCGGACCGCGCGGGCTGTCCCATTTCAGCCCCTTCGCCGCGGCGATCATCGCCTCGGCGTCGGTATTGCCCTTGGTCTTCTTCAGCGTCTCGCAGATCGCGTGCATGCCGTCGTAGCCGCCGATCGAAAAGAAGTCCGGGTTGCGGCCGTGCATCGCGTTGAACTCCTTCACGAACGCATGGTTCAGCTTGTTGTCGAGCTTGTAGTCGTAGTGCCACGCGGTGATGATGCCGAGCGCCGTGTCGCCCATGCTCTTCAGCGCCGCTTCCGCCACGGTCTCCCCAGAGCCGAGCACCCTGGTCTTGTTGAGATCGATGCCGCGCTCGGCGAACGCCTTGCCCAGAGCAGCGGGCTGCGCGCCGCCCGGGATGAAGATGAAGATCGACTGCGGCGCGATGTCCTTGGCGCGCTGCACGAACGCGGCGAAGTCGGGGTTGGCCACCGGAAAGCGCACCGATCCGGCCATGGTGCCGCCGGCCGCCTTGAACGCGCTGGTAAACGCCGCCTCGGCGTCGTGACCGGGGCCGTAGTCGGTGACCATGCTGTAGCTTTGCTTGATCCCGCCCTTCGTCGCCGCCCAGGTGCCGAAGGTCTCCATCACCTGCGGCAGCGTGACCGAGGTGCGGATCATGTAGGGCGACTTGGTGATCACGATCGAGGTCGCGGCGTTCATGACCACCATGAACTTCTTCGCCTCGGCCGACACGTCGCCCGCCGCCATCGCGTTGGGCGTGAGCACGTAGCCGGCAAGCATGTCGACCTTGTCGCGCACCACGAGCTCCTGCGACAGGCGCTTGGCGACGTCGGGCGCGGGTCCGCCGGTGTCCTTGCGGATGATCTCGATACTCTTGCCGCCGCAGCTGCCGCCGCCGTGCTGCTTCATGTACGTCTTGATGCCGTTGTCGATCTGGTTGCCGGCGTCGGCGAACTGCCCGGACAGCGTGAGCACCAGCCCGATCCGCACCGTGCCCTGGGCGTGCGCCGGGAGCCAGGCCGCAAGCAATACCGCGCCGAGTGCGGCGCCTAGCGTTCTCTTCATTCTTCCTCCTGGTTGATTTTTTGGATTCTACCGCTCAGGCGCCGAGCGCCTGCCTCACTCTCGCCGCGGTGAACGGCAGCTCGCGCAGGCGGGTACCCGTGGCGTCGGCGAATGCGTTCGCGAGCGCCGCTGCGGTGGGTCCCTGCGCTGCCTCGCCCGTGCCCAGGAACGGCTGGCCCGGACGGTTGACGAGGTGCACTTCGACGCTTTGCGGCAGGTCGGGAAAGCGCAGGATCGGGTAGCCGCCCCAGTCGCGGCTGGTGATGTGCGAATGGTCGAAGCCAACTGCCTCGTGCAGCGTCCAGCTCGTGGACTGCACGATGCCTCCCTCGATTTGGTTCGCGATGCCGTCGGGGTTGACGATGTCGCCGCTGTCGTTCGCGGCGACCACGCGCCCGATGCGCAGGCGTCCGCTATCGCGGTCGACCTCCAGCTCGCACGCCACCGCGGTGTAGGCGGCGAGGTTCTTGTAGCGCGCGAAGCCGAAGCCGCGGCCGCGGCCAGGCGACTTCTTCCACGTGGCCCAGCCGAAGCGCTCTGCGGCGGTGCGCACCACTGCCTGCGCTCGCGGATCCTCGAGATGCCTCAGGCGAAACTCGACCGGGTCGGCGCGCGCCGCGGCGGCGAGCTCGTCCATGAAGCTCTCGATCGAGAAGATGTTCATGTAGGCGCCGAGCCCGCGCAGCGCGGACACGCGCAGCGGCATCTCGGTCACGAAGTGGTGCACCACGCGCGCGTTCGCGAACTTGTAGAGCGGGATCGCGTTGCGGTCGCCGCCGCCGGCGGGCTGCGGGATCGCCCGCGGCGGCGGCGGCGTGAAGGGTTTCTCCACGTGCCAGCCGGGCGCCAGGTAGCCCGCAGGTCCCGGGCGCGTGGAGTGCGTGTTGCTCCAGACCTCGTACTGGAAGTCTTCGACCTTGCCGCTCGCGTCCACGCGGCCGCGCGCTTTCGACAGCATCGCCGGACCGTACGGCTCCCAGCCGTGCTCGTCCTCGCGCATCCACTGCACCCGCACCGGCCGCCCCGGCAACGCGCGGGCGACGAGCGCTGCATCCGCAGCAGCGTCGTCGGCGGCGTTGTGGCCGTAGCAGCCCGCGCCTTCCATGTGAATGCAATGGATGCGGTCTCTCGGCATGCCGGTCAGCTCGGCGAGCGCGCCACGCAGCGGATAGACCCCTTGGCTGTGGGTCCAGACCGTAAGTGCCTCGTCGCGGTAAAGGGCCAGCGCGCACGACGGGCCGATCGAGCCGTGCATCTGGTAGGGGCGCCGGTACTCGGCTTCGAGCATCGCCGGGCCGGCGCCGCTTTTGCCGTTCTCGTGAATGACCGTGTTCTGCGACGGCAGCGTCCGGATTTTCTGGTAAATCTCTTTGGATTCTGGAAGATTAGCGCGCTCGTCCCACTGCGCGCCCTGGGCCAGCGCGCGCACCGCCGAGATCGCCTGGAACTCGCGTTCGGCGACGAGCGCTACGAAGCCGCCGTCGCGCACCACCTTGAGCACTCCTGGCATTTTCGCCGTTGCGGCGGTGTCGAGCGCGCGGAGGCGCGCCCCATAGCTGGGCGGCAGCAGCATGCGAGCGTGCACCATTCCGGGCAGGCGCAGGTCCTGCACGTAGATGGTCTGGCCGGTCAGCTTGGCGGGAATGTCGACCCGGGGGAGCGGCTTGCCCATCACCGTGCGCGTCATCGGGTCGCGCAGCGGCGATTTGGCTTGCGCGCGCACGTGAAGCGACTGGCCGGCGACCAGCTCGCCGTACGAAATGCCGTTCATCGCCCCGTCGCGGATCGTGAGACGCTCGACTGGAACGCCCAGGCGCTTGGCTGCGAGGTCCGCGAGCAGGGCGCGCGTCTGCGCCGCGGCATTCATGATCGCGGTGCCGCTTTCCTGCATCGACTGGCTGCCGGCGGTGTATTGCTCGTCGGGCGTGCGAGCCGTGTCGGCGGTGACGAGCTCGATGCGCGCGGGCTCGACCACCAGCTCCTCGGCCGCGACCTGGATGAGCGCGGTCTTGATGCCCTGTCCGAGCTCGGCCTTGCCGGTGAAGACGGTGATCCGGCCGTCGGCGCCGACGCGGATCCAGGCGTCCAGCATCGGCTCGTTGTTCAGGCTGCCGGGGAGCTTGCCCGCCTGCGCCGCGGCGAGGCGCGGCAGGAGCGAGAAGCTGACGACGAGCGCGCCGCCGCGCGCGATGAAGCCGCGCCGGTTCATGGCTCGCGCGCCGCGCGCTCGACCGCGCGCAGGATCCGCATGTGGGTGCCGCAGCGGCAGAGGTTTCCGCTCATCTGCTTGCGGATCTCGGTGCTCGTGGGGTGGGGCGTGCGCTCGAGGAGCGCCTGCGCCTGCATGATCATCCCCGGGATGCAGTAGCCGCACTGCGCCGCCTGCTCGGCGATGAAGGCGCGCTGCACGCGGCCCGGCTTCCCGGGCGTGCCGAGCCCTTCGAGCGTGGTGACGCGCCGCCCGGCGAGCGTCGACACGGGCGTGACGCACGAGAACACGGCCCGGCCGTCCACCAGCACGGTGCATGCGCCGCACTGCCCGAGGCCGCAGCCGAACTTGGCGCCGTTCAGCTGCAGGTGGTCGCGCAGCACGTAGAGCAGCGGCGTCGCCGGGTCGGCGTCGACCTCTTCGGTCTTGCCGTTGACATTGAGGCTGATCATTTCCTCTCCTCGCGAATTTTCTTCAGCTCCTCGTCGACGTCGGTCCACGCGGCGGCGCGGCCGAACTCGCCGCGGATGTAGGCGGCGAGGTCCCTTACCTGCGCGTCGGTCAACGCGTCTGCAAACCCCGGCATCGCTCGACCCCTCTCCCCTTCGGGCGGCGCTATGCCCTCGAGCACGATGCGCAGGAGGTTGCTGGACGTCGGTATCGTCATGGCGGTTCCCAGCTCGAGCGGCAGGGCGCCGCCGGAGCCGGCCTCGCGGCCCCGATCATGGCACGCCGCGCAGGCCCCGGCATAGACCTCGGCGCCGCGGCCGTTGGCGCGCGAGGCCGTCTTGGCCTGCGCGAGCGCTGCGTCGGCCCTCTTGCGGCGCTCGGCCGAGGGCGGGCCGGCGAGCGCCGCGAGGTAAGCCGCCATGGCGCGCACGTCTTCCTCCGGCGCGCGAGCCAGGTTGCGAACCACCGGCTCCATCGGTCCGGCCGCGATCGAGTGCACGTCGTCGAGGCCGGTACGCAGGTACTTGAAGAGCTCGTCCGCGGTCCACGGCATCGGCGCCGGCGAGCGCGCGTTGAGCGCGGGTCCATGCCAGCCCTCCGCGACGCCGCCGCTGAAGAGCTGGTCCTTCTTCTCGGCGCCGAGGGAATTACGCGGGCTGTGGCAGGCGCTGCAGTGGCCGAGGCCGTTGACCAGATAGGCGCCCCGGTTCCATTGCGCGTCCCGTGCCGGGTCCGGCCGGAATGCGCCACGCTCGAAATACAGTGCCTTCCACGCGCCGACCAGCGCGCGGCTGTTGAACGGAGCGCGCAGCTCGTGCGGCCGGTTCTGCGCGCGCACAGGCTCTCGCGTCGCGATATACGCATACAGCGCGTGGATGTCCTCGTCGGTCAGGCGCGTGTAGTACTCGTAAGGAAACGCCGGGTACAAGTGGTTTCCCTCGCGGTCGAGCCCCTCGCGCAGCGCGCGGGCAAAGGCTTGCTCGGACCAGCGCCCGATTCCCGTGTCGGGGTCCGGCGTGATGTTGCTGGTATAGAAAGTTCCGTACGGGCTTTCGAGCGCCCGGCCGCCCGCGAACGATCTGCCGTCCTCGGCGGTATGGCAGGCCTGGCAGTTGCCGATCGTGGCGAGCTGCGCGCCCTTCGCGATCAGCGCAGGATCGAACGACGCGCGTGCCGGCACAGCGTCGGGCGCCACCGGTTGGGCCGTGCAGGCGGCGCACACCGCCACCGCGACGGATGCGATTACGGCAAAACGAGGCATCGGCACGGTGGTTTTACTCCTATGGAACGCGGTTTGCAGCAGGGTTAGGCGTGAACCCGATGGTGCCAGTCTCCGCAGCTGCAGCGGCGCTCGTCCTGAGTTCCGCCCTCGCGCAGGCGCCACCGGACGGCGAAAGGCCGCCGCGGCCCGACAACGCCTCGAATGCCGCCATCGGCGGCTGGTGCGATGCGCTCACCGGCGCGAAGAAGGAGCAGTGCCTGCGCGATGAGCGCCGGCGCGAGGACGAGAAGGCCGCCCAGGGCGGCTCCAGTGACCCCGATACTCGCGGCAGGTGCGACTCGTTCATCGGGCCCGACAAGGAGCGCTGCCTGCGACGAGGCGGCACGGTCGAGGTGGACGTCCGCACCGACACAGGTGCAGCGGTGCGCGAAGGCGCGACCTCACAGTAGAAGGCTTATTCCGAAGGTTGCTCCGGTTCGCCGGGGGCGGGCTCGTAAGGCGGCAGCTCGGGCGGGACCGGCTCGGTCGGCGGCTCGGGGGCCGGCTCGTGCTTATGCGGCGGCGGATGCTTTTCGGCGCTCGTGGGTGCCATGTCGGCGCGGGAGGCCGCCCGGCGCGCCCGGCATCGGGCCGGGCGCGCCGAGGGCCAGGCTACGGCGTCTCCACGCCGCCGTCGTCGCTGTCGTAGTCGCGCGCGAGGCGTACTGCGCCGTCGCCTTGGATGACCGCGACGCGGCAGCGGCGCTTTGCCTTCGCCACCCGCACCGCGTGCTTCATCGCGCCCCACTTGGTGGGAAAGTACGCGACCGCGGTGCGGTTCGGCCCGCGCTCGTTGACGCTCCAGACGCCGTCCTTGCTGAGCAGTACCGAAAGGACCGGCGTCGGGTGGTCCGCCACGGGCGTTACTCGCTACTGTTACTGCTTGGCCTGCACGGTGAGCTCGTTCTTCACCGAGCCCACGCCGCTGACGCCGCGCGCCACCTGCTCCGCACGGCTCTTGTTCGCGGCGGTGTCGACCGTGCCTTTCAACGTGACGGTGCTGCCTTCGCTGTCGACGCTGATGCCGGTGAGGGTCTTCAAGCCGACGTCGGCCGCGAGCGCGCTCTTGACTTTGGTGGTGAGGGTCGCGTCATGGGTGGTCTGCGAGATTCCGCTGGTGGTGCTGCTGCCCGTGCCGCCGCTGCTGCTGCTGGGGTTCTTGTTGCTCGAGCAGGCCCCGAGGGCGAGCGCGAGGGCTGCGGTAAGTGCCAATGCAAGTGCTTTCATGACATGCTCCTTTCGTGGGTGAAATGGACTTTGGGCGTGGGCGGCTTGGGCTCGGTCGGCTTCTTGGGATCGCAGGCCGCGAGCCCCAGGAAAAGCGCCGCGATAAGCAGGAGCTTCATCCTGACTCTAGCTCCCACCCGAAGGCGCCTGGGTATGCACGGTGCGCGGCTTGTCGATCGGCGGCCGGCGGATCTCCTGCTCGAGACCGGGCCGCTCGCGCTTCTCGTAGGGAGCGAGCTCGACCGGCTGCCCGCTCTGCGCCGAGCGGTACAGCGCCCGGATGATGCGAATGTCGGCTAGCCCTTCCTCGGGACCGGGCTCGGGAGCGTGGTTCTTGAGCACGCAGTCGGAGAAGTAGAGCAGCTCGGGCGCGAACTGGTCGCGCTTCGCGAAGCGCCGTTCCTTGCGCTCGCCGTTGATGGTCAGGCGGTGCTGCAGCGCCACCGCGTACTCGTACGCCGGCTCGAGGGCGAGATCGCCCTTGGTGCCGGTGACGCGGTACTCGGAAACGTCGGCCGCGCCGAAGCTGCAGGTAAACGCCGCGCAGCGCTCGCCCGGGAAGCGCAGCACCGCGGAAAGGGTCTCTTCGACGTCGCCGACGCTGCCGGCCGCCATCGCGCGCGCCTCGACCGGCTCGTCGCCGAACAGGCCGCGCGCGGCGTTGATGCAGTAGATGCCGATGTCGTAGAGGGTGCCGCCGCCGAGGGCGTGCTGCAGCCGGATGTTGCCCGGCACCACCTGCATGGTGAAGGTAGAGGTGAAGATGCGCGGCTCGCCGATGCGCCCGGAGCGCGCCACCTCGATCGCCTCGAGGTTGGCGCGCTCGAAGTGCAGGCGATAGGCCACCATCAGCTTGACGCCGGCGGTGCGCGCGGCCTCGGCCATGCGCTCGCACTGCTCCTCGGTCACCGCCATCGGCTTCTCGACCAGCACGTGCAGGCCCGCCTGCGCCGCGCGGATCGCGTACTCGGCATGCAGGCTGTTCGGCGTGGCGATGTAGACCGCGTCGACCTCGCCGCTCTTCAGCATCTCGTCGTAGCGCTCGTACGAGTAGCGCGGGTCGACGTGGTACTTGGCGCCGAGCTCCTCGAGCTTGACCGGGTCGCCCGAGACCAGCGCCGCGAGCCGCGAATTGCGCCGCGCGTTGCCGAACGCGGGCAGCACCGCGACCTGGGCGATGTGCCCCAGACCCACGACCGCGTAGCGAACCTGTTTTCTCGGCATGCCTCGGCGTCTCCTAGTCGGGTTCCGAAACCTTCTTCAGCACCTCGCCGGACTGGCTCTCGCGCAGGCACAGCGCGATGTCGCCGAGCGAGACGATCCCCACCGGCACCTCGTCCTGTCCGGTGACGAGAAGGCGGCGCACCTGGCGCTTCTCCATCAGCTCGCAGGCGTCCTCGACCTCGGCGTCGGAGCTGCAGGAGAGCACATCGCGCGTCATCACGTCCTCGACGCGCGTCTGGTTGGGGTCCATGCCGCGCGCCACGGCGCGCACGGTGATGTCGCGGTCGGTGATGATGCCCACCACCCGCCTGGGCTGGTCGCATACCGGCAGCGAGCCGATGTCCTGCGAGGCCATCTTCTTCGCCGCCTCGGCGAGGCTCGCGTGAGGCGTGATGGTCTCGATCCCTCCGGTCATGATGGCTGCGAGCTTCATGTCCACTCCTATGCCGCCTTGCGGTGCGCCTTGCGCGGCGACTTGCGTTTTGGTTTTTCCTGTTTCCGGGCTACGCTCTTCTTGAGCAGCGCCATCAGATCGATCACGTCGGCGCGCGCCGGCTCCTTCTCGCCCTTCTCGGGCTCGGTGATCTCCTCGGTCTGGCCCTGCTTGATCTTCTCCTTGATGCGCGCCATGAGGTCGTCGCGATAGGTGTCCTTGAACTTCTCCGGCTGCCACTTCTCCGACATGTCTTCGATGAGGCGCAGCGCCATATCGACTTCCTTCGCGCTCACCTTGTGGTGGAGCGCGCCGTTCGGCACGCCGAGCTCCTCGGGCCCCTTGATCTCGCCGGCGTAGCGCAGCGTGTCCATGAGCAGCACGTCGTCCTGGGGCATCACCGCGGCCAGGTATTGGCGCGTGCGGATCACCACCGTGGCGATGCCCGCCTTGCCGGCCTTCTTCATCGCGTCGCGCAGCAGCGCGTAGGCCTTCTCGCCGCGCTTGCCCGGGGCGAGGTAGTAGGGGGTCTCGAAGAAGAGCGGCGGAATGTCCTTCAGGTCGACGAACGCCTGGATGTCGACCGTTTTCGACGCGTCGACGTTGGCGCGGCGGAAATCCTCGTCGGACAGCACCACGTACTTGTCGTCGTCGTACTCGTAGCCCTTGACGATCTCGGCCCACGGCACGTCCTCGCCGGTCGATTTGTTGTAGCGCTTGTAGCCGACCGGCGCGAGGTCGCGCTTGTCGAGCATGGTGAGGTCGAGCTCGCTCGAGCGCCGTTCGGCGGAAAAGAGCTCCACCGGGACGTTGACCAGCCCGAAGCTGATCGCGCCCTTCCACAGTCCGCGGGCCATGGCCTAGCGTGAGCCGAGGTCCTCGAGCAGGTTCGCGAGGTCGTCGGCGTGCTCCTCTTCCTTGGCGAGGATCTCCTCCATCAGCCGGCGCGAGGTCGGGTCCTTCTCGCCGAGATAGAGCACCATCTCCTTGTAGCTGTCGATCGCGATGCGCTCGGCGACCAGGTCTTCCTTGATCATGTCCTCGAGCGAGTCGCCTTCCACGTACTCGGCGTGGCTGCGCGTCGCCAGCCCTTCGGGCGAGAAGTCGGGCGCGCCGTCGAGCTGCGTGATGCGCGCGGCGATCTGGTCGGCGTGCTGCTGCTCGTCGTGCGAGTGCTCCAGGAACTCGGCTGCCACGCCTTCGGCGTGGATGCCCTTCGCCATGAAGTAATGGCGCTTGTAGCGCAGCGTGCAGACGATCTCGGTCGCGAGCGCCTCGTTCAGCAGCCTCACCACCGTGTCGCGGTCGGCCTGGTACCCGGGCGTCACCGCGCCCTGCGAGATATGCTCGCGGGCGCGGCGGCGCAGTTCCTGGATGTCGGACAGGAACGGTTGAGGCGTGGAACTCACTTCGATGTGCTTCCCGTGGTGGCCGACGAGGACTTGGCGTCCTTCTGCGCGAACTGCTTCTTGATGTCAGCCTGCGCCTGCTCGTGCTTAGCCTTCGCCTGCTTCTCGCACGCGCTCTTCTCGTTGCCTTTCATGTCGTCGCATTTTTCCTTGGCGACGTCGTACTCGCCGTCGGCCTTGGCCTCGGCGACCTTGCGCTGGTTGCCCGGCGAGGGGTCGCTCTTCGCCTTGAGCTCGGCCTTGGCGACCTTCTCGTGGGCCTTCGCTTCCTTCTCGCACACGTCCTTCTGGTTGCCCTTCATCGGCTCGCACTTGGCCTTTGCGGCTTTGTAATCGGCCTCGATGCGGTCTTCCTCGGCGTTCTTCACTTTGCGGTCCGCGCTCGAGCTGGCGGGCTTGGACGCGTCCTTGGACATGGTGCTTTGCGCCTGGGCGCTGGTGGCCGCAGTTGTGCCTACGGCGAGCGCCAGCGCGGCGGCGATCGAACAGAGTTTGAGCGTCATGGTTGAATCCTCCTTTGATCCCTTGAAATGGGGATACCCCGAGCCTGCAAAGCGCGTGCCGGGGGTTGCGTTCGCTACGGTCGGCGCAGCAGGCCCGCGACGAGCGAGACCAGGAACAGCACTACGAATACGACGAACAGGATCTTCGCGATTTCCGCCGCGCCGGCCGCGATGCCGGTAAAGCCGAAAACTGCGGCGATGATGGCGATGATGAAAAATGCGAGCGCCCAGCTAAGCATGGCCTGACTCCTCGGATTGTGGGTGAAGCTGAAGGCGTAAGAGCAAACACCATGCCGAAGCGCGCGCGTGGTAAACCCGAGAGCGGCGTGTAGAAACTTCGCTGCGCTGCCGGAGCGCCCTCGTAGAGATTCCGCTACAAGCCGTGGCGGGCACGACCTATGCAGCGCCTCGTTTCAACCATGCTGCGCGAATCCTTCATCGAGAACGCCGCCGAGCCGCTGCCGGTCATGCTGTGGCGCGCGCGCCCCGACATGTCGTGCGAGTACCTGTCGCGCCAGTGGCTCGAGTTCACCGGGGCCAGGGCCGAGGAAGCGCTCGGCGACGGCTGGTCGCGCAGCGTCCATCCGGAGGACCTCGCGCGCTGGCTGGATACCTTCGTACGCTCGTTCGACGCCCGTGAGGCGTTCGAGATCGAGTATCGCCTGCGCCGCCGCGACGGCGAATTCCGCTGGGTGCTCGACCGCGGCCTGCCGCGCTATTCCGCCGACCGCGTGTTCGTCGGCTTCGTCGGCGCCTGCATCGACATCGACGAGCGCAAGTGCGCGGAGCACGAGCTCGCCCGCTCGCTCGAGCGCGAGCGCAAGCTCCGCACCGCCACCGAGGCGGCGAGCCGGGTCAAGGACGATTTCCTCGCGAGCGTGCTGGCCGACCTTCAGTCGCCGGTGCGCGCGATCGTGACCTGGACGGCGCACCTGCGTGCGCAGGTCCCCGCGGCGAGCGAGCCGGCGCGCGCGCTCGACGCCATCGAGCACAACGCGCGCGCGCAGGACCGGATCATCTCGAGCCTGCTCGAGCTGTCGCGGGTGGCGGCCGGGCGACCCGCGCGCGAGCGCGGCGGAAACGGTGCGCCGCTCCTGACCGGCGTGCGCGTGCTCATCGTGGACGACGATCCCGCGGCGCGAGAGAGCATGGCGCAGGTGCTCGACATCGCCGGCGCCCAGACCCGGGGCGCCGCGAGCAGCTCCGAGGCGCTCGACGCGCTCGGCGCCTTCCGCCCGGACGTGCTGCTCTCGGACGTGCACATGCAGGGCGGCGAGGGCTATTTCCTGATCCGCGCGCTGCGCGCGCTCCCCGCCGAGCGCGGCGGATGCATGCGCGCCGCGGCGCTCACCGCGCGCGGCGAGGCGGAAGACGCGGGGCGTGCGGTGGCCGCCGGCTACGACGCGCAGCTCGCCAAGCCGGTCGAGCCGGTCGCGCTGCTCGCGACGGTGGCGCGGCTCGCCCAACCCGCCGGCATGTAAGAACCGCCCCTGTAGGGCAGAAAGTGCAGGAGGCACGCGGATTGCAACTGCGAGGCGTCGTGTTTTTCAACCATTACGGAGACACTCGCATGAACTGGGATCGCATCCAAGGCAACTGGAAGCAGCTCAAGGGTAACCTGAAGGAGAAGTGGGGCAAGCTGACCGACGACGAGTTCGACCAGGTGGCCGGCAAGCGCGACCAGCTGGTGGGCAAGATCCAGGAGCGCTACGGCATCACGAAGGACGAGGCCGAGCGCCAGGTCAACGATTGGGAATCCAACCAGCGGATGTAGCCGGAGCCGCCCCCATGGACCATTCCAGGCGTGCTTTGGTCGCGGCGAGCCTCGCTGCCGCCGCACTCGCGGGGCTCGGCGCCTGCGCGTCGTCGGACGATGGCAACCGGCGCAGCACCGGCGAGCTCACCGACGACGCGGCGGTCACCGCCAAGGTGAAGAGCGCGATCGCCACCGACGCCGGGGCGAGAACCGCGGGCGCGGTCAACGTTGAGACCTATCGCGGGGTGGTCCAGCTGACCGGTTTCGTCGACTCTGAAGACCAGGCGACTCGCGCCGTCTCGGCGGCGAAGAAGGTGCAGGGCGTCCGCTCGGTCAAGAACGACATTCGCATCAAGCGATAAGGTGCTGGCCCGCTTCGCCGTACGCGCAGTCCTAGCGGCGGGGCTGGCGGTCCTGCCGGCATGCGCGCTGTCGCCGCCGAACGCCGGTTCGGCGGCGCAGCCCGCTCCCCCCGAAAATCCTTTCGTCGGCGGCAACCAGGCGCGCCTCCTGGTGGATGGCCCGCGCACGCACCGGGCGATGTTCGAGGCGATCGCCGCCGCGCGCGACCACGTCAACATCGAGACTTATATCCTCGACGGCGGCGAGCTCGCCCAGAAGCTCGCCGCGCTGCTCGCCGAAAAGGTGAAAAGCGGCGTCAAGGTCCACGTCATGTACGACAGCGTCGGCTCGATCGGCGCGCCGAAGGCCTACTTCCAGGACCTGCGCGACGCCGGGGTGGCGGTATGCGAATTCAATCCGGTCCAGCGCGTCGAGACGGTGAACCACCGCAACCATCGCAAGATCACCGTGGTCGACGGCAAGGTGGCTTTCACCGGGGGTATCAACATCAGCGAGACCTATGCGTCGTCGTCGCGCCGTGCGCGCGCGAGCCAGGACCAGGAGCAGGACAAGAAGAACGGCTGGCGCGACACCCAGGTCCGGGTCGAAGGGCCGGTGGTCGCCCAGTTCCAGCGCGTCTTCCTCGACGACTGGGCGCTCCAGGACTGCGGTCCGTGGCGCGATGCGCGCTTCTTCCCGCCGCCCGAGCGGCGCGGCAGCCTCGTGGCGCGCGTGGTGCGCAGCGACCCCGACCGCGGCGAAAGCGAGATGTACCGCGAGCTCCTCGGACGGATCAGCCGCGCCCGCGACCGGGTATGGCTTACGTTCGGCTACTTCGTGCCCGATCCGCGCACCGTGCAGGTGCTGATCGATGCCGCGCACCGCGGCGTCGACGTCGAGATCGTGCTGCCCGGTTTCAGCGATTTCTGGGCGCCGGTGTACGCCGGTCGCTCGCACTATGCCGAGCTGCTCGAGGCGGGCGTGCGCATCTTCGAATGGCACGAAGCCCTGATGCACGCCAAGACCGCGGTGATCGACGGGGTCTGGTCCAGCGTGGGCTCGACCAACCTCGACTGGCGAAGCTTCGTGCTCAACTACGAGGCCGATCTCATCGTGCACGACGGCGACTTCGCGCGCGAGCTCGAGCGGCGCTTCACGCTCGACGTCGCCGCCTCGGTCCCCGTCGATCCGCAGGCGTGGCCCCAGCGTCCGGCCGGCGAGCGTTTCAAGGAATGGCTCGCACGGCAATGGGAATACTTGCTGTAGGGCTTTGTGTCCGGCGTAAAACTTGCGGCATTTGAATCATCCTTTCAAGGAGATGACATGAGCACCGCGACTGCAAAGGCCGTGCAGGCCCTCCATTTCGACTTGCCCCCGCTTCCCTATCCCGAGGACGCGCTCGCGCCGGTGATCTCGGCGGAGACGCTTTCGCTCCACCACGGCAAGCACCACCGCAAGTATGTCGACACGATGAACCAGCTACTGCAGAAGGAGCCGGTGCGCGGCGCGACGCTGGAGGACGTGGTGCGCGCCTCCAAAGGCAAGCTCTTCAACAACGCGGCCCAGGCCTGGAACCACGAGTTTTACTGGAATTCGCTCTCGCCGAAAAAGCTGCGGCCCTCGGCCGCACTGGCGCGCCGCATCGATTCGGACTTCGGCAGCCAGGAACGCTTCGCCGACCAGCTCGCCAAGGCGGCGGCCGACCAGTTCGGCAGCGGCTGGGCCTGGCTGATCGAGGACGCCGGCAAGCTCGCCATCGCGACCACGTCGAATGCCGACACGCCCATGGCGCACGGCAAGCGCTGCCTCCTCACCATCGACGTCTGGGAGCACGCGTACTACGTGGACTACCGCAACCAGCGCGAGCGTTATCTCTCGGGCGTGATCGGCGAGCGCCTCAACTGGGAATTTGCCGAGCGGAACCTCGGCCTTTGACGAGACTGTCCAGACCGTCGAGCAGGTCGGCCGGGTCGTCATAGACGCCGATGGCCGGCTGGAGGTCGGCGTCCAGCCAGCCGCCGCAGCGCACGCCGACGAAGGCAAGTCCGGCGCGGCGCGCCGCCGATGCGTCGTAGGGCGTATCGCCCACCATGGCGCACTGCTCCGCGGGGAGCGCGAGCTTGTCCAGCGCCGCGCGCACGATGTCGGGATCGGGCTTCGAACGCGCGGCGTCGTCTGCGCCCACGATTTGCGCGAAGCACACGCTGGCGTGCGTCAGCTCGAGCAGCGCGTCGAGTTCGTCCTTCGCAGCCGAGCTTGCCACGGCGAGCTTGACGCCCGTGCAGGCAAGCTCGTGCAGCAGCGACTCGACCCGCGGGAAAGGGCGCACGCGCGGCAGGTGCCGCGCCATGAAGAGGGCTTTCTTGCGCTCGGCGATGGCCTCGTCGGAGCGTCCGATGAGCCGCGCGATCAGCTTGTCGGCGCCCATGCCGATCAGGCGCCGCACGCTTTCGAAGCCGATGTGAAAGCCGAACTCGCCGAACGCCTCGACGAACGCGGCGGCGTGCGCGTCGTTGCTGTCGACGAGGGTTCCGTCGAGGTCGAAAATCACGCCCTGGAAGTTCAACTACGGCGTCATCAAAGGCGCGCGGGGATCGAAGTCTTTCCAGCCGTTGCGCCAGGTGCCGTCGGCGCGGCCGACGTCCCGCGCACGGAACTCGCGCAGGACCTTGAGCGCCGCGGCGTCGGCCTGCGGGCGCTCGGCGTTGACCGCGACCATGCGGCCGCCCTTGGGTTCGCTCGGATGCTCCACCGAGACCTCGGCCGGACGCGCCGCCCCGACCTTGCGCACCGTGCCGACGAACGAGCCGAGGTAGGCCCCGACGCCGGCGGCGAAAAGCACCGCCACCGCGCCGTAGCGGCTGTCGACCGCGAGGCCGACCAGAGCGCCCAGCAAAGCGCCGGCCAGCGCTCCCGCGACGGCGCCGAACCCGGCGAAGCGCGATCCGGCGCTGGAGCGCGGCGCGTCGCCTCCCCATGGGGCCATCGCGTTCTGGCCCGCGGGAGGGACGTAGAACGAGTCGATCTCGTCCCGCGCGAAGCCCTCGCGGCGCAGCGCTTCGATCGCGGCGTCTGCGTCGACCGTGGCGTCGAACCTGCCGGCGATGATCTTCGACATCCGCTCATCTCCTCATGTCGGCGCGGCGCACGTCGACGCTCGGCAGCCGCATCAGCGCGCGATATTTCGTGATCGTGCGGCGCGCCACGCGCAGCCCCTGCTGCGCGAGCAGGCGCGCCAGCTCCGCGTCCGAGAGCGGCGCACGCGGATCCTCCGCGGCGATGAGCTCCTTCATCACCGCGCGCACGGCGGTCGCCGAGGCGGCGCCGCCGCTCTCGGTGGCCAGCCGCCGCGAGAAGAAGTGCTTGAACTCGAACAGGCCGCGCGGCGTGGCCATGTACTTGCTGTTGGTCACGCGGCACACGGTGGATTCGTGCAGGCCGAGCTCGCCCGCGATCAGCTTGAGCGTGAGCGGCTTCATCGCGACCTCGCCGTACTCGAAGAACCCGCGCTGCCGCGCCACGATCGCGTCGGCCACGCGCTGGATCGTCGCGAACCGCTGCTCGATGGAGCGCAGCAGCCAGCGCGCTTCCTGGAGCTGGCGCGACAGCGACTGGCTCGAGCCGCGGCTCTGCAGCGCCTCGGCATAGGCGCGATTGAGCCGCACCCGCGGCAGTGACGCGGGATTGATGCTCGCGACCCAGCGCTCGCGCACCTTCCTCACCACCACGTCGGGGACCACGTAGCGCGCTTCGGGCGCGCCGAAGCGGTGGCCCGGCTTCGGGTCGAGCGTGCGGATGAGCGCGCGCGCGGTGTGCAGCGTGCTCTCGTCGCACGCCACGGCGTGCTGCAGCCGCGCCCACTCGCGGTTGCCGAGGAGTTGCAGGTGCCGGCCGCGCACGATGTCGAGCGCGCAGGCGCGCCCCGGGGCGTCCTCGGCCACGGTGAGAAGCTGGAGCTCGAGGCATTCCTCGAGGGTGCGCGCGGCCACGCCCGCCGGATCGAGGCTCTGCACCAGGCGCAGCGCGGCGAGGAAATCTTCCGGACGCACGTCGTGCTCTGGAGGTACCAGCGCCGCAAGCTCGTCGAAGGAGAGCTTGAAATAGCCGTCGTCGTCGAGGCTGTCGATCACCATGTGCGCGAGCGCCCGGTCGCGGCTCCCCATGGGCGAGATCATGAGCTGCTCGCGCAGGTGCTCGCGCAGCGTCGGCTGCGCGTCGGAGGCGCCCGACCATTCTTCGTGGTCGCGCTCGCCGCCGCCGGAGGCGGGCGCCTCCTGGGGTACCACGACCTCTTCGATGCTGCTCGCCGAGCTCTCGCGCGGCGCCGTCGGCGGCTGCGCGTCGCCGCTCGGCGCATCGGCGTTTTCCTCGAGAAACGGATTGGACGAGAGCGCCTGATCCATTTCCTGGGCAAACTCGAGCGCCGACATCTGCAGCAGGCGCAGCGCCTGCTGCACCTGCGGTGTTAGGGTGAGATGCTGTCGCAGCCGAAGGGCAATCGCGGGGCCCATGAGTATCCTTTCAGCCCGGCAGTCTGCAAGGCCTATGCCAATGGGCGCGCGTCGGCGGGACCCGCCCGGAAACCTGTAAATGTTTCAGTTTCTGTAGCAATTACCGGGCGCGGTCCCCGCGGGCGCAGGCTTTGCTGTAGCTCACGCGCCATGGCGGAGCGACTCCAGCGCTATCGCGAGATGCGCGACTTTTCGATCACGCCAGAGCCGCGCGGGCCGGCGAGGGCGACTTCGAAGAAGAGGCTCCGCTACTACATCCAGCGCCACGCCGCGACGCGGCTGCATTACGACTTCCGGCTCGAGCTCGAAGGCGTGCTGAAGAGCTGGGCCGTGCCCAAGGGCCCGAGCCTCGACCCCGCGGACAAGCGTCTCGCGGTGCAGACCGAGGACCATCCTCTCGAATACGGCGAATTCGAGGGCGTCATTCCGGAGAAGCAGTACGGCGCCGGCGAAGTGCTGCTGTGGGACCGCGGCCTATGGATTCCCGAGGACGACGCTCCGCTGCGGGCGCTGCGCAAGGGGCGGCTGCATTTCCGCCTCGACGGGGAGAAGCTGCACGGTCGCTGGATCCTGACCCGGACGCGCGGGGCCGAGGACAAGCCGCAATGGCTGCTCATCAAGCGCCACGACGAGGACGCCGCGCCCGGCGTGGACATCACCCGCGAGCGGCCCGAAAGCGTGAAGCGCGCGCCGAAAAAGGCGGCGCGCGCCTCGCGCGCGGAGCTGCCGCGGTTCGTCGCGCCGATGCTCGCCACGCTCGTCACCGAGCCGCCGGCGACGAACAACCCGAACGAGTGGGTCTATGAGGTGAAGCACGACGGCTATCGCCTGGTCGCGCGCCTGGATGCCGAAGGCGCGCCGCGCCTGTTCACCCGCTCGGGCAAGGACTGGACTCCGAGGCTGCCGCACCTCGCGACGGCGCTCGCCGGGCAGCGGCTGAGGAACACCTGGCTCGACGGCGAGATCGTGGTGCCCGGGCGCGACGGCCGCTCGGACTTCCAGGCGCTGCAGAACGCGTTCGACGCCGGGCGCGACAGCGAGATCGTGTATTTCGTGTTCGACGCGCCGTTTCTGTCGGGCCAGGATCTGCGCCGGCTGCCTTTGGCCGAGCGCAAGGCGCGCTTGCGGAAAGCGTTCAAGGACAGTGGCTCCATCCGATTCAGCGCGGATCTGAAAGGAAGCGCGCGCGAGGTGCTCGAGCATGCCTGCAAGCTCGGCCTCGAGGGCCTCATCGGCAAGGACGCCGGATCGGTGTACGTCGCCGGGCGCTCGAAGAGCTGGATCAAGCTCAAGTGCCGCCAGCGGCAGGATTTCGTGATCGGCGGCTACACCGCCCCCGGGGGCTCGCGCACCGGATTCGGCGCGCTGCTCGTCGGCCTGTACGACGAGCAAGGCAAGCTGCACTTCGCCGGCAAGGTAGGCACCGGCTTCGACGAGCAGCTGCTGCGCACGCTGGCGCGGCACCTCGGGTCGCTCAAGCGCCCCGATCCGCCGTTCGTCGATCCGCCGAGGGAAAAAGGCGTGCACTGGGTGCGGCCCGCGCTCGTCGCCGAAGTCGCCTATGCCGAGCGCACGAAGGATGGCATCCTGCGCCAAGCGTCTTTCATGGGCCTGCGCGAGGACTTGCCGGCCAAGAACGTGCACGATGAGAAGGCGGTCCCTCCTCCAAAGGAGGCAAAGGAAACGAAGGATAGAGAAACGAAGAAGAGAGAAACGAAGAAGAGAGACGCTGGCTCGAATGCCGTAGTGGGAGTCAGGATCTCCCATCCAGACCGCGTAATCTGGCCCGAGCTCGGTGTCAGGAAAATCGAGCTCGCGCGCTACATCGCGGAAGTCGGCGACTGGCTGCTGCCGCACGTGAAGAACCGGCCGCTGTCGCTCGTGCGCTGTCCCGACGGCGTCGCGGGAGAGTGCTTCTACCAGCGCCATCTCGCGATGGCGGCGAGCCCCGGCAGCCTGCAGAGCGTGACGCGCGAGCGCTCGAGCAAGGGGGCGTACATCTATGCGGCCTCGCTCGACGCGGTCGTGAGCGCGGTGCAGAACGGGGCGGTCGAGCTCCACACCTGGGGCGCGACGGTGCCCGACATCAAGCATCCCGATCGCATCACCATGGACCTCGATCCCGACGAGGCCTTGCCGTGGACGCTGCTGGTCGAGGGAACGCTCCTCACGAAGAGTCTGCTCGACGGCCTGGGCCTCAAGAGCTTCCTGAAGACGACCGGCGGCAAGGGCCTGCACGTGGTCGCGCCGATCAAGCCGCAACTCGAATGGGATGCGGTGAAGGCTTTCACCGGCGCCATCGCCCGAATGCTGGTGAAAGCGCGCCCGGACCTTTTCACCGCCAAGATCGCAAAGGCGCGGCGGCCGAACAAGATCTTCGCCGACTATCTGCGCAATTCGGAAACCGCGAGCGCCATCGCCGCCTATTCGCCGCGCGCCCGCGCGAATGCCGGCGTCTCGGTGCCGTTGTCGTGGGACGAGCTCGATCCCAAGGACGATGTGCGGGCACGCTTCAACGTGCGGAACGTCCCCAAGCGGCTCGCCTCTCTGAAGGCGGATCCATGGGCCGAGTACTGGAAGACGCGCCAAGCCATCACTGTAAAGATGAAGCAGGCGCTGTCGGCGTGAAGTGACAGTCCGAAGGAGCGATTCGGCCGGCCCGGCCGCGCGCGGGCGTTACACAGTCAGGGCCGAACGGAATCTTTACGCTGGACCGTCATGCACTTAGCTTATCCGGGTGGCGAATGCGGAAATTTTTACCAGCGCTGGTACGCATGTTGCGTTGTTTTTTTCAACGCCGCGCCGTGGCGCGCGATCCTGCAGGAACTACACCTAACCGGTAACCCTTACGAGCGCAATGCCCCATCTTCTTCTTGTAGACGACGACCCAGAAGCAATCGAATGGCTTTCCGAGCTGGCTAAAGCGGAAGGCTTCAGCGTGGCGACCGCGGACAGCCTGCGCGCGGCGCGCATCCACATGTCGCGTCTGCAGCCCGACATCATGCTCACCGACCTGCAGCTGCCCGACGGGCGCGGCATCGAGCTGGTGAACGACCTGGAGACGCGGGCGGCGACCGAGGTGGTGATGATCACCGGCCACGCCAGCGTCGAGAGCGCGGTCGAGGCGCTGCGCCTGGGCGCGACCGACTACCTGGTCAAGCCGGTCGACGTCGAGCGCCTGAAGTCGATCCTGCGGCGCGTGCCGAAGAGCGGCGAGCTGCGCGCCGAGATCGGCGAGCTGCGCGACGAGCTGCGCAAGCTCGGGCGCTTCGGCCACATCCTCGGCAGCTCGCAGCCGATGCAGAAGCTCTACGACCAGCTCGGCCGCGTCGCGCCGACCTCGGCCACGGTGCTGCTCATCGGGGAGAGCGGAACCGGCAAGGAGCTCGCCGCGCAGACGATCCACGATCTGTCGAGGAGGAAACGCGCCCCGTTCCTGCCGCTCAACTGCGGCGCCGTGTCTCCGCAGTTGATCGAGAGCGAGCTGTTCGGCCACGAGAAGGGCAGCTTCACCGGCGCCGACCGCCAGCACAAGGGCTACTTCGAGCGCGCCCACGGCGGCAGCCTGTTCCTCGACGAGATCACCGAGATGCCGCAGGAGCTGCAGGTCAAGCTGCTGCGCGTGCTGGAGACCGGTCAGTTCATGCGCGTGGGCACGACCACGCCGATGAGCGCCGACGTGCGCCTCATCGCCGCCACCAACCGCAATCCCGAGAACGCGGTCGCCGAAGGCAAGCTGCGCGAGGACCTCTATCACCGCCTGAACGTGTTCCCGATCGCGATGCCGCCGCTGCGCGAGCGCGGCAACGACATCGAGCTCCTGGCGCAGCATTTCCTCCAGCTGCTGAACAAGCAGGAAAGCAGCGGCAAGTCGTTCGCCCCGGCGACGCTCGCCGCGCTGTACGCGCACAGCTGGCCCGGCAACGTGCGCGAGCTCAAGAACTACGTGCAGCGCGCCTACATCCTCGCCGACGAAATCATCGAGGCCGACCTCGCGCCGGCCACCGTGACCGCGCCCGACTCCGCGTCGCTCCTCACGGTTCGCGTGGGCAGCACGCTGGAGGAGGTGAGCCGGCGGCTGATCGAGGCGACGCTCGCCGAGTGCGGCTCCAAGCGCAAGGCCGCCGACATGCTCGGCATCAGCCTGAAGACGCTCTACAACCGACTCGCCGCGTACAAGGCCAACGAGCCCGCGGGGGAGGACGACGAGAGCCCATCCAAGCCGGCGTCCGGCGAGGGCCATCGGCACGCGGCATAGAGGTTGCTTGGCTTCGGTCGAGCTTTTTCAGCCGAGACCACACCGGAGACCGCCATGGCCACGAGCAGCACGAGCAACACAACCGCAGCCCAAAAGCAGATCGACCGGCTCGCCGACGGCGCGCACGGCGCGATCGACCGCGCGAGCGAGATGGCCGAGCGCCTGGGCGACAAGACCGACGAGCTGTGGGGAATGAAGGACGATTACATGGAGAGCGCGCGCGATTACGTGAAGCAGAATCCGCTGATGGCGCTCGGCCTCGCCCTCGCCGCGGGCTATCTCTTCGGCAAGATCTCGAGCTGGCGCTAGTCCGCGTGGCGGTTGTTTTTCCTCCGCAGGGGACGAGCGCGCGACGCCTGCGCGAGCCCGGTTTTGCCGACCTCGCCGGGCGCCTGATCTCGGACGCGCGGCAGCTGTTCTCCGACTTCGCACAGCTCGCAGTGCTCGATGCGCGGCGCGCCGGGGTGCGTCTCGCGATGCTGCTCTCGGCGGGGCTGCTGATCGCGATTCTCGTCATCACCGCGTGGATGGGGTTCGTCGCCGCTGGAATCGTCTGGATGTTCGACCAGGGCATTTCCTGGCCGTTGGCGATCGCGGTCGCGGCCGCCATCAACCTCGTCGCGGCGGCCGCGCTCGCCTGGTGGGCGCGGCACCTGGTCTCCGAAATGCCGTTCACCGCGCTGCTGCGCCAGCTGCGCGGCGACCCGCCCAAGGATCCCGGGGAATGAAAAGCATCGACGCCGAAATCTTCGAGGTCGAGCGCCGGCTCCACGCGCGCGAGGCCGCGATCCGGCGCGAGGGGCGCGAGCTCAGGCAGCGCGGCACGCGCGCGCTCATCTCCCCCGTGAGCATCGTGGGCGCGCTGGCGCTCGGATTCGTGGTCGCCGGAACGGCCGCGCGGCGCAGGGCGAGGGAGCCCTTGAAGTACCGCGACCGCAGAAGGCAGCCGAAGGAGGGCTCGAAAGGCCTCGCGCTCGGCGGGCTCGCGATGACCGCGGCGACGTGGTTCGTAAAGAACCAGTTTGGCGGGCCGGTGGGGCTTGCCCAGTTCGTCCTATCCAAAGTCCGCAAAACCCCGGGCGCCAGGCCCGGCGCCTGACCGCGTCGGCCGGCGGCGACAGCCGCTTGGCCCACTTTCCCCGATAGAATCGCTCCCAGGGGGGAGCTATTTTCCGTAGAGAGGCAATGCGTCCCCTCGCAACGCTATCCCCGCTGCCTGGCAAGCTCACCCGCGCGGCGCAGCTCGCCTACGGCCTAGCCGCGTTCATCGCGACCGCCGCGATCTGGGGCTGGGCGATCGACCTGCCGCGGCTGCGCGACCTCGGCGCCGATTTCGCGCCGATGGCCCCCGGAGAAGCGCTCGCCTTCCTCCTCCTCGCCTCGAGCTTCTACGCCTCGCACCGCGACGACTATCGCAGCCGGCGCGCCGCTTACAGCGCGGCCGCGGTCGCGGGAGCGATCGGCCTGTTCGGCTTGGTGGAGGCGCTGAGCGGCGAGTCCCTCGGCATGAGCTTCGGCGTCGCCGCGATGTCGTCGGCGACCTGCATCATGGTGCTGGCGCTCGCGCTCGTCACGCCGCTGGCGCGCGACTTCAAGCTCGTCGGCCTCTCGGCCAACGGCAGCGCCGCCGGCGCGATCGGCGCGGTCGCCTTCTTCGCGCTCCTCGGCGCGAGCCTGCGCGTGCTGCGCTTCGACATCGGCGCGCCGCTGCTCGCGCTGTCCGCGCCCGGCGCGGTCGCGGCCCTGCTCGCGGCGTTCGCGCTCGCCATGGGACGGCCTACGCCATGGCTGATCGACACGCTCTCCAGCAGGCGCACCGGCGCGGTGGTCACGCGCTGGCTGCTGCCGGCCGCGTTCTTCGTGCCGATGACGATCGGCTGGATCCGCCTGCTCGCCGAGCGCGAGGGCCTGTTCGGCGAGGCCTTCGGCATGTCGCTCTTCACCTTCATCATCATCGGCACGTTCAGCGCGCTGGTGCTGTGGGTCGCGCGCACGCTCGACCGCATCGCGGCGCAGCGCGCGCAGGCCGAGGTGCAGGCGGACGAGCAGCGCGAGTGGCTCCAGGTGACGCTCGCGGCCATCGGCGACGGGGTGATCGCCACCGACGGCGGCGGGCGCGTGCGCTTCCTCAACGCCGCCGCGCAGCGGCTCACCGGCTGGCGCGCCGACGAGGCCGGCGGACGGCCGGTCGCGGAGCTGCTGTCGCTGTTCGACGAGCGCGACGGAAGGACGATCGAGAGCCCGCTGCAGATGGCGCTGCGCCGGCGCACCGCAGCGGCGGCCGGCGGCGAGCCGGCGCTGCGCGCGCGCGACGGCTCGGTGCACCCGGTGGACGTGAGCGCCGCGCCGATCATCGATTCGGCCTCGGGCCTCGCCGGCGCGGTGATCGTGCTGCGGGAGGCGGCGGTGCAGCGCCAGGCGGAACGGGCGATGCGAGAGGCCTATACGGAATTGGATCAGAGAGTCATCAGAAGGACCGCGGCGCTCGAGCGCGCGAGCTCCGCCCTGAGGGAACGCAACGCTCTCCTGAATGCCATCACCGCGAGCACGCCCGATCTCATCGTCGCCAAGGACCGCCAGGGACGCACCCTGATGGCGAACCCGGCGTGGGTGAAGGCGATGGGCAAGGTCGAGCACGACGTGGTCGCCCTCGACGACAAGGAGCGCCTGGTGCTCGATTCCGGCGAGGCGATGATCATCGAGGACACGGTCAACCAGAGGACTTACCTCACCACCAAGGCGCCGTTGCGCGACGAGCAGAGCCGGATCATCGGCCTGATCGGCGTCGCGACCGACATCACGGAAAGGAAGCGCGGCCAGCACGAGCTGGAGAAGCTGGTGGTGGCCGAGCAGCGGTTGCGCGCCGAGGCGGAGCGCGCGAACCGCGCCAAGGACGAGTTCCTCGCCATCGTGTCCCACGAGCTGCGCTCGCCGCTCAACGCCCTGCGCGGCTGGAGCCACCTTCTCGCCACGACCCGCCCTCTCGAACAAACCCTCGTTGAAAGGGCCGCGAAGGCCATCAAGCGCAACGTCGACCACCAGACGCGGCTCATCGACGATCTCCTCGATACCTCGAGGATCGTCTCGGGCAAGCTCAACATCGAGCGGCGCGTGGTCAACTTGGCCGAGATCGTGAACGCGGCGCTCGAGGCCACGCGGCCTGGCGCCGCGGCCAAGGAAACGACCCTGCGCTTCACCGCCGGCGATCCGGTGATGGTGGTGGGCGACGCCGGACGGCTGCAGCAGCTCGCGTCCAACCTGATCTCGAACGCGGTCAAGTTCACTCCCGAGCGCGGCCTCGTCCAGGTCGCGCTCCTGAAGAACGGCGAGCGCGTGCAGCTCGTGGTGAAGGACAACGGCCTGGGCATCGCCCCCGAGTTCCTGCCGCATGTCTTCGACCGCTTCACCCAGGCCGACACCACCTCGGCGCGGCGCGCCGGCGGCCTCGGCATCGGCCTCGCCCTGGTGCGCCACATCTCGCTGCTGCACGGCGGCCAGGTGCGCGCCGACAGCCCGGGCCTGGGCAGGGGCGCGACCTTCACGGTCGACCTGCCGGCGGCGCCGCTCGCGGCGGCGCTCGCCGCGATCGGCGCTCCAAGCCCGGATCAGCGACGCCGCGCGGCCGAGAACGCGCTGGCCGAGGTCCGGGTGTGGATCGCCGACGACGACCCTGATGCGCACGAGGTGGTCGCGCTGACGCTCAAGCAGGCGGGCGCGGTGGTGCAGAGCTTCGGCTCCGGCCGCCAGCTCGTCGACGCGTTCGAGGGCGTGCTCGCGAAGGACCCGCCCGACGTCTTGCTGCTCGACCTCGCCATGCCGCACCAGGACGGCTTCGAGACCCTCCGCCAGGCGCGCTCGCTCGAGCTCGCCGCGGGCATCGACCACCCGACTCCCGCCATCGCTCTCACCGCGTTCACGCAGGTGGAGCGCGAGCGGCTGCGTGCCGCCGGCTTCACCGACCGGGTCGACAAGCCGGTCGACGCCGACAAGCTGATCGCCGCAATCCGCGCCGCGCTCAAGGATCGCCAGCCCGCAAAGACGGGAACACAGTAGGGTCACCCGCGGAGGCACGCGCGTTGCTCGCAACGCGGGCATGGCCTCGTCGACACGCCGTTGGTCCAGCCGCGTCACTCGCGAAAGCCACGCCCTGAGTCTCGAGCCCAAGGTGTTCTCCGGGCGCAGCGCGCGCTCGATCGCCGCCTCCCTCAAGCGCTCGGCCGAGCGCAGCCGTGCCCGCAAAAGCGCGCCCTTCCGCTCGGCGATGTCGATGCTCAATTTTTACCTCAATCGCGCAGGCGCGAGGCTTCCCGAGGGAAGGCGCAAAGTGCTGGACCAGGCGAAAGACGAGCTGAGAAATCTCTACGGAAGGAACCGAAGGAATTCCCATGCCGGAAAAACGCACCGTCGCACGCGCAAAGCGCGATCTGCGGCAAGGTAAGAGCCCGAGCACCGCGGCGGGCGAGTTCGTGAAGGAGGAGATGGACCACATCCGCAGCGGCAAGCACGGCGCCAAGAGCGCGAAGCAGGCCGTTGCCATCGGCTTGTCGAAGGCGCGCCGCGCCGGCGTCCCGCTACCCAACCGTCGTGGCAAAAAGGCCGCGAGGAAGAGGGCGACGATGCGCACTGCGGCGCCGCGCCGCTCGCGAGCGGTACGCGGAGTGCTGAAGCGCCAGCCGCGCCGCGCCGCTTCGCACCGGGCGCTTTCGCGCCAGGCGCACCAGGCCGCCCGTCGCCGCGGCCGCGCCGACCGGCGTCGCGCCGGCCGCAGGGCGGCGAGGACCCGCCAGCGCCGCGCGTGATTCTGCTGGTGGTGGCCATCGGCATCCTCGCTGCCGTTGCCATTGCGGCATATACGGATTGCCGGACCGCGTGATTCGCGCGCAGGTCAGCGAAGGCGTGGGGCTCACGGAGCTCGTGCGGCAATCGGTTCAGGCCTACTACTCGAAGAACCGGCGCATGCCGAAAGACGGCGGTGGAGGGCGACCCCTCTGCCGCTAGGCGGTCGGTTCTGCGCCCAAGGGCGTGCAGACTTCCTCGAGCGGCCGGCGCTCGGCGTCGACGCCGAGCTTCCAGGCGACGAACGCGGCCACGCACATCAGCGCGCCGGCGAGCGAATACGCGGCGAAGAGGCCGCTGCGGCTGCCGTCTTCGATCATCGCCCCGTAGAGCGGCGGGCCGGCGAAGCCGCCGAGCGCGGTGCCGAGCGCGTAGAACAGCGAGATCGAGATCGCGCGCATCTCGAGCGGGAAAACCTCGCTCACGGTGAGGTAGGCCGAGCTCGCCGCGGCCGAGGCGACGAAGAAGATCGCCGCCCAGCACACGGTCTGGCCGGTGGCGGAGAGCAGGTCGCGGGAGAAGGCGTAGGCGGTGGCAATGAGGAGAACGCCTGAAATGGAATACGTGAGACCGATCATCTTCCTGCGGCCGACCGCGTCGAACAGGCGCCCGAGGACGAGGGGCCCGAGGAAGTTGCCGAGCGCGAAGGGAAAGATGTAGTAGCCGACGCGCTCCTCGGGGATGCCGTAGAAGCGGGTGAGCATCAGCGCGTACGTGAAGAAGATCGCGTTGTAGAAGAACGCCTGCGACGCCATCAGGGTGAGGCCGAGCACGGCGCGCCGGCGGTGGCGCACCAGCAGCACGCGCAGGACCTCTCCCCAGGAAACGCTGCGCAGGGCGCGCATCGAGAGCGATGCGGTCACTTTGTCCGTGACGCCGACCTTGGCCTCGATGTCGCGGATCACCGCTTCGGCTTCGTCCACGCGGCCGTGCGTCAGGAGCCACCTCGGGCTTTCCGGCACGTGGCGCCGCACCAGCAGGATCGCGAAGGCCAGGACGGCGCCCAGGCCGAAGGCGATGCGCCAGCCCCATTGCGGCCCGAGGAGCCGCGGATCCAGAAGCACGATCGAAAGCCCCGCGCCGAGCGCCGCGCCGACCCAGAAAGTCCCGTTGATGGCGAGGTCCACCGTGCCGCGCAGCCGCGCCGGGATGAGCTCGTCGATCGCCGAGTTGATCGCGGCGTATTCGCCGCCGATGCCGAAGCCTGTCACGAACCGGCAGCAGGCGAAGGACAGGATGTCCCAGGAGAACGAAGTCGCCACCGTCGCGACGAGGTAGACGATCAGCGTGGCAAGGAACATGCGCTTGCGGCCGAGGCGATCGGCGAGCCGGCCGAAGAAGATCGCGCCGATGACGGCGCCGGCGATATAGGCGGAGGCGGCCCAGCCGATCTCGCTCGCCGTGAGCCCGAGAGTGTCGTCGCGCTGCAACGCCGGGCCGAGCGAGCCGACCACCGTGACTTCGAGACCGTCGAGGAGCCAGCTCACGCCGAGCGCGATGACCACGCGCCAGTGCCAGCCGGACCACGGCAGCCGGTCGAGGCGCGCGGGAATGTCGCTGCGGATCTCGCTCATCGACACAAGCCGCAGGCAAGCCGCGGGCCATGCGCCGACGGAGAGGGGTATAGTCCCGGGGCAAGGAGGAAACCATGAAGCTCTACATGCACCCGGTGTCGATGACCAGCCGTCCGGTGCGCCTGTTCATCGCCGAGCACAACATCCCGGCCGAGGAGGTGACGGTGGACCTCATGAAGGGAGATCACTACAAGCCTCCGTTCACGACCATCAATCCCAACCGGCAGGTGCCGGTCCTCGAGGACGAGGGTTTTCGCCTCACCGAGTGCTCCGCGATCCTCAAGTACCTCGCCGACAAGGTGAATTCGCCCGCCTATCCCAAGGACCTCAAGCAGCGCGCCAAGGTCAACGAGATGATGGACTGGCTGAACACCCAGTTCTACCGCGAGTACGGATACGGCTTCATCTATCCCCAGATCTTCCCGAACAACAAGCGGCCGACCGACGCCGCGCAGCAGGCCTGCCTCGAGTGGTCGAAGGAGCGCGCGCAGAACTGGCTCAAGCTCCTCGACCAGCACTGGCTCGGGCCGCGCGCCAACTACCTCTGCGGCGACAAGATCACGATCGCCGACTACCTGGGCGCCGGCTTCGTGTCGCTCGGCGAGATCATCCGCCTGGACTTCGCGGGCTACCCGAACGTCAAGCGCTGGCTGGAGAACATGAAGCGGCTGAGGAGCTGGGGCAAGGTGAACGAGGTGTTCTACGGCTTCCGCGACGCCGTCAAGGACCAGCAGTTCGCCACGCTGTGATCAAGGGCCTGCACCACAACGCGTACCGCTGCCGCGACTCCGAGGAGACGCGCAGGTTCTACGAGGACTTCCTCGGCCTGCCGCTCGCGCAGTCGCTCTGGATCAAGCAGTCGACGACCGGCCGGCGCACCGATACGCTGCACACCTTCTACCGCATGGACGACGGCTCGTGCCTCGCCTTCTTCGAGGCGCCCGACATGCCGTTCGAGTTCAAGGCGCAGCACGACTACGACCTGCACATCGCGCTCGAGGTGAAGCACGCCGACCTGCTCGCGATGTTCGAGAAGGGCAGGCGCGCGGGCGTCGAGACGCGCGGCATCTCGGACCACGGCTTCATCGACTCGATCTACTTCCGCGATCCCAACGGCTACGTGATCGAGCTCACCGCGAAGCGCGAGAACCACGAGCGTGCGATGGACCCGGAATCAAACCGGGCCCGGCGCACGCTCGAGGACTGGCAGCAGCGAAAGGCGTAGCTAGCGGGTTTGCGACGTTGCGGCGCGCTGCTGGTACTGCTGGTACGCCGGGATCGCGACCGCCGCCATGATTCCAAGCACGAAGACCAGCGGCACGATCCAAAGCGCGACCGTGACTCCGGTGGAATTGGGTGGCGTCTTGGCGCCGAACCGGTTGGCGCCGTCGGTCCCGGGAATGAACCAGAACATCAGGTTCGCGAATGGGACGAACACGAGCAGCGAGAACCAGCCGGTCATGTCGAAGTCGTGGCAGCGTTGGATGGTGAGCATCATCGACATGACGAAACAGGCGACGTACGCCACCATCAGCGCGACCATCCCGGCCGCAGGGCTCAACCCCACCAGGGCCATAGCCGGCACCACCAGTACGAGCGAGACCAGCATGCTGTAGACGATATAGCGCGCGCGGCCGATGCGCCCGGAAACGGCGAACAGCTTGACCGGCTGGAATTCCTCCCTGTCGCCGACCATGGACCGCGGCGCGCCGTACGGGTTCTGCATGACGTTTTGCTGTGCCATCTGTTGTTCCCCCTTTATAGGTGTTGTGAGGCTTCAGCGCTCCCTATAATACGCGCGCCCCTCGCGGCGAGCCTGCCTTGAAATTCTGCTTTTTCCATTTAATGCCGTTCACCGGCGTGAAGGAAGTCACGCCGGAGTGGCCGACGCCGAACCGCATGTTCGATCCGTCACGCGCGCACGAGCTCTACCGCGACTACGTCGACACGATGGTGTACGCCGAGCGCTGCGGCTTCGACTGGGTCGGCTGCAACGAGCACCACTTCAGCCCGTACGGGCTGATGGCGAACTGCAACCTGATCGGCGGCGCGCTCGCGTACCCGACCACGAAGATCCGCATCGCGATGATGGGCAACCTCGTGCCGCTCAACAACCCGGTGCGCGTCGCCGAGGAGTACGCGATGCTCGACTGCATGAGCGGCGGACGCCTCGTCGCCGGGCTGATGCGCGGCATCCCGCACGAGTACATCGCGTACAACATCCCGCCGGACGCGTCGTGGTCGCGCCAGCGCGAGGCGATCGCGCTCATCCTCAAGGCGTGGACCGAGCCCGAGCCGTTCGGCTGGGAGGGCGAGCATTTCCAGTTCCGCCAGGTGTCGATCTGGCCGCGCCCGCTGCAGCAGCCGCATCCGCCGCTGGTAATCTCGGCGTCGAGCCTCGAGTCGGCGCGCTTCGCCGGCGAGATGCGCGCCACCATGGGCATGGTGCTCATCTCCGACCTCGCGCTCGCCAAGGAATGCATCCAGGTCTACCGCGACGCCGCGCGCGCGGCCGGCTGGGAGCCGACGCCGGACCACATCCTCATCGGCATGCACACCGTCATCGCCGAGACCGACGACGAGGCGAAGGACGCGCTCAGGGAAGCGCGCAAGTACTTCGACCGCGTGCTGATGGGCGGCATGCGCACCGCGGGTCGGCTGGTGCTGCAGAAGACGCGCTACTACCAGGACGAAGCGAACCGCGGCCGCATGCAGAACCGCCTCGCGAAGCGCGAGGCCGCCACGCTGGAGGAGCAGATCGCGGGCGGCATGGTCCTGTGCGGCAGCCCCGAAAGCGTGGTGCAGCAGATCCGGCGCATCCACTCCGAGCTCGGCAACGGCATCTTCAATTTCACGATGAAGGTCGGCGACCTGCCCGACGCGGTGGTCCGGCGCGGCATGGAGCTGTTTCGCGACCGGGTGGTTCCGCACGTGAGGCACCTGTGAGGGTGGAAAAGCGCGGCAGCGGCCGCCCCCTCGTCTACCTGCACCCGGCTGGCGGGGTGCGCTGGACCGCGGTGCTCGAGCGCCTGGCGCGGACCCGTACGCTGCACGTACCCACCTTTCCCGGTTTCGACGGCACCGAAACCGAAGAGAAGGTGACTTCACGGCAGGGCCTCGCGCAGCGGGTCGGCGACTACATCGAAAAGAACATCGGTACGGCCTGCGACGTGATGGGCTGCTCCTTCGGCGGTGCGGTCGCGCTCTGGCTCGCGCTCGAGCGTCCCCGGCTCGTCGATCACCTGGTGCTCGAGTGCCCGGGGGGGCTGCAGACCATCGACCCGGCGCTGCGCAGGAACCCGCACGCCTTCTACAAGGCGCTATTCGCCCATCCCGAAAAGATCGCGTACGAGAAGAAGCCGGAAGACATCGAAGCGCGCAACCGCGCGATGCTGGCGCACTACGGGGCCGAGGACGGAATGGATTCCAAACTTCCCCAGAGCCTGGACCGGATCCGGGCAATCACGCTTGTCCTGCACGGCACCGAGGACCGCATCATCCAGGCCGAGACCATGCGGCTCCTCAAGAGCCGGCTTCCGCGCGCCTTCCTCGTCTACGTGTGGGACGCGGCGCACAGCATCGAGGTAGACCAGCCCGAGCGCATGAGCGCCGTGGTCGAGAGCTTCCTGGAGCGCTCGGAAGCCTTCGTCGTGCCCTACGCGTAGAGCTTCCAGCCGAAGCCCTCGCACTCGCGGCAGGGCAGCGGCCCGACCTTGCCGGTGGCGTGGCAGGACTCGCACTCGTCCCACAGGGTGTTCACCGCGCTCTTCAGCACGCCCGCGCAGCGCCGGCCCGTCACGACCTTCTCGCAGCGGTGGTTGAGCGCTTCGCGCCGGTTGGACGCGGCCTGGCAGACGCTGCACACGCCGATCGGCTTGTCCTTCTTGCTCGGCTGCATGGCGCACCTCCGGTGCGCCGATTGTGCGCCCTTGGGAGAGGAACCCCGTGTTAGATTTGCCGCAATGCACGTCGTCGAGCGTTGCGCCGCCTGGGCGGCGCGGTTCCGCCGGCAGCCGATCGCGTCCGAAGTGCTGCACCACGCGCGGCGCGCGCTGATCGACTGGCACGCCGCGCTCTATCCGGGCGCGGTGCTGCCGCCCGCGACGCTCCTCGAGAAAGCGCTCGCGAGCGAGCTCGACCGCGGCACGGCGCGGCTCGCGCTCGGCAGAAAGGCGACGGCGCGCGCCGCCGCGCTCATCAACGCGACCGCGGCGCACACCGCCGAAGTGGACGACATCTTCCGCGATGGTATCTACCACCCCGGAGCGCCGACCATCGCGGCCGCTTTTTCCCTGACCGAGAGCAAAGATCTGCTTCGCGCGGTCGTGGTGGGATACGAAATCTCCACGCGCATCGGCGCGGCGATGGGGCGCGCGCATTACAAGTACTGGCACAACACCGGGACGATCGGCTGCTTCGGCGCCGCCGCCGCCGCCGCGGAGGCGCTCGCGCTCGACGCGAGCCGCTTCGCGCACGCCCTCGCCACGGTGGCGACGTTCTCGGCCGGCCTGCAGCAGGCGTTCCGCATGGATTCCATGTCGAAGCCCCTGCACGCGGGTCATGCCGCCGAAGCCGGCGTCCTCGCCGCGCTCGCCGCGCGCGAAGGCGTCACCGGGTCGCTCGACGTCATGGAAGGCGAGGCGGGCTACGGCCGTGCCATGGGCGCCGGCCCCGACTGGGACAAGGCGCTCGCGACGCTCGGCGAGGACTTCCACATCACGCGCATGACGTTCAAGAACCA
>Ga0075436_100000150_pt1 | contig 43045 bp, 42 predicted proteins | sample RhiMethybrSRZTD5_FD_75303 | JGI IMG/M metagenome (GOLD analysis project Ga0075436, IMG submission 75303) | Populus rhizosphere microbial communities from Tennessee, USA - Rhizosphere MetaG P. TD hybrid SRZTD5 | ecosystem: Host-associated > Plants > Roots > Rhizosphere > Soil | place: USA...
ATTCTCGATCGAGCAGATGATGACGACGTTGTCCGCGAGGTCACGCATCACCTCGAGCTCGAACTCCTTCCAGCCGATCACCGATTCCTCGATGAGCACGGTGCCCAGCGGCGACATCTGCAGCCCCCAGCGCACGGCCTCCTCGAGCTCGTCCGGGTTGTAGGCGATCGAGCCGCCGGTGCCGCCGAGCGTGAACGACGGCCGGATGATCGCCGGATAGCCCGTCGTGCGCACGATGCTCTTGGCCTCGTCGATCGTGCGCGCGTAGCCCGAGCGCGGCAGCGTGAGCCCGATCGACTCGATCGCGCGCTTGAACAACTCGCGATCCTCCGCCTTGCGGATGGCCGGGATCTTCGCTCCGATCAGCTCCACGCCGAACCGGTCCAGCGTGCCGTCCTCGGCCAGGGCGACGGCCAGGTTGAGCGCCGTCTGGCCGCCGAGCGTGGGTAAGAGCGCCTGCGGTCGCTCACGCTCGATGATCTTCGCCACGAACTCCGCCGTGAGCGGCTCGACGTACGTTCGCGCGGCCATCTCGGGATCGGTCATGATCGTCGCGGGATTGCTGTTGACGAGGACCACGTCGTAGCCCTCTTCCCGCAAGGCTCGGCAGCCCTGAGTTCCTGAGTAATCGAACTCGCAGGCCTGGCCGATGACGATCGGCCCCGAGCCGATGATCATGATCTTCCGGATGTCGGTCCGCTTGGGCATCCGCTACTCTTCGACCAATCCGTACACGATCGACGTGTCCGGCGCCGCCTCCTCGCGCTTGTAGAGCACGTCGTCGATGCGGCCGGCGCCGACCCAGACGGTCTGGCCGTCGCCCCACAGCTGCTCGCCGAGCACGCTCATACGGCGCTCCACACGCTCTTTGATCGCATGCGCCTCGAGCGACGCCTCGCTCTGCGTAGTGAACGAGGCCCACTCGGGCTTCTGCCCCGCGGCCTCGACCTTGCGATACGAGATGAGGTATTTCGGCATGGACACTCAGCCTCCCATCAGCTCGGTGAAGCGATGGAACAAGTAGTTCGCGTCGTGGGGGCCCGGCGACGCCTCCGGGTGGTACTGCACACAGAACGCGGGCCACTCCGTGTGACGTAATCCTTCGCACGTCGTGTCATTGAGGTTGACATGGCTCGGCTCCCACCCGCGCCCGGCGAGCGACGCCGGATCGACGGCGAAGCCGTGATTCTGCGAGGTGATCTCGACGCGCCCCGTCGCGAGGTCCTTCACGGGATGGTTCGCGCCGTGGTGGCCGAACGGCAGCTTGTACGTGCGACCGCCGGCCGCGAGCCCCATGATCTGATGCCCGAGACAAATGCCGAAGACGGGCACGCGCCCGAGCAGCGCCCGCACGCTCTCGATGAGGTACGGCACGCCCTCGGGATCCCCGGGCCCGTTGGAGAGGAACACGCCGTCGGGCCGCCGCTCGAGCACGGCATCGGCCGGCGTGTTCGCGGGAACGACGGTGACCTCGCAGCCGGCCGTGCGCAGCTGCCGCAGGATGTTGAATTTGATGCCGGCGTCGAAGGCGACGACCTTGTAGCGGGCCGGCGGCGCCGGCCGATAGCCCTTGATGGGGTCCCAGCTGCCGGTCGTCCACGTGAACGGCGCCGAGGCCGTGACCTCGGCGACGAGATCGCGGCCGACGAGTCCCGGCAGTCTCTGCGCCGCTTCGCGCAGCCGATCGATATCGAGATCCGTCGACGAGATGATCCCGTCTTGAGCGCCGTGATCCCGCAGGTGACGGGTGAGCGCGCGCGTATCGATGCCCTGCAGGCCGACGAGGTCATGCGCTTTGAGGTACTCGTCGAGGCTCATACGTCCGCGCCACGACGAGGGGCAGACCGAGGCTTCCTTGACGATGAGCCCGTTGGCCCACGGCCGGTGCGACTCGACGTCTTCTCCGTTGATGCCGTAGTTGCCGATCATCGGGTACGTCATCGTCACGATCTGACCGCGATACGACGGATCCGTGAGGATCTCCTGGTAGCCGGTCATGGCGGTGTTGAAGATGACCTCGCCGTGTGTCTGCCCGATGGCGCCGAGGGCCTGGCCGCGGAACACGCGACCATCACGCAGGACGAGCACCGCCTCCGTCACGACGCGCGTCCCTCGTCGGCGCATTGCCACACGGCCCTGCCGCCGACGATCGTCTTCCAGGGCCGGCCGGTCGCCGTCCATCCGGCGAACGGCGTGTTGCGGCTCTTCGACTGAAAACGCTTCGGATCGATGGTCACGGCTCCCTCGGGATCGATCAGGGTGAGATCGGCCGGCGCGCCGACTCCCAGACCGCCGCCCGGCAGACGGAGCAGGCGCGCGGGGTCGCGCGAGAGCCGCGAGATCAGCGTGGCGATCGGCAGCAGGCCTGGACGCACGAGCCGATCGAGCAGCAGCGCCACCGCGGTCTCGAGGCCGACGATGCCGTTGGCGGCCTGGTCGAACTCACCCTCTTTCTCGCTCAACGCATGAGGGGCATGATCGGTTGCCACGCAGTCGATCGTGCCGTCGACGAGCGCCTCGATCAAGGCTTCACAGTCGCGCTTCGTCCGAAGCGGCGGCGCCATCCGCGTGTTGACGTCCCAGGAGCGCACCGCCTCCTCGGTGAGGACCAGGTGGTGCGGCGTCACCTCCGCGGTCACGCGCACGCCCCGGGATTTTGCATCGCGCACGAGTCGGACGGCCCCGGCGGTGGACAGGTGAGCGATGTGCACGTGCGCGCCCGTGAGCTCGGCCAGCACGATGTCGCGCGCCACCATCACGTCTTCCGCTGCGGCGGGAATCCCGTGCAGTCCCAGCTCCGTCGACACCACGCCTTCGTTCATACAGCCGCCGCGCGAGAGCGTGTGATCCTCCGCGTGGCTGATCACCGGCGCGCCGAACGGCAGCGTGTATTCCATGGCCCGGCGGTAGAGCTCGGCGTTCATCACGCACCGGCCGTCGTCGGAGAACGCCACGCAGCCGGCTTCGGCCAGCTCCGCGAGCTCCGCCAGCTCCTTGCCCTCGAGCCCACGGCTGACGGCGCCGATCGGATAGACGCGAACGACGCCCTCGCTGTCGGCCTTCGCGCGAATGTAGTCCGTGACCGCGCGATTGTCGTTGACGGGTTGCGTGTTCGCCATGCAGCACACCGCCGTGAAGCCACCGGCGGCGGCGGCCCGCGTCCCGGTCGCCACGGTTTCCTTATATTCGTGCCCCGGCTCGCGCAGGTGCACATGCATGTCGATGAAGCCCGGGCACACCCACTTGCCTGCGGCGTCGATTTCGGTCGCGCCTTCCGGCGCCGTCAATCGGCCGCCGACGCGTGCGATCTTGCCGTCCTCGATCAGCACGTCCTGCACGGCGTCGACGGACCCCGCGGGATCGATCACACGACCGCCACGGATCACCAGGGCGCTCATTGATGGGCCTCCGGGCTTCGGCCGCCGGCGAGTAAGAGCAGCACCGCCATGCGCACTGCCACGCCCTTGGCGACCTGGTCGAGAATCACCGAATAGGGACCATCGGCGACTTCCGGCGACAGCTCGACGCCGCGATTCACCGGGCCGGGATGCATGATCAACACGTCCGGCCGCGCGTGAGCGGCGAGACGCTCGAGCGTCAAGCCCCAATAGCGTGAGTACTCCCGCAGCGACGGGATCAAGCCGGCATGCATGCGCTCCTGCTGCAGGCGCAGCATCATGATGACGTCCACGTCACGGATCGCGTCCTCGAGCCGGTAGCTGACCTTGCAGCCGAGCTCCTGCGCGTACGGGGGAATCAGCGTCGGAGGCGCGGCCACCGTGACCGTCATACCGAGCTTCTTCATGCCGTGGATGTTGCTGCGCGCCACGCGGCTGTGGGCGATGTCGCCCACGATGGCCACGCTGAGTCCCTCGAAGTGACCCTTCTTGTCGCGGATGGTCAGCAGATCGAGGAGCGCCTGTGTGGGGTGCTCGTGCGCGCCGTCGCCCGCGTTCACGATCGCGCAGGACAGCTCGCGCGCCAGCAGCGCCGGTGCGCCGGACGACGAGTGACGCACGACCACGACGTTGGGACTCATGGCGGCGATGTTGCGCGCCGTGTCGACGAACGACTCGCCCTTGGCCGCGCTGGAGCCCGAGGCAGAAAAGTTGATGACGTCGGCCGACAGCCACTTGCCCGCGATCTCGAACGACGTCCGCGTCCGCGTGGAGTTCTCGTAGAAGAGATTGACGATCGTCTTGCCGCGCAGCGCCGGCACCTTCTTGATCTCTCGGCCGGCGATCTCCTCCAGCGAGGCCGCCGTGTCCACCAGCGTGAGGATCTCGGCGGCCTCCAGCTCGCGGATCGTCAGGAGATCTTTGCGGGTCCACCCCATCCTCAGGCCTCCTCGGGCTCTTGGATTACGACGCGGTCCTCGTCGTCGTGCTCGGTCAGGCGCACGGCCACCGTCTCGCGGCGGGACGTGGGAAGGTTCTTGCCGATGTAATCGGGGCGGATCGGCAGCTCGCGGTGACCGCGGTCGACCAGGATGGCGAGCTGGATCATCTTCGGACGGCCCAGGTCGATGAGCGCGTCGAGGGCGGCTCGGATCGTCCGGCCGGTGAACAGCACGTCGTCCACCAACACGACGGTCTTGTCCTTGATGGAGAACGGGATGTCGGTGGCCCGCACCACAGGCGCGCCGCGCCTGTCGAGGTCGTCCCGATACAGCGTGATGTCGAGGACGCCGACCGGGAGTGAGGTGCCGTCGATCGCGGCGATCTTCGCGGCAAGCCGCTGGGCCAATGTGACACCGCGCGTGCGCAAGCCGACGAAGGTGACATCTTTGGCGCCGCCGTTACGCTCGAGAATCTCGTGCGCGATTCGGGTGAGCGCGCGGTCGAGGCCGGCGGTATCAAGCACTTCGGCCTTGTCGCGCGAGCGGGGCGGTCGGGTGGTCATCGTTCTCTCCTTACGAGCCTCGCAGGGCCCGCTTAAAGGAAAGCGCACATCGAGTCACGTCACTCTACATGGACGCGGACGGCCGTGTCAACGCGCGGCGGACACGAGCAGCGCGATCAGCTGGTCGATGTTCACCGGCTTGGTGAGGTGGGCGTCGAAGCCGGCCTTGACGGCCTGGCGCATGTCCTCGGCCTGGCCGTAGCCGGTGAGTGCGATCAGCCGAGATACATTGACATCGCTCCGTCCGCGAATCCGGCGCGCGACCTCGAACCCATCGATGTCGGGCAACCCGATGTCGCACAGCACGATGTCCGGCCGCATCCGGTCGGCGATTCGCAGCCCCTCCTCGCCCGTCTCCGCGGTTTCCACCACGGCGCCTTCGACTTCCAGCATGAGCTTGAGGACATCGCGCGTGTCGAGGTTGTCCTCGATGACCAGCACGGACTGGCGCTCGAGCCGGGGCCGTCCGCTGACGGGAGGTGGACTCACGGACGCTTCCGGCCGCGTCAGCGGAAGCTCGACTCGAAACCGCGCGCCATGACCGAGGCCGGCCGAAGCCACGCTGACCGTGCCTCCGTGCATCTCGGTGAGCCGGCGCACGAGATCGAGCCCGATGCCGAGCCCGCCGCGTCGCGTGGATTGCTGGCCCTGCCGAAAGGGCTCGAAGATGATCGGCAGGTCGGCCTCCGCGATTCCCTCACCGGTGTCGTCCACCTCGACGACAGCGCGCCGCTCGCGCGCTTCCAGGCGCACCCCGACTCGCCCGCCGGCCGGCGTGAACTTCAGCGCGTTCGCGAGCAGGTTGGACACGATCTGGTGCACGCGGGCCGCGTCGCCCCACATCGGCATCGGCTCGGTGGGCAGGGCCGCAGCCAGACGCACGCGCTTGAGCGCCGCGGGCTCCTCCACGGCCTCGACGGCGGCGTGCACCTGCTCGCGCAGGTCGAACGTTTCGAAGCGCAGGATGAACTTGCCGTGCAGGATGCGTGAGAGGTCGAGCAGGTCGTCGACCAGGCGCACCTGCTGGCGGATGTTGCGATGCACCACCTCCATCGCGCGTGTCGTGACGTCGTCGAGCTTGCCGTGGCGCCGCAGCACCTCCGTCCAGCCGAGGATCGGCTGTAGGGGCGTCCGCAGCTCGTGCGACAGCGCGGCGATGAAGTCGTCCTTGAGCTGATTGGCTTGCTCGGCGGCCGTGCGAGCCATTTCGAGATCCGCGAGCACGCGCATCTCTTCGGTCACGTCGCGCCAGGTGACGACGGCCGCGTACACCGCTCCGTCGCGTCGCAACGGATGGGCCCGCATCCGCTCACGGCGCGTCGAGCCGTCCGCGCCCGAGACCAGGACGTCCATCGACGGCACCGTCTCGCCTTGCAGCGCACGCGCCGACGGTAATTCCTCGACGGAGAGGAGCCGGCCATCCAGATTGCGGATGCTCAGCCGCTTGATGCGATCGCGGGGCAGCTCGCCCGGCGGCATGTCGCCGAGGAGCTCGCGTCCGAGGCCGTTGGTGAACAGCAGCGCGCCGTCGGCGGCGATGATGAAGATGCCTTCGTAGACGAGGTCGACGAGCGCCGTGAGCTGCGCCGCGTGCTCGGCGGCCTCGCGCTCCAGCTGCCGCGCGCCGGTCACGTCGTGGAACACCGACACGGTGCCGGTCAAGCGGCCGTGCGCGTCGCGCAGCGGCACGGTGTTGACGAGGAAGATCGCGGCGCGTCCGTCGAGCTCCAGCGTGAGCTCCGCGCCGATCACGGTCTGGGCCTGCGCCAGCGCCCGGGCGATCGGGTGCAGCGACGGCGCGAGCGCGGCGCCATCCGGCGTGCGCGCGGGGTGGCGAGCGAGCAGCTCACTCACCGGACGCCCCACGTTGCGTGCGGCGTCGAGTGTGCGCACGGCCGTCGCGTTGGCGAACGTGAGCCGGCCCGCCGCATCGGTCACGAGCACGGGTTCCACGAGAGCATCGAGGACGGCGCCGAGGAGAGTCGTTGGATCGACAAACGTCATGCGCGGTTCCGCGTCTCGGAGGATAGCATGTGGGTCCACGCGTCCCATGCGAGCAATGCAAGCGCGGCGAGCATCGTGAGCGCACCGAGCGCGAACGTCAGCCGCCCGAACAATTCCGCGGCGTTGAGCAGGCCGAGCGTGCCGAGGATGAAGTTCCAATCGTGGATCAGCCCCTCGGCGAGCAGTGGCAGCGCCAGGGTGCGGCCGTCGGCGACGTAGACGGCGACGTCGCTGATGCTCTGCCCGGTCCAGAACAGCGTCACCGCCGCGGAGCCGAACTGCTGGCGCCACGCGAACACCGCCGTGCACACGACGGGAATGAGCACCTGGTTCAGGGAGCCGCCGAGCACGGCGATGAACCGGCCGAAGAACCCGAAGATGATGTGGCCCGCCTCGTGAAACACGAGATCAATCAGGTGTAGGAAGTTGAGGATCACGCCCGACGGCAGCGCGAGGCCATTGGCGAGCACGAGTACGGTGAGCACGGTGAGCGTCGCCAGCCCGGCCAGTCGGCCGGCGACATCGGCGGTGACGCTCATTCGCCCCCTTGGATCGAGTCACTCGCCAGCGTCTCCAACGCCGCGGTGAAGCAGGCGAGCGGGGCGCGCACCACACCGGCGCCGATCTGGCCGACGCCCGCGCGGCGGCTCGCGATACCGGTGTTGATGAGAGGAGTGATCGACGTCTCGACGACCAGACGCGTATCGATGCCGACGGGTGCGCCGCGGTCGTCGAGCGAGGGGATGCGGAAATGCGGGTGCTCACCCGCGCAGATCTCCCGCATCTCGTTCGTCATCGCCGCCGCTTCGGTGGTGCCCCCGGCGCCGAGGAAGCGCGCCACGGCGGGTGCAGCCACCATCGAGAGCGCACCGAGGCCGATCGTCTCGACGATCGCGCTGTCCCCCATGTCGGGGTTCGCGTCGTCGGCGCCGAAGCCCGGGAAGTAGAGGCCCCTCGGCATGTTCACCGGCGCGGTAAACCACCGCTCGCCGCAGCCCGCGACGCGGATGCCAAACTCGGTCCCGTTGCGCGCCATGACGCTCACGAGCGTGGAGCCCGCGATGTCGCTCGCCGGCTCGACCATCGACTTGCCTGCGGCCATCGCGACGTTGAGGAAGAACTGGTCATTGCCCGCCAGAAACTCCGCCAGCCGTGCGACGGCATGGTGGCGGCCGCCCACGGCGGCGATGCCCGGCATCATCGCGCGCGTGAGGAGCGCCGTGGCCGCGATGTTGCGCTGATGCATCTCGTCACCCATTCGCAGCGCCTGCGCCATCAGCGCGCGCAGGTCGATACCTCCCAGCGCGCGAAGGCCCGCGCCGAGGAGCGGGCCGGCCTCCGTCGCGATCCAGTTCAGACGCGCGATCACGCTGTCGTCGTTGGCGCCGTAGCGCAGCACCTTGCCGAGGCCCTCGTTGATCGTCGCGTGGCCACGCGTGCCGTACGCCCGGTTCTCCACGACGAACACCGGCATGGAGGGGGTGACGACGCCGGCCATAGGGCCGGCCGTGGCGTGGTGGTGACATGGCGCCAGCCGGACGGCGCCACGCTCGACCATTGCCCGCGCGGCGTCGTCGTTGGCCGCCCAACCTTCGTAGCGGATGCCGCCCAGGATCGCGGCGCGCACGGGCTCGCTGAAACGATCCCACGCCAGCGGTGGGCCGGAATGCAGCACCGTGCGATCGGGCAATTCCAGCGCTTCGCGGGCCGGGCGGCAGTCCACGAGGAACGGGGCGCCTCCCGTCAACCGCTCGAGCGCCACGACGTTGGCCCGGTCGATCGACTCACGCCGACCCTCGAGCCGCGACAGCAGCGCGGCGAGGCGTGCATCACCGCTGGCAGGCGGACGCCACTCGACGTGCACGGCCGGGACGTCGAGCGCGGTGAGCGTGGTCGCGAACAGATCGAGCCCGATGTTGACGATGCGCGGTGTCGCGCCGAGCAGCGCCATCAGCCGAGGTGCCGCACGATCGCCGCCGCGAGTCGCGCGGCCTGAGCATTGGAGTCCATGACGACGACCCCGGCGGTGCGCAGGCGATCGACCTGCGCGGCTCGCGACTGCGGGTCGCCATCGGTCCCGCACACACTCGCGACCACGGCGAGCCGACGCTCCGCACGGACAGCGCGGATCGCCGGCAGGATCTCACCGGCCGGATCGGGATGCGCGCCGTACCCGAGCACGACGTCGAGCAACAGGACGGCGGTGCGCTCGTCGCGACCCTCTTTGTCGATCCACTCACGGCGCACACGGCCGTCGATCATTGGATGCGGACGGCCCAGCGTGAAGACGTCCTCGCCGAGGTCCACCACGCGATGGCCCGGACCGCCCTTCGTCAGCGATGGAGCGACGTCGGCCAGCACGCCGGCGAGCAGACCGATGGCTTCGTACGCCAGCGTGCCGCCGGAATAGACGCCGCGCACGTAACGCTGGGGCGGCCCGAGGCCCCGGGCTGTGTCGGTGGCGAGCTGCGAAACGTCGGCGCGTGGCAGCGTGAAGTCCACCGGCGCCGGCGTCGTGCCGCGCTTGAGCGCAACTGCGGCGTGGCCGGCGTCTTCGAGCGTCGCCGCGACATGCCAGCAGCCCGGCGGCGGCGATACCGCTCCTGCGAACCAGGCGACACAGGGCTTGCCGATCTTTGCGGCGGCGTCGGCGAGACGGCGGGCGACGTCGCGACCCGGTGGCTTCCCGATCAGGCACACGACATCCGTCTCTGGATCGGCGCCCAACAGCTCGATCGCGCGCAGCATCATCACGCCGCCCACCTCATCGGAGAGGTCGCGGCCGCCGACGCCGATCGCCTGCGAGATGCCTTCGCCTCCGCGCGCGATGGTGCACGTGACCTCCTGCAGGCCCGTGCCCGAGGCTGCTGCGACGCCGATGCTTCCGCGCGGGATCACATTGGCAAAGCCGAGCGGCACGCCGTCCAGGATCGCGGTGCCGCAGTCGGGCCCCAGCATCAACATGCCGCGCTCTCGGGCAACCCGCTTGCACTCGATCTCGACGTCGACCGGGACGTTGTCGCTAAAGAGCATCACGTGCAGGCCGGCGTGGAGCGCGCGGAGCGCCTCGGCGCCCGCATACGCGCCGGGCACGGAGATCAGCGCGAGGTTGGCGTCTGGTAGCGTCTTCAGGGCGGAGGACAGCGTGCGCGGCGCCGCGGCGCTCGTTGCGCCGGCCGCCGTCGGCTTGACCGCCAACAGCGCGCGCTCGGCCGCCGCGCGCGCCGCATCGGCGGCGCCGGCCGAGTCGGCGGCGATGGCGATGACAAGATCCGCGGATTCGGCCGCCGCCCCCGGGGACGCGAGGAGACCGGCCTGATCGAGCAGCGCGAGGTTGTGCGGCGTGCCCATCATCGCCGCCGCTCTCGTCACGCCGGCGACCGCTTCCATGTCGTGTGCGAGGCGCATGAGCGTGACGGAATCACGGTAGAACGACTTGCGGACGAAATTGAAGGCCGGCATCGTCGACAGCTACTTCGGCGGCGTGATGCCGTACGTCTTGATCTTCCGATACAGGTGCGAGCGCTCGATGCCGAGCCGCTCGGCAGTGCGCGTCATGTTCCAGTCGTTGGCTCGCAGCTCGGCGAGGATGTACGCGCGCTCGAATCCGTCACGCGCGTCCTTCAGCGAGCGCGCTCCCTCGCCACCGGCCACGGCGTCTTTGGGCCGCAGCGGCGCAGGCAAGTCGTCGGGACCGATGACGTCGCCCATGGTCATGATGACGAGGCGCTCGACCATGTTGCGCAGCTCGCGGACGTTGCCAGGCCAGTCGTACGCGAGGAAATACGCGAGCGCCTCGGCCGACATCGTCTTGAGCCGCTTGCCGTTCTCGGCGGAGAACACGGCGATGAAGTGCTCGATGAGCAGCGGAATGTCGTCCCGGCGGTGGCGCAGCGGCGGGACCTCGATGGGGATGACGTTGAGCCGATAAAAGAGGTCTTCGCGGAAGCCGCCCTGGGTGATGAACGCGGGCAGGTCGCGGTTGGACGCGGCGATCACCCGCACGTCCACCTTGATCGGCTCGCGTCCGCCCACGCGCTCGACGACCTGCTCCTCCAGCGCGCGCAGGACCTTGGCTTGCGTTTTGAGGCTCATATCACCGATCTCGTCGAGAAAGAGCGTGCCGCCGTCAGCCGTCTCGAACTTTCCGCGCCGCCGTGCGACGGCGCCGGTGAAGGCGCCCCGCTCGTGGCCGAAGAGCTCCGATTCGATGAGCTCCTCCGGAATGGCTGCGCAGTTCACCTCGACGAACGGCGCGTCGCGCCGACCGGACAGCGCGTGGATCGCCCGCGCCACCAGCTCCTTGCCGCTGCCGTTCTCGCCGTGGATGAGCACACGGCCGCTGGTGGGCGCGGCGGTCGCGATGGCTTCGCGCAGCGCGCGCATCGGCTCGCTGTCGCCGATGATCTCGGTGCGCATGTCGAGGCGGGCGCGCAGGGTGGCGTTCTCGCGCTCGAGCCGGCTGTGCTCGAGCGCGCGGGTGACGCTCACGAGCGTCTTCTCGAGCGACATCGGCTTCTCGATGAAGTCGTAGGCGCCCAGGCGCGTTGCCTTCACGGCCGTCTCGATGGTGCCGTGACCCGAGATCATGATGACCGTCGTCTCGGGACGGACGCGCTTGAGCTCGGCGAGCGTCTCGAGGCCGTCCATGCCCGGCATCCAGATGTCGAGAAACACTAGGTCGGGCGCCTCGTCGGTGATCGCGCGGATGGCGGCCTCGCCGCCGCCCGCGGTCGTCACGCGGTATCCCTCGTCCTCGAGCACGGCGCGCAGCGTGCCCTGGATGGCCGGCTCGTCGTCGACGACGAGGATGTGCTCGCCCGCCATCCTCAGGCCTCCACGGCTGCGGGCGCGCGAATCACCGGCACCTCGATGACGAAGCGCGTGCCAGACGGTTGATTGTCCTCGATACGAATCGTGCCGCCGTGCTCGGCGACGATCTCGCTGACGATCGGCAGGCCGAGTCCCATGCCGGTCACCTTGGTCGAGAAGTAGGGGAGGAACAGCTTTTCGCGATCCTCCGTCGGGATCCCCGGACCGGTATCCGCCACCGTCAACCTCACGCGCGCGGCCTCGGGCACGTACTCGGTGTCGATCGTCACCGTGCCGCCCGAGCCCACGGCCTCGACGGCATTGTCGACGAGATTCAGCACGGCGCGCTTGATGTGGTCGGGGTCGACGTCCAGGAGTGGCACGTCCTCGGCGTGGCGCGTCACGATCGTGCACTGCGGGTGTGATTCCCGATAGAGCGTCGCGACCGCGTCCACGAGCGGCCGCACGTCGGTGGGCTTGGGTACGAACGCCGGCATTCGCGCGAAGCGCGAGAACTCGTCCACGAGCCGCTTGAGCCCATCGACCTCCTGAATGATCGTCTCCGTGCACTCGGTCACCAGCTGCGCGTCGTCGCCCCCGACCCGCGACAGCCTCCGCCGGAGGCGCTGCGCGGACAGCTGGATCGGCGTGAGCGGATTCTTGATCTCGTGCGCGATCCGCTGCGCGACCTCGCGCCACGCGGCGAGCCGCTGCGCCTTGAGCAGCTCCGTGAGATCGTCGAAGACCACCACGGCACCGTCGTACGTTCCCTCGGGGCCGCGTAGCGCGGTGGCCGACGCGAGCAGCGACAGATTTACGCCGCTGCGGCGCATGTGCAGCTGGATCGCGACGCTGCCCATCTTCGGCCGCCGCGTGCGCTGCACGAGCGCGATGACTTCCCGCGCCTCGGGTCCGGTGAACACCTCCTCGAGCAGCCGTCCGATCGCGGCCGCCTCTGCGAGGCCGAACATCCGGGCGGCCGCGCGGTTGAGCGTCGTGATGCGCCCGAGCGGATCGAGGGACACGACGCCCGTGGTGATCGCCTCCAGCACGGTCTCGATGTAGCGGCGGCGATCCTCGAGCTCGGTATGCTTGTCCTGGAGGTCGACATACGCCTCTTCGAGGCGGTGCTTGGAGCTCGAGAGATCGTCCGTCATGCGGTTGAACGAATCCACGAGCAGGCCGATCTCGTCGTCGGCCCGGGCCTGCACTTTGTAGGCGAGGTTGCCGGCCGCGACCTCGCGCGTGCCCTCCGCCAGCTGCTCGATGGGACCCGTGATGCCTCGCGCGAGATAGAGACCGAACCAGGTGAAGCCGAACACGATGAGGAGCGTAATGAGGAGGAACAACAGGATGTAGATGCCCTTGATCGGGTTCTTGAGCAGCTTGAGCTGCTTGTACTCGCGGAAGGCCTGGGAGATGCCACGCACTTTGGCCTCCAGGCGCTCCGTGACGTGCGTGCCCACCACAACGGCGCCGATCACGTGCCGCTCATGCCCACGAACGGCCCAGATCGGCGTGACCGCCTCGATCAGATCCCCCGACGCCAGCTCGCGGACGGTGGTGACCTCCTGGCCGGCCAGCCCGCGCTTGAGCTGGACCTCGCTGAGCTCCCGCGTGGCCATGTCGCCGAGCACCGGGTCCTTGACGTGGATGACCTCGCGGCCGCGCGCGTCGAAGACCGTCAGCGCGCTGATCGACAGAAGGTCCTGCTGCTCGACGAGGAACGCAGTCAGCGCGTCGCGCCGATCCTCGTCGAGGAGATGCTCACGATCGATCATGCGGGCGATGTGCTGGCCGTGGCGCAGCGTCGTGCGCTCGAGGTTTGCGTAATACGTCTGCGCCACCGACAGCGCCTGGTCGAGCGGGCGCTCGACCTGCGGCTTGAACCAGCCCTCGATCGACTTGTTGATGAAGTTCGACGCGATGAAGAAGATGAGGATGGCCGGCGCCACCGCGAGCAGGAGGAATGCGAGCACGAGCTTGGCCTTGAACTGCGCTCCGATCACTTTCTGCCGCCGCTCGAAGCCGAGCTTGACGAGGTTGCGGAAGAGCAGGAGCAGCAGCAGTAGGAACACGACCAGATTCAGATTGAACAGCGCGAAGATCACGATGTTGGACGCGACCGGCAGCTCGGGCGCGAAGGAGCCGAGGTCGAACGCCCAGAGCCCGCCGACCAGGACGAGGAACGCGAGGATGACGAGCAGGTTGCGCTTGCGCCGGTTGGTCTCGGAGAGCAACGGCATGGCCTACTGCATCCTTTGGATCGTGCGGTATTCGGACTGCCGTTCGGTTTGCTCGGCGGTGCCCGCCATGCGCGTGACGAAGGTGTTCTCACCGTTGAGCGCCGCTTCCGCGAGCACGCGGATGTAGAACACCTCCGTCGGGCTCAGCGCCGTCGCGGGGCCGAGCTTGAGCGAGCGCACTTCCGAAAACACGCGCTGCGCGTCGCGCAGGTCACGCGTGCCGTACGGAGGCTGGGTCTCGCCCTTGAGCGCGATGACCTTGTACTCCTTGGTCACTGCGTTGTAGGCGAGCTGGCGCTCGATCAGCACGCTGTGCACGAGGCGGTCTCGCCAGAGACGGTTGTACTGCCAGAGCTCGATCGTGAAGCGGACGTGGGTCGGAATCCCGCTCTGCAGGCCTTCGTGGAACGTCGGCGGGATCGCGTCCAGGAGCACGACGCGGACGGTGACCTCGTGGTCGTTCAGGTAGATCTCGAGGTCGCTGATGCGCAGATCCGCGCGCGCCGGTGCGGCCCCTGCTAGCAGCAGCAGCGCCAGCGCCGCGGCGAACCCGGGCCATCGCAGGGCGTTCGGGGCCTTCATACGGCGGACGTGCCATTATACCGCCCGGGCCGCCGCGCTCCTGCGGGACTCGGCACGCGCGGCCGGCCGGGGAGGCCGGCTCAGGGACGACTTAGGTGGTGGCCAGCCCCCGCGCGGAGACGAGCGCTTCGGCAGGCTCGGGGGCGAGAGGCAGCACCGAACGGACCGCGGCGCGCCGCTCGAGCCCGAGCGCACGCTGAACGGCCACGACCAGCTCGAAATTCAGCGCGTGGCCCGCATTGCGCGCGATCACGTGTCCCGTGATGCGCCGGCCCAGGAGCGCGAGATCGCCGATGAGGTCAAGGACCTTGTGGCGCACGAACTCGTCGCGATAACGCAGGCCGTTGAGCGTGGCGCTCTTGCCGATGACGATCGTGTTGTCGAGCGAGCCGCCGAGCGCTCGACCGCTCTTGCGCAGGAAGCCGAGATCCTTCAGGAAGCCATACGTCCGCGCCGGCGCGTAGTCGGCGATGAACGACTCCTCCGTCGGCGTCCACGACAGCACCTGGGTTCCGATCGCCGGATGGTCGTTGTCGAGCGTGTATGAGATCCGGAACGTGTCCGCGGGCACGATCTGGATCCACCGGCCGCCGTTGCCGGCGCCAATGGAGTGCGGAATTCGAAGCGGTCGCTGACGGGCGCCCTGCGGCGCGCGTCCCGCGGCCAGCATGAGCTGCACGAACGGTTTGGCGCTGCCGTCCGCCGCCGGCAATTCCGCGCCGTCCACACGGACCTCGAGGTTGTCGATACCGAGGCCGGCCGCCGCCGCCATCAGATGCTCGATCGTCTGGATTCGAGCGCCGTTGCGGCCGATCGTCGTCGCGTAGTGGGAATCGACGACGCTCTCCGGCGTCGCGGCAATGGGCTCGCCGTGCTCGCCAGCGCGGAACACGATGCCGGAGTCTGCTGGGGCGGGCGACAACGCGACGCGCACCGTCTTTCCCGAGTGCAGCCCAACACCTTCTAGGCTCACCGCCTTGCGGATGGTGTGCTGTCTCATGACCGCGGCGCTAGGGAGCAACCCGAGTGCCAGATCTACATTCGCTTCTAAATAGCCGAGTTATTTGATGCGGACTGGGTCATGAGCTAGGGCCGGCTCGGCCTTTGTCGCGGGAATGACACGCCCTAGTTGGGCTACCGTCTCGCTTTTGAGACGCTAGACGTCCACGATGATTCGGACCTCGTGGCGGCCGTCCCACGCGTCCACCGAGACGCCGTGGAGCGTTGCAGCCTTCACCACCGTGCCGAGCCGGTGGCGGCCGGCGTCGAGCGGCTCCCCGTAAAGCTGGCCGATCGCAACGGTGTCGGAGCAGGAGACGAGCTCGACGCGGCTCACCACGAACGCCTCGATCTCGTGCACGTACAGGCACTCGTCGATCCACGCCACCAGCAGCGTCTCCGGGCTGTCGGCCTGCGCGCGCACCTCACGCGTCTCGCGCGGGCTCACCGTTGCCGGGTCGGCGGTAAGCGACAACACGCCGAGCGCGGCCTGTGCGAACGCTTCCGCGCGCGTCGGACCCCAGGCGCGGATCCCGACGTCCGCCTCGACCTCGAACTGCTCGAAACCGCGATTGGTATCAGTCAACAGCGTGAAGAGGGGGGTTTGGGGGGAAGCCGGTGTGAGGCAACAGCGTAAATGAGGGGGTTTGGGGGGAAGCCGCAGGGGTCCCCCCCAAGCTAATACAGCCCGCAACAGCGTGGTGCCGCAACATGTTCACACCGTTCCGAGGTCGCCCCAGCGGGATTGCAAGATCGCGATGACAGCGGGGCCTGCCGTTTCGGTTCTCAGAATGCGCGCGCCGAGTCCGACGAGCTGCCAGCCGGCGGCCCGCGCGGCGTCGATCTCGCGCCGCTCGAGTCCGCCTTCGGGACCGATCAGCACGGTGACTCGGCGAGGACGCTTCGCTTCGGCCAGGACCACGCCGAGAGGCCGAGATTCGCCTTCCCAGACGCAGAGCGCCAGATCGGTGTCGCGCGCCTCCTCGAGACACTTTTCGAGCGGGCGCGCCGGCATGACGTTGGGCACGACGGCGCGGCCGCACTGCTTGGCCGCCTCGCGCGCGACGCGCTGCCAGCGGGCGACGCGTGCGCTCGCCTGGCTCTCGGTAAGACGGACCACTGTGCGCGCGGCGATGGCGGGGACGACACGCGTGACCCCGAGCTCCGTGGCGGCGCGCACGATCGTCTCCAGCTTGTCGGCCTTGGGTACTCCCTGCACGAGGGTGATCTGCAGCGGTGACTCGACGACGGTCTCGGCGACGCCGACGACGACGCCGGTCGCGCGAGGCCCGACCGCGTCGAGACGGACGGTGTAGTCGTGGCCGGCGCCATCGGTCGCGACGACGGTGTCACCGGGCCCCAGGCGCAAAACCCGGGAGAGATGGCGCGTCTCCAGCGAATCGAACGTCACGCGGCCATCGACGATCCGCTCAGGCGCGATCGTGAAGCGGCGCATGCTCGTATGCGAGCGTCGTCCAGCCGTCGATCGACCGTACGTCCAGCCGCCGGAAGCCATGGCCAGCGAGCGCGACCGTCACGTCGTCCGCTTCGGCGTCGAGGCAGCCTCCGGCGACCAGCGTGCCGCCGGTGGCCACGAGACGGATGTACGAAGGCGCGAGTGCGCGATGCGCGGCGGCCAGCAGATTGGCGAGCACGAGCGGCGCGGCGGCGGGGCTGATGGTGCCGGCATCGGCCACCTGGCACGTCACGCGTCCGGCCACGCCGTTGCGCTCGATATTTGCTGTCGCGGACGCGATGGCGTCGGGATCGGAATCGACGGCCAGGACCTGCGACACCCCGAGCCGGGCCGCGGCGATTGCGAGGATGCCCGAGCCGGTCCCGAGATCAATCGCACACGCGGGCCGCGCACGCTCGACGATCGTCTCGAGCAGCTCCAGACATCCGGTGGTGGTCCCGTGTTGTCCCGTCCCGAACGCACGCCCGGGCTCGAGGCAGAGGATCAAGCGGCCATCGGCGTCCGGTGGCGTTTCCCAGGGCGGCGTCACCAACAGGTGGCGGCCGATCGGCAGCGGAGCGAAGTGCGCGCGCCATGCCTGCGCCCAGTCATCCTCGGCGACGATCGCGACGGCGGGGCTGCCGGCGCGCGAGAAACCCAGCGAGTGTAGCGCGCCGAGATAGACGTCGACGCTCTTGACGATGGCGCGGCTGTCTGCGACGTCGGAGAAGAACGCGCGCAGCTGCGCCGGGCCCGCTGGCTGTTCTTCTTCGACGACGCCGAGGGCCCCGAGCTCCCAGACGAAATTCGTGAGACCCTCGGAGGCGTCGGGCGGCACAGCGACCGTGAGTTCCCAGTAACGGGAACCCATGATCAGCCCAGCAGCTTCTTCATTCTTTCGATGAAGGCACTGGCGAGTGGACCACGGTGCTCCTTCGACGCCGCTTCGAACGCCTCGAGGGCCTCGCGCTGCTTGGCACTGAGCTTCTGCGGCACCTCGAGGAGCAGTCGATAGCAGGCGTCGCCATGGCCGCGCTCGCGAAGTCGCGGCATGCCCTTGCCCCGCAGCCGAATGACCTGGTGAGGCTGGCTGCCCGCGGGAATCTTCAGCTTGTCCGTGCCGCCGAGGATCGGAACATCGACCTCCGCACCGAGCGCCAGCTGCGTGAAGGACACGGGCAGGTCGACCAGCAGATCGGTGCCATGGCGGGTGAAGATCGGATGGTCGCGAATGCGCACCAGCACGTAGAGGTCGCCGGCCGGCCCGCCGTTCACGCCGCTGCTGCCCTCGCCAGACAGGCGTAGCTGCATGCCGTCGTCGATGCCCGCGGGAATCTTGACGCCCAGGACGTGCTCGCCGCGCAGCCGACCCTCACCGCGGCAGTCGCGACACGGGCTCTTGTTGATTTGCCCCTCGCCCGCGCAGCGCGGGCACGGCCGCGCGACGGTGAGGAAGCCGTGACTCATTCGGATTTCGCCACGCCCCTGGCACGTATCGCACGTGGTCTTGTGCGTACCCGGCTCGCTGCCGCTGCCTTTGCACGCCTCGCAACGCACCAGCCGTGGAATCTGAATTTTCGTCTCGAGTCCCGTCGCGGCGTCTTCGAGGGTGATCTTCAGCTCGTACTGAAGATCCTCGCCGCGCGTCGGGCGCGAGCGGCCGCGCCGGCCGCCGCCAGCGCCAGAGAAGAAATTCTCGAAGATGTCTTCGAAGAGCGTGCCGAACCCGCCCTCGAAGCCGCCACCCGAGGCGGCGCCGGGGGCGACGCCGAACCGATCGTAGTGAGCGCGCTTGTCGGGATCGGACAGGACGCCGTACGCTTCGCCGACTTCCTTGAAGCGCTCCTCGGCTTTCTTGTCGCCGGGGTTCTTGTCCGGATGGAACTGCATCGCGAGCTGGCGGTACGCCTTCTTCAGCTCGGCGTCGCTGGCGCCCTGCGAAACGCCGAGCACCTCGTAATAGTCGCGGTTCGCCACCTAGGCGGCGTCCTCATCGGGGGCCGCGGCGACGGCCACCATCGCCGGGCGCAGCACACGGCCGTGCAGCATGTAGCCGGGCGCGATCTCGCTCACGACGGTGTTCGGCGCCGCGTCCTCGCTGACCACCCGCGCGATGGCCTCGTGGCGCGTCGGATCGAACGCTTGGCCGACGGCGGAGTAACGACTCACGCCGGCGCGCTCGAGCACGCGCAACAGCTCGCGCTGGATCAGCTCCACGCCGGCCAGCACGCTCTCGGCGCCGGCCACCGCGCGGGCCGACGCGAGCGCGCGATCGAAATTGTCGAGGATCGGCAGCAGCTCGCGCACGAGCGACTCGTTGGCGTACCGGACACGGTCCTCGGCGTCGCGCTGCGTGCGCCGGCGGACGTTCTCTGCCTCGGCCATGGCGCGCAGCATGCGATCCTTCTGCTCCGCGAGCTGCCGCTCGAGGTCCTGGATCGCGCCGCCGTTGTCGGGCGCGGCGCCGTCGTCGATGGGCTCACGGGCGTCGTCGGTCATTGGCCTCAGGACGGAAGATAGAGATCTTGACGGACACGCGACAGCGCCTCCGTGACTTGCCGCGCCGTCTCGTTCACGATCGACATGACTTCGGGATAGGGCAACCGCCGCGGCCCGACCACCCCCAAGATCCCGAGCACCTGGTCACGATACATGTAGGTCGACGTGATCAACGTGCACTCGCGCATCGCGTCGACGGGATTCTCGACGCCGATGGTGACCCGCACGCCGGCATCGGCCGAGAGAGACGTCATGAGATCCGCGAGCCGCTCCTTCTGTTCGAACGTGCGCAGCAGCGCTCGCGTCTGCTCGATGTCCCAGAATTCGGGATGGTCGAGGATGTTCATGGCGCCGCTGACGTAGAGCGTGCGGCCGCGCAGCATGGCCACGATCTGCTCGGTGACGCCGCGCGCCCGTGTGTGCAGGGCGTCGAGCGGATCCGCCGGCGCGTTCTCCATGGCCACGATCTCCTCGACGCTGCGATCGCGGAATCGTCGCGTGAGCTCGCGACCGATCGCCCGCACCTCCTCGGCCGCCAGCGGCGGATCGAGCGCGACCTCGCGCACGGTGAGCCAGCCGGCGTTGGTGGTCACGACGGCGAGCGCCCGATCTTCTTCGAGCGGCATCAGGTCCACGCGTGCGATGACCGTCTGCGCGAGCGGCGGCGCGAGCAACAGGCCCGTCAGCCGGGTCGCCGTCGACAGGTGCGACGAGGTGCGCTCCATGAATCCGTCGATTCCCGAGCGCCGCGTGGGCAGCGATGTCGCCGACTTCGGCGTCGCCGAGGACGGCGGTGGAAACGAGTCGACGTAGAAGCGGTAGGCCTTGTCGGTCGGGATGCGTCCGGCGCTCGTGTGCGGCTGAGCGAGGTACCCCATCTCCTCGAGATCGGCCATGACGTTGCGGATCGTGGCCGGCGACAGATGCGGGAAGTGACGCTTGGAGAGGGCGCGTGAACCGACCGGCTCGGCCGAGTCCACGTATTCCCGGATCAGAGCGACGAGCACATCCCGTTGCCGCGCGTCCATTTCACTGATTTTACAGCAGGTCGACGAACAGCGCGTCCGAGACCAGGAATCCCGACTCCGTGAGGCGCGCGCGCCCGCCATCGACGACCAGATGGCCGGCCTGCTGCCACTCTTCGATCCGACGGCTCAGCACCGCCTGGCCGGTGGTCCGCTCGGCCAGCCACGCCGCCGGGACGCCGTCGCTCGTTCTGAGTCCGAGAATGAGCCGCTCGGCCAGCTGCTGCCGCGGCGTCAGGCGCTCGGCGGCTTCCACGGGCAGCATCCCGCTCTCGACCGCGGCGCGCCAGCGAGTGAGCGGTTTGATGTTGCTCCAGCGCACGTCGGCGATGAAGCCACACGCGCCGGGACCGGCGGCGAGGTACTCGCCGACGCGCCAGTAGCCGAGGTTATGGCGCGCGCGATGGCCGGGCCGTGCATAGTTGGAAACCTCGTAGTGCTCGAAGCCGCGCTCGCCCGCCGTGCGCACGAGGGTCCAGTACTGGGCGATCACGGCGTCCTCGTCCGGCAGATTCTCCACGCCCCCGGCGCCCCAGGGACTTCCACCGTCGAGCGTCAGCGCATAGGCCGACACGTGATCGGGCTTCCAGTCGAGCACGCCTTCGATGCCGGCTGCCCACGCATCCACAGTCAGACCGGGCAGGCCATACATGAGGTCGACGCTGACATCGTCAAAGCCCGCCTCGCGGGCCGCGTCGAATGCCGCGCGCGCGCCGCGTGCGTTATGTAGCCGGCCGAGCCTCGCCAGCACCGCGTCGTCCAGGGCCTGCACACCAAGACTCACGCGAGTGACCCCCGCCGCACGATAACGCGCGAGGCGCTCGCGCGTGACGCTCTCGGGATTGCACTCGACCGTCACCTCGGCGTCCGGCGCACGCCGCCAGCAGATGCGGAGGTGTTCCAGCACCGCGGCCAGCGCGTCCGGCTCGAGCAACGACGGCGTGCCGCCTCCGAGGAAAATGGTGCCGAGGGTGACCTCGCGCGCCCAGCCGAGCGAGCCGAGCAGATCGAGCTCGGCGTGCAGCGCGCTCAGATACGGGTCCATCTGACCGGCTTCGAGCGGTGCGGTGTTGAACGAGCAGTAGTGGCAGCGCTGAACGCAGAACGGAACATGGAGATAGAAGCCCAACGATTGGCTGGACGGGAGGGAGCCGGAAACCATCTGAGACGGCCCACCCACGGTCGTATCCGGCCTCGCGGACCCCGCTACAACAGACCCCGCTACAACCGTCCCTTCGGCGCCCACTACGGAATATACCTGGCGAGTCTCCACCAGCGCAGCCAGTGCCGATCGCTATCCCAGGACCAGTAGATCAGGAACGCCTTGCCCTTGATCTTCTCTCGTCGGACGAAGCCCCAGTAGCGGCTGTCCTGGGAGTTGTTGCGGTTGTCGCCCATGACGAAGTACGAGTCCGACGGCACCACGGTCGGCTCGCACGCGTACGCGTATCCGCAGTAGCTGGAATGCGTGCTGCGGTCTCCGAGCGGCCCGTCCAGCTTGCGGACGTAGGGCTCGACGAGCGCCTTGCCGTTGACGAAGACCTGCTCGCCACGTACCTGCACGGTGTCGCCGGGCGTGCCGATGATGCGCTTGATGAAGTCGCGCTTTTCGTCTTGCGGGTACTTGAAGACGATGATGTCGCCGCGCGCCGGGCTGCGCAGGCCGGGCAGGCGATGGTCGGTCAGCGGCACCTCGGGTCCGTACAGGAACTTGTTCACGAGGATGTAGTCGCCCACCAGCAGCGTATCCATCATCGACCCGGACGGAATCGTGAACGCCTGGATGATGAGCGTGCGGATGACGAGCGCGAGGAGGATGGCGATGAAGATCGCCTCCGCGTACTCGCGAACGACGGACTTGCGCCGCCGAGCGGTGGTGACGGGCGGGGCCGTCGTCACCTCGTCCGTCTTACGGATCTCGCTTTCGCGGACGTCCATCAGCTCTTGAGCACGGTGAGGAATGCTTCCTGCGGGACTTCGACGCGGCCCACTTGCTTCATGCGCTTCTTGCCTTCCTTTTGCTTCTCGAGGAGCTTGCGCTTGCGCGTGATGTCGCCGCCGTAGCACTTGGCGGTGACGTTCTTGCCCATCGCCTTCACTGTCTCCCGCGCGATGACACGGCTGCCGATGGCCGCCTGGATCGCCACCTCGTAGAGCTGGCGCGGGATCACGCCGCGCAACTTCTCGACCAGCGCCTTGCCGCGTTCGTACGCCTTGTCGCGGTGGACGATGATCGACAGCGCGTCCACAGGGTCTCCGTTCAGCAAGATATCGAGCTTCACGAGATCCGACGTCCGAAAATCGGCGAATTCGTAATCGAACGACGCGTAGCCCTTCGAGATCGACTTCAGCTTGTCATAGAAGTCCACCACGATCTCCGAGAGGGGGAAGTCGAAGCGGATGTGCACGCGCTTGCCGATGTATTCCAGCGACTTGTGCTCGCCGCGCTTCTCCTGGGCGAGCTTGTAGATCGCCGTCATGAATTCGGTGGGCACGTAGACCGACGAGCGCACGTACGGCTCTTCCATCTCCTCGATGCGGTCCGGCGTCGGCAGCTTGGAGGGATTGTCGATGTCGAGTACCTCGCCCGCGGTCGTCAGCACCTTGTACTGCACGGACGGCGCGGTGACGATCAGCGAGAGGTTGAACTCGCGTTCCAGCCGCTCCTGCACGATCTCCATGTGCAGCATGCCGAGGAATCCGCAGCGAAAGCCGTAGCCGAGCGCCAGCGACGTCTCCGGCTCGTAGCTGAACGCGGGGTCGTTCAGCCGTAGCTTCTCCAGCGCGTCGCGCAGCGCTTCGTAGTCCGTGTCCTCGATCGGGTAGAGGCCGGCGAAGACCATCGGCTTGGCGTCGCGGTACCCTGGGAACGGTTCGGCCGTCGGACGCAACGCCTCGGTGATCGTGTCGCCGACTTTCGCGTCCGCCACGCGCTTGATGGAGGCCGTGACGTAGCCGACCTGCCCTGCGGACAGCTCGTCGACCGGTCGCATGTCGGGGCTGAACACACCGACCTGCTGCACGTCGTACGTGCGGCCGTTCGACATCAACAGCATCTTCATGCCCGGCCGTACGCGCCCGTCTTCGAGTCGTACGTAGATGACGACGCCCTGGTAGGAATCGTAGAAGGAATCGAAGACGAGCGCCTTGAGTGGCGCGTCCGGATCGCCGCTGGGCGCCGGGATACGCGCGACGATCGCTTCCAGCACCGCCGGCACGCCGGTGCCGTGCTTGGCCGAGATGGCGAGCGCCTCGGTCCCGTCGAGGTCGAGCACGTCGGTGATCTGCTCGCGCGTCCCCTCGGGATCCGCCGCCGGCAGGTCGATCTTGTTGATGACCGGGATGATCGTGAGCCCGGCGTCGGAGGCGAGATAGAAGTTCGCCAGCGTCTGCGCCTCGATGCCCTGCGCGGCGTCGACGATAAGGATGGCGCCTTCGCACGCGGCGAGCGCGCGCGAGACCTCGTACGAGAAGTCGACGTGACCGGGCGTGTCGATCAGGTTGAGCGTGTACTCGAGGCCGTCGTTCGCCCGGTAGAGCAGGCGTACCGTGTGCGCCTTGATCGTGATGCCGCGCTCGCGTTCGAGGTCCATCGAGTCGAGGACCTGATCGACGGCTTTCTTGGCGTCCATGGTGCCGGTGAGGGCGAGGAGTCGATCGGCCAGCGTCGACTTACCGTGATCGATGTGGGCGACGATGGAAAAATTGCGGATTCTGGCGAGACTCACCGGCTCAGTCTAACACGCGGCTCCGCGTCAACCGGCCGTCCCGAAAGGCGGAATGCGCACGGAACCGGTCAGCGCCCAACCGCGCTCAGGCGCGCGTGGTCGGGCACGACGGCGCCCGATTCCAGAATCACGCCGGACGCGATCTCGACATCGGCCCCGATGCGGACGTCGGCGCCGAGCACGCAGTCGCGCAGCACGGAGCCGGCGCCGATCTCGACGCGCTCCCAGAGGACACTGCCCTCGACGCGGGCGCCGGCAGCGATTCTGGCCCGCTCGCCGAGCACGGTGAGCGGGCCGACGTGTGCGCCGGCCTGGATCGCGGCCTCGGCGCCAACGACAGCCGGCGCTTTTAAGTCTGCTCCCGCGGCCACCGACGCGCTCGGCTCGATCCAGCATCCGTCGCGGAGCGTGCCGGGCGGCAAGAGCGTGGTCTTCACCTGCCCGGTGAGCAGATCGAGCTGGGCGGCGCGGTATGCCGCCGGGCTGCCGATATCGCGCCAGTACGCCGCGGCCGCCCAGCCATAGCAGGGGACACCGTCGGCGATGAGCGCAGGGAACACATCGCGCTCGACGGAAACGACCTGCCGCGATGGGATCCGCGCGAGCAGGGCCGCATCCATCAGGTAGATGCCGGCATTGATCGTGTTAGTCGGAATCGGCTCCGTCGGTCCGGGCTTTTCGCGGAAGCGCTGCAGGCGTCCGTCGGGAGCAGTCTCCACCAGGCCGTATGGCCGCGGATCGGCCACGGGATGCAGAAAGATCGTCGTGCGTGAGCCGCGCGCTTCGTGGAACGCACGCATCGCCGACAGGTCGGCGTCGGTGAGCACGTCGCCGTTGAGCACCCACACGGTTCCGCTCGTGAGATCCGCGGCATTGCGGATGCCTCCGCCCGTCCCGAGCGGCTCGGCTTCGATCACGTAGCGCAGCCGCACACCGAGATGCTCGGCTTCGCCCAGCGCGGCACGCACGTCATCGACGCGATAGGAGCACGCGAGAATCACGTCGGTGACGCCGTGCTGGCGCAGCAAGGCGAGTTGATACGCCAGGAACGGACGGTTCAGCAGCGGAACCACGGGCTTGGCACGCGCCACCGTCAGCGGTCGCAGGCGCGTGCCCTGGCCACCGGCCAGGATGACCGCCTGCGTCGCCGCGCCAGCGGCTACGCGCCGGGCGCCCAGGGCTGCGCCTCGCTGATCAGCATCACCGGAATGCCGTCGCGGATCGGATAGGCCTTGCGACACGCCTGGCAGATGATGCGCGTCTCCTCGAAGAGGAGGTCGCCCTTGCATGCCGGGCACACGAGGATCGCCTTCAGCTCCTCATCGATCATCGCGGTCACCTCCCTTCGAGCTTGTTCTTGAACCATTCCACCGTCAGCTTCAACCCCTCGTCGGTATCCACGCGCGGCTCCCAGCCCAGCCGCGTGCGTGCGCGCGTGATATCCGGCTGACGCACCTTGGGATCGTCGACGGGGAGCGGGCGGAACACGATCTCGCTGCGTGAGTTGGTGAGGCGCAGGATGCGCTTGGCGAGCTCGAGCAGCGTCATCTCCTGCGGGTTGCCGATATTCACCGGCTCGGTCGTCCCGCGCTGCATCATGCGCCAGATGCCATCCACCAGGTCGGAGATGAATTGGAACGACCGCGTCTGCGAGCCGTCTCCGAACACGGTCAGCGGCTCGCTGCGCAGCGCCTGGGTCATGAACGCCGGAATCGCGCGCCCGTCGTTGAGCCGCATCCGCGGACCGTACGTGTTGAAGATCCGGACGATCCGCGTCTCGATGCCGTGCACACGGTGATAGGCCATCGTCATCGCCTCGGCGAAGCGTTTGGCTTCGTCGTACACGCCGCGCGGACCGATCGGGTTAACGTTGCCCCAATAATCCTCGCGCTGCGGATGCACGAGCGGGTCGCCGTACACCTCTGACGTCGACGCGAGCAGGAAGCGCGCGCCTTTCGCGCGCGCGACGCCGAGCGCGTTGTGGGTGCCGAGCGCCCCGACCTTGAGCGTCTGAATCGGCAGCTCGAGGTAATCGAGCGGTGAGGCGGGGCTCGCGAAGTGCAGGATCCAGTCGAGTGGGGCCTCGAGCCCGATGTGATTCGTGACGTTGTGCTCGACGAACGCGAACCCGCGGCGATCGCGGACGTGGTTGAGGTTCTCGCGGGAGCCAGTGATGAAGTTATCCATCCCGACCACGTCGCACCCGTGATCGAGCAGCGCCTCGCAGAGGTGGCTGCCGATGAAGCCGGCGGCGCCCGTGACGAGTACGCGCATCGCGGCGGTCTAAACGTTCGGCAGGATGGGCTTACGGCCGATCGAGTGGTATTCGAAGCCGAGGCGGCGCATCCGCTCGGGCTCCCACAGGTTGCGTCCGTCGAAGATGAGTGGACGACGCATCACGGAGCGCAGTCGCTCGAGGTTCAAGAATTTGAACTCGTTCCACTCAGTGACGAGGGCGACAGCGTCGGCGCCCGTCGCGGCGTCGTAGGGCGAGTCGCGGTAGTCGACGCTTTCCGGTAGCATCCGGCGGGCGTTTGCGGTCGCGACAGGATCGTACGCGCGCACGATCGCGCCTCGGGCGAGCAGGCCGGACACGACCTCGATCGACTTCGCCTCACGCATGTCGTCGGTGTTCGGCTTGAAGGCGAGGCCGAGCACCGCGATCACGCGACCCTCGAGAGGATTGAGCGCTTTCTCGATTCTCGCGACGAAATGAGGCGCGCGGCCGCGATTGACGTCCACCACCGCGCGCAGCAGCGAGAAATCGTAACCGAGCGCGCCCGCCGTCGCGACCAGAGAGTCGGTGTCCTTCGGAAAACACGACCCGCCGTAGCCTAGCCCCGCGGAGAGAAACGCGGCGCCGATCCGCGCGTCGAGACCCATGCCCTTCATGACCTGCGTGACGTCGGCGCCGGCCACCTCGCAGATGTTGGCGATCGCGTTGATGAAGGAAATCTTCGCGGACAGAAAGGCGTTGGAGGCGTACTTGATCATCTCGGCTGACGGCACGTCCACGATGATCATTGGCCGCTCGAGGGGCGCGTAGAGCTCGAGCAGCGACATGGCGACCTGCTGTGTCGGCGCGCCGATCACGATGCGGTCGGGGCGCAGCGTGTCCTCGATGGCCGAGCCCTCGCGGAGGAATTCGGGGTTCGACACGACATCGAAGGGCACGCGGGTCTTCTGGTGACGCTCGATCACCTCGCGCACGAAGTCTCCGGTGCCCACAGGCACGGTGGACTTGTTGACGACGACGGTGTAGCGCTCCATCGCCTCGCCGATGCCGCGCGCGACCTCGCCGACCGCCGTCAGGTCCGTCTGACCATCGCTCTTGGGCGGGGTGCCGACGGTGATGAAGACGATGACCGACCGTCGCACGCCCTCGGCGAGATCGGTCGAGAACGTCAGGCGGCCGTCCGCGACATTGCGGGAAACCATCTCCTCGAGCCCCGGCTCGTAGATCGGCATCCGGCCGGCGGTCAGCTCCGCGACCTTCTCAGGCTGATTGTCGATGCAGATGACTTCGTTGCCGAGGTCCGCGAATACCGCACCCGTGACAAGACCGACGTAGCCCGTTCCTACGACACAGATGTTCATAGCGGCCCTGCCATCATAGCAGGGCGCGCCGGTCCCACGGGTAAAAGTGGCAGAGGTTTGGAGAATTTACTCGCGATCGAGCGTTGCGACGAGGGTGAGAGCGAGGCGATCAGGCCGCGAACGGCGTATCGTCGTCGGGATCCGGATCCGCATCGAGGCCGTCGATCTGGATGCGGGCGTCCCGCACCGCGTCGCTCAGCGAGTCGAATCGCTGGCCCGAGATCGATATGGTGTTGCTTTCATCGCGCGCCTTCCAGATCCACTCGTGACCGCCACGTCCGACCGGCTTGAACTCGATCTTCACTGCCATGATTGTCTCCCCTCGCCGCCACGTGTTCGCGGCGGGCGCTTCAAAAAGAATGCAATGAGGGTGCCACGTAGGTCCGCGCTCGAGCGAGACCTTAGGCGGTGTCGACCTCTCGCTCGGCCGCGGCCCACCGGAAGAAAACAACTGTGAACGCGACAACGGGGATGATGCCGGCAGGCACCCACATGATCAGACCACCGAGTCGTTGATCGGCCAGCGGCGTGAGATCGAAGAGACGAGGCGCGGCCGCATAGTACGGATAGAGCACCTCTTCTGCGCCGGCGACCATGGACGCAACCACCGTCATCGGCATTCCGAACACGAACAGGTAAAGCAACTGTCCGGCGTAGGGCAGCGCCGGCAGGCGTGCAGAACGCGAGAGGATCGGCCACCAGCCGACGACGGCCGTGGCGAGCAGCACGAGATGCTCGACAACGTGCCAGCCGTGCATCTCGAGCGCCGCGTTGTACGGACCGGGCAGGTGCCACGCAACGGTGGCGACACCGAACGTCGCGAAGGCCGGCAACGGCCGTGTCACCCAACGCACCGCTGTTGCAAATGCCGGCAGCGACGATGCACGCTCGACGAGCGCGTCGAGCATCCACCCTGGCGTGCCGGCGAGCCAGAGCGGGGCGACGACCAGTGTCAGCATAAGGTGCTGCACCATGTGCGCAGAGAACAGGTAGTAGTCGCTCAGATCGTGCAGCGGGCCGTTGAGCGCGAGGAGCAGTGCGACGCAGCCGCCGAAGAACGCCGCCGGAAGCCCGAGTGGTGTCGGCCGCCGCGAGCGAAGAGTGGCCCACGTATAGGCAGCGGCCAGCGCGACCACACCAAGCACCACCTCGGCGTGGATTTCGCCCCCGAGCCAGGAGAACGTCGGCACCGCGATCCCCTCAGCGCCTGAAGACAAGGAATTCCCCGGTGAGCGTCGTGATCGCGATGGCGAGCACGGTGGCCAGCACCAACGGCGCCACGAACAAGAACGTGAGCACGCGCGAGTCGTAACGCAGGTGCATGTAGAACATCACGACGAGTGCGAATTTCCCTGCGGACAGGGTCAGCAACAGTGGAAAGAGGATCGGCGCCAGCCGACGTACATAGATGACGCCGAACTCCAGCCCGGTCACCGCCGTCAGGATGGCGGCGACGATCACGTAGGTACGCATCGTCGGGTGGTGCTCGGCCGCCGACGCGTCGTGTTCGTCCAATGCGCGAGCAGTCTGTTCGTTCATGGCACCAGATAGACGAGGGTGAAGATCAGGATCCACACGACGTCGACGAAGTGCCAGTAGAGACCCGCGATCTCCACTTTCAGTGCGTCGCGCGGACCGACACGACCGCGAAGATGGAGCACGAGCAGCGTCAGCAGCCAGATCACACCGAGCGTGACGTGGCCGCCGTGAAAACCCGTCAGCGTGAAGAACGTCGAGCCGAAGAGATTCGTCTGCAGCGTCAGCCCTTCGTGCACGAACGCCGTGAACTCGTACGCCTGGAAGCCCAGGAAGATGATCCCGAACAGCGCGGTGCCGGCGAGCCACAGCCGCGCTTGCCGACGGTCGCCACGCTGGACGGCGGCCAGCGCAAGCACCATCAGCAGCGAAGACATCAGCAGGTCGAAGGTGCTCAGCGTCGTGACCGGGATATTGAGGATCTCGTGGGGCAACGGGCCCACCACGCTACGGCCCTTGTAGGCCATGTACGTCGCGATCAGCGTGCCGAACAGAAAGCACTCCGAGCCGAGGAACACCCACATCGCCAGCTTGCGGTGATCGATGCCCAGTCTGCCTTCTTGGGAGACGTGCGCGGGATTGTCGTGATGCTCGAGCGCAAACGCGAAGGCGCCGACGACGAGCACGGCCACGCCGATCAGCACGAGGCCCAGGCTCGTGAGCGCTCCCACCGCGGCGAGGCCGATCCCGAGCGCGATGACGACAGGCCAATGCGACGGCGCCGGAAGATGGATGCCGTGTGGGTCCGGTTGCGCCGGCCGCGGCGTTGGCTTGCGGCCGCGCGTGTCGCCGTATTTCTCGATCCAGAAGGAGTCGCGCCCGTACACGGGGGGAACCTCATCGAAGTCGTGCGCCGGCGGCGGCGACGACGTCCGCCACTCGAGCGTGCGCCCGTCCCACGGATCGCCGGCGGCGATTGCGCCATGGCGGAGTGAGCGCCAGGCGTTCACGAGGAAGAGCAGCACGCCGAGCCCGATGATGAAGGCGCCGACAGTCGATACCGCGCTCCACGCGGTCCAGCCGGTGCCCGCACCGTACGTGTAGATCCGGCGCGGCATGCCGGCGACGCCGAGGAAATGCTGCGGGAAGAACGCGATGTTGAAGCCGGCGAACATCATCCAGAACTGCAGGCGGCCGAGACGCTCGTCGAGGAGGCGTCCCGTCATCTTCGGCCACCAGTAGTAGGCGCCGGCGAGAATGCCGAAGAGGCTGCCGCCGATCAGCACGTAGTGCAGGTGTGCCACGACGAAGTACGTGTCCGTTTGCAGCAGATCGACCGGTGGTGAGGAATGCATGATGCCCGAGAGCCCGCCGATGGTGAACAGTGCAACCAGGCCGGCGGCGTAGTGGAAGGCGACGGTGGGACGCAGCGTGCCACGCCACATCGTGGCGAGCCAGTTGAAGATCTTCACGCCGGTCGGGATCGCGATGATCATGGTCGCGATCGAAAACGCAGCGTCGGCGACGGGCCCCATGCCGGCCGCGAACATGTGGTGGCTCCAGACGTTGAAGCCGAAGAAGCCGATCAGGACTCCGGAGTAGATCATGATCTGCGCGCCGAACAGTGGTTTGCGCGAGAACGTCGGCAGGACCTCCGACACGATCCCGAAGGCGGGCAGGATGAGTATGTAGACCTCCGGGTGGCCGAAAATCCAGAACAGATGCTGCCAGAGATGGAGATCCCCGCCCGCCGCGACGTCGAAGAAGTGCGTGCCGAAGAACCGGTCGAACATCAGAAAGATGAGGCCGACGGTGACCGGAGGAAAGGCCAGCACGATCAGGAACTGCGTGACCAGCGACATCCACACGAACAGCGGCATGCGCATCAGCGTCATACCGGGCGGGCGCATGTTGAGGATCGTGACGATGAAGTTGATGGCCGCGATGATCGACGAGGCCCCCAGAATCTGAATGCTCAGCATCCAGAAATCGATCGACAGTCCCGGCGAGAACTGGAGGGTGGTCAGGTTGGCGTAGCCGAACCAGCCGCCGTCGGGCGGCGCGCCGACGAGCCACGAGGCGTTCAAGAACAACCCGCCCCCGAGGAAGATCCAGAACGACAGCGCGTTCAGCCGCGGGAACGCGACGTCGCGCGCGCCGATCATGAGCGGGATGATGTAATTGAAGAAGGCAGAGTTGAGCGGCATGATCGCCAGGAACACCATCGTGGTGCCGTGCATGGTGAACAGCGCGTTGAACGTTTCCGCGCTCACGATGCCCGCGTGCGGCCGCACGAGCTGCAGCCGGATGATCAGCGCTTCGATCCCGCCGATCAGGAAGAAGGTGAGCGAGCTCACCCCATAGAGGATGCCGATCCGCTTGTGGTCGACGGTGGTGAGCCACGAAAGCAGGCCTGTTGCAGCGGGGACCGCGAGGCCGGCTCGTGCCGTGGGTGGGCTGCGATAGAAGGTTCTCGGCTCCGCCCTATCCGCCATCACTTCAGTCCCGTGAGGTACGCGGCGAGCGCCTTGGCCTGATCTTCGGTGAGACCGAGCTCTGGCATCTTCGCGCCGGGCTTGAGCCGCTGCGGATCGCGCACCCATGCCGCGACGTTGTCGGGCGTATTCGGCCACATGCCGGCCGCGAGCGTCGCGCGTCCGCCGAAGTGGCTGAGATTCGGCCCGAGCCCCCCCGCCGAGACGCCGGCGATGGTGTGGCAACCCACACACGCGCTCTTCGCGAAAACGGCCTTGCCGTCGGCGGCGAGACCGCTCGGCTCCACGGGATCCGCCTTCTGGCGCGTCACCCAGGCGTCGAACTCGGCCGCGGGCTCGGTGATCACGCGCATGCCCATGTTGGCGTGAGAGGCGCCGCAGAACTCGGCGCACTGTCCCCAGTGCTCGCCGGCGCGATCAGGCGTCAGCACGATCCGGTTGTTGCGGCCTGGCACCACGTCGCGCTTGCCTCCGAGATGCGGCACCCAGAACGAGTGGATGACGTCGGGGCCCTCGAGATGGAGCACCACCGTGCGTCCGACCGGCAGGTGAAGCTCGTTCGCGGTCACCACGCCGAGGTCCGGATAACGGAACTCCCACCACCACTGCCAGCCGCGCACGGTGACCTGGAGCGCGCCTTGCGGCGCGGCCGTCGTCTCTGTGCGGAAGATGACTTGGATCGTCGGAATCGCGATCATCAACAGCACGAGCGCCGGGCCGATCGTCCAGCCGAGCTCGAGGAGCGTGTGACCGCGTACCTGCGAAGGTGGCGGCGCGTCGGGACGCGCGCGGAAGCGCACGAGGATGTAGGCGAGCGCGACGAACACGATGAGACCGATGATGGCGGTCGCCCAGGTGATGATGGCGTACACGTGAAGAATCGCGCGTGAGAAGTCCGACGCCGAAGTGATGCTCGACATCGGGCCGTCCCAGGCGCAGCCGCCGGCGAGGAGGATGAGGGGGGCGAGCGCGACGCGGGCCATGAGCGTTCCGCTCGGCACGAGCTTCACGCCGAGTGACGGTACCCCGCCGTCCCGGCCTTCGCAACCGCCGGGAGCTCGCCTACGCGGCGAGACGCAGCAGCGTGTGCAGCAGCACGTTGGCCCCGCGCTCGATCGCGTCCCAATCGCTCATCTCGTCGACCCGGTGGCTCTTGCCGCCGCGCGACGGGATGAAGATCATCCCCGACTCGGTGACGCCGGCGAGGTTTTGCGCGTCGTGGCCCGCCGCGGAATACAGACGCTGCGAGCGCAGACCGAGAGCGGTGCATGCCGCTTCGATGGTCTGCTGGACGCGCGGCGCACACGGCGCGGGTGACGTCGCCGACATCGGACGCACCTCCACCGTGATGCCCCGCGCGCCCGCGACCTCGCGCGCGAGTGCGTCGCACTCGCGCCCGAGCCGCTCGAGCACGGCGCCGTCGGGATCGCGCATCTCGTGCACGAGCTCGGCGCGACCCGGGACGATGTTGCTGGCGCCCGGGTGCACCTGCACGACGCCGATGTTCGTGACCGCGCGGGCGCCGCCGCGCGTGACGACGAGCTCGCGCGCCTTCAGCGCGTACTCCGCGGCGGCGAGAAACGCGTCGCGCCGTCGCTCCATCGGCGTCGTGCCGGCGTGATCCGCCTGGCCGTGGAACACGACGCGCGCGCGGCGGACGCCAACGATCGCTTCGACGACGCCGATCGGGATTCCGGCCTCTTCGAGCCGCGGCCCCTGCTCGATGTGCAGCTCGACGTAGGCGCTCACGCTGCCGCGCGGCGCCGCCGCCTCGGCGGCACGGAGCGGGTCAAAGCCGGCGCGGCGCATGGCATCGACGAGCCGGTCACCGTCGACGGCGGCCATGTTGGGGATCGCTGCTGCGTCCAATCGGCCGCAGAACGCGCGTGAGCCGAAGAGGCTCCCGTATCGGCCCTCCTCATCGCTCCACGCCGCCACCGCGAGCGGCCGGGCGGTCCGCGTGCCGGATTCGTGGACGACGTGCAGGCATTCGAGCCCCGCGATGACACCGAGCGCGCCGTCCAGAATGCCGCCCTCGGGCACAGTATCGATGTGCGAGCCGGTGAGAATGACCGGCGCCGCCGACTGCAGACCGTCGGCGCCGAGGCTGCCGAACACATTCCCGGCGGGATCGACCCACGTGACAAGGCCCGCGACCTTGAGCTCGTCCAGCAGCCAGGCGCGCGCCGCTTCGTACTGCGGGCTCCAGCACATGCGCGTCACCCCACCACCAGGCAAGGCTCCGAAGCGCGCGAGCCCGAGCACGCGGTGCTGCAGACGTGACAGCGACACGGAGAGCACGATCGGGGAGTATATGCCTTGACTTGGCCGGAGACCCATTCCTAGAATGAACCACCGTTCAGTCAGCGCCCGCTGACTCGTATATCCCCGGAGGGGACTGTGGATTTCACACTGACTCCTGAGCAAGAAGCGCTGCGCCGCCGCGTGCGAACGTGGCTCACCGCGAACATCCCCGACGATTGGAAAAAATTCGGCCTGTCCGAGGTGCCGCGCCCCGAAGCCTACGAGTTCCTCCGCAAGTGGCAGAAGACACTCTTCGACGCTGGCTTCATCGGCCTGACGTGGCCGAAGGAGTCCGGCGGTCAGGGCTTGACGTTCGTCGAGGAGATGGTCGTCCACGAGGAGATGGCGCTCCAGAAGGCGCCGCCGGTGCTCAACATCCTGGGCGTCGGCATGGCAGGCCCGACGATCATCGCGTACGGCAGCGAAGAGCAAAAGAAGCGCTATCCGGCCAAGATCCTGTCCTGTGAGGAGATCTGGTGCCAGGGCTACTCCGAGCCGAATTCCGGCTCGGATCTCGCGTCGCTGCAAACGCGCGCCGTCAAGGACGGCGAGTATTGGGTCATCAACGGCCAGAAGGTGTGGACGTCACTGGCGCACATCGCCGACTGGATGATGCTGCTGGCCCGCACCGACCCCGCGGCGCCGAAGCACAAAGGCATCACATATTTCCTGCTCGACATGAAATCGCCCGGCGTCACCGTCAAGCCGCTGAAGCAGATCACGGGCGACGCGGAGTTCAACGAGGTCTTCTTCGACAACGTCCGCGTGCACGAGCGGCAGATCCTCGGCGGCGTCAACAACGGCTGGGCGGTGGGCCTGACGACGCTGATGTACGAACGGCTCGCGCTCGGGTTCGGTCTCCAAGTGCGGCTGCGCATCACGCTCGAGGCGCTCGTCGACATGGCCAGGCGCATGGAGAAACACGGGCGCGCCATGACGAAGGATCCGGTGATGCGCCAGAAGCTGGCCACGCTCTGGATCGACACCGAAGCCCTCAAGTACACGGGCGCGCGCGCTGTGACCAAGCTGCTGCGCGGTGAGCTCCCGGGCCCCGAGGCCTCTGCGGGCAAGATGAGCTGGGTGGACACGCACCAGCGCCTGCAGGAGCTCGCGATGGAGCTCCAGGGTCCGTACGCGATGCTCGCGCGCGGCGCGGACGTCGCAGTCGACAGTGGTGTGTGGCAGTATTCCTTCCTCCGGTCGCGCGCCAACTCGATCGAGGGCGGCACGACGGAGATCCAGAAGAACATCATCGGCGAGCGGGTGCTGGGACTGCCGAAGGGCTAGGAGAGGTTCATGGACTTCGGATTCAACGCCGACCAGGAGATGCTTCGCGCGACCGCGCGGAAGTTCCTCGAGAACGAGTGCACGTCAGAAGTCGTCCGCGCGCGCATGGCCGAGGACGCCGGTTTCACCCCAGAGTTCTGGACGAAGCTGGCCGAGCAAGGCTGGCTGGGACTGGTGTACCCGGAGCAGTATGGCGGCGCGGGACTCGGCTTCGTCGACCTCACGGTCCTGATGGAGGAAATGGGCCGCGCCGTCATGCCAGGGCCGTTCTTTTCCACGCTGCTGGGCGGTCTCGTGATTCTGGAGACGGGCTCCGACGCGCAGAAAAAGGAGTGGCTGACCAAGGTCTCCGAAGGGCAGGCGCGCGTCACGCTCGCGTGGACCGAGCCCAACGCGCGTTGGGACGCCGCGGGCGTCACCACGACCGCAAAGGCGAGCGGCGGCGGCTTCACGCTCTCGGGCACCAAGCTCTTCGTTCCCGACGCGCACGTCGCGCAGGCGCTCGTCGTCGTGGCGCGGACCCGCGAGAGCGGTAAGCCCGAGGACGGCATCAGCCTCTTTCTGGTGCCCGTCGGCGCCAAGGGGCTCTCGGTCAAGCTGCTGCCCACGATGGACCAGACGCGCAAGCTCTGCGAGGTCAAGCTGGACGACGTGGCCGTGCCGTCGAGCGCGCTGCTCGGGACGAAAGACGGCGGGTGGGCGCCGCTGGCGCGCGTCATCGAGCGCGCGACCGTTGCGCTGTGCGCCGAGATGTGCGGCGGCGCCCAGAAGGTTCTCGACATGACGACGGAGTACGCAAAGATCCGCGTCGCGTTCGGCAAACCGATCGGCTCGTATCAGGGTGTGAAGCACAAGGCCGCGGACATGCTGGTGGACGTCGAGAACGCGAAGTCACTGACTTACTACGCCGCGTGGGCGGTGGACGAGAACGTCCCCGAAGCGGCGCTGGCCGCGTCGATGGCCAAGGCGTACACCTCAGACGCCTTCCGCAAAGTCTCCGGCGCCGGCATCCAGCTGCACGGCGGCATCGGCTTCACGTGGGAGCACGACCTGCACCTCTACTTCAAGCGCGCGAAGTCGTCCGAGGCGACGTTCGGGGATGCGACGTTCCACCGGGAGCGCGTGGCGGAGCTGATCAATCTGTAATCGAGGGGGGCACGTCAACGCGCCCCCCTCGAACTCCCCCATTCGCGCGGCGGGCTACAACCGTTCGAGCAGGACCCGCGGACGGTCCCCCCTCAATCTCCCCTGTTTGCGTCTCGAGCGAGCCACAGGCTCGCTCGCTTCTGCTGCACCGTTCCGACGCGGAGAATCGGCGGGCTACAACCGTCTCGGCGCTACAACCGCTCGGGGTGTACCACCGTCCGCTCGTTCCTCACGTCGCCGGTGTTGAGCGTGCCCTTCGGCTCGAGCAGCATGACGTGGACCTCGTCCGTGAGCGCCATGGGACAGTGCTCGACTCCGTGCGGCACGATGATGAACTGACCCGGCCCGACGTCGCGGTCACCCTCGCGCAGCTGCATGCGAAGCCGGCCCGCCACCACGAGAAACAGTTCGTCTTCCGCGTCGTGATGATGCCAGACGAACTCCCCGCGGAGCTTTACGACCTTCACGTGCATGTCGTTGACGTCGCCCACGATCTTTGGCGACCAGGCGTCCGCAATTCGGCCGAATGTCTCGGCGAGATCGATTACACGCATGGGTTACCTCCAAAGGCCATGTCACCGCTGCCACGTGAAGTATAAGTAGTCCATGTCCGAGTCCGCCGCGGTGCCCGCGGAGCCTCGGCCGGCCGCGTCCGTCATCATCGTCCGCGACGCGCCGGCGAGCGCGCCGGAGCCCATCGAGGCTTATATGGTCCGCCGCCAGCGGAGCATGAAATTTCTCGGTGGCTTCTATGCGTTCCCGGGCGGCAAGGTCGATCGCGGAGACGCCGCGGAGGCGGTGCTCGATGGGTGCTCGGGACTCGACGCGGTACACGCCGCGCGGTACTTCCCGGCGCACGGCGAGCTTCCGCCGCTGGCATTCTGGGTGACCGCCGTCCGCGAGCTGCTCGAGGAGACTGGCGTGCTGCTGGCGTGCGACGCGACCGGGCGCGTAATCGATCCGCGCGAGCCCGAGGTCGCCGCGCGCTCCGATGCCGCGCGGCACGCGCTCGTGACCAATGGCGTGGACTTCGGGGCCTTGCTGGCCGAGCGCGGCTGGTGCTGCGACCTTCGGCCGCTGCGGTATCTCTCGCACTTCGTCACGCCGAAGACGAGCCCCATTCGCTTCACCGCACGCTTCTTCATCTGCCGGCTGCCAGCCGGACAGACGCCCCGCCTGTACACGGAGGAGACGTCGGAGGGTTTCTGGATCCATCCCGGCGCCGGATACCGGCGCTTTCTGGCGAAGGAGATGGCGATGGCGGAACCGGCGGAATATGGGCTCGCGTACATCGCGCAGTTCCGCTCGGTGGACGAGCTGTGGGCGGCCTGCGACGACAACCACGAGAAATTCACGGGCATCGTGGATCGCATCGAGTTCCAGTTCTGGAAGGATTTCGACTGGCGAGCCGGCCGATGGAATCGCTGACGAAGTTCCGCGCAGTCGTCCTCACCGTTCCCTTCGCGCTGGTCCTCTGGGCGGTGATGTTCTTCGCTGCGGGGTACGGCCACGGCAACTACGTTCCGTTCATCGTGTTCTATGCGCCGCTGCTGGTGGTCAGCACGATCGGGTGGCAGACGTTCCTGGTAGCGCCCGCGCTGCACCTCGTGTACGCCGCGGTTGCCGACGTCGTGCGCGCGGGCGTGGTGCCGCTTCGCTATCTGATCGCGCTCGCGGTGGCGCACTACGCGGCCATCGCCTACGTCGGACTCGCGACGCCGGATGGGCGCGACGCCTTCGTGGAAGGAGGTCCCGGCGCCTGGCGCGCCGCCGGCGTCTGGGTTGTGCTGGGGCTCGCGCTGTTCATCGCCTGGCAGGTGGCGCTCGCCCGCGCCGTTCGTCGTCGCGGCCCGATGGTATCTTGACCGTCCACACGGCCATGTCGAACGCGACGCCCTCGTTTCTCGACGCCCACGTGGCGGCCGGCGCAGGCGCTCGGCCTGCGATCGTCACCTCCGCGGGCGAGACGACCTACGCCGAGCTCCTTGAGCGAGTGTGCCGCACGGGCCATGTGCTGCGCGCGCTCGGTGTCGAGCCCGGACAGCGTGTCGCGCTGCTGCTGTCCGATGGCGTGGCGTGGGCGGCGACGTTCTTCGGGGCACTGCGCATCGGGGCCGTAGCCGTTCCGCTCAACACGCGGCTCGGCGGCGCCGCGTGGGCAGCGATGCTGGCCGATAGCAGCGCGCGGGTGCTCGTCGCGGATCCCTCATTGCTCGGCGACCTGTCGCCGAAGCTCGGTGATGTGCCTGCGCACGTCGTCGTGGCTGAGGGCGACGCGCCGGCGAGTCTCGAAGCGCTCGCGGCGCGCGCGCCGGCCACGTTGGCTCCCGAGCCTGTCGGCGGCGACGCGATGGCGTTCTGGCTGTACACGTCGGGCACGACCGGCGGGCCGAAGGCCGCCATCCATCGGCATGACGACCTGATCTCCTGCCGGCACTACGGAGTCGGGGTGCTCGGTGCCACCGCCGCAGATCGCGTGCTCGCCACGTCCAAGCTCTTCTTCGCCTATGCGCTCGGCAACGCGCTGCTGATTCCGCTCTTCGTCGGCGCGCGAGCGTTCCTCGAGCCGCGCTGGGCCGAGCCCGAAACGGTCGCGCGCACGGTGGCGGCGTTCGGACCGACGTTGTTCTTCTCGGTGCCGACGTTCTATGCGCGGATGCTGCGCGCCGAGCTGCCGCATGACACGTTCCGCTCAGTCCGCGCGTGCGTTTCGGCGGGGGAGCGCCTGCCCACCGACGTCTACGACGCGTGGCGGGCGCGTTTCGGCGTCGAGATCCTGGACGGCCTGGGCGCGACCGAGACGATCTTCATGGTCCTCGCCAATCGACCGGGCGCGAGCCGCGCGGGCTCTGCCGGCGTCGTCGTCCCCGGCACCGAAGCAGCGTTGCTCGACGCTGATGGACGTCCGGTGCCGAACGGCACGCCCGGCGTGCTGCACGTTCGCACACCGTCGGCGAGCGCCGGGTATTGGAATCATCCCGATCACACGAGCCGCGCGTTCGCCGGGGGCTGGTTCAAAACCGGTGACGTGTTCACCCGCGACGCGGACGGCTTCTATCAACATGAAGGCCGCGCCGACGACTTCTTCAAGGTCGCGGGGCAGTGGGTCGTGCCCGCCGACGTCGAGCGGGTGCTGCTCGCGCACCCGGCCGTCGCGGAGGCGGTCGTCATCGGCGCCGCGGAGGCGGGGGGCCTCGTCAAACCGTTCGCATTCGTCGTCGCCGCCAACGGCGCGCACGATGACACGTTGACCGCTGAGCTCGCGGCGCTCGCCGCCGATCGGCTGCCGGCTCACCAGCGGCCGCGTCGGATCATGCTGGTCGACGAGTTGCCACGCACCGCCACCGGCAAAATCCAGCGCTTCCTCTTGAAGCAGAGGGTCGAGCGAGGATGACGCAGCCGCACAACGCCAGCCACGCGACGACCATTCCCGTTCGCTGGGGCGACGTCGATCTGGCCGGCATCGCGTTCTATCCGCGTTTTTACGAGTGGTACGACCTCGGCTGCGAGGCGCTCTTTGCCTCGCTCGGCCTCGCGTGGCCGGAGGCGTTTCCGAAATACGGGATCATCGGCGTGCCGATCCTCGAATCGGGGTCGACGTTCTCGTCGCCCGTCCGCTACGGCGACGCGCTCACCATCCGCTCGGCTGTGGCATGGGTGAAGACCACCACGTTTCGTATGGAGCACACGATCTCCGTCGCCGATCGGTTGTGCGCCACCGGCTTCGAGGTTCGCGCCTGGGTCGGACGCCCGGAGCGCCCGGGCGCGCCGCTGACCACCAAGCCGATCCCGGACGATGTCGTGCGCAAGCTCAAGGGAGGAGTCTCGTGAAACCGGAAGTCGTCTTCACGAAGGCCGCACCGAAGACGGGATTCTCGGAGGGCCAGGAGTCGCCGATCGCGCAGGGGGTGCGCTGCGGCGACTTCGTGTTCGTCTCCGGGCAGGGCCCGCTCGATCCCGTCACCAAGCAGGTCGTGTCGGATGATCTGGCGGAGCAGACTCGCGTCACGCTGGACAACGTCAACAAGGTGCTCGAGGCCGCCGGCACGTCGCTCGCCAACGTCGTCAAGGTCGGCGTGTTTCTGCGCGACATGAAGGACTTCGACACGTTCAACCGCGTGTTCCGCGAATACTTCAAGGGCGTGCAGCCCGCGCGGACGACGGTCGAAGCGGCCGCACCGCGCAAAGGCGTGAACGTCGAGATCGACGCGATCGCGTGGATACCGCGATGATCGCCGGCGTGTATCTCTCCGTCCACACGCCGCGCTACTGCACCTACGACGCCGCGTTTGCGGGCAAGCTCGCCCATCCGAATTTTCAGGCGGTGCGCGATGGTCTCGTCGCGCAAGGCCGGCACGTCGCCGCGCTGGCGCCCGACGTCATCGTCATCAACTCCTGTCATCTGATCGCGACCTTTCCGACGGTCGTCGACGGCACGCCCCGTCATACCGGTGTGCTCACCGCGCAAGAGGCGCCTGAGCTGATTCACGGAGTCGCCTACGACTTCCCCGGCGACTTCGAGCTGGCGGCCGCGATGATCGAGCGCGGGCGCGCCGCGGGACTTCAGTGCACGCTCGCCAACGACGTGCACTACCCGCTCGACTACGGAACCGTGATGCCGCTCGTGTGTTACCTCGACAGGGCGCAGCGAATTCCTGCTGTCCCCGTCTCGGTGTGTCTCTCCGCGGATCTCGAGGAGAGCTTTGCGTGGGGCCGGCACATCGCGCGTGCGGCGGCGGCGCTCGGGCGCCGCGCCGCGTTCGTGGCCAGCGGCAGCGTCTCGCACAAGCTCGTTCGCGGCCCCGAGCAGTGGCCGGGCGCGGCCGAGCAAGAGCTCGATCATCGTCTCGCTCGGCTGATCGCCGATGGCGAATACGACAAGGCGTGGGCGTGGCTGCCGGAATACGCGGAAGCCGCCGAGCCGGAGATGGGCGGACGACACCTCGCGATGATGCTCGGCGCGCTGCTCGAGACGGGCCGCCGGTTCGAGGCGACCGTGCACGCATACGGCCCGTCGTCCGGCAGCGGCAACTACGTCATCTCGTTGGCGTGCTAGAATTCCGCCCCAATCCAAGGAGGCCAGCGTGCGTGCATTACGTATCACGATAATTTTCGGCGTCGTCGTGGCGCTGGCGGCCAGCCAGGCAGCGCGCGCGGCGGAGCCGGTCAAGATCGGCTTCATCACCTCGTTGTCGGGACCGGCCGGCGTCATCGGCAAGCACATGAAGGACTCCGTCGAGCTGGCGCTCGATCACCTCGGCCGGAAGGTCGGCGGCCTCGACGTCGAGGTCGTCTATGGGGATGACCAGCGCAAGCCCGATGTCGGCAAGCAGCTCGCCGACGAAATGCTCAAGAAGCACAAGGTCAACTTCGTCAGCGGCATCATCTGGTCCAACGTCATGCTGGCGGTCGCGCCCACGGTGACCGGCGCCGGCACGATCATGGTCGGCACCAACGCGGGTCCGCACGAGCTGTCCGGAAAGATGTGCAACGAGCTCTACTTCACGACATCGTGGCAGAACGACGAGACGCCCGAGGCCATGGGCAAATACATGCAGGACCAGGGCCTCAATGACGTCTACGCGATGGCGCCGAATTACGCGGCCGGCAAGGACATGATCAGCGGCTTCAAGCGCTACTTCAAAGGTCGCATCGTGGACGAGGTCTACACGAAGCTCGGCCAGCAGGACTACCAGGCGGAAATCAGCCAGCTGCGAGGCAAGAACCCCAAGGCGGTGTTCGTGTTCTACCCGGGCGACATGGGGATCCAGTTCCTCAAGCAGTACGCGCAAGCGGGCCTGCGTGAGCAGATTCCGCTCTATTCGGTCTACACGGTCGACGAGACGACGCTGCCGGCCGTCGGCGACGCCGCGCTCGGCAACTACGAGGCCCGCTACTGGAGTCCGGACCTCAAAAACGAGGCGAGCCAGCGCTACGTCGCCGACTTCCGGAAGAAGTTCGGCTACACGCCGTCGTACTACGGAGCCCAGAGCTACGACGGCATCTTGTTGATCGACTCGGCCGTGCGTGCCGTGAAGGGCGATCTCTCCGACAAGAAGGGGATGGTCGCCGCCATGCGGAAGGCCGACTTCAAGTCGACGCGCGGCAAGTTCACGTACAACGTCAACCACACCCCGATCCAGAACTTCTACCTGCTGCGCGCGGTGAAGGGCTCGGGCGGGGAGGTCGAAATGCAGATTCAGAAAACCATCTTCGAGAACCACAAGGACGCCTACTACCAAGAGTGTCCGATGAAGTGGTAGGCGCGCGCGCCCGTTGAACTGGCTTCTCGTCGTCGAGCAATGCCTCAACGGGTTGCAGTTCGGCGTCATGCTGTTCCTGATGGCCGCGGGCCTGACGCTGGTCTTCGGCATCATGAACCTCGTCAACCTGGCGCACGGCTCGCTGTACATGGTCGGCGCCTATCTGGCGACGGCGGCGGTGATGCGAACGGGTTCGTTTCTCGCCGCGGTGGTGTTCGCGCTCG